>Ga0335070_10000048_pt1 | contig 156107 bp, 159 predicted proteins | sample Lox_Sample_13_FD_206722 | JGI IMG/M metagenome (GOLD analysis project Ga0335070, IMG submission 206722) | Soil microbial communities from Loxahatchee National Wildlife Refuge, Florida, United States - Lox_Sample_1.3 | ecosystem: Environmental > Terrestrial > Soil > Wetlands | place: USA...
GTGAAAGTGGATGGCGATCTGATGATCGTCGATGGCCACAAGATCAAGGTGACGGCGATCAAGGATCCCGCCCAGCTCCCGCACAAGGAACTGGCGGTCGATATCGCGCTGGAATGCACGGGCATCTTCACCTCCAAGGAAAAGGCTTCGGCGCATCTGGCAGCCGGCGCCAAGCGCGTGCTCGTTTCCGCACCCTGCGACGGTGCGGACCGCACCATCGTTTATGGCGTGAACCACAAGACGCTGACCAAGGACGACACGGTCGTTTCCAACGCGTCGTGCACCACCAATTGCCTCGCACCCATGGCCAAGGTGTTGAACGACGCCATCGGCATCGAAAAAGGTTTCATGACGACGGTGCATTCCTACACCAACGACCAGCCGTCGCTCGACCAGATGCACAAGGATCTTTACCGCGCGCGTGCCGCAGCCCTTTCGATGATCCCGACCTCCACGGGTGCCGCGAAGGCCGTGGGCCTGGTGCTGCCGGAACTGAAGGGCAAGCTCGACGGCATCTCGGTGCGCGTACCGACGCCGAACGTTTCGCTGGTGGACCTGAAATTCGTCGCCAAACGCGCCACCACCATTGCCGAAGTGAACGAGGCGATGAAAAAGGCCGCTGCCGCCGAACTGAAGGGCGTGCTCGACATCGTGGATGCGCCGCTGGTGAGCCACGATTTCAATCACAACCCTGCATCGTCCAGCTTCGCGCTCGATCAGACCAAGGTGATCGACGGCAATTTCGTCAGCGTGATGAGCTGGTACGATAACGAATGGGGCTTCTCCAATCGCATGGCGGACACCGCCGTTGCGATGGGCAAGCTGATCTGACGATGGCTGCGTTTCAAACGCTGGACGGCCTTTCGGTGAAGGGCAAACGCGTGCTCGTGCGCGCGGATTTGAACGTGCCGATGAAAGATGGCCGCGTGTCGGACATGCTGCGTATCGAGCGCCAGGCACCGACCATCAGGGAACTGAGCAAGAAAGGCGCGAAGGTCATCGTGCTTTCGCATTTCGACCGGCCGAAGGGCAAGGTCGTGCCGGAAATGTCCTTGAAGCCGGTGACGTTTGCGCTGGCGTTCGCGCTTTCGCGCCATGTCGATTTCGCGACCGATTGCGTGGGCGCAGATGCCGAAGCGGCCGTTGCCAAGATGAAAGACGGCGACGTCCTGCTTCTGGAGAACACGCGCTTTCACAAGGGCGAAGAAACGAACGATGCGGAGTTCACCAAGCAGGTCGCCAAGCTGGGCGATGTGTTCGTGAACGATGCGTTCTCCGCCGCGCACCGCGCGCACGCAACGACGGAAGGATTGGCGCATCTGCTACCGTCCGCGGCGGGCCGGGCGATGGAAGCCGAGCTTTCCCACCTGCACAAGGCGCTGGACGATCCCAAGCGACCGGTGATGGCGGTTGTGGGCGGCGCGAAGGTTTCGACCAAGATTCCGCTGCTCGAAAACCTGATTCAGAAAGTGGACATTCTGGTGATCGGCGGGGCGATGGCGAACACATTTCTCGCCGCACAAGGCATTTTTGTCGGGCGCTCGCTCTATGAGGCCGATCATCTAAAGACGGCGGAACGCATCGTTTCACTGGCGACCGAAACCGGCACGATATTGATCCTGCCGGACGATGTGGTGGTGGCGAGCGAGTTCAAGGCGAATGCGCATCACCGCACCGTGCCGGTGCGCGAAGTGGCCGAAAACGAGATGATCCTCGACGTGGGCCCCGACTCGATCGACGAGTTCGAGCGCCGCCTGAAAACGGCTGCAACGCTTGTGTGGAACGGGCCGTTCGGCGCGTTCGAGACGCGGCCGTTCGACCGCGGCACGGTTGCGGCGGCGAAGCTCGTTGCCGAGCGCACCAAGCAGGGCAAACTTCTTTCGGTTGCGGGCGGCGGCGATACAGTGGCCGCGCTCAATCACGCCGGTGTCGCCGACGACTTCTCTTACGTGTCGACGGCGGGCGGCGCATTTCTCGAATGGCTTGAAGGGCAGGAATTGCCGGGCGTGGCTGCGCTGGCAAACGCGAAACGGAGTTAGAAAAATGAATCTCGCAGAATTGAACAGAATCGCGCGCGCGATGACGGCGGAAGGCAAAGGCATTCTGGCCGCCGACGAAAGCTCCGGAACGATCAAGAAGCGCTTCGACAAGATCGGCGTGGATTCGACGGAGGAAAACCGCCGCGACTATCGCGAACTCCTGTTCCGTTCGACCGACGCGATGAAGAACCATATCTCCGGCGTCATCCTCTACGATGAAACCATCCGCCAGAAGGCGAAGGACGGCACGCCGCTGGTCAAGTTGATCGAAGCGGCCGGCAGCATTCCCGGTATCAAGGTGGATGCGGGCGCGAAGCCGCTGGCGACGAGCAACGGCGAAACGGTTACCGAAGGTCTCGACGGTCTGCGCGAACGGCTGATCGCCTATCACGGGCTGGGCGCGCGTTTCGCCAAGTGGCGCGCGACCTACGATCCGACCAATGGACGGCCTTCGTACAATTGCATCAATGCGAACGCCCATGCGCTAGCGCGCTATGCGGCGCTGTGCCAGGAAAACGGCATCGTGCCGATTGTCGAGCCCGAAGTGCTGATGGATGGCGACAACGACATCGACACCTGCGCCAACGTCACCGAATGGGTGCTGAAGGAAACCTTCCAGCAGCTTTACTACGCCAATGTCGCGCTGGAAGGCATGGTGCTGAAGCCGAACATGGTGATCTCGGGCATGAAGTGCGCCAAGCAGGCGAGTGTGGATGAAGTGGCGCAGCGCACGGTGGAAATCCTGAAGCGTTGTGTGCCATCGGCTGTGCCGGGCATCGCGTTCCTTTCCGGCGGACAATCCGACGAACAGGCGACCGCGCATCTGAACGCGATGAACGCGGAATACGAACTGCCGTGGGCTCTGACGTTCTCTTATGGCCGCGCGTTGCAGGCAGCACCGCAGAAGGCGTGGAGCGGCAAGGCCGAGAACGTGACGTTGGCGCAGGGTGCCTTCACGCACCGCGCGAAAATGAACGGGCTCGCCGCCGTCGGCAAATGGAGCGCCGAGCTGGAGAAGAAGGCGGCTTGATGCTTCGTGGCTCGCTGCGCTCGCACCTCAGCATGACGGCGTTCGTCATTCTGAGGCGGCCGCAAGAAGCGGCCCTCGAAGAATGACGAACTGCCGCCTCTATCTCATCACGCCGCCCAGGCTGGAACCGCGCGCGTTCGCGGACGATTTGAAGCGCGCGTTCGATGGCGGCGATGTGGCGTGCCTGCAATTGCGGCTGAAGAACGTTTCGGACGACGACATAAGGCGCGCCTCCGAAATCCTGATGCCAATAGCGCAACGCGCGGATGCCGCGTTCATCCTGAACGACCGGCCTGATCTTGCGGCGGAACTGGGTTGCGACGGCGTGCATGTGGGGCAGGAAGACGCCACTTATGCGCAAGCGCGCGCGGCCGTGGGCAAGAACGCCATCGTGGGCGTGACTTGCCACAATTCGCGTCACCTCGCGATGGAAGCCGCCGAAGCGGGCGCGGATTATGTGGCGTTCGGCGCGTTCTTTCCAACGCTGACGAAAGAGCCCAAGACCAAGGCCGAGATCGAACTCCTCGAATGGTGGGCCGAAGTGATGACCGTGCCATGCGTGGCGATTGGCGGGATCACGGTGGAGAATGCGCCGTCTCTGATTGCGGCGGGCGCAGATTTTGTTGCGGTATCGGCGGGTGTCTGGAATTTCCCGCAAGGGCCTGCGGCGGCGGTGAAGGCGTTTAACGCCCTTTTCTGATGCGATTGCCCCGACAGCGGGGCCCTGCTAGAACCCGCGCGCTCTTTGAATTCACCTGTCTCGCGAACCGCGCCCCGAAAGGACGCTCTGTCAACCATGCCCAAGATATCCGGTAACGAAATCCGTCCCGGCACCATGCTGGATTACGACGGCGGCCTGTGGATCGCGGTGAAGACGCAGAAGGTGAAGCCCGGCAAGGGCGGAGCCTACAATCAGGTCGAACTCAAGAACGTCACCAACGGCACCAAGCTGAACCAGCGTTTCCGCTCCGACGAAACGGTGGAGGAAATCTATCTGGAGAAGAAGGACTTCCAGTTCCTGTTCTCCAGCGGCGACATGCTGACCTTCATGGATATGGAAACCTACGACCAGATCGAACTCGCAACCGAGTTCGTGGGCGATCAGGCGCAGTTCCTTCAGGATGGCATGAAGACGCTGGTGCAGATGCATGACGGCAAGCCCATCGGCATCTCGCTGCCGTTGCAGGTGACGCTCACCATCACCGAGGCCGATCCGGTGCTGAAGGGAGGAACGGCAGCGCCTTCCTACAAAAGCGCCACGCTTGAGAACGGCATGAAGATTCAGGTGCCGCCGTTCATCGATGCGGGAACCAGGGTAATCGTTTCGACCGAAGACGGCTCTTATATCCGCAGGGCCGAATAATGCCGTATCTTTCGCCAGCCCTGAACGTGATGATCGCCGCCGCGCGCAAGGCGGGGCGCGGGCTCATCCGCGACTTCGGCGAGATCGAGAATTTGCAGGTGTCGATGAAAGGCCCTGCGGATTTCGTGACCACCGCAGACCAGCGCACAGAACGCATTCTGATCGAAGAACTGTCGCGCGCGCGGCCCGGCTATCCGTTCCTGCTGGAAGAATCCGGCGTGATCGACGGGCCGGACAAATCGCACCGCTTCATCATCGATCCGCTCGACGGCACCACCAACTTCATGCACGGCATTCCGCACTTCGCGATTTCCATCGCGCTGGAGCGCGAGGGCCAGATCGTCTCGGGTGTGATCTTCAATCCCGTCTCCAACGAACTGTTCGTGGGCGAAAAGGGACAGGGCGCCTATCTGAACGACAAGCGGCTTCGCGTGGCCGTGCGCAAGCAGATCAGGGAGACGCTTTCGGCGACCGGCATTCCCTTCCTCGGCAAGGATGGACACGAGCGGTTCCTGGCGGAGCTTGGCGCGGTGATGGGGGCGAGCACCGGCGTGCGCCGCTATGGATCGGCCGCTCTCGATCTCGCCTGGCTGGCGGCGGGACGATATGACGCGTTCTGGGAACGGGGCCTCAAACCCTGGGACATCGCCGCCGGCATGCTGATGGTGCGCGAGGCAGGCGGCGTTGTGACCGATCTGAACGGCGGCGAGAAGGCGCTGGAGACAGGCGATATCCTGGCCGCCAACGAGGTGCTGCATCCGCAATTCCTCAAACTGCTGAAAGACGCATCGCGTCAGGGTTGAAGCAGGGCAGACCGCTTGTCTATGTTCGGGTGGGGTTCGAAAGGGAACGCGCGCTTTGGCTGGAAGCCGCCTCTTTATCTGCGCCGCCGCATTGGCGGCACTTGTGGGCCCTGCGGCCGCGCAGGTGGCCACCTCCAGCGGATCGCGCGTGGTGATCGACCCGGATACGCGGCGCGCCCGCGTGGTCAATTCGCTCGATGGGCTCGACGCCTATAACTATCAGCCGGTCGAGCCCTCTCAGGACCCGATCATCCTGAAGAAGCCCAAGCGGCATAAGCCCAAACCGCCCGCACCCAAGGTGGCGGAAGCACCGCCGCCGGAGGAAACGCCCGCGCCATCCGAAGCGCCTGCACCGTCGGAGGCACCCGCCGCTGCTTCGGCCGGCGCCAATTCGCTGGGCGCGGACGATTACGTTTCGCCGTTCGGCCCTGCGCCCGAATCCAAGCCCGCACCGAAGAAGGTGGCGGAAAAGCCAAAGCCGAAACCTGCGCCCGCCCCGGAACCCGAGCCCGCCGCCACCGATTCTTCCGCCATCCCGTTCTCGCTCAGCGGCAAGGATGATTATGGTGCAGCACCTGCGCCCAACCCGCAGCGGCAGGCAACCGCCGAGACACCCAAAACGGTCAAGGCCAGCAGCCTTGGCGAAATTCGCAACATTCACATCAATTTCGAGCCCGGCACGGCGGAGCCTTCGGCTGACGTGGCAACGGCTCTGCAATCGCTGGCGGGCAAGCTCAACGACGAGTTGCAGCAGAGATCCGGGCGGCTGCTGTTGCAGGCCTTCGCGGGAACGCCGGGCGACAAATCTTCCGAAGCGCGCAGACTTTCGCTCAAGCGCGCGCTTTCGGTGCGCCAATTGCTGATCGATTCCGGCGTGCCGTCGGACAAGATCGACGTGCGCGCGATGGGCGGTATCACCGACGGCGGCAAGCCGGACCGGGTGGACGTGATCCTGAAGGGATAATTGCGCTTCTGGTTGTTTTGCCACCCTCCCTCAAGGGGAGGGTATTTTACACAACACTCAAATTTGCGTCCTTTGCTTCTCGACCCAAGCTCGCCAAAATCGCAATCACGATGGCAGCGGTTATCGCAACACCTGCAAGCGCAATCGAATATTGCCCGCCGAAATGCGTGGCGATCGCGACCTGCAGCGGCGCATTCGACGCGGCGATGAAATTTCCGAGCTGATACACCGTTCCCGGAAACGTGCCGCGCGCATCGTTGGGCGACAGTTCGTTGAGATGTGCGGGGATGATGCCCCAGCAGCCCTGCACGAAGAACTGCATCAGGAACGCGCCGGCGGCCAGCAGGACCGGCGTTTCGGCGAACGACCACAACGGGGCCGCCAGAATGGATAGCAGTGCGGTGGTGACGATCATGCGTCTGCGGCCATAACGCTGCGACAGGATGCCGAAGGTAAGACCGCCGACGATGGCGCCGATATTGTAGATCACGGCGATGGCGCTGACGGCATTGTGTTCGTATTTGTGCTGGACCTGCAGGAAGGTCGGATAGAGATCCTGCGTGCCGTGGCTGAAGAAGTTGAAGGCCGTCATCAGGGTGATGACGTAAAGCGCCAACTGCCAGTGTTTGCCGAAATAGACGAGCGCGCCCAGCACCGGCAGCAACGTGATCGCAAAGCTGATCGGGCCGATGATCGGCAGAAGATAAATCGAGGCCGTGATGCTGACGATATAGAGCGCGGCAATCGAAAGTTCAGGCCCGCCAAGCGCTGTTGCGAGCGAAACCTTTTCACGGCGCCTCCAGCCGGGCGATTCCGGCACATGACGACGGATGTAGAAAATGAGAAGCGCAGGCACGAGGCCGACCATGAACATGCCGCGCCAACCGATATGCGGATAGAGAAAGAAGAACACAAGCGAGGCGAGCAAATAGCCGCTCGGATAGCCCGATTGCAGCAGGCCGGATACGAAACCGCGCGCTTCCGGCTTGACCGATTCCATCGTCAGCGAAGCGCCGATGCCCCACTCTCCGCCCATCGCGATGCCGAACAGCGCGCGCAGGACGAGAAACACAGTGAGGCTGGGCGAGAATGCCGTGGCGAAGGCGAGCACGGAATAGAGAACGACGTCGAACATCAGGATCGGACGGCGGCCGAAATGATCTGCCAGTCTGCCGAAAACGAAGGCGCCGACGGAACGCAAGCCCAATGTCAGGGTAAGCGCGAGCGAGACGTTTGCGATCTCGGAATGGAATTCCGCCGCCACGTCCTTGATGACGAAGACGAGCAGAAAGAAATCGAACGCATCGAGCGTCCAGCCGAGATAACTCGCTGCGACGACGTGTTTTTGTGCCGACGTCCAGCCTTTCAATGCCTCGAACACGCGTTTCCCCTCGTCTCGATTATTTTGGAACGTAACCGTTGTCTTGCAGGAACCACTTCAGCGCTTCGGGATAATCCTTCGGCTTCAATTCGGTGCCCTGGCAGCGGTAATCGACCTTCTGACCCTGGCAGCGCGTGGGATAATCCCAGGTACTCGTCTTGTTGTAATTGGCGAGCATGAACTGCCAGGCCTCATCGAATTCGCCGAGCCGCGCTGCATCGGCTACATAGCCCGCGCAGACGCCGTTGTTGTGCTCAGCACAACCTTGCTTTGCCTCTGCCATATCGGCGCGGAAGAGCGATGCAAAACGTGGGGCGGTGGACACGTTTACGGCCTTGCCGTTCACGATGTTCAGGACCAGCGGCGGCGGGTGACTGCAGGCATAGCAATCGAAGGCATAGAGAAACGCATTGTCGACGAAGACGAAATCGACGATATCGTCGCCATCCACATCCTTCGGATAGGCGATGCCGCCGCCATCCCAGCTTCCGAGGTCGATCTTGCGCCATGATTTGCCCGCGGGCTGGATCACCACGACTTCCACGCAGCAATGCGCGCCACCCGAATAGGTGTCGAAAACAACGGAGGGTTGCACCTTGGGCGAAAGCTTGAGCACCGTGAAATCAGCCCGCGCGATGTCGCCTGCCGCCTGACCGTCATAAGCGAAGGGCGGCAGGCCCGGCGCGGAAACGCTCAAATGCGGAACGCCCATCTGATCGCCGTTTTTGGCGGAGGACAGCGTGAGCTTGTAGGTGCCGAAGGTATAAGTCTTGGGGCTGCCGTTCTGTTCGGCATCCCAACTGGTCATTTGCGGCTCGCCGGCTGCGACCGCCTGTGTGGCGAACATCACCGAAGCGGCAATCAAATAGACGACCCGCATGACATCCTCCCCTGAACCGTTGCGCGGAGCTTACGGGTGCAGACGCTGTCTGGGGAAGGGCTAGGCCGCGAGTTTCGCCTCTGTTTTCGACACGATTTCGTCGCGCGTCACGCCCGGCGCGAGTTCGATCAGCTTGAGGCCGTCCGGCGTCACGTCGAAGACGCCGAGATTTGTGATGATGCGGTTGACGCACGCCTTGCCCGTGAGCGGCAGCGTGCATTGGTGGAGCAGCTTGGTGCGGCCGGATTTGTCCGTATGGTCCATGATCACGACCACGCGCTTGACGCCCGCCACCAGATCCATCGCGCCGCCCATGCCTTTGACGAGCTTGCCCGGCACCATCCAGTTGGCGAGATCGCCGGTCTCGCTCACCTCCATGGCGCCGAGAATGGCGAGGTTGATATGGCCGCCACGGATCATGCCGAAGGAATCCGCGCTGGAAAAATAGGACGTGCGCGGCAACGCCGTGACCGTTTGCTTGCCCGCGTTGATGAGATCGGGATCGACTTCGTTGTCAAAAGGGAACGGTCCCATGCCGAGCATGCCGTTCTCGCTTTGCAAGGTCACATCCATGCCTTCGGGGATGTGGTTCGAAACGAGCGTTGGGATGCCGATGCCGAGATTGACGTAGAAGCCATCCTGCAATTCCTGTGCGGCGCGTTTGGCCATGTCATCGCGTGTCCAGGGCATCTTCAGCTCTCCCGCACGGTGCGTTTTTCGATGCGCTTCTCGTAACGCGGTCCCTTGAGAATCCGCTGCACGAAAATGCCCGCTGTGTGGATGTGGTCGGGGTCTATGCTTCCCGTCGGCACCAATTCTTCCACTTCGGCGATCGTAACCTTGCCGGCGGTGGCCATCATTGGATTGAAATTTCGCGCGGTCTTGCGATAGACGAGGTTTCCTTCTTCATCGCCCTTCCACGCCTTTACGATGGAAAGATCGGCCATCAGTCCGCGTTCGAGGATGTAGGTTTCGCCGTCGAACTCCTTGTGTTCCTTGCCTTCGGCGATCACCGTGCCGACGCCGGTTTTCGTGTAGAAGCCAGGGATGCCCGCTCCGCCCGCGCGGATGCGTTCGGCAAGCGTGCCTTGCGGGTTGAATTCCAGTTCCAGCTCGCCGGAAAGATATTGCTTCTCGAAGGTCTCGTTCTCGCCGACGTAAGACGAGATCATCTTCTTGATCTGGCGCGTCTGCAGCAGCAGGCCGAGGCCGAAATCGTCCACCCCGCAATTGTTCGAGATGACCGTGAGGTTCTTCACGCCGGACTCGCGCAAGGCCAGAATCAGGTTCTCCGGGATGCCGCAGAGGCCGAAACCGCCGGCCATGATCGTCATGCCATCGAACAGGATGCCGTCGAGCGCGGCCTTCGCGCCGGAAGTGACCTTTCGCATTTGCACACCGTCCAAGCTACGGGAAAATCTAGCCCGGAACGGAGGTCTTTCGCAATTGCGTCAGGATTCCGACATGGCCTTGCGGCGGGCCTGCATGTCCTCGGTGGTGTTGAGCTTGGGATAGGGTTCGGAGGGGACCGGCACGCCCAGGAACCTGCACAATGGCTCCCATCCATCCGTCGCCTGGAACACCAACAGACGATCCTTGGGGATGGTGCGTTTCACTTCTTCATTGTGGCGCTCATAAACCTCGATCATGTGCTCTTCGCTCAGGTCCTGGCCGAAGGTCTGGTCGCCGATCAGGATCTTGGCGAAATCGCCCGGCGGGCCCACGCGTTTGCCGTTGGGCAGGATCATCGGGCCCTTCATCGAGGGCATGATCGTTTCGCTGACGCTTTTGTACCAGGACTTGGGATTGCGCAGAGACAGAATCACCTTGGCGTCCGGCCAATGGTCCGCCAGTTCCTTGTAATATTTGCAGCTCGGCCAATCGACGCTGGAATTGTAGCCTTCGAACACTTCGTCCCAGTTGACCGATTTGCCATAGGCCAGCGCATCCCAGAACCGGGCCTGTTCGGGATGGATGATGATCTCGAACATATGGTGGGTGGGGCCGAAGCCCAGCATTTCCAGCGCGCTCTTGAGCGATGACGTTCCGGTGCGGCCGTAGCCCGCGCCGATGACCTTCAAAGACATGATTCCCCTCTTGAAAATATCGTTGGGCCCATGGTCGCCCATGGGATTGCGCCTCGCAAGAGGCGGGCAAAATTGGTTAAGATGCGAAGCAGTGTGCGGGGCGCGTTGAATATGGGATTTTGGAAGGGCTTTTTCTGTGCCTGCGCAGTGGCGGGGCTTGCGACGCCAGCCGCGGCGCAGATGAAAATCGAAAGCAGCGACATCGGCGAGGGTGTGCAAATGAAGCTGCCCCAAGTGCTCGACAGCTGCCGCATCCGAGGCAAGGAACGCGGCACCAACACCTCGCCCGCACTAGCCTGGAGCGGCGCGCCGGAGGGCACCAAGAGTTACGCTGTCACCATGTTCGACCCGATGGATGACACCCATTACTTCTGGCATTGGATCGCGTTCAACATTCCCGCTTCGGTGACGGCGCTGCCGCCAGGCGCAAGCGGAACGGCGATGCCGGAAGGCGCGGCCGAAGGCATCAACGATTACGGCAGCAAGGGTTATGGCGGCCCCTGCCCTCCGCGCGGGACCACGCACCGTTATATCTTCAACGTGTGGGCGCTGGATGTGCCATCACTTTCTCTTTCGGGCGATGTGACGGGCGCGCAAATCCGCCCGCAACTGCAATTGCATTCGCTGGGCAAGGCCACGCTGACCGCGCGATATGAAAACTGAACAGCGCGTGTGCATCGTTGGTGCAGGGCCCGCAGGGCTCGCACTGGCTCGGGCATGCGTGCGGCACGGCGTGGCGTTTGATGTTTACGAGCGGCATTCGGATGTGGGCGGGATCTGGGATCAATCCAATCCCGGTTCGCCGATCTATGACAGCGCGCATTTCATTTCGTCGAAAACGCAATCGCACTACATCGATTTTCCGATGCCGGAGGACTATCCGGATTATCCGTCGAACAAGCAGATACTGAATTATATCCGCTCATTCGCGGTGGCTTACGGGCTTTACCAGCACATTACCTTCAATATGGAAGTCACCCGTGCCGAGCTTGTGGGCCGGACGTGGAAGGTGACGCTGTCGTCGGGCGAAACGAAAAACTATTGCGCGCTCGTCTGCGCGACCGGCACCAACTGGCTGCCGAGCATGCCGGACTATCCCGGCACGTTCGCGGGCGAGATGCGTCACGCAGTGACTTACAAGAAGCGTGGCGAATTCCTCGGCAAGCGGGTGCTCATCATTGGCGGGGGCAATTCGGCCTGCGATATCGCGAGCGATGCGGCAAGCATCGCCGATCACGCCGCGATCAGCCTCAGGCGCGGCTACCACTTCGTACCGAAACATCTGTTCGGCGTGCCGGCGGACGTGTTCGCCGCCAGCGGCCCGCGCCTGCCGATGTGGATGCAACAGAAGGTGTTTGCCGTGATGCTGAAGGCACTCACCGGAGATTTGACGCGGTTCGGATTGAAGAAGCCCGACCATCGGCTGTTTGAAAGCCATCCCATCCTGAACACGCAGATCCTGCATCACCTCGCGCATGGCCGCATCCGCGCGAAGACCGATGTGGCGCGATTCGACGGCAAAACAGTGCATTTCAACGATGGCAGCAGCGAAGACTTCGATCTCGTGCTTTGCGCCACTGGCTATCGCTGGGAGATTCCGTTCGTCGAACCTGCGCTGTTCCGCTGGAAATCGAACAAGCCCGATCTCTATATGAACCTCTTCGCCCGCGACCATCGCGAGCTTTACGGCATGGGTTATATGGAAACGAATGGCGGGGCCTACAAGCTGTTCGACGAGATGGCGGATTTCACCGTCCGTGCCATCGATGCACGCAACGAAAACGGGCTGACGGCGCAGAAACTGGACAGACTGGTGGCGAACGACGCGCCCGATCTTTCCGGCGGAATCCGCTTCGTGGCATCGGATCGCCATGCGACGTATGTTGAGATCGACGCCTATCGCAAATATATGAAGAGGCTCAGGAAGAAGCTGGGCTGGCCGCAACTCGAGCCCGGTGCGTTCGCAGCACAGAGGGTCGATCTGAATGATAGTGCATGATTACAGTGAGGGCGTTTTCGATCTGATTGCGGCGCTGCTGTTTCTCTGCGCGGCTTTCGGATATGTCAGCCACAAATTCCTCAAACTGCCGAACACCATCGGGCTGGTGCTCATCAGCCTGCTCGTTTCGCTGTGCATCCTGGCGGCCGAAATCCTGATGCCGCAATGGGCTGTGCCGCAAACAGCGCATGATCTTTTGACGCAATTCCCCTTCTCGCAGGCGCTGATGGTGGGCGCGTTGAGTTTCCTGCTGTTCGCGGGCGCGCTGACCGTCGATCTCAAGGAGTTAATGGCGAACTGGGGCACAGTGTTCCTGCTGGCGGTGGGCGGCGTGCTGATCGCAACCGCCCTTTTCGGTGGCGGCATGTGGCTGATATTCGGGGCGCTTGGGGTGCCCATTCCCTTTGCCTATTGCATCGTGCTGGGCGCGATCCTTTCTCCGACCGATCCTGTGGCAGTGATCGACGTGTTGAAGCGCATCGGGCTTTCCAATCGGATGCGCACGATCATTGCGGGCGAAAGCCTGTTCAATGACGGCGTGGCGGTGGTGATCTTTTCCATCGCACTGGGCGTAGCGTCCGTTGCCGGGACAGAACTTTCGGCGGCACATTTGATTGGAGAATTTTTCAAGGAGGCCGGAGGCGGATTGGTTTTGGGCCTCATCACCGGCGGCGTGGCCTTCGTCGCACTTAGGACAATCGACGAACACATCGTCGAGGTGCTGATCACCCTGGCAACGGCGACAGCAACCTATGCCATCGGATTGTGGCTCGAGATTTCCGGCCCCATCGCGGTGGTGATGGCAGGGCTTATCATCGGTAATCCGGGCCGCAGGCTGGCGATGAGCGAGCGTGTGGACCAGCACGTCACCGTGTTCTGGACCTTGATCGATGAAATCCTCAATGCCGGATTGTTCCTGCTGATCGGTTTTGAGCTGCTGGCGATTGCGTGGCATCCGCCCGTGATCGGGGCCTCGCTGATCGCAATCCCGCTGGCGCTGGCTGCGCGCTATCTAAGCCTTATCCCACCGCTTGCCGCCATCGGATTGCGCAAACACGAGCACGGCACGTTGCGCATTCTCACCTGGGGTGGACTACATGGTGGCATCAGCGTGGCGTTGGTGCTGGCGCTTCCTGCAAGCCCGGTGCGTGAGGCATTTCTCACTGTTTGCTACGCGGTGGTGGTGTTCTCCATTGTCGTGCAGGGGCTGACGCTGGAGCGCGTGGCGCGCTCGGTGCGGCAGGACTAGGCTTTAACTTCCCGCAAGCGATCGACGGTCCTGAGCGCGGGGAACAGTATCATCCATGTTGCCACGACAACCAGCGTACCGACACCGCCGATGATGACGGCAGGCACCACGCCAAACCATGCCGCAGTGAGGCCGGATTCGAACTCGCCCAATTCGTTGGAGGCGCCGATGAACAGCATGTTCACCGCGCTCACGCGACCGCGCATCATATCCGGTGTGGCGAACTGGATCAGCGTCGAGCGGATGAAGACCGAGATCATGTCGGATGCGCCGAGGATAAAAAGCGCTGCGAGCGAGATGGGAAAACTCGTCGAGAGCCCGAACACGATGGTCGCGACACCGAAGATCGCCACCGCCGAAAACATGACAATGCCGGTGTGGCGCTCGATGGGGAATTTGGCGAGGGTAAGAGAGGTGATCGCGGCACCTGCGGCTGGAGCCGCGCGCAGGAAACCGAGACCGATCGGCCCCGCGTGCAGGATGTCGCGCGCATAGATCGGCAACAGAGCGACCGCGCCGCCCAGCAAAACCGCAAACAGGTCGAGCGAAATCGCCCCCAATATCACCGGCCGCGAACGCACGAACCGCACACCCGCGGCCACGCGTTCGAAACGCGTACCTTCCGTTACGGATTGCGCACGGCGACGCCCGCCGAGCGTGCCGTACAACACGGCGGCACCAAGAAAACAGATGCAGCAAACCGAATAGGTAGCGAACGCACCGAACGCATAAAGAAAACCGCCAAGTGCTGGACCAGCGATCACGGCGGTTGTAAAAACGGAAGATGACAGCGCGATCGAACGTGCCAGCTTTTCTTCCGGCACCAGAAACGCGATGAGCGATTGGCCAGCCGGGCCGGAAAATCCGCGCGCCGATCCGAACAGCACCAGCACGGCATAAAAAGGCCAAGCGGCCGAGACATGTGCGAGTGTCAGCGCGAGAAAAAGCGCGCTGGAAATCGCACCAACCGTCGTTGCGATTGCGAGCACCTTGCGCTGGTCGAAACGATCCGAGATGTCGCCCGCTGGCAAAGTGAGCAGAAACATCGGCGCGAACTGGCAAAGGCCGACAAAGCCCAACGCCAGTGCCGAATTTGTCAGCGTATAAATCTGCCAGCCGATGGCGACGGATTGAATCTGCATCGCCACTGTCGAAAGAAAGCGGCCCGAGGTGAAAAATGCAAAATCGCGGCGGTGATAGACGACAGGCGGTGCGGAAACGGACATTCAGGGAAATACTTTCGTGACGATTGCCTTGCTATGCGATGTTTCTCTTTTCCCACTCCGCCCGCGAGATGCTCCAGATATCGACGGTGAAGGTTTCCCCCGCGACCGTGAGCTGTTGCGTGGGCCCCTTGGTCTCGCCCAGCCGCGCGGCAACGGCTTGCGACGCTTTGTTGTCGGGATCGATGCAGGAGATCACGCGGTCGACCTTCTGCGTGAGAAAGGCATAGCGCATGGAGGCGCTCGCCGCTTCGGTGGCGTAGCCATGGCCCCAATAATCCTTGCCCAAAGTCCAGCCCACTTCGAGCGCGGGCCAGCCTTCGGGATAGAGAAGGCCGACACGGCCGATGAGCACGCCATCGGATTTGCGCTCAACCGCCCACATGCCGTAGCCGCGCAGCTCCCAATGGCCCACCATGACGGCGAGGCTTCGCCAGGCATCGTTGCGAGATACCGGACTGCCGCTCAGATATTTCATGACGTCCGCATCGGCCATGAAAGCGGCGAGGACATCGAAATCCTCGGGGCGCCAGCCGCGCAGGACAAGGCGCTCGGTCTCCAGAACGGGGATCATGGGTTCCTTTGGAAATTTACGAAGCGGAACAATCTAGCATCCCTGCACGGTTCAAAGGAAACCGGAATCGGTTCTGGCTCGTTTGATGAAACGACGTAACGGAAATGCGCCACCCGCAATGGCAATGGGCGCGCCCTTACGCGCGTCAGAACAGCCAGCGCAAGGCGATGGTGGTTTCGTTGTCGCCTGGCTTGATCTCGAATTTCGCCTGATCGAATGACGGCTGCTGGAATTTCGGTTTGGCGTCGTTGGAGAAGCCAAAACGTTCAGTCGGGATTCCGAACCAGTCGAAATCCATTTTCCCGTCGCGGTTCTCGTCCTGAAATGTCTTGATGGCATAGATGCCGGGCTTGAGATCCTTCAGGACGACAATGGTTTCGCCGGGAATGGCGGGAACAACAGCGCCCGCCGTGGGTTCGCCCTTGGTGCCGCCCCAATTCGCGCCGTCATAGAGTGCGATGCGGATGTCGCCACGGTTCTTGGAGACGCGCTCGACCTTGATGGTGAGCGTCGCCAATTCTTCCGCTTGCGCCGCCTGCGTAAAGGCAAACGCGCCGGCGAAAATCAGTGCGGTCTTAATCGAGGTCGATCGAGACCGCATTGTCTCCGGCTTTCAGCTTAACGGCGGCATCTTCGAAAGTCGGATGACAATCGCGCACATGCAGACAGAGATTGTTCGAAATGCCATGCGGCTCGCCGGGATCGATCTGGCCGTTGTTGTTCTTGTCCTGATAGACCTCGATCACATATTTGCCGCGCTGGACGTCGCTCATCGAAACGACGGTGATGTCCCCGCCCGGATGGCGGCTGGAAGTGCGCAACGGTTCGGCGACCGAGCTGTTCCAGGACGCCTTGTCGTAGAGCGCAACATGGACGAAACCCGCGTCGATATCTGCGCCGCGGACGGTGACGATCAGGTTGGCGGGCTTTGCAGCCAGCGCCGCCCCGCCAAAAAGAAAACCGCCCGCAACGATCAACGCCGTTGTGCGCGGTGCTCTTTTGGCTGAGATAAGGCCGCTCACGCTAACCTTGGATCGAGCTTTTTACAGGCATCGATCAATCCTCTCACGGAATCCCCCGATTTGTTGAGCGCGGTTTTTTCTTCCGCCGTCAGTTCGAGTTCGACAATGCGCTCCACGCCCTTCTCGCCGATCACCACCGGCACGCCGACATAAAGGTCTTTGATGCCATACGGGCCGTTCACATAGGCCGCGACCGGGAGCACGCGCTTCTTGTCGAGCAGATAGGATTGCGCCATCTCGATGCCGGCGGTGGCGGGCGCATAATAGGCCGAGCCCGTCTTCAGCAGGCCCACGATTTCCGCGCCGCCGTCGCGCGTGCGTTGCACGATCTGGTCGAGACGATCCTGCTTCAGCCAGCCCATCTTCACCAGCTCCGGCAGCGGCACGCCGGCCACGGTGGAGAAGCGCGGCATGGGCACCATGGTATCGCCGTGGCCGCCCAGCACGAAAGCCGAAACGTCTTCCACGCTCACATTCATTTCTTCGGCGAGGAAGTGACGGAAGCGCGCGCTGTCGAGCACGCCCGCCATGCCGACGATCATGTTGTGCGGAAGGCCCGAGAATTGGCGCAGCGCCCACACCATCGCATCGAGCGGGTTGGTGATGCACACCACGAACGCATTCGGCGCGTGGGCCTTGATGCCCTCGCCCACAGCACTCATCACTTTCAGGTTGATGCCCAGAAGATCGTCGCGGCTCATGCCCGGCTTGCGCGGCACGCCGGCGGTCACGATCACCACATCGGCGCCTGCGATATCGGCATAGGAGTTGGTGCCCCTGAGCCGCGAGTCGAACCCTTCGATGGGACCGGCCTGCGAAAGATCCAGCGTCTTGCCCTGCGGCAGCCCCTCGACGATGTCGAACAGGACGACGTCGCCCAGTTCCTTCAGGCCGATCAGATGGGCCAGCGTGCCCCCGATCTGTCCGCCACCGATAAGCGCGATTTTCTTGCGAGCCATAAGCGATCCTTTCGTGAAGCTGGCGCTAGGTAGCCCGTGGCCTCCCCCGCCTGCAAGGGCAGGTCTGGGGCTTGCGCCGGATGCGCCAAACGGTCACGCTGCACTGCAACATAGGCCGGGTAGGATTCCGGCCTACGGCGTTCTTTTCGGGGTTCTAGCGATGGCCAAGCGACGGGTTTTGAAGTCTGAGCGCGGTGTGATCCTGACCGAGGAAGTCCTGTTCGGCGGGGAGCCCCGCCGGAAGATCGACATCGCCTACACCGTGAAGAGCAAGCGCAGGCCCGAGGGCAAGACCTTCGATAACAAGGCCGCAGCCACAAAGTACTATCAGGTACAGGTCTCGTTCGCGCCGCCCGAATGAGCAGCTTCCGCAGAGAACCCCACCCGAAAAACGCCTTCGCGTTTTTCGACCTCCCCGCAAGGAGGAGGTGAGAAAAGCAAACAGGCAGGAGGCTTGCGCCGCCCGCCCGTTGCTAACTCAACTGTCGTAAGACCGGTTTTAGACCGCCGTCTTCAATTCTTTCGAAGCACGGAAGGCGACCTTCTTGCTCGCCTTGATCTTGATAGCTTCGCCGGTCGCCGGGTTGCGGCCCATACGGGCGGCGCGCTTGCGAACCTGCAGAATGCCCAAACCTTGCAGGCGAATACGCACGCCCTTCTTGAGCTGCTTGGTGATGATGGCGGCGAAGTCCTCCATGAGGGCGTTCGCGGCTTTGTTGGTCAGCCCGTGCTTTTCAGCAAGCTGAGCCGCCAGTTGCCGGGTGCTCATGGTTTCTGTCTTCGTCTTCGCGCCGGCTGCTTTTGCCATGGGTTGCTCCTGTTGGCGAATCACAAATGATGCCCGAATTTACTGCATTTCCTGCAAGGCGCGAGAGCCATGCAAGCGAAAAATAGCGATTCTAGGGGATTTTTTGCGCTTTTCTGTCACGCCGCGTCGATGAAGCCGCCCATCTGGCGATTCCAGAGCCTGGCATAGGCCCCGCCTTTGGCCAGCAATTCGCGGTGCGGGCCGTCTTCGATGATGCGTCCGGCTTCGAGATAGACGATACGGTCCATGCTGGCGACGGTCGACAGGCGGTGCGCAATGGCGATGACGGTGCGGCCTTGCATGAGCGTCCAGAGGCCTTCCTGGATCAGGTGCTCCGACTCGGAATCGAGGGAGGACGTGGCCTCGTCCAGGACCAGTATTTTTGCGTCTTTTACGAGCGCGCGCGCAATCGCCACCCGCTGGCGCTCGCCGCCGGAAAGCTTGATTCCCTGCTCGCCCACGATGGTGTCGTAACCGGTGGAGCGGGCCTGGATGAACTCATGCGCATGGGCGTCGCTCGCCGCGCGCACCACGTTCTCTTCCTGCGCATTCGGCTTGGCGTAACGGATGTTGTCACGCACGGCGCGATGAAAAACGCCCGGCGTCTGCTGCACCTCTGCTATGCCTTCATTGAGCGAATCCCAGGTGACGAGCGAGATGTCCTGCCCGTCGATCAATATGCGGCCGCCTTGCGGTTCGTATTGACGGCGCAGCATCTTCACGAGCGTCGATTTGCCTGCGCCCGAAGGACCGACGAGACCGACTTTCTCGCCGGCCTTGATGTCCAATGACAGATCGGCAAACACCACCTGTCCATCGGGATGGGCAAAACGGATGTGTTGAATGCTGATCGCGCCGTCGCTGACGATGAGCGGCTTGGCGTTCGGTGCATCGACGATTTCGTGGCGTTGGCTGACGAGTTCGAGCGCTTCGGCAAGCGTGCCCAACTGCTCGAAATAATCGAGCATGCGGAACGACAATTCCTGAACGCTGCGGGCGATCGACGAACCGAGGAAATAGACCATCGCGAAGACGCCGAGCGTGATCGCGCCGGAGAGCGCATCCATGCTGGCGGCGATCAGCAAGCCGATCAGCAGCGCGAGGGTCGCGAACTGCATGAAGGTTCGCATCATGATGAGAAAGGTGCGCAGGCGCCGCGAGGCGTTCATTTCATCCGTCAGAAAGAACGAAAGAAAACGCCGCTCATAGGCGGCCTTGGCAAACGCGCGCACCAGATCGGCATTGGTGATCGCATCGATCAAACGGCCAGTCGAGGTGGAAACCTCTTCCGAGAAATTCTTCGACAAAAGTACACAACGCTTGGCCAAACTGACGACAATACCGAGATAAAGGACGGTCCAGGCGAACAGGATCACCGCATAGGTGACATTGGCAAGGAACATCAAAATGCCGCCAACGATCACAAGCCCGGTCACGCGCACCATGTCGAGACACAGAATGTTCAGGATCGAAACCGTTGCCTGTCCGGCCTGCTTGATCTTCTGCCCCAACTTGCCGGCGAAATTCTCCTGGAAATAGCGCGGCGAATGGCCAAGCAGGTAGGCGAAGAGATATTTCTGCGCCAGCGCGCGCATGCGCGGCGAAGTATCGACATCTATCCACTCGTAACCGCGATAGATAAAGGCCGCCGAAATCCAGATCGCGCCGAACAGCGCGACCCATGGCAACACGGATTGCGCGAAGGTTTGATGGGTGTGTACCGCGGTTGTGATGGCGTTGATCAGATGCGAAAGGGCGAGCGGTCCGAACGCATCGATCGCAGCACCAATGGCGGCAAGCGAGATCAGAACCGAAACGCGCGCAGGATAATGGCGGCGCACCAGGAGCCAGATGAAAGCGAAAGGCGTTGCCGGAATTTCCGCAAGCGGCTGCGCTTCGGCGAGTGCTTCTTCGCGCGCAAGAACTTCATCGGGAACGACGTGACGAGTCACGACACACGCGGCCTTTCAGGGGGCGCGGAGAATACTTAGACCCGATATGTTTGATAGTGGGTGAAGCCGATATTTTTCGCCTGTGGCGAAAAAGTAATTAAGCCTCGGCTTCGGCACGTTCCGTACGTTCGGCGATACGTGCGCCTTTGCCCTGACGTCCGCGCAGGTAATAGAGCTTCGCGCGGCGCACCTTGCCCTTGCGGACAACGGCGACGGAATCCACCAGCGGGCTGTAAACCGGGAACACACGTTCCACGCCTTCGCCGTAAGAAATTTTCCGCACCGTGAAACTTTCGTTCACGCCTTCGCCCTGGCGCGCAATGCACACGCCTTCGAACGCCTGAAGACGCTCGCGCGTCTTCGTCTGCTTGGCCTTTTCGTCATAGCTCTGTTCGACGACCTTGACGTTGACCTTCAGCGTGTCGCCGGGACGGAATTCGGGCAAAGCCTTGCCGCCGCGAACGGCTTGCATCTGCTCGGCTTCGAGCTGTTTCAGGATGTTCATGGCGGTCAACTCCGGCGGCGGAAAGTTCAGAAGGAGCGGGCGTATAGCCTAGCCTTTTCCCTTTTCATAGGGGGCCCACAGGTCGGGACGCCGCGCCTTGGTCAGCGCTTCCGCCTGCGCCCGGCGCCATTTGGCGATTTCCGAATGATTCCCGCCGGTTAGAACGGCCGGAATGTCCCGCCCTTCGAAGCTCTGGGGCCGGGTGTATTGCGGGTATTCGAGGAGGCCGTTTTCGAAGCTCTCCTCGGCCGGCGAGGCCTCGGCTCCGAGGACGCCGGGGATCAGGCGGACGGCCGCCTCGATCAGGGCCATGGCCGCGATCTCGCCGCCTGCCAGCACGAAATCGCCCAGCGAGACTTCCTCGAGGTTGCGGGCCTCTATGGCGCGCTGGTCCAGCCCCTCGAACCGGCCGCAGAGGAGCGTGACGCCCGGACCGGAGGAAAGCTCGCGCACGCGGGCCTGCGTCAACGGCTTGCCACGTGGGGAGAGATAGATCTGCGGCGTGTCATTCGCCGCCGCATCGAGCGCAGCACACGCCACATCGGCGCGCATCACCATGCCGGGGCCGCCGCCCGACGGCGTATCGTCCACCGTGCGATGCTTGCCCAGACCGTGTTCGCGGATGTCGCGCACATCGAGCGACCAGAGATTCTTCTCCAGCGCCTTGCCGAGCAGCGACACGCCAAGCGGCCCCGGAAACATGTCGGGAAAAAGGGTGAGAATAGTTACGCGCCAAGTCATTTCGTCTTCTTACCTCCCCCTTGCGGGGAGGTCGACGGCGCGCGTAAGCGCGACGGCGGGTGGGGGCCTTCGGCGAGGCTCGCTGGACCCCACCCGTCGTCGTGCCAATGCACGACGCCGACCTCCCCAGAGGGGAGGTAAGTTAAAGATCCAGTTTGAAGCCTTCGTGCGTCTGCAAAAAGCCGAGGCGACGGTAGAAAAGATGAGCGCGGGTGCGGCGCTTGTCGGAGGTTAGCTGCACGAGCTTACAGCCTGCGGCTTTCGCCTGCGCGATGGCTTCTTTCATCAGGATCGTGCCGATGTTCTGGCCGCGCGCTTTGGACGACACGCGCACGGATTCGATGATCGCGCGTTTGGCGCCCTGCCGCGACAGGCCTGGCACATAAACGATCTGCAGCGAACCGATAATCTCGCCGTTCTGTTCGGCCACCAGGATGCGATTGTCGGGGTTCTTCGACATTTCCTCGAAGGCCGCGGTATAGGCGGGCAACAGATCGCCCTTGGCCTGTTCGCGGCCTTCGGCGATGTCGTCGTCCGCCAGCAGCGCTACCAGCGTCTTCAGGTCTTCTTTGGCCGCATTGCGGAATGTGATGTCGCTCATTCGACGGTTCCTTTGGTTTCCGCCTCGACTTCTTCAGGGGCGGAGATGATAACGCGTCCGGCCTCGATTTCGATGACAGGCACGATTTCGCGGGTAAACGGCAGCATCACCGTGTCGCCGTCATCGCGGGCGATTTCGATCACGTCGCTTGCGCCGAAATTGTGAAGGGCGGTGATGATGCCAAGCACCCTGCCCTCCTGATCCTCGGCGCGCAGGCCGATCAGATCGGCGTGATAGAACTCTTCGTCCTTCACCGCGGGCAACACGCCGCGCGAAACGAACAGCTCTGTGCCCTTCAGGCTTTCTGCAGCGTTGCGGTCGGCGATTTCCGCAAAACGCACAACCGCTTCATCGGGCTTGTTCGAGCGCGCGTGGGTGACGGTGAAGCTGCGCCCGTCTTCGGTGTGCAACGGGCCGTAGGCGCCAAGCGTTTCGGGCGAGTGGGTGAAGGTTTTCACCTTCACCTCGCCTTTCAGGCCATGTGCGCCGATCACGGCGCCGAGCAGAACATTGCGCGTCATCGCGCAATCCCAAGCTTACGCGGCAGCTTCGCCGGAAGCAGCGGCGGCCGCGGCAGCGCGTTCCTGCGCCTTCTTCTTCGGCTTTGACTTTTCCGGGTTGTTCTTCTTGAGCGGCTTCACGAGGCCGGCATCCGCGAGGAAACGGTGCACGCGGTCGGTCGCGGTCGCGCCCTTCGCCATCCACGCCTTTGCCTGTTCGAGGTCGAGCTTCAGGCGGTCGGCATGATCCTTCGGCAGAAGCGGGTTGTAGAACCCGATCTTCTCGATGAACCGGCCGTCGCGACCGGCACGCGAATCCGCAATCACGATGTTGTAGTGCGGGCGCTTCTTCGTGCCGCCGCGCGCCAGTCTGATCTTCAAAGCCATATCGTTTTCCTTCTCTCTAAATTATTTCCGACCCGGCATCATGCCCGGTGGAAGTTGGGGCATGCCGCCTCCCATCAATCCCGAAAGACCGGCGGGCAGTTTGCCGCCCATCTTTCCCATCTTCTTCATCATGTCCGACATCTGCCGGTGCATTTTTAGAAGCTTGTTGACCTCGCTCACCTCGACACCGGCGCCAGCGGCAATGCGCTTGCGGCGCGAACCGTTGATGATGTCGGGCTTGGTGCGCTCGGTCTTGGTCATCGACAGGATGATCGCTTCCTGACGCGACAAAAGCTTGTCGTCGAGACCCGCATTGGCGAGTTGATCCTTCACGCGGCCAACGCCGGGAAGCATCGCGAGCACGCCCTGCATGCCGCCCAGCTTTTTCATCTGACGAAGCTGTTCGGCGAGATCGTCCATATCGAACTCGCCCTTCTTCATCTTGCGGGCGATTTTCTCGGCTTTTTCCTTGTCGAGCGTTTCGGCGGCCTTTTCGACCAGGCTCACCACGTCGCCCATGTCGAGGATGCGGCCCGCGACGCGTTCGGGATGGAACGCTTCGAGCGCGTCGAGCTTTTCGCCGACGCCCAGGAACTTGATCGGTGCGCCCGTGACCATGCGCATCGACAGCGCCGCACCACCACGCGCATCGCCATCGGCGCGCGTCAGGATGATGCCCGAGAGCTTCACGCGTTCGTTGAACGATTTGGCGATGTTCACCGCATCCTGACCGGTAAGCGAATCCGCCACCAGCAAGGTTTCATGCGGTTTCACCTGATCGCGGACTTGGGCGACCTCGCTCATCAACGCTTCGTCGATGTGCTGGCGGCCTGCGGTATCGAGGATAAGAACGTCGTAACCGCCGACACGCGCACTGGCGAGCGCGCGCTTGGCGATATCGACCGGCTGCTGATTGGCGACGATGGGAAGCGTGGCGACGCCTGCCTGCTCGCCCAGAATCTTCAACTGCTCCATGGCGGCTGGACGGCGCACATCGAGCGAGGCCATCAGCACGCGTTTCTTTTCGCGGGTCTGCAACATCAGCGCGAGCTTGGCGCTGGAGGTGGTTTTACCGGAACCCTGCAAACCCACCATCAGGATCGGCGCAGGCGGCGAGCCGAGATCGAGGGCGGCGTTGTCCGCGCCCAGAATCTCGACCAGCACATCGTGGACGATCTTGACCACCTGCTGGCCGGGCGTGACGGAACGGATGACTTCGTTGCCGATGGCGCGTGGGCGCACGCGGTCGATGAAATCCTTGACGACGGGCAGCGCTACGTCGGCATCGACGAGCGCGGTGCGGACTTCGCCCAGCGCTTCCTCGACATCGGCCTCGGACAGCGCGCCGCGACCGCGCAAACGGTCGAACACGCCACCCAGACGCGACTGCAAGGATTCGAACATCCACCAAACTCCCAAACACCAATGCCCCAGGGGGCGCACCTGCGCTGCCTGGGGTCGATCCCCGGCCGGGCCGGGGACCGGAAAAAGCAGAAGCCTTTCCGGATGGCGCGGGTTTTAGGCTTGGGAAAAGCCCCAGTCAACGCTAAGGAATTGGGCTGAAATTCCAGCCGGATAGCCCCATGACGGTCCACGGAAGCTGCCTGTGTGGGACGGTGCGCTACGAAGTCCGTACCCCCTTCGACCGGTTCCTTTATTGCCATTGCTCGCGCTGCCGCAAGGCGACCGGGACGGCGCATGCGGCCAATGTTGTGGTGGCGCCCGACGCGTTCCGCTGGACGGCAGGCGAAGGCAATGTCGTTCGCTACGACCTGCCGACAGCGCGCAGCTTTGCCACCGCTTTCTGCAAAACATGCGGCGCGCCCATGCCGCATCTGACGCGCAGCGGTCTGCGCGTGATCGTTCCTGCCGGATCGCTGGATGAAAATCCGAACGCGAAACCAACCTGCCACGCCTATTGGGGCTCGCGCGCGAACTGGCACGAAGGCGACCCCGATCTGCCCAAGATCGACGAAGCCGCGTTCTGATCAGACCGCTTGAAGATCGGCACGCCTGCCAAGCGCGCGATCAAGGCCGATCACGAGCAGATTCACACATGCAAAGAACGCGAACAGCGCGATGCTGTTGATCAGAACGCGTGTGTAACCGAGTGCGTTAACGTCAACGAAAGGATAGGGGTACCAGTTGACGCGCGGTCCTTCCAGCAGAGTGAATGCGAGATAGGTTGCGGGATAGAGGAGCCATGATAGCGCATGGCTCCAGCGCGTTTCGCCTTTGGGTACGAAAATGAGCCAATAGCCCAACATCACCGCGGGCATGACGTAATGCAACGCGATGTCGGCGAAAAGCTGCGGTCCCTGCGGGTTCCAGGTTTTGCGCAACAACAAAAAATAAACGACGCCGACGATCACTATATACGCCGTGCCCGCCGCCAATTTGGGCGCAGCTGGCGATTGGCGACGCGCAAGCGACAGTGTCAGCAGGCTGGCTACCAGGATATTCGTGAGGACGGTGAAAAAACTTGCGAAGCGCACGATCGCTTCGAAATCATTCATGCCTTTGGCGTGGGATTGTTCCATAGACAGGTGAAACTGAAGCGCGATAGCGAACCACGCAAAGCCGACGGCCGTAATCACATAGAAGCGGCGGACAGTCTCGGACATGGATGCCCCTCCCGAAGCATCCATGATACCGCAAATTTCGACGTTACGTCAGTTCAATCCCAGCTTTTGCGCCAGATACACGAACGACAGCGCCCACATCTCGGCCGCCTGCCGATGATCGGCGGCTGCCGCGTGTCCGCCCTCGGTGTTTTCGTAGAACAGAACGTCGTGGCCCTGCGCTTCCATCTTCGCGGCCATCTTGCGCGCGTGGACAGGCGTGACACGGTCGTCGCTTGTCGCCGTCACGAACAGCACGGGCGGATATTTCTTGTCCGCGCTGACATTTTGATACGGCGAATAAGTCAGGATGTAATCGCGCATCTTGGGATCGGCCGGGTCGCCATATTCGGCTTCCCATGATGCGCCTGCGCCGATCTGCGTGTACCGGATCATGTCGATCAGCGGCACCTGGCAGACGACCGCGCCCAGAAGATCGGGGCGTTGCGTCATCACGGTGGAAACCAGCAAGCCGCCATTCGATCCGCCCATGATGCCGAGTTGCTGGGGCGTCGTAAGGCCGCGTTTCTCGATGTCCTCGGCCACCGCTTCGAAATCGTCGAACGCCTTCTGACGATTGGTGAGCAAGGCCTGGTCGTGCCACGACGGACCGAATTCGCCGCCGCCACGGATGTTGGCGAGAACGTAGGTGCCGCCCCTGGTTTCCCACAGCTTGCCGAAATTGGCGGAATAGCTGGGCGTCATCGAAATTTCAAAGCCGCCATAGCCATAGAGCACCGTAGGTTGGGGGCCTTTGGCATCCTTCTGGCGCACGACGAAATAGGGAATTTTCGTGCCGTCTCTCGACGTCGCTTCGAATTGTTCGGTCATCAGGCCACTCGCGTCGAAACGCGCGGGCAGGGATTTGATGGCTTTGGGATGATCGTCACCGTTGTCGTGATAGAGCGTCGGCGGAATGAGGAAACTTTCGAAATTGAATTCGGCTTCCGGTCCCCAGTCATTGGCGGAGACAATACCTGGCGATCCCCCCTCCGGCAGATCGAGCCGTGTATCGTTCCATTTGCCGTTGTCGAAACGGAACGCGTGAATGCTTCCTACGACGTTGTGAAAGATCGCAGCGTAAACAGCGTCACGCCCCGCAGCCACGTCTTCGACCGAACTGCGTGCATCCGGCGTGTAGAGCACTGTCGCCATGGGAAACATCTTGGTGCGCAGATAGGTGCGGATCGGGAAAGCGATCAGCGAACCTTTCGGGATCGGCGCCTGCCCTTCCTGCTGTGACCATGGCTCGCGCAAGGTAGCGAGCATCTGACCCTTCGTGACACCCTTCACATTGGCCGATAGCGGCAACGGAATCTTGATCGCAGTACTATCCGGTAGCAGCGTGTAGTACTCGGTTTCGAAGAAACTGGGGGCGTTCTGAATCAGTGGAATTGTGCCGTCCGGTCCCTGGAACGACGCCAGCTCCACCCCAACATCTGTTTCCTTGCCTTCGAACACCGTCTTGGCACTGTCGATGGGTTCGCCGCGCTTCCACACTTTCACGATGCGCGGATAGCCGCTGGTGGTGAGCGAACCCTTGCCGAAATCGGTGGCGAAAAGAACAGTGTCGTTGTCCACCCAAGCAACGGAGGATTTGGCTTCCGGCAGCGAGAAGCCATCTTTTACAAAGGAAAGGCCCGGCAGATCGAATTCGCGCACGACCGTCGCGTCACCACCGCCGGCCGAGAGTTCGACCAGGCAGCGTTTGAGATCGGGCGTGCAGCTTCCGCCTTTGAACACCCAACTCTTGCCCTCTTCCTTCGACAGCTTGTCGATATCGAGCAGCGTTTCCCATTTGGGATTGGCGGTCTGATAATCGGCGATGGTGGTTCGCCGCCAGATGCCTTTCGGATTCGCCGCGTCCTGCCAGAAGTTGAAGACGTAGTTCTGCTTCATCCCACCGAAGGGGATGCGGTCCTGCGCGTCCATCACCTTCAGGATCTGATCGTAGTTCTGCTGATAGCGCGGATCGCTCTGCAGCACCTTGAAGGTGCGCGCGTTCTGTTCCTTCACCCAGGCGAGCGGCTTTTCGCCGTGGATATCTTCCAGCCAGAGATAAGAATCGTTCTGTTCCACGCTTGCTCCTTGGGCGGCACCCGCTGCCAAAACCGCCAGAATCGCTACCACTGCCAGCCGCATAACCTTGTTTCCTCTACCGTCCCTCGCCATTTGAAAAGGCCGGACGGCCCGGTCAACCCGCCACTGGCAGGGGGCGGGGCTTCACCCTATAAGGCGGCCCATGACGGCGTTCCTCAAAATGCACGGCCTCGGCAACGATTTCGCGGTGTTCGACGCGCGGAAACAGGCACTTGCGCTCGATGCTGCCACTGCCCGCGCGATCGCGGACCGGCGGTTGGGCGTGGGCTGCGATCAGGTGATTGTGATCGCGCCAGCCGCCAACGGCGCGGACGCCGCCATGCGCATCTACAATTCCGACGGCGGCGAAGTGGAAAGCTGCGGCAACGCCGCGCGCTGTGTGGCGCAATTGCTGATGGCCGAAAAAGGAACCGGCACGATCCGGATCGAGACCGTGGGCGGACCGCTTGTCTGTTCGAAAAGTGACGGCCTCGTAACCGTGGATATGGGTGCGCCGCGTTTCGACTGGAAAGACGTTCCGATGTCGAGCGCGGTCGACACCAACAAGTTCAGTTTCTCGGTGGATGGCGTTTCGCTGGAAGCCTCGGCTGTTTCGGTCGGCAATCCGCATTGCGTGGTCTTCGTGGGCGATGCTGATAACGCGCCAGTGAGCGATGTGGGCCCGCTGATCGAACATCATCCGCTGTTTCCCGAGCGCGTGAATGTCGAATTCGCCACCGTGCAATCGCGCGGCTGCATCCGCATGCGGGTATGGGAACGCGGAGCGGGCATCACACAGGCTTGTGGTACGGGCGCATGTGCGACAGCCGTTGCCGCCGCGCGGCGCGGACTCGCGGACAGAAAAGTCGATGTGATCCTCGATGGAGGTACGCTCACCATCGAATGGCGCGAGAGCGATGGGCATATCCTGATGACCGGCCCGGCGACACTTGCTTATCGCGGCGAAATCGACATTTCGAGCACGCGCTGATGGGCCTCGACGTCGTCACCTTCGGTTGCCGCCTGAACGCTTATGAAAGCGAGGCGATCAAGGCGCGCGCGGGTGAAGCGGGCCTTTCCGACGCCATTGTCTTCAACACCTGCGCTGTGACGGCCGAGGCCGTGCGCCAATCGCGGCAGGCAATCCGCAAGGCCCGCCGCGAAAATCCCGGCAAGCGCATCATCGTGACGGGCTGCGCGGCGCAGACCGAAAGCGAAACCTATTCGCAAATGCCGGAAGTCGATTTTGTGATCGGCAATCAGGAAAAGCTGGAAAGCCGTTCCTATGCCGATTTCATCGGCGGAGCAGAGCGGGTGCGCGTCAACGACATCATGGCGCTGAAAGATACCGGCGCGCAGTTCGTGGACAGTTTCGAAGGCCGTGCGCGGGCGTTTCTGCAAGTACAGAACGGATGCGATCATCGCTGTACCTTCTGCATCATTCCTTACGGCCGCGGAAATTCGCGCAGCGTGCCGATGGGCGCGGTGGTGGATGAGGCGCGCAGGCTGACCGAGAACGGTTTTCCCGAAATCGTGCTGACGGGCGTGGACCTCACCTCCTATGGCGCAGACCTGCCGGGCGCGCCGACACTGGGCGCGCTGGTGCGCAAGATCCTGAAGCTTGTGCCCGAATTGAAACGCCTGCGCATTTCTTCCATCGATTCCATCGAGGCCGATGACGAACTGATGCGCGCGATTGCCGAAGAAGAACGGCTGATGCCGCATTTCCATCTTTCCGCGCAATCGGGCGACGACATGATCCTGAAGCGCATGAAGCGCCGCCATTCTCGCGCCGATACCATCCGCTTCTGCGAAGACGTGCGTTCGCGCCGCCCGGATGCCGCGTTCGGCGCGGATTTCATCGCTGGATTTCCGACCGAAACAGACCAGATGTTTGATAACACGTTGCGTCTGGTGGATGAGGCTGGGCTTTCGATGCTCCATGTCTTCCCGTTCAGCCCCCGCAGGGGCACGCCCGCCGCGCGCATGCCGCAACTGGCCAAGCCGCTGGTGAAGGAACGAGCCGCCCGGTTACGTGCGCATGGCGAGACGGCGCTTGCCGCAAGAATGCGTGCTCTTGTCGGAACCGAACAAGCGTTGCTGGTGGAAAAGTCTGGCATGGGACGCACGTCCTGCTTCGCGCCTGCCTATTTCGAAGGCAGTGCGATGCCGGGCGAGATCGTGCGCACAAAAATTGCGGGCGCAGACGCGACATCGCTTAAGGCTCAATTGCTGCAATGATAAAAGCATTCGGGCAGGCACCGCCCCCGCCGACGTTCTTCGAGAAACTGAAATCGGGTCTTTCGAAAAGCACCGGCACGCTCGGCCAGAACATTTCCGGCATCTTCACCAAGAAGAAGCTGGATGCCGAAACACTGGCCGAACTGGAAGAAGCATTGATCCGCGCCGATATGGGCGCAGCGCAGGCAGCGAAGATTTCGGCGGCTGTCGGCGCGGGCCGTTACGAACGCGAAATTTCCGAAGGCGAGATCAGGTCCATCCTTTCCGCCGAACTGACCAAACTTCTTTCACCCGTCGAAAAGCCGCTCGATATCGACGAGAACAAAAAACCGTTCGTCATTCTGGTTGCTGGCGTGAACGGCACGGGAAAGACCACTACCATAGGCAAGATCGCCAAGCGGCTCACCGGTCAGGGTTTGAAGCTGGTGCTCGCTGCGGGCGACACATTCCGGGCTGCCGCTATCGAACAACTGCAAATCTGGGGCGAGCGAACCGGTGCAGAAGTGGTGGCGCGCGCCGCGGGCGCAGACGCAGCGGGACTTGCGTTCGATGCCATCGAACGCGCCCGCGCCACCGAGGCCGATGTGGTGCTGATCGACACCGCGGGCCGCCTCCAGAACAAGGCGGGGCTGATGGCCGAACTGGAGAAGATCGCCCGCGTCATCAAGAAGCTCGATCCGACCGCCCCCCATGCGGCCCTGCTTGTGCTGGACGCGACGACCGGCCAGAACGCCATCTCGCAGGTCGAGGCATTCAGGGCGGCGGTGCCGCTGACCGGGCTGGTCATGACCAAGCTCGACGGGACGGCCAAGGGGGGAATTCTGGTGGCGCTGGCGGCAAAGTTCGGCCTTCCGATCCACTTTATAGGTGTGGGTGAGGCGGCCGAGGACCTTCAGCCCTTTGTGGCGGCCGATTTCGCCCGTGCCCTGACGGGGGCGTCATGAATCCCGCCTCCCAGAAACAGTTCCGGCGGCTGGCGCTGGACCTTGGGCCCCTGGTCGTTTTCTTCGCGGCTTTCAAATTCGCGAACATCTATGTGGCGACCGGTCTCTTCATGGCGGCGGTGCTTGTGTCGCTGGCTGTGGGTTACTGGTTCGAGCGCAAGATCTCGCCGATGCCCGCGTTCACCGCCGTGCTCGTTCTCGTGTTCGGCGGTCTCACGCTCTATCTGCACAACGATGTCTTCATCAAGGTGAAGCTCACCATCCTCTACACATTCTTCGGCGTCATCCTTCTCGGCGGATTGGCGGTGAACCGACTCTTCATCAAATATGTTTTCGGTCAGGCATTCGAACTGACGGAAGAAGGTTGGCGCAAACTGACTCTCAGATGGGGATTGTTCGCGTTCGCGATCGCCATCATCAACGAGATCGTCTGGCGACATTTCTCGACGGATGTCTGGGTGAACTTCAAGGTGTGGGGAATCTACCCGCTGTTCTTCCTGTTCGCGCTGGCGCAAACACCGCTCATCCTGAAACACGAGATCGAACAGAAAAAAGACTAGCGCGCGTTTCCGGTCGCACCGTCCGGATTTGTAAACGGTGCGATCACCATGTCATCCCGTGACTGACGCCAATGTTCAAGCGCCCATCGCGCGCTGGGGAATGCAATCTCGGGCCACGGAATGTCATCCCAGTCAAATAGCCGCACCTCCAGACTTTCGGGACCAGCGGCGAAGTGCGGCTGCACAAAACGTGCGCGGTACATCAACTGCACCTGGCTGATGCGCGGGATACTGTAGACGGCAAGCAACAGGTCCAATGCGATGTCGGCGCATGCTTCTTCCAATGCTTCGCGGCGCGCGCCCTGTTCGGGACTTTCGTGTTCTTCGAGGTATCCGGCAGGCAAGGTCCAGTAGTTCTTTCGTGGTTCGATGGCTCTGCGACACAACAGAATGCGGTTTTCATGCACCACAACCGAACCCACCACGATCTTGGGATTGCTGTAGGAAATGTGCCCGCAGCGGCCGCAGACATCGCGTTCCATCGTATCGCCCTCGGGAACGCGGCGCACAAACTGCGGGTCCAGCCCGGGCGTCTCTGATATTTTATCGTTCGTCATTCGTTAAATTTGCCGCATGTGACCGGGGAGCGGAAGCACGAAAAAAGATTCATTCCAAAAACACGGAAACTGTTGTCGCGCACATTTCGTTTGTCTAAAGTTTCTTGGGCCTCGCGCGAGCGCGGCTTCGTCAGGCCCGGCGTGACGCGGGAAGTGTCTCACATCATCGGCGGGTAGAATACGAGGGCGGGCGCGAGAGTGGGTTGGCTCAAAACGTCCGGCGGCTAGGGGTGGTTCTATGACAATAAAGGGTCCTCGCAGGACGAACGGGGGGTTCGAACTGGCGGAAGCTCCATCGCATCTCATAAAGCGTTGCCAACAATATTACGGCGACCTCTATGCGCGCGAAGCAGGCACGCAGGAACTCACCAAGCAACAGTTCACGGTTCTCGCAGCACTCGAACACAATGAAGGTGTGAGCCAGACCGCACTCGTCGAGATGACGGGCATCGATCGTTCGACGCTCGCCGAGATGGTGCGCCGCATGCTCGAGAAAGAACTCATCAGCCGCGAACGCACCGAAGAAGATGCGCGCGCCAATTCCGTTTCGATCACACAGTCGGGACGCAAGGCGCTTCGCGGCGCACGTTCCGCATCGGATCGCGCCGAGCGCCTGTTGCTCGATGCGCTTCCCGCCGCCGATCGCGCGCGTTTCATCAAGTCGCTGGCGACCATTGCCGAAGCGGCCGTGAAGCTGGAGCAGAATGGGGACGCGCGGCTGCGCCGCAAGGTCCGCCGCAAGCCCCGCTAAGCCCCTAAAATCACACCCGGATATCGAGGGTCGAACCAGGCCTTTGATAGGCTTGGGCCGGGACCGGTTGGGCCGCTGGGGCCGGGCTCTGGGGCTCAGATTGGGCGAAATCTGCCGGTTGGAAAGCCGTCTTGGCCGCTTCCTTGGGCGCCGCCTGGGGCGCATTCAGGAACGATCCGAACACGCTTTTTTCGGGCGCCGCTTTCGCGGGCGCTTGCTGCTGTGCGGTCAGGAGGGAGGCAGGGCTGATCTGCATCCCGCCATTTGTTCAGAGAAAGTTTACCAAACCCTGAAGATCACGCTGTCTTTGGTCGTCGCATTTTCTACGGCAAACCGGTTCCCACCTTGCCGGAAAATGCTTGGGTAGCAGCGATGGCGGGTAGCAAACGTTTTGCGTAAGCATCGCTTTCGGTCAACGCGCCGGTGATGCGCGCGCGCACGATACCTTTGCCGTCGATCACGAATGTCTCGGGCACACCGCTCACGCCCCAGTCGATACCGGCCGCACCATCCATCCGCGCGATACGCGCAAACGGATTTCCAACGTCGTCGAGAAAGCCGCGCGCGTCGGCGGGCTTGTCCTGATAAGCGATGCCGAAAAGCTGGATATCGCGATTGGTCGAAAGCTGCGTCAGCGCCGGCGCCTCTTCGCGACAAGGTGCGCACCACGAGGCCCAGACATTCACCACCGTCACCTTGCCGGCGGCGAGATCGCGCGGGCCGAAGCCCGAGGTCTTGGCATCGAGCGCAGGCAACTCGCGCTGCGGCACGGGCTTTCCGATCAGTGCGGAAGGAAGCTCACCCGGCGTCTGCGGCTGCGACAGTTGGTAGAACAGGATCGCCGCCAGTACCACGAAAGCCAGAACGGGAACGACATAGATCAGCCGTTTCATGGCGCGTTCTTCTCAAGCTCCGCGAGCCGGGCCTTCGCACGTGCATAACCTCGCACGCACCAGACGATAACCGCCGCAATACCGAACACGCTGACGCCATAGGCGGCCCAGACGAAATTCGCATACTGGTCCATCGAAAACATCGTGCTCATGACAGCCCCAGCATCAGGCTACGTGCGCGCCGTTCGAGGATTTCGGTGCGGATGCGCACAATCCAGAGTGTGAAAAGCAGCAGCGTGTAAGCGATTGCCATGGCAAACAGCGGCCACAGGAAAACCGGCGAGATCGACGGGCCGCCGCGGCGGAAAATGCTTTCGCCCTGATGCAAGGTCGTCCACCACTGGACCGAAAATTCGATGATCGGAAGATTGACCGCACCGACGAGGGCCAAGATCGCGGTGGCGCGAGCCGCGCGCGTTTCATCCTCGATGGCATTCCAGAGCGCGATATATCCGAGATAGAGAAACAGCAGGATCAAAAACGACGTCAGCCGGCCGTCCCATACCCACCACGCACCCCACATGGGCTTGCCCCACAGCGAGCCGGTGATGAGCGCAAGGGCCGTGAACAGTGCGCCGAGCGGTGCTGCCGTTTTCGCCGCCGCATCGGCCAGCGGATGACGGTTGATGAGACCGACGGCGGCGGACACGGCCATCAACCCATACGTCATCATCGCGACCCAGGCGGCGGGTACGTGGATGAACATGATGCGTACGGTGCTGCCCTGCTGGTAGTCGGGGGGCGACGTGAAGGCGAGATAAAGACCCGCGGCCAGAAAGATCGCCGCCGCGCTCGCAAGCCACGGCAGGGCCTTGCCGCTCAGATCCATGAACCGTTTGGGGTTGGCGTAACGGAGCATGAGGGCGCTCTAGGCTTTCGGGGCGGGGGCGGCAAGCATGAGCGTCATCCTGCGAGATTGAGCCGCACGCCGGCCGCACAGGCAAATGGCGCCAAAATTACAGATACCAGCGAAAACGCCGCCAGAAGTCCAAGTGCCCCGTTGGAAAGTCCGTCGAGCGACGCGATCACCGCACCCGCCCCGAAAATGACTGCGGGCGATAGCAACGGCAACACCACCAACGGCAGGATCAGCCCGCCCCGGCGAATGGAAAGCGTCAGACTCGCGCCAACCGCACCGATGGCGCTGATCGCAGGCGTGCCGATAAGAAGCGAGAGTACCAGCGCGAGATAGCCGTTGGGCGGCAATCCGAACAAAAGCCCCAGAAGTGGCGACAGCGCGGTGAGCGGAAGACCGGTGGTGAGCCAATGTGCGGCGATCTTCGCGGCGGAAGCGGCTTCCAGCGATTGCGGCGACAGCGCGATGAGATCGAGCGAACCGTCCTCGAAATCGGATTGAAAGAGGCGATCCAGCGACAGAAGCGCCGCCAGCGCCGCCGAAATCCACAGAACGCCGCCGGCAATGCGCGCGAGCAATTTGAGATCCGGCCCGATGCCCAGCGGCACAAGGGCAGCCACGCTTGCGAAAAACGCAAGCGCCAGCGTTGCGCCGCCACCCGCGCGGAACGCCAAACGCACATCGCGGAAGAGAAGCGCCGTCATCGCGGCGCTCCGCTCAACGCGAGCTTGGCAGACGGGATTGAAATCGCCTCATGCGTCGCAACGACAGCAACGCTACCTGTTGCGCAATGATCGGCCAGCATCTGCTCGACCAATTTCTTGCCGGCCACGTCAAGCGCCGCGAACGGCTCGTCCAACAGCCAGACCGGCCGCTCACTCAGCTTCAATCTGGCCAGCGCGAGACGTTTCTTCTGGCCGGCGGAAAGATATTGCACTGGAAAATCCGCGGCGCGCGAAAGGCCGGCCCATTCGAGCGTGGCCCCCGCATCGGCATTGGAGCTATAGAGCTGCGCAAAGAAGGAGAGATTTTCCTTCGCCGTCAGCTGCGGCTTCAAACCGTCCTGATGGCCGAACCAGCCGATGTGTTTGCCGCGATCTTCGGCATCCACGACCTGATCCGGCCCAATGCGCAGGGCGATTGATCCCGTCGCGGGCGAAAGAAAGCCCGCAAGCATCCGCAGCAGGCTCGTCTTGCCGGAGCCGTTCGGGCCCTCGACGACCAGCGCCCTGCCCGGCTCGACTTTGAAGAATAGATTGCGGAAAAGCGCGCGGTCGCCGCGCACGCAAGCAAGATCGGTGACCTCAAGGCTTGCGAGCGCGGTGCCCAAATTATCCCGCGATGTATTGCGCGCCGTTCACCGTCATGGTGGCGCCGGTGATGAAGGCGGCATCGTCGCTGGCGAGGAACGCGGTCATCTTGGCGATTTCGTCGGCCTTGCCGAGGCGGCCCACGGGAATCGTCGCGATGATGCCTTCCAGCACCTTCGGCGGCACGGCCTGGACCATTTCGGTGTCGATATAGCCGGGGCAGATCACATTGACGGTAATGCCCTTTTTGGCCGTTTCCTGCGACAGCGCTTTGGTGAAACCGATGATGCCGGCTTTGGCGGCGGAATAGTTCGTCTGCCCCATCTGGCCCTTCTGGCCGTTGATGGAGGAGATATTGACGATGCGGCCGAAATTGCGTTCGCGCATGCCGTCGATCACGTTGCGGCTCATGTTGAAAATGGAGTCGAGATCGACGTTGATGACTTCGCGCCATTGTTGCGGCGTCATCTTGTGCAGCATGCCGTCGCGCGTGATGCCGGCGTTGTTCACCAGTACGTCGACGGGACCAAGCGTACCTTCGACATCCTTGATCCCGGCCGCACAGGCTTCGAAATCGCCGACGTCCCATTTGAAAACGGCGATGCCGGTTTCCGCCTTGAACTTCTGGGCCGCTTCGTCGTTGCCGCCGTAATTGGCAGCCACTTTGAAGCCCGCGTTCTTCAGCCCGATGGAAATGGCCGCGCCGATACCGCGCGTGCCGCCCGTGACCAATGCAACTTTCGACATGACGTTCCCTTCCCCCGTTTTATGCTTTAGCGCTCAACGCACATGGCAATGCCCATGCCGCCACCGATGCAGAGCGTCGCCAAACCCTTTTTCGCGTCGCGCTTCTGCATTTCGTGCAGCAGCGTGACGAGCACGCGCGCGCCGGACGCACCGATGGGATGACCGATGGCGATCGCGCCGCCGTTCACGTTCACCTTGTTGGTGTCCCAGCCCATGTCCTTGTTCACCGCACAAGCCTGCGCCGCGAACGCTTCGTTGGCTTCGACGAGATCGAGGTCCTTCGCGTCCCAACCGGCCTTCTTCAGAGCGGCGCGCGAAGCCGGGATCGGGCCCGAGCCCATCACTTTCGGATCGACGCCGACGCTGGCCCACGATTTGATCTTGGCGAGCGGCTTCAAACCGCGCTTCTGCGCTTCCGAAGCCGTCATCAGCACGACCGCGGCTGCGCCATCGTTGATGCCGCTGGCGTTCGCCGCTGTCACCGAACCTTCTTTCTGGAAGGCGGGCTTCAGCCCGGAAATGGAATCGTAGGTCACGCCGTCACGGATGAACTCGTCCGTATCGACAACACGCTCGCCTTTGCGTTCCTTCACGACAACCGGCGTGATCTCGTCCTTGAAGCGGCCGGATTTGCGCGCGGCCTCCGCTTTGTTCTGCGATGCGACGGCAAACTTGTCCTGCTGTTCGCGGGTGATCTGCCATTCGCGCGCCACGTTCTCGGCCGTGACGCCCATGTGATAGCCGTTGAAGGCATCCCACAGGCCATCGCGGATCATCGTGTCGATGAAATTCATATCGCCCATCTTCGTGCCGGAACGCAGATAGGCTGCGTGCGGCGCCTGGCTCATCGATTCCTGACCGCCAGCGACCACGATCTCCGCATCGCCGTTGAGAATCTGCTGATAGCCCAGCGCGACCGCGCGCAGACCCGAACCGCAAAGCTGGTTCACGATCCAGGCAGGCGTCTCCACGGGAACACCGGCATTGATGGAAGCCTGGCGCGCCGGGTTCTGGCCCTGCGCAGCCGTGAGGATCTGGCCCATGATGACTTCGGAGACGTCTTTCGGCGCTACATCGGAGCGCTTCAGCACATCGGCGATCACTGCCTTGCCGAGGTCGTGCGCGGAGACGTTCGCGAACGCGCCATTGAACGAACCAACCGGCGTACGAGCCGCCGCTACAATGACCACATCTTCCATGAAGACCTCCCACGTCTTGGGCAATGTTGCGCCGCCGCCAAAATGACGCGAAAGCGAAGAGAGGTAAACTGCGGCGAATCGCGCTTTTACTACAAATGGTTACTGGCACCGACCCCGGCAAGATTTGGTTGCACCTGCTCAAAATACTCTGGACAGGGTGGGGATTGGCGGTGTGAGCTACCACTTGGGGACTGTGGCCCGGACGGGGGCCGCCGAAACATCAACCAGGGTGGGCTGTGGCAGAAGATCAGCAAGGCGAAGGTCCGGTCGTTATCAAGAAGTACGCGAACCGGCGTCTCTACAACACGCAGACTTCGAGCTATGTGACGCTCGACCATCTCGCTCAGATGGTGAAGGACGGGACCGAGTTCGAAGTGCGCGACGCGCGCACCGGCGAAGACATCACCCGCTCGGTGCTCACCCAGATCATCTTCGAGGAAGAAGCCAAGGGGCAGAACCTTCTGCCCATCCAGTTCCTGCGCCGCCTGATCCGGTTTTACGGCGATAGCCTGCAGGCGTTCGTGCCGGGCTATCTCGACATGACGATGGAAAGTTTCTCCAAGAACCAGGACGCCATGAAGGACCGCATCGCGGAAGCGTTCGGCGGCGGCAACCAGGTTCTGGAAAACATGACGCGCCAGAACCTCGCCATGTTCGAGCGCGCGATGAAGATGTTCTCGCCCTTCGGCATGGCCGCAAGCGGTGCGAAGGGTGAAGAACCCGCCCGCGCCAACGGCGCGCCGGCATCGGAAGCCAAGCCGAAATCATCGGAAGACATCACTGAACTGAAAAGCGAGATGGAAGCGATGCGCCGGCAACTGGCGGAACTGGCGCGCGAGCGGAAGTAGGCTTGCTCAACTTATGATCGCCGCCCATGCCATCTCAGCGCTTCCATTCGCTGGGATTTTCTCGGGCTACCTCTATTGTTTTTATCACGGCTGCATACGGCTGGACCGCCTTCGCAGCAAATACGGAAGCCTCGACCTGATTTTTTGGGTCGGCTACGTCACCAGCTTATTTTCGATTGTTTCCTGGCTCGCCGCGTGGGCGATTTGGCTCGCCGTCGTCAGCATAGGATCGAACTGACTAAGCCATCCAGGACGGTTTGAGCTGCGGCTCGCCGAAGTGGAAGCCCTGGAAGTAATCCACGCCGAAGCTTTCGAGCAACGCCGCATCTTCGTCCGAACTCACCCACTCCGCCACGGTCTTCAGATTGAAGTTCTTGGCGAGATCGACGAGCGTGCGCACGAACACCTGGTTTTCCGGCGATTCCGAAAGCCCGCGCACATAAGCGCCGTCGATCTTCACGGTGTCGACCTTGAGCATCTGTAGATTGCGGAACGAAGTGTAGCCCGCGCCGAAATCGTCGATGGCGACGCGGCAACCCATCTCGCGCAATTGCGAAACGAAGCGGGCGTTTTCTTCGAAGTGATGCAGGGCCGCGGTTTCCGTCAGTTCGACGATCATGCGGTTGGCGACGGCGCTGTTCGATTCCACGTAACGAATGAAGGATTGCAGCCAGGACGGATCGCCCGCCGTGGTGCCGGAAACGTTCACGGCCAAGGTCACGTCGGGATGCGCATGAAGCTGGCTCACCGTCAATTCCAGTGCGTGACGGTCCACCAGGCGCACCAAGCCCAATTGCTCGGCGGCGGGAACGAACTGACCGGCGGAAGCGATCGTGCCGTCCGGCTTCACCATGCGGAGCAGGCATTCGTAGTGAACGGGCTTTTTCGACTTCGCTTCGATGATCGGCTGATAGGCGAAGGTCAGCCGGTCTTCCTTGAGTGCCGTCACCACTTCGTCCGCAATCGCCATCAGGCGCAGACGCGCGGTTTCAAGCTGCGGCGAGCGGTTGTAGAGGGCGAAACCGTCGCGCCCATTGGAGCGCGCGCGGTTGAGCGTCTCCTCAGCGCGCAGCATCGCTTCCTGGCTGGAGGCCGCACCCGACGGCAGCCACACGGCACCCGCCGAAATCGTGGCCGACACCATGCCTGCGCGCGTTTCGACCACCTGATCGCGCACGATGGCGCGCAGGCGCTCGGCAACAAGAGAAATCTCGCGTTCGCTGCAATTGGCCAGGATCACGCCCAGCTTGTTGCCCGCGATGCGGCCGATGATGTCGCTGCCGCGCAAGGATCGCGCGATGCGTTCGCCCACCGCCACTATCACTTCGTCGGCGGCATCGAAACCATAGGCATCGTTGATCATCGCCAGACGGTCGATGGAGGCAACGAGGAAGGCGCAGGTGCGGTTCTCGGCACGTGCTGCTTCAATCGCCTGCGCCAGTTCGGCACGCAGCGCGTTGCGGTTCAGATGTCCCGTCAGTTCGTCGCGTGTCGCCAGATAAACGAGGCGCTGCATCGAGCGCTTTTCTTCGGTGATGACGCGCATCGAGCCGGTGAGACGTTCGGCGCGGCCCATCGCGTCGGCCACGCGCACACCGCGCATGATGAACCAGACCGAGCCCATCGCAGACGCGGCTTCGAATTCGATGTCGAAAGTGGAATCGCCGGTGCCGGACGTTTCGATGACGCCAGCGAGTTTCTGGCGGCCTTCGGGATTCATCCAGCTGCGGAACGTTTCGCCGCTCTGCAGACGCTCGCTGTCGGGATGCATCGAGAGAATGTCGGTGGCACCGTCCCACACGATGTGATCGTCGGCGATTGTCCAGTCAAAGGTGGCCGCGCGCGCACCGGCGAGTGCCAAACGCAAGCGTTCGGCATCATGTCGCTGGGATAGAGACCGGACGTCTGCCGCCGGCCTGAAGGCACGCGTTTCGCTGAGCACCATAACCACCATCGATTGCCGGTTTTCCGGCTTTGAGGCGATGATGGCGGCAGCCCATTAAAAAACCCGTAACTGTTGAGGCAAATGCCCCCGTTGGAACTGCGGGCGCGGGAATTGCCTAACTATGGGTTATGACGACGATTGGCCCCTTAGCTATTTCGACTGGAAGCGCTGCGTCCGCCGCAATTGCGCGCGCCGCGCGCATCGAAAAATGCGCCGATTCCGGGGATTCGAATGGTGAATACAGGGAAAGGTCCGAACCGCGCGACCGCCGCACGCCGAACGCCGACCGCCGCGCCGTGTCTCGCGATGGTACAGGCCGCACTGCACCGCTCTGGCACGGTCCGCGTTTGAGGGCGCCCTTTGTCGCGCAGGTCATCGGCCAGGTGCTCGTCCACGACGATACGGCGCCGCGCGCGGCCGTTTATGGCGCGGGCCATGTGCCGGTCGCGATCCTCATCGACAATCGAGCCTGAAACCTATTTCCGCAGCAGCAGTTTTTTGATGTCTTCGATGCTGCGTTCGAGGCGATTTACGCGCTCGAGCAACACGTCGAGCTTTTGCGAAATCTCACCCAGATCGCCGCTCGCGCGCGGCACTGGCGTGGCGATGCCGGCACGCTCCGAAATCTCTTTCACGTCGGTGCCGAGAAGAGCCGCGAACAAACGCACGTCTTTGACCGAAAGCTCGCGCTGATCCTTCCACATCTCGTTCAACTCTTCGCGGCTGAGGCCGAGCGCGGAGGCAACATCGTTGTGAGAAAGACCCATCGCCGCCATGCGCGAGTCGAACCATCTGGAATCGAAGAAGAGTGCCATGGGAAAATTCTAGCGCGGTATCAGCGCGAGGCGTAGTCCGGCCGCGAAATGAACGCAGCCCCCAGCACCCGACCGTACCCACCCTGTTGCACCACCACAGCCAGCGTATCGTGCGGAGGATCGGCTGGATCGTGGCGCGGCAGGTCGATGGCAAGCGCCTCGCCTTTCCAGGCACCAGCCGGTTTCAGATCGCGCACCACATTCCTGTAGGTCATGGTGCGGCCTTCGTTCTCGCCCCTGCCGATGGCCACTGTCGCCGACGACAAGATATGAAACACCCACACCGTCGCGTCCGCGGGCTTGCCGCTCGCAAGTTTGCCAGAGCCGATGGAGACGTGAACCTCATGCCCATCGGGCTTGAGCAGGATTGGCACCGTCATCTCGTCGGCCTTGCGCGCGGCGATGGCGGATTTCACGCCCGCGTCGCGGCTTCCCACCACGTCGGTCAATCCATCGACGATGATCTGAGGCGTGTAGATGCCGCCCTTCCCCATCGCTTTCGAATAGCTTTTCTGGCGCGCGGTGTTTTCAGGATTGGCCAGCGTGTCCTTCCAGCCCAGCATGTCCCAATAGGTGATGGGCAGGCTCATCGCGAGCACATCGGGACGTTTGGCGAGTTGGCCCAGCAACGCATCCGCCGGCGGGCATGAACTGCACCCCTGGCTTGTGTAAAGCTCCACCACGATGGGACGAGCAGCCTCGCCCGCCAGTGCACCGGTCAGCGACAGGCCCGCCGCCACGACAGCTCCAAGAAACGATCTCAATATCATGCACCCGACCATAAAGACCTCGCCCCGGGGCCTCCAGTCACTTCCCGGCGAGCAATCTCTCATGGCTGGCCGGGCCGCCGAAAGAACGATAATTTTCCAAGGCTATCCCTGAGCTTGGAGACCATGAGCGCAAACGACGCAGTTCTTGTCGGCTGGTCCGATAAAGCCGAAACCCTGCTTCTGAACCGGGCCAACCGGCACGGCGTCGTGGCCGGCGCAACCGGCACGGGAAAAACCGTGACCTTGCAGATTCTGGCGCAGGGCTTTTCGGATGCAGGCGTTCCGGTGTTTGCAGCGGACGTGAAGGGGGATCTGTCCGGCATCTCCATGCCCGGCGACCGGCTGGAACGGTTTGCGGATCGCACGAAAGTGATGGGGCTCGATCTGAAGCCCGCTGCGCCGCCCGTCATCTTCTGGGACCTGCTCGGCAAGGAAGGTCACCCCATCCGCGCCACGGTTTCGGAGATGGGACCGCTGTTGATGGCGCGCATGCTGGCACTGAACGACGTGCAGGAAGGTGTGCTCAACATCGTTTTCCACGTTGCCGATCAGGAAGGATTGTTGCTGCTCGACCTGAAAGATTTGCAGGCGGCTTTGCGCTATGTGGCGGACAACGCCGCCACCATCGGCACGCAATACGGCAACGTGGCGCCCGCAACGGTGGGCGCCATCCAGCGCGCGCTGCTCAATCTCCAAACGCAAGGCGCGGAAAATTTCTTCGGCGAACCGGCGCTGCAACTGGCCGATCTGATGCGCTGCGATCTGTCGGGCAGGGGCTATGTGAATGTGCTCGCCGCCGACAAACTCATTGAATCGCCAGCGCTTTATTCGACGTTCCTGTTGTGGCTAATGTCCGAGCTGTTCGAGCAGATGCCGGAAGTGGGCGATCCCGACAAGCCGCGTCTCGTCTTCTTTTTCGACGAAGCACATCTGTTGTTCAAGGATGCGCCCAAAGCCCTGCTCGACAAGATCGAGCAGGTGGTGCGCCTGATCCGTTCCAAAGGTGTTGGCATTTACTTCGTCACGCAGAACCCTGCCGACATTCCCGACACGGTGCTGGCCCAACTCGGCAATCGCGTGCAGCATGCGTTGCGCGCCTATACGCCCGCCGATCAGAAGGGATTGAAGGCCGCCGCCCAATCCTTCCGCACCAATCCGAAATTCGACACGGCGGACGCTATTCAGGGTTTGGGTGTCGGCGAAGCGTTGGTTTCCACCTTGGACGAAAAAGGCGCGCCCAACGTCGTGCAGAAAACGATGATCCGTCCGCCCGCCTCACGCATCGGCCCTGTGACGCCGCAGGAACGCGCCGACATCATCGCCAAGAGCCCGGTGAAAGGGATTTACGATCGCACCATCGACCGCGAATCCGCGTTCGAACGGTTGCAGGCCCGCACGGCACAAGTCACCGCGCAGAAGCAGGCCGATGCGCAAGCCAAAGCCGACGCCGCCGAAGCACGCCGTAACGAGCCGCGGCCTTCCAACCGGCAAAGTATGGGCGAGGCGTTCGCGAAATCGCTTGTCCGGGCCGCCGCCAGTCAGGCGGGGCGGCAGTTGATTCGCGGTGTTTTGGGAAGCCTGCTCCGCTAGAGCAAGGTTTTCTCAAACCAACATACCCAAACTTTCGTCATCGCCCGCTTTATGCGGGCGACCCACTTTTTTTAAGAAGGAAAATGGGTCCCCCGGACAAGCCGGGGGATGACGGTGTGGGGGTTACTCCGCTGCCTGCGCGCGAGCGATGACGCGTTCGATGTCTTTCCTGCGGGCATCGAAATCGCGGGCGATGTTGTCGTCCTCGTCCTGCAACGCCTGCACATCGGTCTTGGCGTAATCGATCACGCCCATCTCGGTGTAACCCTTCTGGATGTAGTCGCCCCACAGGCCGATGTCTTTCACGATCGGCACGATGCGCGTGAACAGCGAGTTGCGGAATTTTTCCATGAAGCCGGACTCGTACATCGCGGTCGCGCATTCCTCGATCGGCAGTCCGAGGTTCTGCCACAGCTCCACCGCATCGAACCGGTCGCGCATCAGATAGCTTGCTTCGAGCAGGAATTCCTCGCGTTCGTCGCGTTCCTTCTGGGTCAGCTGCGGATAGTAATCGCGCAGCGCCAGACGCCCGAATGCGACGTGACGCGATTCATCCTGCATCACGTAAGCGTTCACCTGCGCGCAAAGCGGGTTCTGCGCCTGATCGCGGATTTGCCCGAACGCCGCCAGCGCCAGCCCTTCGATCACCACCTGCATGCCGAGATAAGTCATGTCCCAGCGGCTGTCGCGCAAGGTCTGATCGATCAGATCCTTGAGCGGCTTGGTCATCGGGTAAGCAACGCCGAACTTTGTCAGCAAGCGCTTGTAGGCTTCCACGTGACGGGCTTCGTCGATGGTCTGCGTGGCGGCATAGAATTTGGAATCCATGTCCGGCACTTGCGTGACAATCTTTGCCGCGCAGACGAGCGCGCCCTGTTCGCCCTGCATGAATTGCGAAAGCTGCCACGCCTGGAAATGCCGGCGCACGGTCGCTTTCTCTTTTGCGCTCATCTTCTTGTAGCAGCCGGCCATGTGGATCGGCAGCGACTCTTCGGGCATCTGCTCGGGGTTTTCCTCGTCGAGCTCCTGATCCCAGTCGATGCGGTTGGCCGCATCCCATTGCATCTCCTTGCCCTTGGCATAGAGGCCCATCATGGCGGCGCGGCCGTCGTCGTAATCCCAGTTGAAATTGACGTCGAAGTCCTGCGGCACCGGCCAGGTTTTTCCGTCGGTATCCAGCGCATAGAGATCGCGAAATGCCATGTTCGGGCTCCTCCAGGGTGTTTGTTGTTGTGCCAGACTGCGCCCAACCTGTGTTTCTGGCGACTACCGCTGCTGCCAAAATTGTGGCATTTTGAGCCAAATGGTGACCGCCACCCTCGAACGGCTCCCGATGACGATGGGCTATTTCCGGCTCATCCATCGCTGCTTCGCGGGCGCGGACAGCACGGCCCTGCTGGAGGGCACGGGCGTCAGCTTGCGCGATCTCGCCAATCCGTCCGCCGAAATCAGCCTGTTCCAGCAGGTGCGCCAGATCGAAAACGTGAACGCCCTGCGCGGTCCCGGCTGGGCCTTTTCGCAGCCCGAACTCTGGAGCGTTTCGGCGCACGGAGCGATCGCGACAGGCATGGTGGCTGCTCCCACCATCGGCGACGCCATCGAGGTGCTTCGCCGTTTCGGCCATGTGCGGGCACCGTTCTTCCGGATGCACATCAAACCGAAGCGCGACGTGGTGGTGCTGGAATACGACGTCACCGTCGCGCTCGACGAACCGCAATGGCTCCCGATGATGGAGATCGCCTTTGTCGCCGTGCGGTCGCTGGTACAAGCCTCGCTCGGCTCGCCACCGACCGAAGCCCAATTTCATTTCGCAGCACCCCAGCCGGATTACGACGCGCAGGTGCGCAAAGCGCTTGGTGCGCACATCCAATACGATGCGCTGATCAACAAGGTCGTTCTGCCGAAAGCATGGATGGAAATCCCTTCCACTGGTGCGGACAGCGCGCTCTACGGCAACGCGATCACCGAATTGCAGCGCGCGCTTGCCCGCCTCGACGATCCGCTGGATGTGCGCGCGCAGGTCGAACGCCTGCTGCAGACAATGCCCGATGGCCGATTGGGCGCCGAAGACGTGGCCAGCGCCCTGTGCGTTTCGCGGCGCACGCTTGCCCGCCGCTTGCAGGAAGCGCAGGTGAAATTCCGCGACCTTCTGGACGAGGAGATGAAGCGCCGCGCCGACAGGCTTCTGCGCACGTCGAAGCTGTCGCGCAGCGAAATCGCCGAACGCCTCGGCTACAACGATCCCACGAGCTTTTCGCGCGCGTGCCGCCGCTGGTTTCCCAAAGACGGCACGCCGGCGAACTAAGCCGCCGCCAGATTGCGCAGCACGTAAGGCAGGATGCCGCCGTTTTCGAAATAGCCTACCTCGTCCGCTGTCAGGATCATCAGGTGGAGCGGAAGCGGCGCGGTCTTGCCGTCGGGGTAATGGATCGTGGCCGTCACCTTCATGCGCGGCGTGAGCTTGCCGGAAAGGCCCGGAATGTCGATCGCCTCACGGCCGGTCAGCCCATAGTCGTTGCGCGTTTTGCCTGCTTCGAACACGAAGGGCGCAACACCCATGCCGACGAGGTTCGAACGGTGAATGCGTTCGAAACTTTCGGTGATGACGGCGCGCACGCCGAGCAGCTTCGGCCCCTTCGCCGCCCAGTCGCGCGACGAACCGGTGCCGTATTCCTTGCCGCCGATCACCACCACCGGCACGCCATCGGCCTTGTACTTCATTGCGGCGTCGTAGATCGACATCGCTTCACCGGAAGGCTGGGCCGCGGAATAATAGACCGTGTTGCCGCCTTCCTTGCCGCCCATCATCTCGTTGCGGATGCGGATGTTGGCGAAGGTGCCGCGCACCATCACTTCGTCGTTGCCGCGGCGCGAACCGTAGGAATTGAAATCGGCCACCGGCACACCGTGCTCGATGAGATATTTGCCCGCCGGCCCATCCTTCTTGATGGACCCTGCCGGCGAAATGTGATCGGTGGTTATGGAGTCGCCAAACAGCGCCAGAATACGCGCGCCCTTGATGTCGGAAAGTGCGGCGGGCTTTTCGTTCATGCCGTCGAAATAGGGCGGGTTCTTCACATAGGTGGATTTGCCGTCCCAGCTATAGGTGTTGCCCTTGCTGACCTTCACCTTGCGCCAGTTCGCATCGCCCTTGAACACGTCGCCGTAGCGCTTCTTGAAGCTCGAAGCCTTCAGCGCCTTGCGGATGGTCGCGGAAATTTCCTTCGGGCTCGGCCAGATGTCGACGAGATAGACGGGTTCGTTTTCCTTGTCGTAGCCCACCGGCTCGCGCGTGAGATCGAGATTCATCGAGCCAGCCAGCGCATAGGCCACCACCAGCATCGGCGATGCCAGATAGTTCGCGCGCACCTGCGGATGCACGCGGCCTTCGAAATTGCGGTTGCCGGAGATCACGGCTGCGGCAACCAGATCGCCTTCGTTGATCGCATTGCTCACCGGATCGGGCAGCGGTCCCGAATTGCCGATGCAGGTGGTGCAACCGTAACCCACCAGCTGGAAACCCAGCTTGTCGAGATATTTGTCGAGACCAGCCTTCGACAGATAATCGGTCACGATCTGGCTGCCGGGCGCGAGCGAGGTCTTTACCCACGGGCGCACCTTCACACCGCGCTCCACAGCCTTCTTCGCGATCAGTCCCGCACCCACCATCACGTTCGGATTGGAGGTGTTGGTGCAGGAGGTGATCGCGGCGATCACAACGTCACCGTGGCCGATGGATTGCTCGCTGCCCGCCAGCTTCACGCGCTTGTGCGCCTCGGCTTCCTTGCCGAAGGTGTTGATGAGAGCGGAAGCAAATTCCGTCGCCGCATTGGCAAGCGACACGCGATCCTGCGGACGGCGTGGGCCCGCAAGGCTCGGCTCGACGGTCGAAAGATCGAGCGAGAGCACATCGGTGAACAGCGGGTCTTCGCTCTTCTTGGTGCGGAACATGCCCTGCGCTTTGGCGTATTTCTCCACCAGCGCCACGCGTGCGGGCTTGCGCGCGGTTTCTTTCAGGTAACGCAGCGTTTCCGTATCGACCGGGAAGAAGCCGCAGGTCGCGCCATATTCCGGTGCCATGTTCGCTATCGTCGCGCGGTCTTCCAAGGTCATCTCATCGAGACCGGGTCCGAAGAATTCCACGAACTTGCCGACCACGCCCTTCTTGCGCAGCATCTGCGTGACGGTGAGCACCAGATCGGTCGCCGTCACGCCTTCACGCAGCTTGCCGGAAACCTTGAAGCCGATCACTTCCGGGATGAGCATCGAGATCGGCTGGCCGAGCATCGCCGCTTCCGCTTCGATGCCGCCCACGCCCCAGCCCAGCACCGCAAGACCATTGATCATCGTGGTGTGGCTGTCGGTGCCGACAAGCGTGTCGGGGAAGGCGTATTCCACGGTCTTCTTGTCTTCCTTGGCTTTGCGCGTCCAGACGGTCTGACCGAGATATTCCAGGTTCACCTGGTGGCAAATGCCGGTACCCGGGGGCACCACGCGGAAATTCGCGAATGCCTGCTGGCCCCAGCGCAGGAACGCGTAACGTTCGCCATTGCGCTCATATTCGATGGCGACGTTCTTCTTGAAGGAATCCTTCTTGCCGAAATTGTCCACCATCACCGAATGGTCGATGACGAGATCGACTTCTGCGAGCGGATTGATCTTCTCCGGATTGCCGCCCAGATTTTTCATCGCGTCGCGCATTGCCGCGAGATCGACCACCGCGGGCACGCCCGTCAGGTCCTGCATCAGAACGCGCGCGGGCCGGAATGCGATTTCACGGTCGGATGTCTTGGTCTTCAGCCAGCCCACTACCGCTTTCACATCGTCGGCGGTGACGGTTGTCCCGTCTTCGTACCGGAGCAGGTTCTCCAACAACACCTTCAGCGAATAAGGCAACCGGGACACGCCCTTAAGCCCGTTCTTCTCGGCGGCAGCGAGGCTGAAATAGGTATAGGTCTTGCCCGCCACGGTCATCGTGCGGCGGGATTTGAAACTGTCGAGGCAGCGCGTCACTTGAGATGCCTTTATATAGGGTGGGATGGGGCCGTGGTTTAGGCGGATTCCGGCGCAAAGTGAAGGGAACGAAGATGGAAAATGTACTCGTCGAACGCAACGGTCCGGTAACCACCGTCATCCTGAACCGCCCCGAGGTGAAAAATGCCGTCGACCGGCCCACTGCGGAGGCGTTGGCAAGCGCATTCCTCGTCTTCGAGCATGACGAACATGCGCAGGTCGCAGTGCTTTGCGGCGCGGGCGGTACGTTCTGCGCCGGTGCCGATTTAAAGGGCGTGTCCGAAGGCCGGGGCAATCTCCTGCGTGCACCGTCGCCGGAATTCAATCCGGAAGCCACCGACGCACCCATGGGCCCGACGCGCATGCGCCTGTCCAAGCCGGTGATCGCTGCGGTCTCCGGTTATGCGGTGGCGGGCGGCCTCGAACTCGCGCTGTGGTGCGATCTGCGCGTGGCGGAGGAGGACGCGACGTTCGGCGTGTTCTGCCGTCGCTGGGGCGTGCCGCTGATCGACGGCGGCACGGTGCGCCTGCCGCGGCTCGTGGGACAATCGCGCGCGATGGACATGATCCTCACCGGCCGCCCTGTCGGTGCGATGGAAGCCTTCGGCATGGGGCTTGCCAATCGCGTGGTGCCCAAAGGCGAGGCTCGAAAAGCGGCCGAGCAACTGGCGCTCGACATCGCGCGCATGCCCGCGATGTGCCTGCGGGGCGACAGATCGTCCGTGTACGAACAATGGGACCTCGATTACGCCCATGCCATGGCCAACGAGTTCGCCCATGGGCTAAAACCCATTTCGGCGGGGGAGACTCAGAAGGGGGCTGCCCGGTTTGCGGGCGGAAAAGGCCGGGGCGGGCGTTTCGACGACATTTGAAACTGCTCCATATTGTTGCCTGATTCGCACCGATACTTTGCCGTTTTGGGGGTCTACGGGTCGGCTCGTCCGGTCCGGTGACGGTAGTTGGGATGAAGAACTGGGTATTTGCGCTCTTGCTGGCGCTGACGGCCGTCGTTCCCGCCTCGGCGGAGGATTCGCTGTCGGCGAAGCTGGAGTCGCGTCGCATCGGCGCCATCGAACCGGGCACCTACCAGGCCGGCGACAACCTGTTCTTCTCGCTTGCCCGCTGGAATGACAAATTCTTGTTGCGGTTCAACGGCGACCCCGAAATCTATGTTCTCTATCCCGCCTCCACCACGATGGGCGGGCGTATCCTGAAATACGATACCAACGCCACCGCCATTTCGGTCTCCGGGTGGGGCGGCATCACCGTTTATACCGACGCAAAACCCGACGGCCTTCCCGCCGTGCGTGCCGACGATCACGATCCCATGGTGCCCACGCCGCAGCCGGTGAAATTCCATGAACTGCAAAACGCGGCCAAGGATGAGAGCGCGCATCTTGCCTATGCGCGCAATGTGAACATCACTTTCGCTGCCGATTGGGATCGTCTTTCGCAACGCCCCGGATCGTGGGCACAAGCCTTGGAAGCAATGGAGAATACAGGCCGCGGTATCGAGCAATTCACCGCCGATCCGCGCAACCGCGAAAGACTGATCCGTTATATGAAAGCCGTCCGCTTTCAAGACGGGATGCGCCCCGCCATCGCGATCAATGGCAAGACGCTGTTGGTGACGTTCGATGCGAGCAAGGCTTATGCGGGCCGCCCCTCCTCGCGCGCGGTCCAGCACGCGCTCGGTCACATGCTGGGACAAAAGAAACCGCAGCCGTAGAACTCACTCAGGCGCGAAGTTTTCATCGGCCAGTTCGAATTTCGAAAATTCGAAACCTGGCGCGACCGTGCAGCCAACCAATGTGTAGTCGCCCAGCGACCGCGCGCTCTGCCACGTATGCGGCGGCACCACCACCTGCGGGCGTTCGCCGCGCTCGATATCCGCGCCAAGTATGAAGCGTTTCACCGGCGCGCCATCGGCGACAACTTTCAGTTCGAGCGGCGCACCCCTGTGGTAATGCCAGACCTCCGCCGCATCCACCCGATGCCAGCGCGAGACCTCGCCCTTCTGCAGCAGAAAATAAATCGCGGTGGAAAGCGCGCGGTCCTCTGAACCGGAGGCGTCGCGGAACGTTTCACGATAGTGCCCGCCTTCGGGATGGGGCGACAATTCGAGTTCGCGGACAAGGCGTTCGGCTTCGGTTAGAGATTTGTTCATGTCCGGTTTCTGCTGCACTGCGTCATGGCGTTGTAACATTTGCTCAATGCGACTGTGGGAGTATTTTCACGCGGTCATGCTACCCCCCTGCCATGAGCCCTGACAAAATGTCTTCACCGGATTCCGCCGACGCTTCCATTGTCGCACGCGATGATGAGGCCCAAGCACAGGCGCGCATCGTGGATGCGGGCACTCTGCTCGCAAAAGAAAAGCCCGAGTTGCGCGATTTCTTTGCCGCGCTGACGGCGAACATCTCACCCGACGACGTGACACGGCTGACGCCGCAGGCGCTCGCCTCTTTGGTACGCCAGATCTTCAAACACATCGAAACGCGCAAACCGGGCGAAACATTGGTCGCCACCTTCGATCCGCGCAGCGAAGACCCGTCCTACACCCGCAACGAAACCATTCTGCTCGCCGCGAACGACGACAGCCCATTCCTGTTCGATTCCACGCTGGGCGAAGTCAACGCTCATGGGGCGCGCATCCGCGCCGTGTTCCATCCCATCATCAAGGCGAAGCGGGCTGGCACAGACGTCACCGAGAGCGTGATCGTGCTCGTCCTCGACCCGCTGGTTGAGGAACGCCGCAGGGCGCTGGAAGACGGCGCGCGAAACATGTTCCGCCAGGTGCGCCTTGCCGTGCGCGACTGGCGAAAGATGCTCGCGCATCTGACCGATACCATCGTCGCGCTCAAATCCAGCCCGCCCAAGCTCGCGCCCGATGAGCTGAACGAAAGCGTGTCGTTCCTCGAATGGCTGGTGGACAACCATTTCACCTTCCTGGGGGCGCGCGATTACGTTTACTACGACGACAATGGCGGCAAGCTCGAACCCGTGGCCGAAAGCGGGTTGGGCGTTCTGTCGGATGTCGATGCGCGCGTGGTGCGCCGCGGACCTGACCGCGCGATGCTGACGCCGCAGGTACGCGGATTCCTGCGCGAACCTTCCCCGCTCATCATCACCAAATCCAACGAACGCAGCCACATCCACCGTCACGTCCACATGGATTATATCGGCGTGAAGATGTTCGATGCCGACGGCAGGCTGAAAGGCGAGCGCCGCTTCGTGGGCCTCTTCACCTCCGGCGCCTACAGTCGCAGGCCGCAGGACATTCCGCTGCTGCGCCTCAAAGTACAGCGTGTGATCGACCGCGCAGGCCTTCCGCCCGCCAGCCACGACGGCAAGGCGCTGGCCCATATCATCGACACCTATCCGCGCGACGAACTTTTCCAGGTCACCGAAGACGAATTGTTCGCGACCGCCATGGGCGTTCTGCGTCTCGGCGAACGTCCGAAAGTACGTGTGTTCCTGCGTTTCGATCGCTTCGACCGTTTCGTCTCCGCCCTCGTCTATGTTCCGCGCGACCGTTATGACACCCATATCCGCGAACGCATCCACGCGATTCTCGCGAGTGCCTTTCATGGCCGTGCGTCGGCCTCGACCCCGCTGCTGGATGAATCCGTGCTCGCGCGCGTGCACTACATCATCGGCCGCAACGACGGCCCGCGCCCGCATGTCCACGTTCATGCGCTCGAACATGAAATCGCACGCGCCATCCGCACCTGGTCGGACGGCTTTGCCGGCGCGCTGATCGACGCCCACGGCGAATCCGACGGCCAGCGCCTGTTCCACACGCAAGCCCATGCGTTCGGCGACCGTTATTGCGACACGTTCGGCCCGGAAGAGGCCGTCACCGATCTCGATGAACTCATGGCGCTCGCCCGCAGCCATGACGGTTTCAAGATCAAGGCCCGCGTCTATCGCCACAGCGACGACGAACACAACGCCGTCCGCCTGAAACTTTATGTTCTCGGTGGCGTGCTACCGCTTTCAGCTTCCATGCCGATTTTCGAAAATCTCGGCCTGAAGGTGATCGCCGAAGATTCCTATCCCGTCACCTTGCGGACTTCCGACGATTGGGCGGGCGATGGCGCGGTGCTCGATTTCCTGATGGAGCGCATCGACGAAGGCCCGGGCGACCTTTCCGTCGTCAAGGAACCACTGGAAGAAGCCTTTCACGCCATCGTCGAAGGCGAAGCCGAAAGCGACGGCTTCAACCGGTTGGTGATCGGCGCGGGGCTTTCGTGGCGCGACGTCACCATCCTGCGCATGGCCGCGAAATATATTCGCCAGACAGGGTTTGCCCTTAGCCAGGATTATCTCGAACACGCGCTGTCGCGGAACCCGGATATCGCAGGCATGCTGATTTCGTTGTTCCATGCGCGCAACGATCCCCACAACGCCGACGAACGCGAAGCACAAACCCTGCGCGACCGCATCGAAACCGCGCTCAACGACGTCCCGAGCCTGGATGACGACCGCATCATCCGCCGCCTGCGCAACGTCATCGAATGCACCTTGCGTACGAATTTCTATCAGCCGGGCGAGAACGGCGAAGCCAAACGCTACGTTTCGATCAAGCTGGACTCGCAGAAGATAGACGACCTGCCCGCCCCGCGCCCGCTGGTCGAAATCTTCGTCTATTCGCCGGATGTCGAAGGCGTGCACCTGCGGTTTGGCCGCGTGGCGCGCGGCGGTTTGCGCTGGAGCGACCGGCGCGAAGACTTCCGCACCGAGATCCTCGGCCTCGTCAAAGCGCAACAGGTGAAGAATGCCGTCATCGTGCCGGTGGGCTCGAAAGGCGGCTTCTATCCCAAACATCTGCCGGTAGGCGGTACGCGCGAAGCCGTGCAGGAAGCGGGTATCGCCGCCTACAAGATTTTCATCAACGCGCTGCTCGACCTGACGGACAACATCGCCGCCGACGGCGCCATCGTTCCGCCATTCAACGTGTTGCGCCGCGATGGCGACGATCCCTATCTCGTCGTCGCCGCCGACAAGGGCACGGCCACCTTCTCCGACATCGCCAACGGCATCGCCGAAGCACGTGGTTTCTGGCTGGGCGATGCATTCGCCTCCGGCGGCAGCCACGGTTACGACCACAAGAAGATGGGCATTACCGCGCGCGGCGCATGGGAAGCGGTGAAACGCCACTTCCGCGAAATGGGCCGCGATATCCAGAGCGAACCGTTCACGGTCGTCGGTGTGGGCGACATGTCGGGCGACGTGTTCGGCAACGGAATGCTGCTGTCGCGCCAGACGAAGCTGCTGGCCGCCTTCGACCACCGCCACATCTTCCTCGACCCCAATCCCGATATCGAAAAGAGCTTCGCCGAGCGCGAGCGCATGTTCGCGCTGCCCCGCTCAAGCTGGGACGACTACAACAAATCGCTTATCAGCGACGGCGGCGGCGTGTTCCCGCGCAGCGCCAAAGAAATTCCACTCTCAGCGCCGATCAAGCAACTGACAGGTCTTTCCGCCGACAAGGTGACGCCCGCCGAATTGATGAAGGCGTTGCTGAAGGCTCAGATCGATCTTCTGTGGTTCGGCGGCATCGGTACCTTCATCAAATCCGCCACGCAAACCAATCTCGACGTCGGCGACCGCGCCAACGATGCGATCCGTATCAACGGTAGCGAAGTCCGCGCCAAAGTGGTCGGCGAAGGCGCCAATCTCGGCGCCACGCAACTGGGCCGCGTGGAATATGCGCTCTCCGGCGGCCGCATCGACACCGACGCCATCGACAATTCCGCCGGTGTGGACACCTCCGACCACGAGGTGAACCTGAAGATCCTCTTCAGCGGCCCCGTCCGTCGCGGCGAGCTGACGATGGACGAGCGCGACACGCTGCTCACCGAAATGACGGACGATGTGGCCGCGCACGTTCTGAAGGACAATTACGATCAGACGCTTGCACTTTCTGTCGCCCAATCGCGCGAGAAATGGGATGTCGATGCGCTTGGCCGCTACATGCGCGATCTGGAACGCCGCGGCAAGCTCGACCGCGCCGTCGAATTCCTGCCCGACGACGATGGTCTGCACAATCGCGAAAAGGAAGGCAAAGGCCTCACCCGCCCCGAACTCGCCGTTATGCTGGCCTATGCCAAACTCGATCTCGACGCGGAATTGAACGGGAGCGATTTGCCTGACGATCCTTATTTCGTCAGCGAACTCTCGGGTTATTTTCCACCGGCTGCTGTGAAGCGCCTGCCGAAAGAACTGCAAACCCACCGCCTGCGCCGCGAGATCATCACAACCGTACTCACCAACCGTCTGGTGAACATGGGCGGCCCCGTGCTGATCCAACGGCTGAAGGAAATCTCCGGCGCGCCGGCCTGGCGCGTGGCGCGCGCGGTGATCATGGCGGAGGGCGCGTTCGGCCTGCCCGCGCTCAAATCGCGCATCGATGCACTCGATCTCAAAGTCGACACCGCGGTGCAAACCGCCATGTACGCCGACATCGCCGAATTGCTGCGCCGCCTCGGCCTGTGGTTCCTCGTCAACGTGCCGTCGAATGCCAGGCTGACCGAAACCATCGCGCTCTATCGCGGTGGCGTGGAAGCGTTGCGTGGCAATTTCGCGAAATTCATCTCAAGCTACGAAGCCGGCACCACCGAAACCCGCATCGCCGAATTGCAAAAGGCTGGTGCGCCGCTCGATGTCGCCGAGGACGTGGCCGTGCTGCCGCTGATGGGTTCGGCACCGGAAATCGCGTTGCTGGCGCACAGCCGCAACCTGCCGATCGATCTGGTGGCGGGTGCTTATTTCGCGATGGGCGAAACCATCGGTCTCGACCGCCTGCGCGGTTTGGCGGCCCGCATTTTTTCGACCGAGCATTGGGATCGGCTCGCGATCCGGCGCATCGTCGACGATCTGTTCGCCGGCCAGCGCGCGCTTGCCGAACAGGCGCTTGTCGGCGTGACCAGCGGAACGCGCGAAGACGGCGCCAAAGCGGTGGAAGCCTGGGCGCAGGCGCATGACGATGCGATATCCCGCACGCGTTCCTTCCTCAACGATCTGGAACGCGGCGGCAGCCTTACCATCGCCAAGCTCACGCTTGCCAACAGCCAGATACAGCAGGTGGCGGGCTTATAATTTCCTGTCCATCCGGCGCGGGATTTCCACCGCGAATACCCACGCGTAACCTATCGAAAGGTAGGACGCGGCAAGAACGCCCGGCACAATGAAATAAAGCGCATACTGGAAACCTGCGATCAGCAGTGCGCCGGATGCCACCGGCGACAGCGTCGCAAGTGCGGTGACGCCACCGCGGATGATGCGCAGGCGCCTGCTGCCGAGCACGGAAGAATTTTCGTCCTCGCGGAAATTGCGCGAGAAGACAAGAATGGCGCCCGAAAGCGCCAATCCGATTCCTATGAATTGCGCTCCCAGGAAAATCGGATGCTGGTAGGGAATGAGCCCGATCACTCCGATGGCAAGCAGTTCAAGCTGCACGAACAGTGCGGCAAAGGCACGGGACAGATAACCGTCCGCTTTCAGGATATGCGGCAGGCTGATCGTCAGGCCGACGAAGATCAAACCGGCAAGCGTGGCGCCGACTTGCGCCACGATGCCGAAGAAATCGTGCCAGGCGAGGATATCGTTCGCCGTTATCCCCACCCCCGCAACCATCGTCTTAGCGCGGCGCCATCCGGATCGCGCCGTCGAGACGCACGGTCTCGCCGTTGAAATAACCGTTGGTGATCATCTGCAACGCGAGCGAGGCATATTCCGGCGGATTGCCCAGACGCGGCGGGAACGGCACCTGTGCGCCGAGCGCGGCCTTCACCTGTTCGGGAGCGGCGGCCAGCAACGGCGTGTTGAAGATGCCGGGAAGGATCGTGTTCACGCGGATGCCTTCCTGGGAAAGATCGCGCGCGATGGGAAGCGTCATGCCGACGATACCAGCCTTCGACGCGGAGTAAGCGGCCTGACCAATCTGTCCGTCCTGTGCGGCCACCGATCCGGTGTTGATGATCACGCCGCGTTCGCCGCCTTCCAGCGGATCGAGCGAGAGCATGCCTTGCGCTGCTTGCGCGATGCAGCGAAACGTGCCGATCAGATTGATCTGGATGATAAAGTCGAACGCATCCGTCGGGAAGCGGCGGGTTTCGCCCGTCTTCTTGTCGCGGCTTGCGGTCTTGATGGCGTTGCCGGTGCCGGCGCAGTTCACAAGAATGCGCTCCTGACCGATTGCGGCGCGCGCTTTCTGGAAGCCTTCGGTGACGCTGTCCTCCTTGGTCACGTCGACCCGGCAGAACACGCCGCCCAATTCACTGGCGACGGCTTCGCCCTTGCTCGCGTTGAGATCGAACAGCGCCACTTTCACGCCGTGCTTGGCAAGCGCCCGGGCGGTCGCCTCGCCGAGGCCCGACGCGCCGCCCGTGATGACGGCCGAGATCGAAGAATTCAGTTCCATAGGCTTTCCTCTCTGAAAATGACGAATTGTCGGGACTCTTAGACCGCCAAAATGTTGACGCCTAGAGCACCATCTGCGTCTGGATCACCAGTGCGACGAGTTTTCCATCCTGCCGCATGATCCGGGTCTGCCAGACCGAACTCCTGCGCCCGATATGGATCGGCACCGATTCCGCCTCCACGGTCGTTCCTTCCTTGGCCGAGCCGATGAAATTGGTTTTGCTTTCAATGGTGGTGGTGCCGCCCGAACCCTCCGGCAGGTTCAGGAAAGCTCCCGTTGCTCCCAGCGTGTCGGCAAACGCCATGATCGCTCCGCCATGAAGGATGTGTCCCGCCGTGCACACGTCGGGGCGGACCACCAGCCGCCCGCGCACCTTTTCCTTGGTCGCCTCCAGCACCTCCACCCCCATCAGGCGCGGAAAAGGCTGGACGGACAGAACGTGGGAGAGATCGTTGGCCATGGGGTTCCTCGCTTGTTTTCCGCAGGATTCCAGCAAAAAGCCCGGCCCACAATTACCTCTGTCCTGCCCGCTCTTTTCATCGTAGCCCGGCCACCCGATATTCACGCCCATGACCAGTGAAACCGGACTCGACACATCCCGCGCCCTTCTGCCCGCCGTGATCGCGCGCAACGAGAAGATCGTGCGCGACGGCTTCTGGAAGAAGTTGATGAAAAAGGCGGGCCGTGTGCCCTTCGCCGAAGAACTGGCGACCGCCTACTACTGCGTGGCCGATCCCACCACGCCGCCGCGCGTACGCGGAATCCTGCTCGCGGCACTCGCGTATTTCGTGGTGCCAATCGACGCTATTCCCGATTTCATCGCGGGTATTGGCTTCACCGACGATGCCACCGTCCTTGCCGGCGCCATCGCGCTCGTCTCGCGCCACATCCGGCCCGAACACCGCGAACGAGCGCGCGCGGCGTTGCACTTGCCACCACGCAAGGACTGAGCATGCGCGCGGGGGACATCGAAAAGTTTTGCCTGTCGCTTCCCGGCGCCACCGTTGTGGAACAATGGGGCGGCTGCCACGTGTTCAAGGTCGGCGGCAAGATGTTCGCGATCCTGGGCCCGAAGGGCGAGCACGTCTTGCAAGGGCTTTCGCTGAAAGTCGCGGAAAACAGCTTCCACATCCTGGTCCGCGAAAAGAACATCATTCCAGCACCCTATCTCGCACGCGCCAAATGGGTGTCGTTGCAGAGATTGGATGCATTGGGCACGAAGGATTTGAAAGCGTATCTGTCGCGCGCCCACGCGATCATCGCATCGGGATTGTCGAAAAAGAAACGGGCAGCGCTTGGCCTGCTCGGTGCAGAACTCAGCGAACCGCTACGAGTTTCGCTTTGAGCTTGTCGGTCGTCGCCGCTTTTTCGGCGGCGTGACCGCCGACGAATTCGATGGCGATGCCGGTTTCGTGAACGCGGGCCACGCGTCCCGCCATCTGGCCGATCAAAACAAATTCGCCGATGGGCGGACGCACATTCGTTCTCAGCGAAACGCCGGAAAGCGACAGATCGAGCACCTCGCATTTCACCGTCTCGCCGTCGGCGCGGGTGAAACGTGTGAATCCCTTGGCCGGCGCGCGGTCGTGTCGGCGCAGATCGGCTTCGCTGACAAGCGTCTTGTTCGCGAACAGCGTGAGCTGTTCGGCGACACGTTCGCGCTTCATCGCGGTGCAATTGAAACGAACGCCGTAACCGTTGGGAGTGCGATTGACGATTTGCCCTTCGAAGCGGCCGAAGCCGTCGATGTAAAGCACCACCTGGGTCTCGCCGGGCAGTTCGCCTTCGCATTCCACAGCGGCGCCGCCGGGCGACATGTCGAGGACCGTACAGGCGGCTTCGCGGCTTTCGACCGGCACGAACAGGCGTCCCGGCAGGTCGACGCGCACGCGCTTGAAGCGCCTGCGTTCGGCCTTCGCCTTTTCGATAACCGGCTCAAGCTCAGGTTTCATTGCCAGCGTGAGGGCCTCCCCGGCACCCGGTACAGCTTTGCAGGGTCCGAGTATCGTCCCAGGAGGGTCAACGGATCGTTTACGTCCGTAACTTTTCCGGGATTTCTTTGGGCGGCGGCTTGGCTTAACGTCTGCGAAACCACGCGCGCTCCGGGAGGCGCGCCAACCCTTGGGGGCATCAAGAATATGAAACGTTTGGCGCTGGTGATCGCGGCGGGGCTATCGCTTTCGGCCTGCTCCTTTCTGGGATTGGGCGGCTCTACGGTCATGGACGACCTGAACGACGCCGAATCGCAAGGATCGGCCTTCGACCGCGCGCTGTTCTCCAACTATTCCTACCTCGCCAAATCCTTCGGCGACGTGGAAATCCCGGAAGGCGATACCTTCGATCAGAGCGGCTCCAGCTCCATGACCCAGAACACGGTGGGCGGGCTGGCGGCAGGCTATGCCCGCAAGGCGCTGGACGCCTCGAAGGGGATCGATGTGGCGCCCGAACCCGCCCGCACCGATTCCGGCGAGCAGATCCGCAGCCGTCTGGTCCGCGCCATCATGCGCGGCAAGGACTACGCGCCCGATGCCGCAGCACGTGCGCAGGTAGACTATGATTGCTGGATCATGAACGCCCGCGTTCCCCAGCAATTGAGCGCGTCCGACCAGTGCAAGCACTCGTTGGACATCACGCTCTCCCGCCTCGAACGCACGGTGCAGCAGGCACGCTGATCGCCGGCAACCATTTGTTAAGCGGCCACTACTACTCTAGGTAGCAATAACAAACGGAACAACCTCTCGCCGGGGGTTGGAGCCGAAGATGGGCCTGGTGGTGGCAGGGTGCCGCGCCTTGCGTGAGACACGCGGCAACGCAGCGGTCGAGTTCGCACTCGTCGCTCCGGTCTTCCTGATGTTCGTGCTGGGGATCGTCTCTTACGGCGGATATTTCTGGCTCGCTCACAATCTCCAGGAACTGGCTAACGATTCCGCCCGGGCCGCAATCGCGGGCCTTACCTCCGATGAGCGCAACTCGCTCGCGCAAAGCGCCTTCGACAGCGAAGTCACCAGTTACGGTGCGCTGACGCCGTCGAAAGCGCAGGTTCTCTACAACGGCGATCAAACCGATTTCACCGTGAGTATTTCCTACGACGCTTCGGCGTCGGGGTTCTGGATCGCAGATGGGCTGATACCGATGCCGTCCTCCACCATCGTGCGGTCTGCCTCCATTCGCCTGGGAGGCTATTGATGCGATCCAGACTTATTCGGCGGACACGCTTTTTCCTGCGCAACAAGCGTGGCGCGATTTCCGTCATCACTGCGCTGTCGTTAACGGTGTTGATTGCCTTCACCGCAGGCGCGGTCGATTTCGGCAACGTGTTCCTGCATGCACGTCAATTGCAGGGCATGGCAGACCTGGCCGCAATGGCGGCCGCCAACGATCTCACCCACGCACAAGCCGCAGCCACCGCAACTGCGCAAGCCAACAACTGGGACGCGCCCATAACCACCGGCGTGACGACAGGCATCTATCAGCCTGTGGCAAGCATCGCCGTCGACAAACGCTTCACGCCCGATAACACGACGGCGAAGAACGCGGCGCAGGTGACTCTCAAATCGAGCGCCCCTCTTTATTTCGCCTCGCTGATCCTTGGCCGTTCCTCGCTTTCCCTGACGCGCACGGCAACGGCGGCGCGCGCGGAGCTTGCGAGTTTCTCCATCGGATCGCGTCTCCTCTCGCTACAGGGCGGCATCGCCAATTCGGTGCTGTCGGCTTTGCTCGGCAGTTCGGTCAACCTTTCGGTAATGGATTACAACGCACTCGCCAGTGCGCAAGTCGATCTCTTTCAATATTCCAATGCGATGAAATCGCGGCTCAATCTGCAAGCCGCATCGTTCAATCAGACGCTTTCGACCAAGATGACCACCGCAGATGCGCTCGGCGGAATCGCCGACGTCCTCAATTCAAACGGCCACGCCAGCGCCGCCCATGCCATGCAGACCATCGCCGATGCCGCCGGCAACCAGAAGATCGAAATCGGCAATCTGATGGATCTCGGTCCCTACGGCGATCAGGATTATCTCAATCCCAACGGTGGCTCCGGCGTCACCGTGAGCGCGCTCGATCTCGCAACAGCCGCGCTCGGTCTTGCGCAAGGCGGCCATCAGGTGCAGTTCAATCTGGCAACCGGTGTGCCCGGTCTCACCAAAGTCACCGCCACGCTCGCCATCGGACAGCGTCCCGCCAACTCGCCATGGATCGCCGTCACCGACAAGGACGACGTGATCGTGCGCACCGCGCAGGCGCGTCTTTACATCGACGCGCAGGTCGCACCAGCCGGCAGCGCACTCTCCAGTGTTGCGAGCATCGACGTCCCGATATTCGTCGAACTTGCCTCCGCACAGGCCAAGCTCTCGTCCATGGAATGCGGCCTGACGCCAGCCGACAATTCGGTGACGCTTTCGGTCGCCCCCAGCATCGGCCAGGCCGCGATTGCGAGCATCGATCTGTCGTCGTTCGACGATTTCGAGACGGACGAAACGCTCGGCTATGCCCCGCTGATCAAGACCGCACTCATCCAGGTGACGGGCTTCGCCGACGCTAAACTCGGCGGCCTTTCCTGGCAGCAGGTGAGTTTCAACGGTACCGACATTGCGGCGGGCACCGTGAAAACGGTCAAGACCAACGACCGTATGCAATCGCTTTTCACGTCGCTCTTGGGCACGCTGGATCTCAAGGTGAAGCTGCTCGGCCTTGGGCTTGGGCTCGGCACCGGCCCGGTGACCTCGGCGGTCGCGAACTCGCTGTCCGGGGTGGCCGCTCCCCTCGATGGGGTGGTCAACAGCCTGACCGGCCTTCTGGGGCTCGGCCTCGGCGAGGCCGATGTGCGGGTCAATGGCGTCCGGTGCAATGCGGTCGCGCTGGTGCGGTAAACGCTGACGGATCGGAAATAATGATATAATGTCAGTTCCCGGGAATGGATCGCGAACCGGGAAAAACATGAACTCCTACGATTACATCATCATCGGCGCCGGCAGCGCCGGATGCGTCTTGGCCAACCGGTTGAGCGCCGATCCGAATGTTCAGGTCCTGCTGATCGAAGCGGGTGGCCAGGACAAGTCGCTGATGATCCATATGCCCGCCGGCATTCCGCAGCTCTTGGGCAAGCCCAACAAATACAATTGGTATTACGATACCGAAGGCCAGCCTTACCTGAACAACCGCAGCCTCTATTGGCCGCGCGGCAAGGGCTGGGGCGGATCGTCGTCGATCAACGGCATGATCTACATCCGCGGTCACGCGCGCGATTACGACAACTGGCGGCAAATGGGCCTCGAAGGCTGGTCCTATGCCGACGTGCTGCCCTATTTCAAACGCGCCGAAAGCTACGAAAGCGGCGGCGACGATTTCCACGGCGACGCGGGGCCGCTGCATGTGTCGAATGGCCGTTCCGCCAATCCGCTGTTCCGCACCTTCGTGCAGGCGGGCCTTGAGGCTGGCTTCCCCACCACCAAGGATTTCAACGGCTATGCGCAGGAAGGTTTCGGTCCCTACCAACTGACGATCCATGAAGGCCGCCGCTGGAGTGCCGCTTCTGCTTATCTGCGCCCCGTACTCGACCGTCCGAATTTGAAAATCGAATCCAACGCGCTTGTCAGCCGCGTGTTGTTCGAAGGCCAGCGCGCCATCGGCGTGGAGTTCGTGCAGAAGAAGCAAGCCATACAGGTGCGTGCGGATCGCGAAGTGATCCTGTCCGGCGGCGCAGTGAATTCGCCGCAAACCCTGTTGCTCTCTGGCATCGGCCCCGCCGACACGCTCAAGAAATTCGGCATCGATGTCGTGTCCGATCTTCCGGGCGTCGGCCAGAATCTGCAGGACCATCTGGATTGTTCGATCCAGTACGAATGCACGCAGCCCATCACGCTTTATAGCCAGCTCAAGCCCGTCAACATGGTCAAGACGGGCCTGCAATATCTGCTGTTCAATTCCGGCATCGCGACGGGTCAGGGCCTGGAATCGGGCGCGTTCCTCAAAAGCCGCCCGGATCTCGAACATCCCGACCTGCAATATCACTTCATTGCAACCCTGATGTTCGATCACACGCGCAAGAAGGCCGACCGTCACGGCTTCATGGCGCATGTCTGCCAGTTGCGCCCGCAGAGCCGGGGTTTCATTTCGCTCAAATCGGCCGATCCCAACGTCGCGCCGCTGATCCAGCCCAACTATCTCGAAGCCGAGGAAGACCGCCGCGCATTGCGCGAGGGCGTGAAGATCGCGCGCGATGTGTTCGCGCAAAAGGCGTTCGACCCCTATCGCGGCCCAGAATTGATGCCCGGCGCGCATGTGCGCAGCGACGAGCAGATCGATGCCTTCGTCCGCGAAACCGCCGAGACGATCTATCATCCGGTGGGTACGGCGAAGATGGGCACCGATGACATGGCCGTCGTCGACGGACAGTTGCGCGTCTACGGCGTCGAAGGCCTGCGCGTGATCGATGCGTCGGTCATGCCCGCGCTCGTTTCGGGCAACACCAACGCGCCCACCATCATGATCGCGGAAAAAGCCTCCGACATGATCCTGGGCCGCGCCGCGTTGCCGCCGCTGCATGTCCGCGTGGCGGAAGACGAAGAAAGGAACATCGCCGCGGAATAGCCCGCGTCGAAATGGGGGGTATTTCGATGCAAGACCAGATCCTGTCGCCGATGGGCGCGCTCGCGCTCCTGACATTCATCGTTTTGATATTCATACCGATCCGCAGATTCCGCGCGGCTTTTGCGGGCAAGGTCGGACCGGAGGATTTCAAACTCGGCGAATCCCAACGTGTGCCGGGCGACGTCGCGCTTCCCAACCGCAATTACATGAACCTCACCGAACTGCCGGTGCTGTTCTATGTGATCTGCCTGATGTTCTATGTGACGAACCGTGTCGATGAGACCATCGTCATGATTGCCTGGGCCTTTGTTGCCACGCGCGCGCTGCACAGCCTGATCCACATCACCTACAACAACGTCTTCCATCGGCTGATCGCGTTTTCCGTCAGCAACTTCATCCTTGGCACAATGTGGGTGATGTTTTTTGTGAAAGCTGCGTAACGCCCTTCCGCGCCGCCTGCTTCAAGCCTATGCTCGACGCATGATGAAAACGCGCGTGTACGCCCTGCCACTTGTTGTAACCGTTCTAGCTGGGGCCGCATCCGCGCAACCCTTGCCGCCGCCGCCTGCGGCCGGCGGGCGGCTTGAACTCCACACCATCAATTTCGATCTGTGGTGCCAGGAAACGGCCAAGCTGCCGCCCGACCGTTGCGACAAACGCCTGCCGGAAGACGACGCGGCCTATAACGCTTATGTCGACAAGGTCGAGAAATACGAAGTGCCGTATCTGAAGGACCGGCAGAAGGACGACGTCCTCAATCGCGCGATCCTCCATTCCGAGCCGACCCAAAACCCGGCCAACAACTCGCAACAACCCCCCTCGCCCAATCCATAACGCGATCATGACCTCTCACCTCCCCAATTCGGGGAGGTCGGGTGCGTGCATCGGTATGCGACCGGGTGGGGCCTCCAGCGAGCCTCGCTCCACAACCCCCACCCGCCGCGCTGTCGCGCGTCGACCTCCCCGCAAGGGGCAGATAAGAAAATCAGTCGCCGCCGTTGAAAGTGCCCGTAGTTTCCCCATATACTCTGTGATACAGAGTACTCTGGATAAGCACCATGACTGTGGATCGCAAAGAAGCCTCCGCCCTTCTGGCCGATGTCGCCGGAATGGAGAAGCGAACCAAGGAGTTCCTGACCTACACGCGGGTCGGCCAGTCCTTCATCCTGTGGGGCGGTATCTGGTTTGTGGGCTACTTCTGTACCCACTTTTTCAATTCTCGCGCTGGCTGGATCTGGCTGGGGCTCAATGCTTTCGGCATCGTTGCCAGCATTGCGCTGGCGCGGCGCACGCGCCCCGATGGCATTCAGTTTCAGTGGCGCATCCCGGCCACTGTGCTTGCCTTCATCGGCTTCGGCGCGCTGTGGCTCAATCTCGGCCATTTCGGCTGGCGCGAGCAGACCGCGTTCTGGCCGACGCTCTTTTCCTTCGTGCTGCTGCTGTTCGGCATGTGGGTGGGCCGCGCCTTGATGATCGCGGCCGCAATTCTCGCAACGCTGACGCTCGCCGGTTATTGGACGACCGGCGGCTACTACGACATCTGGATGGCGGTGGTCGGCGGCGGCGCGCTGGTCGGCATCGGATTGTGGCTCCGGAGCTGACATGGCCGAGCCGGACGAAATCATTCACCAGTCGCTGCGCCTGAAGATCATGGCCGCGCTCAACATGCTCGATCGCGGCACGCCGCTCGAATTCACGCGGCTGAAAGCGATCACGGGTGCGACCGACGGCAATCTCGGCGCCCATCTCGAAACACTGTCGAAGGCGGGATACGTCGCCATCGAAAAACGCTTCGAAGGCAAGCGCCCGCAAACCCGCGTCGAAGCGACCGCGCTCGGACGGAAAGCCTTTGCACAACATGTCGCGTATTTGCGCGACATCCTCGACACCTCGCAAAGTTAGGAGCTTCGAATGCTCGATCTTCTGAAAGCGTTCAAACCGATCCTGTCGGATTTCATCGCCACGATCGTCTTCATCGCGTTCTATGCCATCACCGGCAGTATCTACGCCGCCATTCCGCTGGGCATCGCGGTGGGTGTCCTGCAAATTGCCTGGCTGAGATACCGCAAAGAACCAATCAGCCCGATGCAATGGGCAAGCCTTGTGCTGGTGATCGTGCTGGGTTCGGCCTCACTCCTCACCCACGATCCGCGTTTCGTAATGATCAAACCCAGCGTCGGTACCTTCGCCATTGCCTGCGTGATGCTGTCGTCGAACTGGTTGGACCGCTACCTGCCGCCCATCGTGACGCAAAACGTCAGCAAGGGTTTCACGCTGTTCTGGAGCCGCGCTTGGGCGGTTTGGCTATTCCTTGTCGCGGCCGCCAATCTCTATGTTGCTTTCGAGATGGGTCCGAAGGCGTGGGCATGGTTCAACGGTGTCGTGCCGATGGCCGGACAGATCGGGCTGTTCGTCCTGCAATTCGTCATCACACGCTACGTCGTGCGCCGCCGCATACAGGAACGCATTGCCGGTGGCGAAACGCGCGAAGCCGTGCTGGCCGATTATCAGACCGCTTCGGCGTCCAGCGCGATGCCGGAACCGAACACATCGAGCAGCCGCGCGATGTGATCCACCGGCTGCGCAGGTTGGGGCTGGTTCTGGCTGACCACCAGACGCAAGCGCGGACGCGGGGCACCGCGCAGGGAATCGAGAGCTGCCGGCGGCGGGAAGTCCGGCATCGGCAGCGGCTCGTCCTCGCGGATCATCTGCGAACCCACCAGACGCTCGAAGGCAATCGGCTTTCCGGCGAGCGCATTCACGTCGGTCAGTATCTGCACCATACCGATGAAGCGCGTCGGCTCCTCGCCATTGAACGAAATCGGCGCCAGCGTGGTTTCGCATTCGACCATTCCGCAATCAGCAGTCGCCGCGATGGAAGACAGGCAAAGCGGCTGGCGCGCGGTCAGCGATTGTTTCAGGATTCCGGCAAGGGCCGTGCGACTTTGGCCTTCCCAATGCGACAGGAAGCTGATGCCCTTGAGCTCGGTGGCAAACTTCTCGCACAGCGAGGTGCCGGCAAGCCTGTAAACGGGACGTTCGATGTCCTTGGCATCCAGAATGAAAACGTAAGACAGCATCCGCTTGATCGCGCGCGGATCGATATCGGTCTGGTCCGGCACTGCACGTCCCCGACGCAGTCGACTCCAATACCCCACCAGAAGATGGCTGTTTCTATGTTTCATGACCCTACGCCTCATACCCGTGGGCTGAACCAGTTCGGAACGCCCGCACACCCCGTACCAACCCACAGAGCATGAGCCGTGCCACGGCCGAGGCTTAACCGTTCAGGCCATTGTGCGGATTTGGGATTCGGAGCGGTTCCAGAAAAAGTGTGAAGCGTTGGCACGCTGTCGCTACCAACTTCGTCCGGAACCGAGACAATATGAGATTCCTTACCCCCAGGGGCCGCGCCGCGGTTCGCCAAACAGCGTGAACTCGCTCGATTTCAAAAGGGGCGTGAGCAACAGTCCTGCCACGAAACCACCCACATGTGCCCACCAGGCGACGCCGGGTTGCGAGGCATCGGTGAAGGCGGCGTTGAAAAGCTGCAGCAGAAACCAGAACCCCACCACAAAGATCGCGCTGATGCGGAAAGGGTAAAAGATGATGATCCCCAACGGCACAAGCACACGGATCTTGGCGCGCGGATAGAGCAGTACATAGGCGCCCAAAACGCCGGAAATGGCGCCCGATGCGCCGATCATCGGCACCTGCGAACCGGCATTGACGAATGCCATTGTCAGCGCCGCTGCAATACCGCTGGCGAGATAGAACAGCAGATATCGAACATGCCCCATCGCATCTTCGACGTTGTTCCCGAAAATCCAGAGATACAGCATGTTGCCGCCCAGATGCAGCAGGCCGCCATGCAGGAACATCGAGGTGAGGATTGTGAGCTGCGCCGGCACGCCCAAAGCGAGCGACGGGGCGAGGCTGGGATCAAGCAACGTCGCCGGGATGAATCCCAGCGCGTTCGTCACCGCCTCTTCCTGGCTTCCCAACGAAAGCTGCCAGGCAAACGCCGCCACGCACAGCGCGATCAAAAGCCAGTTCACAAAAGGGGTTATGCGGACCGGATTGTCGTCCGAGATCGGGATCATGCGACCGGCTTCTCCATGACCGAAAATCCCGAAACTGTCCCGTAATGGATCAGTCCTGACGGTCCCTCAAGGTGTTGCCATGGCATGTTTCGTGAACTCCAAAGCTCTGTCGTTAAGCCTATGCCTGGCTTTCCGTGCGCGGCCGCGGCCCCGCGCATAGGATGCAATGATTGAGGAGCGTTCACCATGGCGCCCAGACCGAATTCGTGCCTCGCCACGGCGCTGGCGGCCCTTCTGGCCGCTGCACCGGCTGGCGAGGCCATGGCCGGCGGTATCGTGCCCCCTGGCGGCTTCGGCACGCTTGCGGCGGGCCCGGCTTGCGGCGGGCCGTTTGGCGGCGGCACAAACGTCACCAACAACATCACCATTTTCAAGCCTGTCAACATCAACACCAAGGTGAATATCTACAAGCCGATCACCATCAACAAATCTGTGGTCGTCAACAAACCGGTGACGATCAACAACACCATCAACAATTCCAAGAACATCTCGATCAACAAGCCGGTCACCATCACCAACAACATCAACAACTCGAAAAACATTTCCATCAACAAACCGGTGACGATCAACAACGACGTTAACATCACCAAGAACATCGACCTGTCGAAGAACATCAACATCGATAAATCGGTGGTCATCAACAAGAACATCGACGCCTCGAAGAACATCAACATCCAGAAGAACGTCACGATCAACAAATCGATCGTCATCAACAAGGGCGGAAGCGGTAACGCCGAAGCCAGCGCCTTTGCATATGCGAGCGCTTATGCGGCGGCCCAGGCCAATGCGAGCGCCACCGCCATCTCCTATGGCGGCAGCCAATACGTCACCGTCGTCAACAAGACGGGCAATGTCGGCGGCGAATTGTCGGTGAACGCGCAGGCGCAATGCGTCGAACAGGACGCCAATGTCGTCAAATCCATCCATGCCGTCTGCGTGGATCGAACAGGCCGCGAATATCCCGCCTCGCACATGATCCCCGACACATGGATCGATGCCTCATTCGAAGGCGAAGTCGCACGCTGCATTCCCGGCGCCGTTGTCCGGGCAACGGTGGGTGACGTCGCACAATCCGACCAGGGATTGGCAGGCACTTACGAGCACGGCGAGACACTTGCCTGCGCGGCCGGCGAAGCGCTCGTCCACTATCGCGGCGGCATGTTGAAATGCGCGAAGGCTAAACCGGTGAAAGACTGCACGGAGCGGGTGAATCTGCGCCGCTGGGGTTCGGGCGATTTCTTCTTCTCCTACCGTTCGCGGGTCTGCGTGATGCCATCCGCCCAGGCGGCCGCCACCAGCGAAGACCTGTCCGGCATGACGCTCGAGGGCGGCGTGGGCGCCGAAGACAGCGGGTATTGACCGGGATTTCCTGCCCGTTCCGGGACAAAACAGCCTTTTCCTGCCACGCTTTGTTAAGCGCACCCGGCCGATACTCGGGCCATGACGGAATTCCGGCTCAAGCTCGCGTTCACCCTTTTGCTCATCGCCATCGATGCGGCGTGGATCGCCTTGCGCGGCTTCAGCTTCGACATGAAAAGCCTTGCCGAATGCGTGGGCGTCACCGCCGTTATGGCAGTGATCGGCTTCGTCTACACGCGCCTGCGCCCGGACGAGAAACTCGCCACCCTTTCCATCGAAACCGGATTTCTCATGATCGCGTCCGCTGCCGGCTCGGTGTTCAGCTATCTGGTCACCACGCTTGACATGCCGCTGGTCGACGATCTGCTAGTCCGGGTCGACGATGCCGTCGCTTTCAACTGGTATCACTATATCGCGTTCGTCAACGCCCGGCCGTGGCTCGGAAATCTCTCTTCCTTCGTCTACCAGACGACTCTGTTCCAGATTGCGTTCGCCGTCGTTCTGCTGACCATGACCGGGCGGGTTGAGCGCACGCGCGAATTGACGGCCATCGTCATGGTGTCGTCGTTTCTTTGCGTTGCCGTATCGGGACTGCTGCCATCGGAAGGCGCGCTGGCCTACTATCATCCCAGCGCATCGTTTTACATGCAGAACAATCCGGTGGTGGACCTTGCCTACAAGCAGACGTTCTTCGATCTGCGCCATGGCGTGCTCACCCATCTCAGCCTGGTCGACGTCCACGGCCTCGTCGCGTTCCCCTCCTATCATGTGGGGCTTTCGGTCATCCTGATGATCGCGTTCCGCGGCATCTGGAAAATCTTCTGGCCGGTCGTGGCGCTCAATACGCTGGTGATTCTGTCCACACCCATCGATGGCGGCCACCACCTGTCCGATGGACTGGGGGGAATAGCACTTGCGCTCCTCTCGGCGGCGATCGTTGTCAGCTTGCGCAAACGCCTTCCCCGCCCGGCGACCGAGACCACTCCGGAAGATAATTACGGCGATCTGGCGGGACAAAAAGCCTGAGCAAGAATCGCAAAATGGCTGCTTGCACAGGGGGGTTGCGCTGATATTGTGCGCCCCGCTCCGGGCCTCCAGGCCCTTCCCTCGCATCTTCATTTCCGGGACCGCACATGAACATCCATGAGTATCAGGCCAAAGGCGTGCTCTCCGAATTCGGCGTGCCGGTGCCCAAGGGCAAGCCTGCCTTCACCGTCGAAGAAGCCGTTGAAGCGGCCAAGGCATTGCCGGGCCCGGTCTGGGTCGTGAAGGCTCAGATTCATGCCGGCGGACGCGGCAAGGGCGGCGGCGTGAAGGTGGTCAAATCCATCGAGGATGTGAAGAAGGAAGCCGAGCGCATGCTCGGGATGACGCTGGTCACACACCAGACGGGTCCCGCGGGCCGCGTGGTGAAGCGCCTCTATATAGAAGACGGCTCGGCCATCGACCGCGAACTCTATCTCTCCGCGTTGGTCGACCGCGCAACCAGCCGTGTGGCGTTCATCTGTTCCACCGAAGGCGGCATGGACATCGAAGAGGTCGCCCACAAGACGCCCGACCGCATCCACACTTTCCAGGTCGAACCGGCTGCCGGCTACTCGCCTTATATTGGCAACGAAATCGCGACCGCGCTGAAGTTGAAGGGCGACCAGGCGAAACAATGCGGCGCGGTGATCAAGAGCCTTTATGACGCGTTCCTGGCGAAGGACATGAGCCTGCTCGAAATCAATCCGCTGGTCGTGACGAAAGACGGCAAGGTCATCTGCCTCGACGCCAAGATCAATTTCGACGACAACGCGCTCTACCGCCACAAGGACATTCAGGCCTTACGCGATCTCGACGAAGAAGATCCGGCCGAAGTCGAAGCGTCGAAATACGACCTCTCTTATATCAAGCTCGACGGCACCATCGGTTGCATGGTGAACGGCGCGGGCCTTGCCATGGCGACGATGGACATCATCAAGCTCTATGGCGAAGAACCGGCGAACTTCCTCGACGTCGGCGGCGGCGCTTCAAAAGAGAAGGTAACAGCTGCGTTCAAGATCATCGTCCGCGATCCGAACGTGAAAGGCATCCTCGTCAACATCTTCGGCGGCATCATGAAATGCGACATCATCGCCGAAGGCATCGTCGCCGCCGCGAAAGAGATTTCGCTCAAGGTTCCGCTGGTGGTGCGCCTCGAAGGCACCAATGTCGAACTCGGCAAGAAGATATTGGCGGATTCGGGATTGCCGATCCTCTCCGCCAACGATCTCGCCGACGCCGCACAGAAAATCGTCAAAGCCGTAAAGGGCTCGAAGTAATGTCCATCCTCGTCGACAAAAACACCAAAGTGATCTGCCAGGGTTTCACCGGCAATCAGGGCACGTTCCATTCCGAACAGGCCATTGCGTATGGTACCAAGATGGTCGGTGGCACCTCGCCCGGCAAAGGCGGCTCGACGCATCTGGGCCTGCCGGTGTTCGACACCGTGCGCGAAGCGAAAGAGAAAGTGGGCGCGGATGCGACCGCGATCTACGTTCCGCCCCCCTTCGCAGCCGATGCGATCCTCGAAGCGATCGATGCGGAAGTGCCGCTGATCGTCTGCATCACCGAAGGCATTCCGGTGCTCGACATGGTGAAGGTGAAGCGCGCGCTGTCGGGCTCGAAGTCGCGCCTCGTCGGCCCCAATTGCCCCGGCGTCATTACGCCCGGCGAATGCAAGATCGGCATCATGCCGGGACACATCCATCGCCGCGGCACCGTCGGCATCGTCTCGCGTTCGGGCACGCTGACCTATGAAGCGGTAGCGCAAACCACTGCCGTGGGTCTCGGCCAGACTTCGTGCGTCGGCATCGGCGGCGATCCGGTGAAGGGCACCGAGCACATCGAAGTGCTGGAGATGTTCCTGGCCGATCCCGAAACCAAATCCATCATCATGATCGGCGAAATCGGCGGCAGCGCGGAAGAAGACGCGGCCGACTTCATCAAGCACTCCAAGGTGAAGAAGCCGATGGTCGGTTTCATCGCGGGCGTCACCGCCCCTCCGGGCCGTCGCATGGGTCATGCCGGCGCCATCATCTCGGGCGGCAAGGGCGGTGCGGATTCCAAGATCGAGGCGATGAAGTCCGCGGGCATCCGCGTCTCGCCCAATCCGGCGGCGCTCGGCACCACGCTGATGGAACTTCTGAAAAATTAAACCACGTCGCCCCCGCGCTACAGACGAAGACGCGGGCAACATGACATACTCTTCCCCGGCCGGTTCTTCGGCCCAATGGGGATGGGGTCATTCATGCGTCGGTTGTTTGCCGGTTTGCTCGCCGGTTCGTTCGTTCTGGGCGTGGCTGCTTGCGGGTCAATGAACAAGAGCACCGGCCCAAAGGAAGGCGAACCCACCACCCCGCAGGCTTACATCGTCTTCTTTGTCGGTCACGACGTTCAACTTACCGATGACGGCCACAAGATCGTCGCCGCCGCCGCGCGCGAGGCCAAAGGCATGGGCGTGAAGATGGTCCAGCTCACCGGACCGTCCACCCAGGTGACGCCGCATTACGATCCGGGTCTCGCCGCGCCGCGCATCAAACTCGTCCAGGACGAACTGCTTGCCGACGGCGTGGCGCAGGACAAGATCGTGCTCACCTCGCTCCCCACCGACGGCGTTCAGGTGGACACATCCGGCGCACAGCGCGTCGAAATCCGCGTGCTCAAATAGCTGCCCGGAATTTGGGCACCGCAATCTCGTAAAACGTGAAGGCTTTCGTCACGAAGCCGCCGTTATTCTGCGCGCAAGATTAAGTGGCGTCGGCGGCTCGAAGTTCCGGTTCGTTGACACCATATTAACCTTCGTAACCCATCTGTTTACGGGATTTGGGCGTGCATTCGGCACCGGAATGCGTTAAACGCCAGCGCCTCGCCGGTGCGCGAACGGAAAGACAGGCGGAGTTCTCCGCCAACCCATTGAAATGACAAGCCAAACCACCCCCAGCCGACTCAACCGGGCCTCCAACGAGGTTCTGGATCTCACCTCGTTCCTGAACGGCGCCAACGCCCAGTTCATCGAACAGCTCTATGCCCAGTACCAGCAGAACCCCGACACGGTGGACGAAAGCTGGCGGGCCTTCTTCGCCGAACTGGGCGAGAACGGTCTTTCCCCCACCCAGCTCGGTCGGGGCCCGCAATGGCGGCGCGATGCGAAGCCGAAGCTGGAAAACGGCGAGATCGTTTCGGCGCTGACCGGCCAGATCGCCCCCGGTTCAAAGAAAGCCGGCGCCAGCGAAGACGACATCCGCGCTGCCGCCAAAGAATCCGTGCGCGCCATTCAGTTGGTGCGCGCCTATCGCGTGCTGGGTCATCTCGAAGCCAATCTCGATCCGCTCAAGCTCGCGCCGAAAGAACCGCATCCGCAGTTGGAACCCAGCTTCTACGGCTTCCACGAAGAAGACATGGACAAGCCCGTCTTTATCGATGGCGTGATGGGCATGGAAACGGCCACGCCGCGCCGCATGGTGGAAATCCTCAAGCGCACCTATTGCGGCCGCATCGGCTACGAGTTCATGCACATCACCGATCCCGAACAGAAGGATTGGCTGCAGCGCCGCATCGAAGGGCCCGACAAAGAGATTTCGTTTACGCCGGAAGGCAAGCGCGCGATCCTGAACAAGCTGATCGAAGGCGAAGGTTTCGAGAAATTTGCCGGCGTGCGCTTCCTGGGCACCAAGCGTTTCGGTCTCGACGGCGGCGAAGCCACCGTTCCCGCGCTCGAACAGATCATCAAGCGCGGCGGCCAGTTGGGCGTGAAGGAAATCGTGCTCGGCATGGCTCATCGCGGGCGACTGAACGTGCTCGCCAATGTGATGGGCAAGCCCTATCGCCAGATCTTCCACGAATTCCAGGGCGGTGCCGCGAAGCCTTCCGAAGTCGAAGGTTCGGGCGACGTGAAATATCATCTGGGTGCGTCCAGCGACCGCGAATTCGACGGCCGCAAGGTTCACCTTTCGCTCACCGCCAATCCTTCGCATCTCGAAGCCGAAGATGCGGTCGTGCTCGGCAAGGCGCGCGCCAAGCAATATCAACTTGGCGACACCAAGGAACGCTCCAGCGTTCTGCCGCTGCTGCTCCATGGCGATGCGGCGTTCGCAGGCCAGGGCGTGGTTGCCGAATGCTTCGCGATGAGCGGCACCAAGGGCTTCCGCACCGGCGGCACCATTCATTTCATCATCAACAACCAGATCGGCTTCACCACCGCGCCGATCTATTCGCGGTCCTCGCCCTATCCGTCCGATGTCGCTTTGATGGTGCAGGCCCCGATCTTCCATGTGAATGGCGACGATCCCGAAGCGGTCGTGCATTGCGCGCGCATCGCCACCGAATTCCGCCAGCTGTTCCACAAGGACGTCGTGATCGACATGTTCTGCTATCGCAGGTTCGGTCACAACGAAACCGACGAACCGGCGTTCACCCAGCCCTTGATGTATCGCGCGATCAAGGACCATCCGACCGCGCTCGAACTCTATGCGGCCAAACTCGTCGCCGAAGGCACGCTGACCGAAGACGACGTCAAGCAGATGATCGCCGACTTCAACAAGCGTCTCGACGAGGAATTCGAAGCCTCCAAAGGTCACCGCCCGAACCACGCCGATTGGCTGGACGGCCGCTGGACCGGTCTTTCCAAAGCCACCGAAGGCGACCGCCGCGGCAACACCGATGTGCCCACCGAACTTCTGATGAAAGTTGGCCGCGCGCTCACCACCATCCCCGACGGCTTTAACGCGCACAAAACCATCGTCCGCCAGTTGCAGGCGAAGGCCAAGATGTTCGAAACCGGCGAAGCCATCGATTGGGCAACCGGCGAAGCGCTCGCCTTCGGTACGTTGCTGGAAGAAGGCTACCCCGTCCGTCTCTCCGGCCAGGATTCCTCGCGCGGCACCTTCAGCCAGCGCCATTCCACGCTGGTCGATCAGGACAACGAGAACCGTTACATCCCGCTCAACCACATCTCCGAAAACCAGGCCGAATTCGAAGTCATCGATACGCTTCTCTCCGAAGAGGCCGTGCTCGGTTTCGAATACGGCTATTCCTCCGCCGAGCCCAAGGCGCTCGTGTTGTGGGAAGCGCAGTTCGGCGATTTCGCCAACGGCGCGCAGGTCGTGATCGACCAGTTCATTTCGTCCGGCGAAATGAAATGGCTGCGCATGAACGGCCTGGTGATGCTGTTGCCGCACGGCTACGAAGGCCAGGGACCGGAGCATTCCTCCGCCCGCCTGGAGCGATACCTGCAACTCTGCGCGCAGGACAACATGCAGGTCGCGGTGCCCACCACGCCTGCGAACTACTTCCACATCCTGCGCCGCCAGTTGCACCGCCCGTTCCGCAAGCCGCTGATCCTGATGACGCCGAAATCGCTTCTGCGTCACAAGCGCTGCATTTCGTTCCTCAAGGATATGGAGCCCGGGTCTTCGTTCCACCGCGTCTTCCGCGATCAGGCCGAATGCGTGCCGGGTGCGACCACCGTCCAACTGGTGCCGGACGATCAGATCAAGCGCGTCGTGCTCTGCACCGGCAAGGTCTATTTCGACCTGATGGAAGAACGCGAAAAGCGCGGCGAGAACCGCATTCAGATGCTGCGCATCGAACAGCTCTATCCGTTCCCGCAAAGCGCGCTGGCCGACGAATTGAAGCGCTTCCCGAAGGCGGAAATCATCTGGTGCCAGGAAGAACCCAGAAACCAGGGCGCATGGACCTTCATCCAGCCGCGCATCGAAGACACCATCGCCAAGCTAGGCGGCAATGGCGGCGCACGTTATGTGGGGCGTCCCGAATATGCGTCGACCGCTGCCGGCCTGATGAGCCAGCACACGGCCGAACTTAAAGCGTTCCTCGACGAGGCGCTTTCGATATGACGGTGTTCCTCACTCACCGCCCCCAACGCGGGGCGGTCGACACCGCGAAGCGGTGGCGGGTGGGGGGCTGCGGCAACGAATACGGTATTGCAGGTTTTCCACCGCGTCCCCACCCGCCGTCGCGCTGATGCGCGCCGTCGACCTCCCCGCAAGGGGGAGGTAAGGTCGCAAACAAATTGAGAGATCGCCGATGAGCATCCAGATCAAAGTCCCGGCCATGGGTGAATCCGTGACCGAAGCCACGGTCGCGCGCTGGTTCAAGAAGGAAGGCGATTCCGTCTCCCGCGACGAACCGCTGGTCGAACTCGAAACCGACAAGGTGACGGTCGAAGTCCCCGCTCCCGCAGATGGTTCGATCGAAGCGATCTCGGTGAAGGAAGGCGACACGGTTCAGGTGGGTGCAATTCTGGGCGCGATTGCCGAAGGCAAAGCCGGTGCTGCTGCGCCCGCCAAAGCGCCCGAAGCTCCCAAAGCCGCGGCTCCGGCTGCGCCCAAGCCCGCACCTGCTCCGCAACCGGCGCCCGCGCCGAAAGCCGATGCGCCGGTGATGCCGTCGGTGCGCCGCATCTCCGAAGAAAGCGGTCTCAACCCCGCAAGCGTTCCCGGCACCGGCAAGGACGGCCGGGTGCTGAAAGGCGACATGCTGGCGGCGCTTGAAGCCCGCGCCAGCGCGCCCAAGCCGATTGCTGCCGCGCCTTCCGGCCCGCGCGCGCGCGCCGACCGCGAAGAACGCGTCGCCATGAGCCGCCTGCGCAAGACCATCGCCACGCGCCTCAAGGAATCGCAGAACACCGCAGCCCAGCTGACGACCTTCAACGAAGTCGACATGACCCACGTCATGGACCTTCGCGCCGAATACAAAGACGATTTCGAGAAGAAGCACGGCGTGCGCCTGGGCTTCATGGGCTTCTTCGTGAAGGCGTGCATCGCAGCCCTCAAAGAACTGCCCAACGTTAACGCCGAGATCGAAGGCGACGATATCGTCTACAAGAACTACTACGACATCGGCATTGCCGTTTCGACCGAGCGTGGCCTCGTCGTGCCGGTGGTGCGCGACGCCGATGCGCTCTCCCTCGCCCAGATCGAAAAAGCGATCCACGATTTCGGACTGCGCGCTCGCGACAACAAGCTGAAGCTCGAAGAATTGCAGGGCGGCACGTTCTCCATCACCAATGGCGGCGTCTTCGGCTCGCTGATGTCCACGCCGATCCTCAATTCGCCGCAGTCCGGCATTCTGGGCATGCACAAGATCCAGAAGCGCGCGATGGTGATCGACGACAAGATCGAAATCCGCCCGATGATGTATCTGGCCCTTTCCTACGACCACCGCCTCGTCGACGGCCGCGAAGCCGTGACGTTCCTCGTGCGCGTAAAGGAAAACCTGGAAGACCCGCAGCGGTTGTTGTTGGATATTTAAGCGTAACGCTGATCCGCCTGCTCCAGCTTCGCCAGTTCCACCTTCGCACGCAGTTCGATCTCGTCGAGAACGTTCTGCAGCTTGGGATCGGCGAAACCTTCCTGACGCCTGCTCACAGCATTAGCGAGTTTGTTGAGCGTCATGCGCGGGATGCCGCCCGCGAGCAATCCGTCACGCACTTCGTCGAGCATGTCGAGAAGACCTTCGGCGTGATCGAGTCCACGTGAGCGTCCGCTCAAGGAATCGTCCACGCCCTGAAGCATCAAGATGTTGTCGACAGCGGCGATGGGACCGGGCCCGCTCACCACCTGTGCGCGCGGTGTGTCGATGGGATCGGAGACCTTGAAGGTCGTGTCGCTGCCGCCCGTCGAGCGCGCGGCGCGCTTCACGGCTGGGGCTTCGACCTTGCGGGTGCCATTGATTTCCAAGGCGTGAGAATCCCACGGCGACAGCCCACGATATGCAATCTATGGTTAAGAACTGGTTGCGGCCTCACGCGCCCAAGGACTAGCGTGGACCGGCGCTCGCGGATAAACCGCCTACATGCTCAACCCGGCCCTTGATCTCGCCGCCCTCGCGGATGCCTACAAGGCGAAGAACCGCATTCAGATCCGCGACGTGCTGCAACCCGCGCCCGCCGAAGACCTTTACAACGTGCTCACGCGCGAGACGCCATGGAAACTCGTCTATTACGACCAGGGCAACACAGTCGTCCTGTCGCCGGAGGACATGCAGCGGCTGAGCCCGCAGGAGCGCGCCCAGCGCATCGGCAACGTCTATGCCCGCGCCCGAGATAGTTTCGGTTTCATCTATCAGTCCTTTCTGATGGCCGAGAACTACGCGCAGAAGGCCTATCCGGGCCACCCGCTGCACACAGTGTTCGAATTCATCAACAGCGCGCCCTTCGTGAACATGGTGCGCGCGGTTACCGGCATTTCCACCATCGCAGGCGCCGACGGACAGGCCACGCTGTTCGTCCCCGGCCACTTCCTCAACACACACAGCGATCAGATTCCCGGCCACAAACGGCGCGTGGCCTATGTGCTGAACATGTCGAAGGACTGGGACCCGGATTGGGGCGGTTTGCTGCAATTCTACGGCCCGGAAAAATCCGTCGATCAGGTGATCGTGCCGCGCTTCAACAGCCTGTCGCTGTTCACCGTGCCGCAGGATCATGCGGTCACGGCAGTCGCGCCCTACGCACCGGTCGGGCGGCTTGCGATCACGGGTTGGTTCGTCGATCCGTAACTAGCCGGGTGCCCATTATCCGGGTGGGGGCCCGTGCATATAGCTCTCGACCAGAGAACCCGCGACCAGACGCCAGCCATCCACCAGCACGAAGAAGATCAGCTTGAACGGCAGCGAAATGATCACCGGCGGCAGCATCATCATGCCCATGGACATCAGGATCGAAGCAACGGCCATATCGATGACGAGGAACGGCACGAAAATCATGAACCCGATTTCAAAGGCGCGTTTCAGTTCCGACAACATGAAGGCCGGCGCAATCGTGGTGATCGCGATATCGGAAGGCTTTGCCGGCGGCTTGGCGTGGCTCATGTCGATAAAAAGCTGCAAATCCGTCTTGCGGACGTGCTGCAGCATGAATCCCTTGATCGGCACCGCCGCGCGGTCCAGCGCTTCTTCGGTGGTGATCTGGTTCGCCATCAACGGCTCCACGCCAACCTTGTAGGCATCGTGGAATGTCGGCGTCATCACGAAGAAGGTGAGAAACAGCGAAAGGCTGACGATCACCGTGTTGGGCGGGCTCTGCGCCACGCCGAGTGCCGTGCGCAGAAGCGACAGCACCACCACGATGCGCACGAAGCACGTCATCATGATGAGGATCGACGGCGCAAGGCTCAGGATCGTGATCAGCGCGATGATCTGGACCAACCGGTCGGTGAAAAGCCCGTTGCCGGTCAGATTGATCGAAAGCGAATTGGAAGCCGCCCCGCCCGCCGCCGCATCGGCCGCGAAGGCAACGCCGGGAAGAACGACGACAACGAGAAGCGACGCCAAAATCATTATCAACGCACGCTTCCACTTACCTCCCCCTTGTGGGGAGGTCGGAGAGCGAAGCGATCCGGGTGGGGGGCGGTGCCAGAAACGCAGAGCGGCCCCCCGCCCGAAAAATCCTTTGGATTTTTCGACCTCCCCACAAGGGTGAGGTAAGAAGAGTGCGCTACGCATGTGGCGTCACTTCCGCATTCTCGATCAGCGTCGCGCCCTGCGGTCCGATGAAAAGAAGATGTTCGCGATTGTCGCGGCGCACGAGCAGAAGTTTCTGCCGCGGCCCGATCATCATGGATTCTACGACCGAAAGCCTGCGCACCGCGTTGGCCTTGATCACGCCGGGCACGCCGTAACGGCGCGCAGCCAATGCGGCGAGACCGAGAAGTGCCAGCACCACAAGAAGGGCGCCGAGATAGCGGGCGATGTCGATATATTCCATGGTCGCGATACATGGGGCCGTTAGGCTTAATCGCCGGTTAAGAACGGGAAGAACTTGCCCGGCAAAAAGGTTCGCTTGTGTTAAGCAGCGATTAAACTTCGAAGCGCACCATGGCATCGCTTAGGGTTAATCGAACCTTAAAAAGGTGCAGCCATGAACCTTCCCGGTATTCCACTGTTCTCGATGCTGCGCGAGCGCATGTCGTGGCTCAACCAGCGCCAAGGCGTGCTCTCGCAGAACGTCGCCAATGCCGACACGCCGGGCTACGGCGCGCGAGATTTGAAACAGCCCGATTTCGAAAAGCTCCTGCGCGATACCGCCAGCAGCCAATCGATGATGAGCGGCCTTGCCACCACCGATGCCCGTCACATCTCGATCAAGATTGCGCCGGAAACCGGCGGGTTCACCGATTTCGCCGCGCCCGATGTCGAAGCTTCGCTCAACGGCAACTCGGTCTCGCTCGAAGGCGAAATGATGAAGATGGCCGACACGCAGGCCTCCTATGAAACCGCAACCAACATCTACAGCAAGGCCGTGAGCATGATGCGCACGGCCATTGGCCAACCTTAAGGAGGGCTGATCCATGGATCTCAACACTTCCATGATCGTCGCCGCGTCGGGCATGCGCGCCCAATCCACGCGCATGCGCATCATCGCGGAAAACATCGCCAACCAGAATTCCACCTCGCAGACCCATGGCGGCGATCCCTATCGCCGCAAGGTCGCCACGGTAAAAAGCGATTTCGACCGCGAACTGAACGCCACGCTCGTCAAACCGGGCAAGCCCGTCTCCGACATGACCGATTTCCGCATGCAGTTCGATCCCGGCAATCCGGCAGCGGACAGCAAGGGCTACGTCAAGCTTCCCAACGTCAATTCGCTGATCGAAGTGATGGATATGCGCGAAGCCCAGCGCTCCTACGAAGCCGACATCTCCGTGATGGAAGCGTCGAAGTCCATGCTCGCACGCACCGTCGATCTGTTGCGCCGTTAAAGGAGTAAGTCATGGCCATTCCCGCCGCAGCAGCCGCCGCCTATCAGGCACTTGCCAAGATCGGTGTCGAAGCGCCCGCACAAGCCGGCGCTGGTGCCGCCACCGGCGCCACGCAAAACTTCGGCGATTTCCTGTCGAGCGCGGTGAAAGACAGCATCGGCACCATGAAACAGGGCGAAACGCTCGCCATGAAACAGGTTGCCGGTCAGGCCGACATCGTCGATGTCGTCAACGCCGTGAACCAGGCCGAACTCACTTTGAACACCGTGGTCGCCGTCCGCGACAAGGTGATCCAGGCTTACCAATCCATCATGCAAATGCCGATCTGACGGAACCAACATGGGTGCCACCGAGACCATCGATTTCGCGCGCGAGAGCATTTACGTCCTGCTCCAGATCGCGGCCCCTGCCATGCTGACGGCGCTTGTCGTCGGCGTCGCCATAGGCCTGTTGCAGGCGCTGACGCAGATCCAGGAAATGACGCTGGTTTTCGTGCCGAAGATCATTGCGATCTTTCTCGTGCTGCTCATCTCGCTGCCCTTCGCGGGTGCCGCCATGAGCGGATTGATGACCGACGTGGTGCAACGTATCGCCGCCTACTAGCGCACCGCCATGACCTTCACCTTCGGCAACGTCTCCGGCCTTCTCACCATCTACATGCTGGTGTTCAGCCGTGTGGGCGCGATGATCATGCTCCTGCCCGCCATCGGTGACATGGGCGTGCCGCCGCGGGTGCGCCTGTCGCTGGCAATCGCCATTTCGCTGGTGCTCGCTCCCACAGTCGCGCATCTCTACACCAACGTTCCCGAAGCGCCTGCGGCGTTCGGTCTTCTGATCGCGCAGGAAGCCACCAGCGGCGTCGTGATCGGCGCCATCGCGCGCCTCATCATGAGTTCGCTTCAGGTCGCGGGCTATCTCATCGCCACGCAGACAGGCCTTGCCTACGCGCAAACCGTCGATCCCACCATGGGCGTGCAGGGCGCCATCGTCGGCACGTTCTTCTCGCTGATGGGCACGGTGATGATCTTCGCCACCAATATGCATCATCTCGCCATCGGCGCCATCGAAGGCAGCTACCGCATGCTGCCGCCCGGCGGCAGCTTCCCCACTGGCGACCTCGCGGAACTCGCCATCCGCTACACGAGCGGTGCGTTCCTGATGGGGCTCGAACTCTCTGCACCCTTCATCGTGTTCGGTTTTGTGGTCACGGCCTCCATCGGCCTGCTCGCCCGCCTGATGCCGCAACTTCAGGTGTTCTTCATCTCCACACCCATCAATATTCTTGCGGGTTTCCTCATCATGATGCTGCTGATCGGCTCGTTGATGACGATGTTCCTTAACTTCTACGGCCAGCAGATGGCACCGTTGCTCTGAATGGCCGAGGAACGCGACGACTCGCAACAAACCGAAGAACCTACACAGCGAAGGCTGGAGGAAGCACACAAACAGGGCGACGTCGTCCAAAGCGCCGAGGTCACCACCTTTGTCATCCTTGCCGCGGGTGCGCTTTCGCTCGCGATCTTCGGCGGCTCGACGGCCAAAGGCTTCGCCAGCCACTTCACCATCTTCCTGCAATCGCCCGATCAGTTCGCAGTGGATTCCGGCACCATCATGGTGCTGTTGCAGAATGTGCTCCTCAGCATCGGCGGCCTGCTCGCGCCCATTTTCGGGCTTCTGATGGCCCTCGCGCTTGCAAGCCATCTCATCCAGCACCGTCCGGTCTTCACCACCGAACGCCTCAAGCCGAATTTCTCCAAGCTCAACCCGATGAACGGCTTCAAACGCCTGTTCGGTTTCGAAGGCGTGATGCAGCTTGTCAAAGGTCTCATCAAGCTCGCCATCGTGGGTACGGTGACATGGTCGGTCCTCTGGCCCGAACGCGGCCGCCTCGAAGGCCTGCTCGGCCAGTCGCCCATGGCGCTCACCAGCATCATGGTCGCACTGCTCCTGAAGGTGCTGATGGCCGCACTTGCCGTTCTCGCGGTCATCGCGGGCGGCGATTACTTCATCCAGCGCTACCGCTTCCTCAAGCGCCACCGCATGAGCAAGCAGGAGATCAAGGAAGAATATCGCCAGACCGAAGGCGACCCCGCCGTCAAAGCCAAGATCAAACAGATTCGCAACGAGCGCGCCAAACGCCGCATGATGGCCCAGGTGCCCGAAGCCACCGTCGTCATCATGAACCCGACTCACTTTGCCGTCGCGCTCAAATACGAATCAGGTCAAATGGCTGCACCGATATGCGTGGCCAAGGGCGTCGATGCGCTTGCGCTGCGCATCCGCGAGGTCGCCGAAGAACACGATGTCCCCGTCATCGAAAATCCGCCGCTGGCGCGCGCACTCTACGCCTCCGTCGAACTCGACGAAGCCGTGCCGCCCGAGCATTACAAGGCCGTGGCCCAGGTTATCGGCTACGTCATGCGGCTTACGGGCAAAATGCGGGCGAACTGAAATCTTACCTCCCCCTTGTGGGGAGGTCGAAATTTGCAAAGCAAATTTCGGGTGGGGGGCCGAGCCTGCTGCGAACACTGTCCCCCTCCCGAAAAAACCTTCGCTACGCTCGAATTTTTCGACCTCCCCACAAGGGGGAGGTAAAAGACTCACATGTCACTGAGTCCTTCCATTTCGCGCCCGAGCTACGGCCTGCCCGGCGGCGGCTGGCGCTGGTTGGCGCTGGGCTTCGTCTTCATCACGCTGATCGCGGGCGGATTGGCGGTAGGCGCGCCCGAATTTTCCCGTTGGGCCGGATTCGTGCTGCTGGTGGGGCTGGGCTCCGTCGCACTCATCTTTCTCGTGGGCGTCTGGCCCCGGACCGGAGATCGCCTTGCAGATGCCCAGCGTCTTGCAACGGCTGCCGCCCAGGCCCACATCGCCTGGGCGATCACGGGCAAGGACGGCGCGGTCCTCGATTGCAACAACGCCTACCGAAAACTCGCCGGTATTTCCGAACACGAGATTCCTCCGCCGCCCGAACTCGCGTTGGCGAGCGATCCCTCATCGAGTGTGCTTTATCGCCTTGCGCGCGGCGCCATCGACGGCGAGCCGCGCGAGGAAACGCTGAAACTCGACAATGGCCTGGAACTCTCCGCCGCCGTCCGCCCGCTCGGCAGGGGCGAAGCCGCGTGGTGGTTCATGCCGCGGCTTTCCGCTGAGCCAGTCGTCATCGAAAAGCCGATGCCGGCGCCTGCACCTGCTGCCGCACCCATAGCCGCGCCTGCCCTGTTCCGCGACGCGCCCGTCGGTGTCGCGCTTGCCGATGAGAACGGAAAAATCTTCGAAGCCAACCGCGCCTTCGCCGATTTCTTCGATCTTCCCGGCGCGGGCACCAGCCGCATTCTCGGCGATCTGATCGAAACCGCCGACAAACAGGCGCTCGCCGACCTTCTCTCGAAAGGCGGCGCCGCCAGCACCGGCCCCATCGAATTGCGCGCCGGGGGCCGCACCGATCGCACAGCGGATATTTATGCCAGCCCCTTCGCCGCCGGCGACATTCGCTTTGTGCTTCTTTACCTGATCGATGTTTCCGAACAAAAAGCTCTCGAACTCAAATTCGCCCAATCGCAGAAGATGCAGGCGGTGGGCCAGCTCGCGGGCGGCGTGGCGCACGATTTCAACAATCTGCTCACCGTCATCATCGGCAATTCCGAATTCCTCCTGATGCGTCATCAGGCGGGCGATCCGTCGTTCAAGGAAATCAACGAAATTCACCAGAACGCGTTGCGCGCGGCACAACTGGTGGGCCAGCTTCTCGCCTTCTCCCGCAAACAAACCTTGCAGCCGCGCGTGCTGGCGCTGGCCGATGTCGTCACCGAACTGAGCCACATGCTGCGCCGACTGTTACGCGAAGGCATCGATCTCAAGGTCGAGAACCAGAGCGATCTCTGGCCGGTCAATGCCGACGAAACGCAGCTTTCCAACGCCATCATCAACATGGTGGTCAATGCGCGCGACGCGATGCCGAAGGGCGGCAGCGTCACCATCACGACCTCCAACGAGATCACGGCGGAGCCGCAGGCGCTTGGCACCGCCGTCATGCCGCCGGGCGAATATGTCCGCATCGAAGTGGCCGACACCGGCACCGGCATGGACAAGGAGACGATGGCGAAGATCTTCGATCCTTTCTTCACCACCAAGGCGGTGGGACAGGGAACGGGTCTCGGCCTCGCCACCGTCTACGGCATCGTCAAACAGAGCGGCGGCTTCATCACCGTGGACAGCGAACCGGGCAAAGGCACCGCTTTCCGCATCTATCTCCCGCGCCACTATGTCGACACAACCGCGCCCGCCATCGAAGAACCGCAACAAACCGCCGCCCGCGATGTCACCGGTCAGGACACGATCCTTTTGGTCGAAGACGAAGAAGCGGTGCGCAGCTTCGCCGCCCGCGCGTTGCGCATGCGCGGCTACAACGTCCTCGAAGCCGATGGCGGCGAGGAAGCACTCGCCATCATGGAGAAACAGGCAGGCGAGATCGCGCTCGTCATCTCCGACGTCGTGATGCCGAACATGGACGGCCCCACGCTGGTCCGCGCCGTGCGCCGCCTGCGTCCCGACATGAAAGTGATGTTCATGTCCGGCTACGCCGAGGAAGCCTTCCGCCGCAACGAAGAGAAGGCCGAAGACTTCCACTTCCTGCCCAAACCCTTCGGCCTGAAGCAGCTTGCGGCCAAGGTGAAAGAGGTCCTCTCCGGCACCCCGCCGCCCGCGGCACGCTAGGTTCGATTCGCTCCTATCCGGCCCCCTAGCCGGACCCCAGATTTGGACGGCCTCGGCGCCGTTTCCACTACATCTCAGGGCCGCGAATCTCCCCTCTCCAAATCGATTCCTTAGAGCCCTTCGGATCGCTGTCGTGGAACTGCGAACGATGGGGAAACGCGTTCAAAATAATTCAATGAAAACAAAATATTACACCAACCTTGTAAAAGAGAACAAAACATGCACTCCTAGCTTCGTTGCGGGGCCGGAAGCCCTGTGAAATAAGGAGACGAGCGTCATGGCACAGGCAGCGTTACAGGTGGTTGGACGGGAAGACGGGGGCGACCGGAAACGCGCGCTGGAGGCGGCGCTTTCCCAGATCGACAGGGCATTCGGCAAGGGCTCGGTAATGAAGCTCGGCCAGCGCGAAGCTGTGGAAACCGACACGGTGTCCTCCGGCTCGCTGGGTCTGGATATCGCGCTCGGCATTGGCGGCTTTCCCCGCGGTCGCGTGATCGAAATCTACGGACCGGAATCCTCCGGCAAGACGACCCTGGCGCTCCACGCCGTCGCCGAAGCGCAGAAAAAGGGCGGGATCGCCGCCTATATCGATGCCGAACATGCGATGGACCCGGTCTATGCGCGCAAGCTCGGCGTCGACATCGACGAATTGCTCATCTCCCAGCCCGATACCGGCGAGCAGGCGCTCGAAATCACCGACACGCTGGTGCGCTCGGGCGGCATCGACATCATCGTGATCGACTCGGTGGCGGCGCTGACGCCGAAGGCCGAACTGGAAGGCGAGATGGGCGATTCGCTCCCCGGCCTTCAGGCCAGGTTGATGAGCCAGGCATTGCGCAAGCTCACTGCCTCCATCTCGAAATCCAACACCATCGTCATCTTCATCAATCAAATCCGCATGAAGATCGGCATCATGTTCGGCAATCCGGAGACAACCACTGGCGGCAATGCGCTGAAATTCTATGCCTCCGTGCGTCTGGATATCCGCCGCATCGGCGCGATCAAGGACCGCGAAGACGTGGTGGGCAACCAGACCCGCGTGAAGGTTGTGAAGAACAAGGTTGCTCCGCCCTTCAAGCAGGTCGAGTTCGACATCATGTATGGCGTGGGTGTCTCCAAGACCGGCGAGCTGATCGACCTGGGCGTCAAGGCCGGGATCGTGGAAAAGTCGGGTGCCTGGTTCTCCTATGACGGCCAGCGCATCGGCCAGGGCCGCGAGAACGCCAAGACGTTCCTAGCCCAGAACAAGGACATCGCCGACAAGATCGAGGCCCAGGTCCGCCAGAATGCCGGGCTGATCGGTCAGGCGCTGGTCCATGGCGACGAGGAGTCGTCCAAGGACGAGGAAGAATAAGCATTAAAAGAATTTTTGACGTTCCCTACTGGCATGGGGAACGGCTCCAGAAGGGGCGCCCGCTAACCCGGGCGCCCCTTCGACGTTTAATATCCTTACCTCCCCAACGCAGGGAGGTCGATGCGCGACAGCGCGGCGGGTGGAGGCGGATGACAACCCCAACCCCCACCGCTACAAGCTTTCCCCATGAAAAGTCTTTCCGACGTCCGCTCGAACTTTCTCGATTATTTCGCCGCGCGCGGCCACACGCCGGTGCCATCCTCCCCGCTCGTGCCCCGCAACGACCCATCGCTGCTGTTCACCAATGCGGGCATGGTCCAGTTCAAGAATGTCTTTACCGGCCAGGAAAAGCGCCCTTACGTCCGCGCCGCCAGCTCCCAGAAATGCGTCCGCGCCGGCGGCAAACACAACGATCTCGACAATGTCGGCTACACCGCGCGTCACCACACTTTCTTCGAGATGCTGGGGAATTTCTCCTTCGGCGATTATTTCAAGGAAGAAGCGATCTCTTACGCCTGGGAACTGATCACAAAGGATTTCGGCCTCTCGAAAGACCGCCTGCTCGCCACCGTCTATGCCGAAGACGACGTGGCCTTCGATCTCTGGAAGAAAATCGCAGGCCTGCCGGAATCGAAGATAATCCGCATCGCCTCCTCCGCCAATTTCTGGTCGATGGGCGACACTGGTCCGTGCGGCCCGTGCTCCGAGATTTTCTACGATCACGGCGAGCACATTCCCGGCGGCCCGCCCGGCAGCCCGGATGAAGATGGCGACCGGTTCGTCGAAATCTGGAATCTTGTGTTCATGCAGTTCGACCAGCAGGCGGGCGGCGGGCGCACCAACCTGCCCCGCCCGTCCATCGACACCGGCATGGGCCTCGAACGCATTTCCGCCGTGCTGCAGGGCGTCCACGACAACTACGACACCGATCTCTTTCGCCATCTGATCGCGGCATCCGTGGAAGCATCGGGAGCCAAAGCCGAAGGCGAAGCCAAATTCAGCCACCGAGTGATCGCAGATCATTTGCGCTCGACCTCGTTCCTCATTGCCGATGGCGTGCTGCCGTCAAACGAAGGCCGCGGTTACGTGCTCCGTCGCATCATGCGCCGCGCCATGCGCCATGCCCATCTGATCGGCAGCCGCGATCCCTTGATGTATCGCCTGGTGCCCGCGCTCGTCGCCGAAATGGGCACGGCCTATCCCGAGCTCGTGCGTGCGCAGGCCCTGATTAGCGAAACCCTCAAGCTCGAAGAAACCCGTTTCCGCGAAACGCTGGTGCGCGGCCTGAAGCTACTCGACGAAGCGACTGATAGCATGAGCAAAGGCGCCACCTTGAAAGGCGATGTCGCGTTCAAACTCTATGACACTTATGGTTTCCCGCTCGACCTCACCGAAGACGCGCTGCGCACCCGCGGCATCGCGGTGGATACCGACGGTTTCAAAGCCGCGATGCAGAAGCAACGCGAAGACGCGCGCAAAGCCTGGAGCGGTTCGGGCGAAGCGGCCACCGATACGCTGTGGTTTGCGCTGCGCGATGAAATCGGCGCCACCGAATTCCTCGGCTACGACTCTGAAAACGCCGAAGGCAACATTGTCGCCATCGTGAAGGATGGTGCGCGCGTAACCGCGCTGAAAGCAGGCGAAACCGGCTTTATCCTCACCAACCAGACGCCGTTCTACGCCGAATCCGGCGGCCAGATCGGCGATCAGGGCACGATGAGCACCAAAAGCGCCGGGGCCCAGGTCACCGACACCGAAAAGAAACTCGGCGCGCTCCATGCCCATCTGGTGAAAGTGGACTCCGGCGAATTCAAGATCGGCGATTCCGTCGATCTCAAGGTCGATAGCGAACGCCGCCGCGCCACGCGCGCCAACCACTCCGCCACGCATCTGTTGCACGCTGCGTTGAAGCGCGTCCTCGGCCCGCATGTTTCGCAAAAAGGCTCGATGGTCGCGCCCGATCGTCTGCGTTTCGACTTCAGCCACCCCAAGGCGCTGACGCCGGACGAATTGCTGCGCATCGAAAACAACGTCAACACGGTGATCCGCCAGAACTCGGACGTGTCGACGCGCCTGATGCCGACCGACGAAGCGATCAAGGCGGGCGCCGAAGCGTTGTTCGGCGAGAAATACGGCGACGAAGTGCGCGTGCTCACCATGGGCGACGACACCGATGCGGTGAAGCCTTATTCCGTCGAACTCTGCGGCGGCACCCATGTCCGCCGCTTGGGCGACATCGGGCTGTTCACGATCCTGTCGGAAAGCGCCGTCGCCTCCGGCGTCCGTCGCATCGAAGCACTGACCAGCGAAGGCGCACGGCTCTATCTCGCAGGCCAAGCCGAACTCGCGCGCGAAGCGGCGGGCGCGTTGAAAACCTCGCCCGCGGAACTCCCGCAACGCGTGGCGCAACTGGCCGATGAGCGCCGTAAACTCGAACGCGAATTGAACGAGGCCAAACGTGCGCTCGCGCTCGCCGGTCCAGCTCGCGCCGATGAAAGCGATAGCGCGAAGGAAATCAACGGCGTCAAAACCGTTCTGCGCGTCGTCGAAGGCGTATCCGGCAAGGATCTCAAAGGTCTCGCCGACGATGCCAAAGCCAAAGTCGGCTCCGGCGTCGTCGCCTTCGTCGCAGTGGCCGATGGAAAAGCATCGCTCGTCGTCGGCGTTACCGACGATCTGAAGGACAAGATCAACGCTGTCGATCTGGTGAAGGTCGGCGCAGAGAAGCTTGGCGGCAAAGGCGGGGGCGGCCGCCCCGACATGGCGCAGGCCGGCGGGCCGGACGGCAGCAAGGCGAATGAAGCGCTCGCCGCTATCGAACAACGTCTCGCGGCGCTCGTGCCCGCCTGATACCGCAAGCCATGCACGCGAAGGACCAACCGAGTTTCAGATACCGTACCTATCTGGTTCTCGAAGGCGGCGCCGCGGCCGGTCCGCTCAGCATGGCGGTGCGCGCGTTCTTGGTCGCGCTTATAATCGCCAATGTCGTGGCCTACATCTTCCAGAGCGTGCCTTGGGTACGAAAGGACTATCTGACCGACCTAACCATGTTCGAGATTTTTTCGATTGCGGTGTTCGCGATCGAATATCTGCTTCGCATCTGGACGGCGCCGGAAGATCCCGTGCACGCTGCGGGCGGCCCGATCATCGGCAGGCTACGCTACGCGATACAGCCAATGATGATCGTCGATCTTCTGGCATTCGCGCCGTCATTGGTCGCTCTTATCGTACCGTTTGTCGACCTTCGCATTCTACTCCTCGCCAGACTGCTGCGTCTGTTAAAGATTGCCCGCTATTCACCCGCGCTCACAACGCTCGCCGATGTGTTGAAGCAGGAACGCCGTGCCCTTTTCGGCACCGTTCTGCTTCTCATCTGCGCCATGGTGTTCGCGGCCTCCGCCATGCACGCCGCCGAGGGTCATATTCAACCGGATGCCTTCGGAACCATTCCCGATTCCATGTGGTGGGCGATCACAACGCTTACCACTGTCGGCTATGGCGATGTCGTTCCCGCGACCTCGCTGGGCCGCGTCATTGCAGCGGTCACCATGGTCACGGGACTCGGTATCTTTGCGCTTCCCGTCGGCATCGTCGCCACCGGTTTCGTCAACATGATCCACCGCCGCGATTTCGTGGTGACATTCGGCATGCTCGCGCGCGTGCCGTTGTTTCGCGGGTTCGATGCGCAGCTTTTAAGCGAGATCATGACCATGCTGCGTGCGGAATCCGTTTCCCCCGGCGGCATCGTGTCGGCACAGGGCGAACGCGCGGCAACCATGTATTTCGTCGTTACCGGCACGGTGGAAGTGCGCCTGCACGACCGGAAAATCCATTTCCGAAGCGGCGATTTCTTTGGCGAGGTGGTGCTGCTGCAGAAAACGATGCGTGCGGCGATGATCGTGGCGCTCGATCCCTGCCGCCTGCTCACATTGTCCGCGAGCGATTTCGAACGACTGATACAGCGTCATCCCGAACTGCAAACACGCCTGCCCGCGCTCGCAGCCGAATATGTCGAACAACTCGCCGAAGAAGGCGGCATCCTCGAAGAGGAGATCGCCGCGGCAAGAGAGGTAAGGATGCGCAGCACGACGTGACGCATCCTCCGCCCTTGTTCGTCACGCCATGCAGAACAGGCAGATCTTGTTGCCGGTCGGATCGCGCAAATAGGCGCCGTAGAATCCCTTGTCCGCATCCGGCGGACGGAAACCTGGCGGCCCTTCATCGCTGCCGCCGTTCTTCATGCCCGCATCATATGCCGCTTTCACTGCTTCGGGCGAAGGCGCCGCATAAGCGATCATGATCCCGTTACCGGAATGTGCGGGCTTGCCGTTCTGCGGCGGACAAACGGCGGAATGGCATTCCATGAAGGTCTTGCCGGGACCTTCCTTGCCATAGCCGATCCATCCGCCATCGGCGAATTTCCGTTCCGATCCGAGCGGTGCGAACACCGCGTCGTAAAACTTTCCCGACGCCTCGCTGTCCAAGGCGCCGATGGTCACGTAGCCGATCATCGAATTGGATCCCTCTTGTTGGATTTGCATAGTAGCCAACCATTCGAACGAAACAAGAACGAATATGGCGGCCCGGTATTGCGGATTCCGCATGGCGCGCGATGCTCCTGCCCAAATTTCGGGCGGGAGGGGAACCATGCGCAAAATTCTTATCGGTATCGTGATCCTGATCGTGGCCACCGTGGGCGCGATCTGGCTGTTCAGCACGCCGGATATCCCGCGCGCCACGCTCGAAGCGAAATACGCCACACCTCCATCCCAATTCATCATGCTGCCGGACGGCGCGCGCGCTCACATCCGCGACCAGGGGCAGAAGGATGCGCCGGTGCTCGTGCTCGTGCACGGCTCCAACGCTTCGCTGTTCACATGGGTCCCCTGGGTGAACCGCCTCGACAACACTTTCCGCGTCGTCACGCTCGACATGCCTGGCCACGGTCTCACCGGTGCCGTGCCGAACGGCGACTATTCGCAAGAAGGCATGGTCAAGTTCACTCTCGAAGTCGCCGACAAGCTGCATCTCGCCAAATTCGCCATCGGCGGCAATTCCATGGGTGGCGGCGTGGTGGCGCGTTTCGCGGAAGAACATCCAGACCGCGTGACGCACCTGATCCTCGTCGATGCCGCGGGCATGCAAACGAAATTCGGCGACAAGGTTCCGCTCGCCTTCCGCATTGCGCGCACGCCTGTCATCAACAGGATCATGCTTTACATCACGCCGCGTTCCATCGTGACGGAAGGATTGAACGACGCCATCGTGCACAAGGAGATCATCAACGATCGCATGATCGATCTCTATTGGGATTTCGCACGCATGGAAGGCACGCGCCGCGCCTCGCTCACGCGCTTCTCGCTTCCCTTCAACCACGATGTCGAAAACGACATCGGCAAGATCAAGGCGCCCACGCTCATTCTCTGGGGGGAACAGGATCACCTGATCCCCGTCGATGCCGCGCACGCCTACAACAAGGCCATTCCCAGATCGAAACTGATCATCTATCCCGCGACAGGGCACATCCCGATGGAAGAAGCTCCGGACCAATCCGCAGACGCCGTCCGAAAGTTCCTGAATGGAACCTGAACGGAACCATTCAACAAATACGTGATCGGTGCCGCATTTTGGCGCTCTCGCCTGATGGCGCGCGATAGCCTATTGGGAGCGCATGATTGGTTCTGTTCGGCGCGTTTCCGATACCCGTATCATCGCTGCGGCTGTTCTTGCCGCCGGCTTTCTGTTCCGTTTCCTGCCGCTGGTGCTTTCGCCCGCGATCGCGCACCCCGATGAAATCTTCCAGTCTCTCGAACAGGGCCATCGCCTTGTCTATGGCTACGGCCTTGTCCCCTGGGAGTTCGATTACGCCGCACGCTCGTGGCTCATGGGATATTTGGCGGCGGGCGCGATGCGCCTGTCCGATTTGTTCGGCGGCGGCCCGCACATCTATCTCCCGCTGATCGCGGGCCTGCTCTCCGCAATTGGCGCGGTCACCACGCTGTGTGCGTTTCTCTGGGCGCGCCGTTTCCTCGGCACCGCGGCAGGCATCGCAGTCGCGCTGATTTCGGCGAGTTGGGTCGACAACATGTATTTTGGCGGCCGCTCGATGACCGAAGTCATTGCCGCCAACCTGCTCGTCATCACGATCTATCTGGTCGAACCGGGGTACAAGATCGAACATCGCGGACGCCTCTTCGCCGCGGGATTGCTTGCAGGTACGGTTCTCGCGCTGCGCATCCATCTGGCGCCTGCCGTGGCACTTTTGTGGATCTGGCGCGGCTTCGACAAGCGTCATCTTCTCTATATCGCGCTCGGCATTCTCGTCGTCATCGCCTGCGACGGGGCGTTCGACGCGATGACCTGGCACTATCCGTTCGAACCCCTGTGGCGGAACATCAAGTTCAACGTCGTCGAGCACGGCAGCGACCATTACGGCACCGATCCGTGGTGGGATTATTTCTACCTGATGGGCTGCAACTGGGGCGGCACCATCGCCATTTTCCTGCCGCTCGCGATCTTCGGCGGACGGCGCGTTCCGCTCGTCATCGTTTCAGCCTTCGTGATCGTGTTCGCGCATTCCTTTATCGCGCATAAGGAATACCGCTTCGTTTACCCCGCGATTCTGCTGTTCAGCATCGCGGCCGGTATCGGCGCGGCGGATCTCGCACGCCTCATAACCCATGGCCTCCGCGATCGCATGCGAACACCCGCCAGCACCACGGTCGTCGCGGCGCTTGCCGCGTGCTGGGCGCTGCTCTCCTTCGTCAATCTGATCGGCCGGGACTACGACAAAAACTGGGACCGCGCATCCGACAGCGTTCAAGCATCGCTCTACGTTTCGACGATGCCAGATGTATGCGGCATCGCGCTCAATCGCGTCGGCAATTATGAAACCGGCGGTTACACCTTCCTGCATCGGCGCGTTCCGCTTTACTGGGCCGGCAACCAGTCATGGAAGGTGATGCAAAAGGCGCAAGCCTTCAATGTGATGATCTACCTGCCGGCCGGCGCGTCGGAGCGTGCAAAACTGCAAGCCGATTCCAGCTACCGCACCGTCGCCACGTTCGGCAATGTCGAAGTGATGCGCCGCGCGGGCAACTGCCGCGCTTTGCCTATGCCCAAACCGCAAGTCGGCAAGATGGGCGTCGACGCCGTGGACGACTACCCTTACGTCGCCGGAATTGAGACGCGATAAACTCGGTTAGAAAACGTCTCTTAATATCCGTTTTGACGTATCCATTCTGCTTCGATAGCGAGCCCAGATGGACATTTGGATTCTTCCGGCCAAGGGAGCTTTGTTGTCAATAATTTCCGCTTGTTCTTTCCCTTCTTATACTTGCGATTGGCACTTCTTTTTCTCCGCACAATGACCTCTCAAAAAGACAAAGCCGACCTCGCTGGGACGAGGTCGGCTTCAATGGGCGTGACCGTATATGATGCGTGCAACGCTCCAATTGGACACATTACGACTGTCGCTGAAGAAACCAGTCGCATAAGAGCGAATGCTCAATTAGCGCTGACGTGCCCTTTCGGGGGATTTACCCGTGCGTCTTCGAGAGCCTTGGCCCATTAAACACAGCAGAACCGAGCGCGGCGTGCAAAGCCACTGTTCTTGGGGACAGTAGCATATGCGACTAGCCCGTCAATCTCTACGAACCTTAAAGTGAATCATTCAACGCGGCTAACACACCAATTTAACTTTAGGCCATCGCCTTCTTCAGGTTTTCGTCGACCTTGTCGAGGAATCCTTCGGTCGTCAGCCACTTCTGGTCGGGGCCGACGAGCAGCGCCAGATCCTTGGTCATGAAACCGCTTTCTACCGTGTCGACGCAAACCTTCTCCAGCGTGTGCGCAAATTTGTCTAGCGCCGGATTGTTGTCGAGCTTGGCGCGGTGTGCGAGGCCGCGCGTCCACGCAAAGATCGAGGCAATGGAATTGGTCGACGTCGCCTTGCCCTTCTGGTGCTCGCGATAGTGACGCGTCACCGTGCCGTGAGCGGCTTCGGCTTCCACGATCTTGCCGTCCGGCGTCGTCAGCACCGAGGTCATCAGGCCCAGCGAGCCGAAGCCCTGCGCCACCGTGTCGGACTGCACGTCGCCATCGTAGTTCTTGCACGCCCACACATAGCCGCCTTCCCATTTCAGCGCGGAAGCCACCATGTCGTCGATCAGGCGGTGTTCGTAGACGATACCGGCAGCCTTGAACTTGTCGGCGAATTCGGTGTCGAAGATTTCCTGGAAGATGTCCTTGAAGCGGCCGTCATAGGCTTTGAGGATGGTGTTCTTGGTCGAGAGATAAACCGGATAGGTGCGCGCCAGCCCGTAGTTCAGCGAGGCCCGCGCGAAATCGCGGATGCTGTCGTCGAGGTTGTACATCGCCATCGCGACGCCGGACCCCGGCGCCTTGAACACTTCCTTCTCGATCACGGTGCCGTCTTCGCCGACGAATTTGATCGTCAGCACGCCCTTGCCCGGATAGCGAAAGTCGGTCGCGCGATACTGATCGCCGAACGCATGACGGCCGACGACGATGGGCTTCGTCCAGCCCGGAACCAGCCGCGGCACGTTCTTGCAGATGATGGGTTCGCGGAAGATCACGCCGCCCAGGATGTTGCGGATGGTGCCATTGGGCGACTTCCACATTTCCTTGAGGTTGAATTCCTTCACGCGCGCTTCGTCCGGCGTGATGGTGGCGCATTTCACGCCAACGCCCCACTTCTTGATCGCCTCGGCCGCGTCGACCGTGACCTTGTCGTTGGTGGCGTCACGATGTTCGACGCCCAGGTCGTAATATTCGAGTTTGATGTCCAGATAGGGCAGGATCAGTTTCTTCTTGATGAGATCCCAGATAATGCGGGTCATCTCGTCGCCATCGAGTTCGACGACCGGATTGGCTACCTTGATCTTGTCCATGGAAATCCTCGAAAGGGTGGGGAGATGGATGTGTCTTAGCGAGGCGAGATTGCAGCGTCAAAGCGACAATTCCCCGTCTTACCTCCTCTTTGCGAGCAAGCCTTCTTCTTACCTCCCCCTTGCGGGGAGGTCGGAGAGCGAAGCGCTCCGGGTGGGGGGCGGTGCTGCAACGCGCGGCGGTCCCCCACCCGAAAAATCCTTCGCTGCGCTTGGATTTTTCGACCTCCCCACAAGGGGGAGGTAAGAGGTGGCAACACCGGCCGTCATCCTTTCCCACCCGCAACTGGGCGAAAACATAGGCGCGGCCGCCCGCGCCATGAAGAATTTCGGGCTTGTGGACCTGCGCCTTGTTGCTCCCCGCGACGGCTGGCCGAACGAGAAAGCCACTGCCATGGCTGCTGGCGCTGCCGACATCGTGGAGGCCGCCCGCATCTTCGAATCGACGGCCGAGGCTTTGGCCGACCTTCAGCTCGTGCTTGCCACGACCGCGCGCGAACGCGGCTTTGCCAAACCCGTGCTGACACCGGCCGCCGCCGCAACCCGATTGCGCGAATCCTCCGCAGCCGGTCACAAAACGGGCATGCTGTTCGGCGGCGAGCGCTCCGGTCTCGACAACGAAGAGGTCTCGCTCGCCACCGCCGTCATCACCATTCCGACGGCGAGTTTCGCCTCACTCAACCTCGGCCAGGCCGTGTTGCTGCTCGGTTACGAATGGTTCAAGGCCGCCGACCAAACGCCCGCTGTCCAGCTCGATCACGGCCCGCTCGCCAAACCCGCGACCGGCGAAGAACTCCAGCACCTTTTCGCACATCTGCAAGACGAGCTTCTGAAATCCGGCTTCCTCTATCCGCCCGACAAGGCAGACGCGATGATGCGCAACATCCGCGCCATGCTCACCCGCAGCGAGTTCACCGATCAGGAAGTACGCACTCTGCGCGGCATGATCGTGGCGCTGACGCGCGGCAAGCACCGCAAGGCGGACGCGACGAAATAATGGAACTGTGCTAACGCCTCGGCCCCATGTTTGCCGTACTCATCTTCGCCGTTCTGCTCGTTGTCGCCGCTGGCTTCGCCGCGTGGCCGGTGCTGCGCCTGAAAGGCAAGCCGCGCCGGGCGCGCGTTGCGATGGCCGCAGCCCTTGTTCTCCTGGTGTTCGGTATTGGCGGCGGGCTCTATCTCGTGCTCGGCCGCCCCGACCTCGCCCTTCGTAACACCAATGATGCGTTGAAGGGTCACGACGTTCGTGCGCTCGTGGCCCTTCTCGCGCAAAAGGTGCGCGACACGCCGGACGACCCGCGCGGTTTCGTGTTTCTGGGACGCGGCTATCTCACGCTCAACGATCCGGCCATGGCTGCAAAGGCGTTCGCGCGCGCGCTCGCGCTCGAACAACGCCAGAAGAAAGTCGAACCCGGTCTCTATTCCGCTTATGGCGAAGCGCTGACACGTGCCGCCATGGGCATCGTCACGCCCGATGCCGAAAACGCCTTCCGCAGCGCGCTTGCACTCGATCCAAAGGACCCCGCTGCGCGCTACTATCTGGGCCTCGCCTATGCCGCGCGCGGTCAGGCACCGCAGGCCCTCTTCTATTGGGAGAGCCTGCTCGGCGACCTTCCGACATCGGCCTTGCGTTCCGAACTGGTGGATCGCGTGGCCGCCCTCAGAGCCCGTGCGGGCGGTGGGCCGCCGGACATCTCAGCCATGGTTGCCGGCCTCGCCGCCCGCCTCAAAACCCAACCCGACGATCCCGAAGGCTGGCAACGCCTCGTCCGCGCCTATTCGGTTTTGGGCGATACCCAAAAGGCAAAAGCTGCACTCGCCGATGGGCGCACTGCGATGGCAAAAAATCCGCAAGCGCGCGCGGCTCTCGATGCCGAAGCGAAATCGCTGAAGTTGGACCAATAAAAAACGGCGGCCTTTCGGCCACCGTTTTTCTTCCCCCGGCGTTTCCCCTCTATTACGAAACGCGTCCCTGCCACACGGGCCAGCAATTGGTTTTGCCGCGTGCTTTCACAGCGTTGTAGAGCCTGAGCTGCGCGTCTTCGGCGTTCGCGCCCGATTGCTCCGCCATGTAATCCGATCCGCCGGCGCACCAGACGTAGAACTCATGGTTGCCCGGCGCGACGAAATCCGACTGTCTGCTGTAGGTAAGACTGGTGGCTGTTGCGACACCCGCCGCCGCGACGATCACGCCGCAAACAACCGCACCCAAAATTCGTCTTTTCATCATTCTTTTGCTCCCTAGCAGTGTTGCAAGGTACGCATACCCGCGAACGCCACTCCGGGCTTTTCAAGCCCGAAACCATCAGAATTTGGACGGTTAGCTCCCAACCCGCGTATCGACGGCTGCCTCGCCGTTCTTCACGCGACTGTAACGCTATGTAACAAATTCGGGCTTGTCGAGCCTTTTCTCCAGCGGGAACAGACTCTTATCTAAAATTGAATTTAGTTCCCGATGCGTTCGGGTTTATCGCCCTCGGTCCGGATCATCGCTTCGATAGCCTGCGCGGCCGCCTCTACCCCAGGCAAATCCCGGCCTCTGGCCACCAGCTGAACCCCGAATCCGTCTTCCCGGTAGAAGGGATAGGAGCCGATGGAGAGGTCCGGATGGTCTTTCTGGATGTGCGCCAATGCCGCAGCGATTCGGCCCTCCCCCAGCCGGGTCGAGATGGTGATGGCGTGGACCACTGCGCCCCGCTCCAGCTCCGGCTCGATGGCTTCGAGCATGGCCCGCATGATCATGGGCACGCCTGCCATGGTGTAAACATTACCGACCCGGAAGCCCGGTGCCACAGAGACAGAGTTCTTCACCAGCACGCCGCCCAAGGGCACCCTGGCCATGCGCTTTCGCATGTCGTTGAAGTCGGCCGGATTCTTGTAGCGCGCGGCCAGCATGGCCAGCGCCTCCGGGTGATAGTCGATGCCCACGCCAAAAGCCTTCGCCACCGCATCCGCCGTGATGTCGTCATGGGTGGGCCCGATGCCGCCGGTGGTGAAGACGTAGGTGTAGCGGCCGCGCAGCGCGTTCAGCGCCGCCACGATCTCATCCTCCACGTCCGGCACCACGCGGGCCTCCCTGAGATCGATCCCCAGCGTGCCCAGGAATTTCGCGATGTAATTGGTGTTGGTGTCCTGCGTCCGCCCGGACAGGATCTCGTCCCCGATAACGAGAATGGCGGCAGTCACGGTTTTGGTTTCGTTCATCGGTTGGTGTAAGGATTGCTCGGTTTTGTGAAGCTAAGCATGGGTGGAGTTCTGCTCCAAGAACCCCATATAAGGTACCTGATGTCGTTTTTGCCGGAAGCCAGCACATTCGAAGCCGTCCGCCGCGCCAGTTTCGCGGTGACGTTGCACAATGCCGACGGTTTCGAAGGCATGCGCAAGGCCGGACGGCTCGCCGCCGAAGTGCTCGACCTCATGGTTCCGCTGGTGAAACCGGGCGTCACCACCGCCGAATTGGACAAGGTCGCCTACGACTACATCGTGAGCCACAACGCGGTGCCCGCCTGTCTGGGCTATCGCGGTTATCGCAACACGCTCTGCACCTCGATCAATCATGTCGTCTGCCATGGCATCCCGAACGACAAGCCGCTGCGCGATGGGGATATCATCAACATCGACGTGACCGTGATCGTCGATGGCTGGCACGGCGATACGAGTCGCATGTATCTGGTGGGCGACGTGAAGCGCAAAGCCACGCGCCTTGTCGACATCACCTACGAATCCATGATGCGCGGCATCGCCATGGTGAAGCCCGGCAAGACGACCGGCGACATCGGCTACGCGATTCAATCTTTCGCGGAAGATCAGGAACGTTGCTCGGTGGTGCGCGATTTCTGCGGCCACGGCTTGGGCCGCGTGTTCCATTCGCTTCCCAACATCGTGCATTACGGCCGCGAAGGCCACGGGCTCGCGCTCAAGCCCGGCATGTTCTTCACCATAGAGCCGATGATCAATCTCGGTGGCTATGGCGTGAAGGTGCTGAACGACGGCTGGACGGCGGTGACGCGCGACCGCTCGCTCTCGGCCCAATTCGAACATTCCGTGGGGGTGACAGAGGATGGCGTCGAAATCTTCACGCGCTCGCCAAAGGGCTGGGACAAGCCCCCCTACAGCATCTGAACCGGCAAACGGCGTCCAAGACGGCTCGCGATTCTTCGAGCCCGCGCCGCATTATCTCGACCATCGCCAGCGCCTGCGCGCCCGTTTCCTCGAAGGCGGCGCAAACGCGATGCCCGATTACGAGATCATGGAGTTGGTTCTTTTCGCCGCGATCCCCCGCCGCGACGTCAAACCGCTTGCCAAGCAGCTGATCGCCCATTTCGGCAGCTTCGCAGACGCCATCGCCGCTCCCATCGATCGCCTGATGGAGGTGGATGGCGTGGGCGAAAGCGTCGCCACGCATTTGAAGATCGTCGAAGCGGCGGCTTTGCGACTCTCAAAAACCAAACTCATCGGCAAACCCGCGCTCAGTTCGTGGACCGCACTGATCGACTATTGCGCCGCCGCCATGGCGCGCAACCCGAATGAGGAATTCCGCATCCTGTTCCTCGACCGCAAGAACATCCTGATCGCCGACGAAGTACAGAACAAAGGCACGGTCGACCACACGCCCGTCTATCCGCGCGAGATCGTCAAACGCGCGCTCGAACTTGGCGCCTCAGCCCTCATACTCGTCCACAATCACCCAAGCGGGGATCCAACCCCGTCTCGCGCCGACATCGAAATGACACGCCAGATCGCAGAAGCCGCCAAGGCACTCAATGTCGCGGTTCACGATCACCTTGTGATTGGCCGAAGCGGGCACGCGAGTTTCAAAGCATTGGGGCTTATGTAAAGCGGCGGTTTTGCTCGTTTGCGCCATGTGACACGCGCAAGGCTGGATCGCGCATGACAACCGCCGCTTACGGGGCTAAAACCCGCCCATGCTGAAACTATCCGACAAAACCCTTCTGCGCGCCGACGCCTATGTGAACGGCGCGTGGACAACCGCGAGCGCCAATGCGCGCTTTTCCGTCACCAATCCGGCCACCGGCGAAACCCTCGCCGAGGTCGCCGATCTGAACGCCGCCGACACGCGTGCGGCCATCGAAGCCGCATACGCAGCCCTTCCCGCGTGGCGCGCGAAGACCGCGAAGGAACGCAGCGTTCTGATGCGCAAATGGTTTGAGTTGATCATGGCAGCGCAGGAAGACCTGGCGCTGATCATGACTGCCGAACAGGGAAAGCCGCTTGCGGAGACGCGCGGCGAAGTCGCTTATGGTGCCTCGTTCATCGAATGGTTCGCCGAAGAGGGAAAGCGCGTCTACGGCGACGTGATCCCCACCAACGCACCCAACCGCCGCATCATCGTGACGAAGGAACCCATCGGCGTCGTGGCCGCCATCACGCCGTGGAATTTTCCCAACGCAATGATCACGAGGAAATGCGCGCCTGCGCTCGCTGCCGGTTGCACCTTTCTTATCAAGCCCGCTGCAGAAACGCCGCTGTCGGCAACCGCGCTCGCCGAACTCGCGCACCGCGCCGGCATTCCCAAGGGCGTGTTCAATGTCGTCACGTCGGAGAAAGCGGCCGAAGTGGGTCTCGAACTCACACAGCATCCGCTGATCCGCAAATTCTCCTTCACCGGCTCCACGCCCATCGGCAAGAAGCTGATGGCGCAATGCGCAAGCACGGTGAAGAAAGTCAGCCTCGAGCTGGGCGGCAACGCGCCCTTCATCGTGTTCGACGACGCCGATCTCGATGCGGCGGTCGAAGGCGCGATGGCTTCCAAATACCGCAACATGGGCCAGACCTGCGTCTGCGCCAACCGCCTCTTGGTACAGGACAAGGTCTACGACGCGTTTGCGAAAAAACTTGAAGAACGCGTACGCGCCATGAAGGTCGGTAACGGCATCGAAGACGGTGTGGTGCAAGGTCCGCTCATCACCATGAAGGCTGTCGAGAAAGTCGAGAAACTGATCGCCGATGGCGTGGCCAAAGGCGCCAAGATCGCTGTTGGCGGCAAGCGCCATGCGTTGGGCGGGACCTTCTTCGAACCCACCGTGATCGAGAACGCCACGCCCCAGATGGAATTCGCCCGTGAAGAAATCTTCGGCCCTGTCGCCACCCTCTTCCGCTTCAAGGACGAGGCGGAGGCCATCCGCCTGGCCAACGACACAGAATATGGCCTCGCCGCCTATTTCTACGCACGCGACATCGGTCGCATCTGGCGGGTGGCCGAGGCGCTCGAATATGGCATCGTCGGCATAAACGAGGGCATCATCTCCACCGAAGTGGCGCCTTTCGGCGGCATGAAGGAATCGGGTATAGGCCGCGAAGGGTCCAAATACGGGATCGAGGATTTCCTCGAAATCAAATATCTGGCCCTTGGTGGATTGGGAAAATAGCTGAATGATTCCGCGTTACGCACGCCCCGAAATGACGGCGATCTGGTCGCCGGAAACGAAGTTCCGCATCTGGTTCGAAATCGAAGCGCATGCCGCCGACGCACTGGCCGAACTGGGCGTGATCCCCAAAGACGCAGCCCAGAAGGTTTGGGACCTCGGCTCCAAGGCGAATTTCGATGTCGCCCGCATCGACGAGATCGAGCGCGAGGTAAAGCACGACGTCATCGCCTTCCTCACGCATCTGTCGGAAATCGTCGGGCCCGAAGCGCGCTTCGTGCACCAGGGCATGACATCATCGGACGTGCTGGACACCTGTCTTTCCATCCAGCTCAAACGCGCCGCCGACATTCTGATCAAGGATGTCGATCAATTGCTGGCCGCGCTCAAGAAACGTGCCTTCGAATACAAGAGTGCCGTCACCATCGGCCGCAGCCACGGCATCCATGCCGAGCCCACGACATTCGGCGTGAAACTCGCAGGCTTCTATGCGGAATTCGTTCGCGCCCGCGCCCGCCTTGTTGTCGCGCGCGAGGAGATTTCCGTCGCCGCGATTTCCGGCGCCGTCGGCACCTTCGCCAATATCGACCCACGCGTGGAAGAACATGTCGCCGCGAAACTTGGGCTGAAAGCCGAGGCCGTTTCGAGTCAGGTGATCCCGCGCGATCGACACGCCGCTTATTTCGCGGCGTTGGGCGTTGTCGCAAGCTCCATCGAGCGGCTTGCCACCGAAATCCGCCACCTGCAGCGCACCGAAGTTCTCGAAGCCGAGGAATATTTCTCCGAAGGCCAGAAAGGGTCTTCGGCCATGCCGCACAAGCGCAACCCTGTGCTCACCGAAAATCTCACCGGCCTCGCCCGCATGGTGCGCGCTTATGCGATCCCGGCCATGGAAGACGTGGCGCTGTGGCACGAACGCGACATCAGCCATTCCTCGGTCGAACGCTACATCGGCCCCGATGCCACCATCACCCTGGATTTCGCGCTCGCCCGCACAACCGGCGTGGTCGAAAAGCTGATCGTCTATCCCGAACGCATGCAGGAAAATCTGGACCGCACCCGCGGTCTCGTCCATTCGCAGCGCGTGTTGCTCGCCCTCACACAGGCGGGCGTCAGCCGCGAAGATTCCTATCGCCTCGTCCAGCGCAATGCGATGCGCGCCTGGAACGGGGAAGGCGCGTTGCTCGATCTGCTGAAAGCGGATGCCGACGTGACGAAGGCGTTGCCAGTCGCAAAACTCGAAAGCCTGTTCGACCTCGGCTACCACCTGAAACACGTCGACACGATTTTCCGGCGCGTGTTTGGAACCACCTGAACAGCAAAACAACTTGTCATGGCCCGCGAATGCGGGCCACCCAGTTTGGTTCTGTGCAATGGAAATTTGCACGCGGAGGCGCGGAGAGCGCGGATTCGTGTTTTTCCTCCGCGTACTCCGCGCCTCCGCGTGAAAAAAACCGGCAAGTATCACCTGGGTGGTCCGCATTCGCGGGCCATGACGGTTATGCTAAGATGCCATCGGGGCATTCGGGGCTTGCTCATGACCATCACCACCAAGCTCGCCACGCGCATCAGCCTGATCGCAGCGCTACTGCTGATCGCCATCGTCGCGTACAATCTGACCCAACCTGCCATGACGACTTGCGGCGGCCTCGATCCCGCTTATCAGCCGATCATCGCTTTCGAACTTGCCCGCTCGGTGCCCGATCTGCACACGATCTTCGGCGATGCACCCAGCGCCTGTCGCGAAGCCGTTACCGCCCGCTTCGCTTTCATCAACACAGCGGACAATTACCTGTTCATCCCGCTCTACGGCATCTTCCTGTTCTTCTTTTTCCTCGGCATCCGCGACCGCGATCAGAAACTCGCGCGCGCAGGCGCCATCATCGTGCTCGCCGCCTGCCTTGCCGACTATGTGGAGAACACCTGCCTCTTTGGCATCGCCGCCAACCCGGATGTGCACGGCAGTTCGTTATCGCTGCTGCCCTGGGCCACTGGCGTCAAATGGATGGGGCTGGCCGTCGCAGGCGCCATCGGCGGTTACATCCTCTCCCGTGCCGGCGGCTGGCGCTGGCTTATCGCAGCATTGTGTTTCGTAGGCTTTGCCACCGTGATTCTGGCCATGGTCGATCCGCACACTTACGGCCGCTACGCCTCCAATGGCGTGACGATAAGTTGGATCATCTTCCTGATCGCGGATGCGGTTTTCGTAGTACGCCGCTCAATGGCATGACGTGCAAAGCCGCAGCTTAAGGCGCGGCAATCCGCAATCCGAAGCCGCTTCTCTGTGTCAGTGCCGGCGGAGGGGATGGCGGCGGAGTTGATACAGTTGGGTCCACCGTATCCAGACCCAAATGTTCTCGAACGCGACGCTGGATCTGCTCATCGGTGTCATCCGGAAGAACTTCCAGATAGCGAACGCCTGCCTTGCGCAGGGCTTCTTTCTTGATCGCGTCGCGGGCGGCAGCGGTGCCCTTAAAATGGCCCTTCCCTTGATACTCGATTGCCAGCGCTGGCCAACCACCTCGATCAACAACCAAAACGTCCACGCGCTTGCTGTTAATCGAATAAAATGCGCTTTCATCCTTCGATTGCAGAATTTCACCGAGACTTGTTTGTGCAAAGAGACGATAGCTGGTGGATGCGATGACCTGTTCGATAACGCGGAACACTCGATATTCGGATGCGTTCATTATCCGACGCTTCTCAAAGGTCGACGCCATCACCGATTCCATCTGCTGGCCAAAATGACGGTGACCGTCATATTGAGCGAGGCCATCGTCGGATGGGGGTACAGTGTATTGTCCGGTACCATAGCTACGGGAGCGACGGCCAAATCCACCGCGCGAATACCGCTTTCCGGAAGTGAGCCATATCGACCCGAAAACAGCGGCAAGCAGCGCGATTGCCGGAATCAGTATATCCCCGCCCATATCCAACAAAGACATTGTATTCGCCCGGTTTCGCTTAGTTGCCGGGCAAAATTAGGCGGCCTGTGTTAACAAATTATTGGAGAATTACACAAACAAAGCAGAGATACGGCAAGTATTTCTGCGACTTTTCAATTCAATCACTCTGCTCGAATCGAATAGCGCACCGGCAGCGTCTTCAACCCGCTCACGAACACCGATTGCACGCGTTTGGCCTCGCCAATCTGTTCGATGTGGTCGAGGCGTTTCAGCAGCTCGCTGAAGAACGCCTTGACCTCCATCTTCGCGAGATGCTGGCCCAGACACACGTGTGCGCCGTAACCGAACGCCGCATGCCGGTTGGGATCGCGGTCGATCTTGAAGCTGAACGGATCGGCGAACACTTCCTCGTCGCGGTTGCCGGAAAGATAGAGCAGCGATAGCGCCTGGCCTGCCTTGATCTGCCGCCCGCGCAATTCGTAGTCCTCCATCGCGGTGCGCATGAAGTGCTGCACCGGCGTCACCCAGCGGATCATCTCGTCTATCGCAGAATTCAGCAGCGCAGGATTTTCCTTCAGCCGTTTCAACTGATCCGGATTGGCGATCAACGCCTGCAAACCTCCCGCAATGGTCGAACTCGTCGTGTCGTGACCGGCTGTCGCCACAATGATGTAGTACGACGCTGTTTCCACATCGCCCAGCGGGCAACCATTCACCTTGCCGTTGGCGATCACGCTCGCCAAATCTTCGCCGGGATGCGCACGGCGCTCCGCAGTTATGGATTGGAAATACTGGAAGAAGTCGAAAATCGCGTTGCTTGTTTCCGACTGATCGGGGCGCTTCATGTCCGGGTCCGTGCCGCCGAACAATTCCTGCGTCAGTTTGAGCATGCGCGGCTCGTCCGTTTCCGGCACGCCCATGATCGACATGATGACGTGCAGCGGATAGTAGACCGCAATCGACTTCACGAAGTCGCACTCCGGTCCCAGCTCCATCATCTTGTCGACATAGCGTTTGGAAAGCTCGGCCATGCGCGCTTCGAGCTTTTTCAGATTGCCCGGCATGAACCAGGGCTGTGTCAGCCCGCGATAGGCCCGGTGATCGGCACCATCCATGTCGATCAACGTGCGCAACGGCGACACGCGGCCCGTCTTGGGGTCCGGCCCGCCCCACATCGCGCAGAGGCTTTTCTCCGCCTCGATATCCATCAGCACCGAACGCGGCTCGTTGTGGAATTTGTCGTTCAGCCGCTCGATCTCGAGGATGTCGGCATATTTCGTTACAGCCCAGTAAGGTCTGAAGCCGTCCGGCGTCGTCCAATGCACCGGATCGTTGTTTCGCAGATCGGTCAGTATCGCGTGCAGTTTCTCCCCGTCGCCATATGTGGCGGGAGAGGCAATCGCATTGTCGATCGAACTCATACGCAATCCCCAAACGGTGCGAACCGATTGTTCTTCAACCGCGCGCCTCCCGCAAGACGCGAAAGCCGAATAGAAGCACAATCTGAACGCCGTTCAGCTTGGCAGCGCGAACGCGATCACCCGATCGCCGCGTTTGGTATTGGATTTGGAATGGCCGCCCGCCGCGATCACCACATATTGGCGGCCCTTCCACACATAGGTCATGGGTGTCGCCTGCCCGCCCGCGGGCAAACGGCCGCGCCACAATTCCTTTCCTGTCTTGGCGTCGAACGCGCGCAGGTAATTGTCGAGTGCGGCCCCGATGAACACGAGCCCGCCCGCCGTCACAATCGGCCCGCCGAAATTGGGCGTGCCTGTCTTGCCCAGAATGTATTCGGAGAACGGCGCCAGATCTTCCGTCGTCCCCAGCGGCACCGACCACAACACGCGCCCGTCATGCATATCGACCGCGTGCAATTGACCCCATGGCGGTGGATTGCACGGCATCCCAAAGGGCGACAGCAGCGTTTCGCGCATCATGCCGAACGGCGCGCCCTCGTTCGGCGAAACTTCCCTTCCGGTGAACCGCTCGCGCGTCGCGGAAAAATCCTTCTGCCTGATCAGCGTCACCAGGTGCATCGCATTCGACGTGTTCACGTACACGACGTCTCGTGTTTGATCGAAAGCAAGTCCGCCCCAATTGGTGCCGCCGCCGGTGAAGGGATACACGATCGTGCCCTGAAGACTCGGTGGCGCGTAAAGTCCGTCATGCCGCGCGGCCGCGATTGCCTTGCGGCATTTGCCGCGATCCCAGAAGGTCATGCCGAATGCATCTTCGGGCGTGATGTGATTGGCTGCCAGCGGCACCGGCGCCACCGGAATAGGCTGCGTGGGCGAAAGTTTCTCGCCGGGCGCGCCGCCTTGCGGCACCTTGCGCTCGACCACCGGTATCAACGGCTCGCCGGTTTCGCGATTGATGGTGAACAGCAATCCCTGCTTGGTCGGCTGCAACACGGCAGGCACCGTTTTGCCCTTATATGTCACCAACCCCAGCGTCGGTTGCGCCGGAATATCGTAGTCCCACACATCGTGATGCGTCGTCTGAAACGACCACGCCACGCTGCCGTCCGCCACGCGCAGGGCCACAATGCTGTTCGCATATTTGCCCGCACCCGGCCGCTTGCCGCCCCAGAAATCCACGCTCGCGCCAGAAACCGGCAGCAGCACCAATCCGCGTGCCTCATCCACACTCATCGGTGCCCAAACATTCGCGGCACCAGCGCGGAACGGCGGCTTCTCATCGGCAAGCGGATCGAAGCTCCACTTCAACTCGCCGGTCACGGCATCGAAAGCATGCACCGTGCCGCGCAGTTCATCGACTTTCTGGTTGTCGTCGATGGCCGATCCGACAATGACCAACCCATGCGTCACCACAGGGGCGGATGTCGTATGGATGCGCCCGAAATGCGGCCCGTCCAGTTGCGGACCGGGCGGAATGACCACGGTGCCGGCCTTGCCAAACCCCGGACACGGTTTGCCCGATGCCGCATCCAGTGCGATCAACCGGCGGTCGGCGGTGTTGAGATAGATGCGATGGACACAAACGCCTTTGGCGTCTTGCACGGGCGCAAACGCGACACCACGGCAGACGAAATCGTTGGGGTAATGAAGCGAACTGTCGAGCTTGGGATCGAAGCGCCACAACAGCTTGCCGTTTCCCGGATCGAGCGCGCTGACTTCGTTGAACGGCGAACACACATAAAGCCGCCCATCCGCCAGGATCGGCGTGTCCTCGAAAGAGGCGCGCTTCATCGCGGCCCCCTTCGTCGTCATATCGCCGGTGGAATAGCTCCACGCTTGCGTGAGCCGGGTCACATTTGCGGGCGTGATCTGCCGCGCCGCCGAATAGCGCTGCCCGCCCTGATCGCCGCCATAGGCGGGCCAGCCGGGCTCGGCGGCCGTCGCCGGCACCGCCGCCAGAGAAACTGCAACCAGCGAAGCCAGAACCAATCGTCCTGCTTCGCCGCGCATTCTATTTCCCTTCTTTGACGACTTGTTCGATCGCCACGGCCTGCAACTCTTCCAGCCGCTTGCGGATCGCATGGTCGGAGAGCGTCATCCCCTTGGCCTGAAAGTCCTTCAGCACCTTGCGCACCACGTCCTCGGTGCCTTCTTCCTCGAAGTCGGCCTTGACCACGTCCTTGGCATATTCGTCTGCCGCGGGCCCCGAAATGCCCATCTCGCCCGCTGCCCAAAGGCCCAGAAGCTTGTTCCTCCGGGCGTTCACCTTGAAGCGTGTCTCCTCGTCATGGGCCCACTTCGCCTCGGCTGCCTTTTCCCGGTCCTTGAACGCGTCGCTCATTCCATAACCTCTTGAAAATAATAGATTATCTCAGCGGCCTACAGCCTTTGGCCCCGACAATAGCCGAAGGTTGGGGGTGAAAGAACCGCCGCATTGCCGCGACAGTCCCCCTGTTTTAAGTTGGCGTTCCTGCGGGGCCAGACAAGCCCCGCTTTTGCTTTTGGGCGCCCTTTATCGCCCGAGGACATCCCCATGAAACGCCGCCGCATGATCTACGAAGGCAAGGCCAAAATCCTCTATGAGGGGCCCGAGCCCGGCACCGTTATCCAGTATTTCAAGGACGACACCACCGCCTTCGACGCCCAGAAAAAAGCCACGCTGGACGGCAAGGGCGTACTCAACAACCGCATCAGCGAATATCTGATGACACAGTTGAACGCGATCGGCGTGCCCACCCATTTCGTCAAGCGCCTGAACATGCGCGAGCAGCTGGTGAAAGAGGTGGAGATCGTTCCGCTGGAAGTGGTGGTGCGCAACATCGCGGCCGGCTCGCTGTCCAAGCGCCTCGGCATCGAGGAAGGAACGGTGCTGCCGCGTTCCATCATCGAATATTATTACAAGAACGATCGGCTCCACGATCCGTGGGTCAGCGAAGAACACATCACGGCTTTCGGCTGGGCCAGTCCCCAGGATCTCGACGACATCGTGAACCTGTCGATTCGGGTGAACGATTTCCTCTCCGGTCTTTTCCTCGGCGTCGGCATCAAGCTGGTCGATTTCAAGCTCGAATTCGGTCGCCTCTGGGAAAACGACTACATGCGCATTGTGCTGGCCGACGAAATCAGCCCGGATTCGTGCCGTCTGTGGGACGCGACCACCAATGAAAAGCTCGACAAAGACCGTTTCCGCCGCGATCTGGGCGGCGTCGTCGAGGCTTACAGCGAAGTCGCAAGACGTCTGGGAATCATGCCCGAATCGGGGCAAGGAGAGACGAAAGGTCCGGTGTTGGTGAGATGATGCTTCGAGGCTCGCTACGCTCGCACCTCAGCATGACGGAATCCTGATGGGTGGCTGGGCCTATATGTTGCGCTGTTCTGATGGCAGCTTTTATGTCGGTTCGACATCGCATGACGATGTCAATGTTCGCGTTATGGAACACAACGAAGCTCGCTATATCGGCTACACTTCTTCAAGGCGTCCTGTGAGCCTCATCTGGTCGAAATGGTTTGGTGACCTGCTGGCCGCACACGCCATGGAACGCCAAGTCAAAGGTTGGAGTCGCGCCAAAAAGATTGCTCTTATCGACGACGAGAGCGAAGTGCTCGTTCAACTTTCCAAGCGCAGATCTGGAAAGCCGAAATCTGCGCCGCGTATTTCGAAACGGCAACTGGTTGACAAATTCCATTCCCTCGGAGTTCGTCATCCTGAGGTGGCCGCGAAGCGGCCCACGAAGGATGTATGATGAAAGCACGCGTCTTCGTTACCCTGAAAAACGGCGTTTTGGATCCTCAGGGAAAAGCTATCGGCAACGCGTTGCATGGATTGGGTTTCGGCGCTGTCGGCGATGTCCGCCAGGGCAAGGTTATCGACATCGAACTTTCGGAACGCGATGAAGGCAAAGCGCGCGCAAGCCTGAAAGACATGTGCGAAAAGCTCCTCGCCAATACGGTGATCGAGAAATACGAGATCGAGCTGAAGCAGTAGGAAGAAAGATGTTGCGGATAGTTGTTGTTGCCGTCGCTCTCGCCGTGACGGCGGCACCCTGTCTGGCGGCGGACGATACCGCCCCCCCGCCACAGCCGCAGGTCACAGCACCCGCTGCATTGCCGCCTCCCGTCAATCCCGAACCCGCGCCGGAAGCCGTAGCTGTCGCCGAACAGATCATCGAAGTCACGGGCGCCAAAGCACACTCGCTCGCAATGGTCGATGCCATGATCCCAACAGCTATCGATGCCATTAAAAAGCGCGCGCCGGACGTTCCGGATGAAGCGCTAACCCGATTCAGGGCCGCATTCCGCCAGGAAGTCGAAAAGAGCCTGCCGGAAATGATGCACGCGGAAGCGCGTCTCTACGCGATTCATTTCTCCGCTACCGAATTGAACGAATTGCTGGCGTTCTATCGTACCGCGGTGGGCCAGAAGATGCTGATGGAGCAGCCCAAGATTTTCACGGAAATCCTGCCGCTCGCCCAGGTTTGGGGCCGCACAGTGGGTGCGCGCGCCGCAGAAGCCGCCATCGAAAGCCTACGGCAAGAAGGAGTGAAGATTTGAAGTCCGCCGTTATCGTGTTTCCCGCCTCCAACTGCGACCGCGATGCCGCCACCGCGCTCGAGCAGATGACGGGCAACAAGACACACATGGTCTGGCATCAGGACAGCGAACTCCCAGATGTCGATCTCGTCGTTCTCCCCGGCGGCTTCTCCTATGGCGACTATCTGCGCTGCGGCGCGATGGCGAGCCAGTCTCGCATCATGCGCGAGATCAAGGCTCATGCCGAAAAGGGCGGCGCGGTGCTGGGCATCTGCAACGGCTTTCAGGTGTTGACGGAATCCCATCTGCTTCCCGGCGCGTTGATGCGAAACGCCAATCTCAAATTCGTCTGCAAGCCCGTTCCGCTGGAAGTGGAAGAGACGCAGAGCGTCTTCACCCGCAAATACGACAAGGGTCAGCGCGTGGTGTTTCCGGTCGCCCACGGCGACGGCAATTATTTCGCCGACGACGCAACGCTCGACCGCCTCGAAGGCGAAGGCCGCGTGATGTTCCGCTATGCCGAAGGCGCCAACCCCAACGGTTCGGCACGCAATATCGCCGGCATCCTGAACGAGAAGCGAAACGTGCTGGGCCTGATGCCCCACCCCGAACGCGTGGTCGACCCGCTACTGGGCGGCACCGACGGCCAGGCCATGTTCAAGGGTTTGATCGAGGCGTTGTCCTGAGCCCTTGAAAGTCGGAAATTACAGACTATATTCCTTGGTAGGATTTGGAAGAATGAGTTTGAAGTGAACGGATTCAATAGCTTAGACGCCTCCTATCTTGCCTCTCCCCACGCAGGGGGGTCGGCATCGCGGAGCGATGTCGGGTGGGGACGGTTCCAGCAATTTGAGCTTCGGACGAATACCCCCACCCCCTCCCCCATCTCAAAAAACATGCAAACAAATAGTAGTAGGTCGCACCGCACGTGACACAAATCACCCCCGAACTGGTCCGCGAGCACGGCCTTTCCGACGAGGAATATGGCCGCATCAAACAGCTATTGAATCGCGAGCCCTCGTTCGTCGAACTCGGCATCTTCAGCGTGATGTGGAGCGAGCACTGCTCCTATAAATCGACCCGTATTCATCTGAAGAAATTGCCGACGAACGCACCGTGGGTGATTCAAGGTCCGGGCGAAAACGCAGGCGTGATCGACATCGGCGATGGCGATGCCGCGATCTTCAAGATGGAAAGCCACAATCACCCGAGCTTCATCGAACCCTATCAGGGTGCGGCGACCGGCGTTGGCGGCATCATGCGCGATGTCTTCACGATGGGTGCTCGCCCAATCGCAATGATGAATGCGTTGCGCTTCGGCGATCCCAATCATCCGAAGACGCGTCACCTTGTTGAAGGTGTGGTTGCGGGCATCGGCGGTTATGGCAATTGTATGGGCGTGCCCACCGTTGGCGGCGAAGTGAACTTCCACAAGAGCTACAACGGGAACATCCTGGTCAACGCGATGTGCGTGGGACTTGCACGTCAGGACAAGATCTTTCTCTCCGCTGCAAAAGGCGCAGGAAATCCAGTCGTCTATATCGGCTCGAAAACCGGGCGTGATGGCATCCACGGCGCGACCATGGCGAGCGCGGAATTCGACGATGCGTCGGAAGAAAAGCGCCCTACCGTGCAAGTGGGCGATCCCTTCACCGAGAAATTATTGCTGGAAGCTTGCCTCGAATTGATGGCGACGGACGCTATCATCGCCATTCAGGATATGGGTGCTGCGGGCCTGACTTCGTCTTCCGCTGAAATGGGCGACAAGGGCGGGAGCGGAATCGAACTCGATCTCGATAAGGTACCGCAACGCGAAGAAAATATGACGGCTTACGAGATGATGCTCTCCGAAAGCCAGGAGCGCATGCTGGCCGTGCTGAAACCCGGCCGCGAGGCACAGGCGGAAGCGATTTTCAAAAAGTGGGAATTGGATTTCGCCGTCATCGGCATCACCACCGACACGAGGCGTCTGGTGGTCAAGCACAAAGGCAAGATCGAAGCCGATATGCCGATCACCGCGCTTTCCGATGCCGCGCCAATCTATGACCGGCCATACGCGGAACGCGCGCCAATCCGTGGCAATCCGGATTTCGATGCGTCAAAGCCGGTTCTGCAATCGCTGATAAAAGTCCTTAGCGCCCCAGACATGGCTTCGCGCCGCTGGGTATGGGAGCAGTACGACAACACCGTGATGGCCGATACGGTACAGGTGCCAGGCGGTGACGCCGCAGTCGTGCGCGTGCACGGCTCGAACAAGGCGCTCGCGATCTCCACCGATGTCACCCCGCGCTATTGCAAAGCCGATCCGTTCGAAGGTGCGAAACAGGCCGTCGTCGAGACCTGGCGAAATCTGACGGCTGTGGGCGCAAAGCCGCTTGCCATCACCGACAATCTCAACTTCGGCAATCCGCAAAAGCCCGACATCATGTGGGAAATCGTGGCAGGCGTGGACGGTATCGGCGCTGCTTGCCGCGCGCTCGATTATCCCGTCATCTCCGGTAATTGCTCGCTCTACAACGAGACGAATGGCGAAGGCATCCTTCCCACCCCTGCCATCGGCGGTGTCGGGCTGATGAACGATGTGAACCGCATGGCGACCGTCGCATTCAAGCGCGAAGGCGATGCGATCATCCTGATCGGTGAGACCAAGGGCCATCTCGGACAGTCGATTTATCTGCGCGAGATCGAAGGCAAGGAAGAAGGCGCCTCACCCCGCGTCGATCTGGAAACAGAAAAGCGCAATGGCGATTTTGTCCGCGGCCTCATCGAACAGGGCAAGGTCGACACCGTGCACGATCTTTCCGACGGAGGGTTGCTGGTCGCGCTCGCGGAAATGGCGATGCCGCGCAAGATCGGTGCAGAGATCGGCGATCATCCGATCCCCATCCTCTACGGCGAAGATCAGGCGCGTTATGTTCTGGCCGTTCCGAAAGCAGAAGCGGATCACGTACTGTCGGCAGCAAAGTCCGCAGGCGTTCCGGCAGTTTTGCTTGGGGCCACCGGCGGCGATAAGATCAAGGTTGGAAATGCAGGCTTAACGCTTGCCGAATTGACGCGCGCGCACGAAGGCTGGTTCCCGGCCTATATGTCCGCGCCGCATACCAACTGAGGTTCCGCCATGGCGATGCCGGCAAACGAAATCGAGAAACTGATCCGCGAAGCGTTCCCAGACGCCGACATCAAAATCACCGACCTGGCTGGCGACAATGACCACTTTGCCGCCATGGTTACGTCGAGCGCCTTCAAGGGCAAAACCCGCGTGCAGCAGCACCAGATGGTTTACGAGGCCCTGAAAGGCCGCATGGGCGGCGCGCTTCACGCGCTTTCGCTGCAAACCGCGGCCAAGGACTAGCCGCCTTGACGCAAGCCCACCCCCTGCCTAATTCATAAGACTCCAATCGAGGCCCACGTCATGACCGCCCACGACCAGATCGCCAAGGACATCCAGGAAAATCCCGTCGTCCTTTATATGAAGGGCACGCCGGTATTCCCCCAATGCGGGTTCTCGGCAACCGTGGTGCAGATCCTCTCCAACCTCGGCGTGAAGTACAAAGCCGTCGACGTGTTGAAAGACCCTGAAGTCCGTCAGGGCATCAAGGAATTCTCCAACTGGCCGACCATCCCCCAGCTCTATGTAAAGGGCGAATTCGTCGGCGGTTGCGATATTCTCCGTGAGATGTACGAGGCGGATGAGCTCGCCCCCTTCTTCGCCGAAAAAGGCATCGCGCTCGAAAACGTCTAACGTCCGGCGAAGTGCTTTTCCCAGATGGGCGCAATCTTCGGCCGTTCCGATACGGCTTTTGCCAGCGCATTTACTTTCGGCAAATGTGAATCGCGCCACTCCCTCCCCACCGACCATCGGCTGAACATCGCCACATAGACATCCACCACCGAAAATCCCGTCGCCAAGAACCACGGCCCAGCAATCGCTTTTTCAATAGCGAAAAATCTTTCCCTTATTCTGTCACGTGCCTTCGTGCGCACGATCTCTTTGTCCGCGCCCTCTGGCGTGAACCGCTCCGGATAGTCGACGATCTCGACCATCGGATAAATTTCCGACGCCATGTAGGCAATCCAGCGATAAGCCTCCGCCCGCGCCACACTTGCGCTTGGCGGCAACAATCTCGCCTCCGGATGACGATCGGCGATCGTCAACAGCAACGCGGAAGACTCCGTAGCAATCTCGCCACTCGGCAGCTTCAGCGCGGGTATCTTTCTGCTAGGGTTGATGGCCCGAAAAACTTCGGAACGTTGCTCGTTCTTATCGAGCGAAACCGTCTCTAACGCGTAATCGCATCCCGCTTCAGCCAGCGCACATTCCACCGCGAAGGCGCCCGAAGCCTTGTCGCCGTAGAGCACATAGGACATTGCCCGCCTCAAACGAAAAACCCGCGGAGATCATCCGCGGGTCTTCGTCGCTTGGCAAATCACTCGGGCGTTAGCGCGAGTAGAATTCGACCACCAGATTGGGTTGCATCTGCGCAGCGTACGGCACATCGCCCAGTTTTGGCGTGCGAACAAATTTGGCCGACATCTTCGCGTGATCGGCCAGGATATATTCCGGCACATCGCGTTCCGCGCTTTTGGAAGCTTCCAGCACCAGCGCCATGTCGCGCGCTTTGGCCGACAGTTCCACCGTGTCACCTTCCTTCACCATATAGCTTGCAACCGTCACGCGCTTGCCGTTGACCTTCACGTGGCCGTGGCTCACAAGCTGGCGGGCGGCAAACGGCGTCGGCACAAACTTCGCGCGATACACGACGGCATCAAGACGACGCTCCAGAAGACCGATCATGTTTTCGCCCGTGTCGCCCTGGCGGCGCACAGCTTCCTGATAATAGCGGCGGAACTGACGCTCTGTGATATTGCCGTAATAGCCTTTGAGCTTCTGCTTGGCCTGCAACTGCGTACCGTAGTCCGACAATTTCTTGGCGCGGCGCTGACCGTGCTGGCCGGGACCATAGGAGCGCTTGTTGACCGGACTCTTCGGCCGGCCCCACACGCTTTCGCCCATGCGGCGGTCGAGCTTGTACTTGGAAGTGCTGCGCTTGCTCATTATACGTTCCGGTCTGAATTTCGGGCGCCCGGGGGCGCGAAGGCGGCGCACTATAGTCAGGGTCCTTCCCCTGTCAAACGTCTCTCCAAGGAACTGATTTACAAAGGTCTTTTGGCAGCACCTCAATCAAAAGTTGTGGCCCCGTGGCGGAAATGGTAGACGCAACGGACTTAAAATCCGTAGTTCCGAAAGGGACGTGCCCGTTCGATTCGGGCCGGGGCCACCAGCGAAACGAGCCGCCGATTCCAAACAATGATTAAACAGCGCGTCGTTTGTCGGTGCGACACGACATGCCATTATCGCGCTGGCTGGAGGTTGCTGATTGCCGTTCATTTCCATTTCATTCCTACTCCTGTTCCTGCCGATTTCGATTGTGTTCCATTTTCTCGCTGCGCGTTTGGGCGAACGGATTCGCTTGTGCGCACTGGTCCTGATCTCGTTCCTCCTGTTTGCACTGTGGGATATTCGCACCGGCGCAGTCCTGGCCGGTTCTATCGTCATAAATTTCGCAATCGCCCACCTGCTGCGACAAGCACGCGACGATGAAGACGATCTTCAGACCAACATGTTCCTTGTCGTCGGTATTGTGTTCAATCTTGCGGTGTTGGGAACCTTCCGGTACGCGACCTTCCTGATCGGCAGCGTCAATTCGATTCTCGGCAGCGATATCGGAATTTCGAAATTTCTCGCGCCATTGAGCGTTCTCTTCTTCTCTTGCGATCAGATCGCATATCTCGTCGACCTCAGCCGCGGGAAAAAATACGATGCGGATGCGATCCGTTACACTGCATTTGTAGCCTTCTTCCCCCGCCTGTTTGCCGGACCTTTGCTGCGCTACGAGCAGATCGGCAGGCAATGGGCGAAAACCGGAGTCGACTTCGAGGACCTGTCTACGGGGATTGCAACCATTGCCATTGGTCTGGCCAAGATCGTTTTGCTCGCGGGCGCTGTGGCCCCTTTTGCCACAGCAGCATTTTCCGCCGCCGCATCCGGAGAGGAAATCGACCTTTTTGCCGCGTGGACGGGCGTATTGGCATTTACCTGCCAGATTTATTTCGATCTGTCCGGCTATACCGACATCGCGATTGGCATCGCGCGCTGTTTCGGCATCAGGTTGCCGGCGAATTATCGCTCGCCATACCGCTCTTCCAACGTGACCGAATTCTGGCAGCGATGGAACATCACTCTTGCCGATTTTTTGCGCGACTATGTCTATCGCCCACTTGGCGGCAACAGAGGCGGCACCACGCATGCTGCCTTCAGCATGATCGCCACCATGGTCATCGCCGGTCTCTGGTACGGGGCCGGAAGAATGTTTGTTGCCTGGGCTTTGCTGCATTCGTTCTTTCTGTTTCTTCACCGAATCTGGCGCGCACTCGCCGGCCGCAGCGATACGATTGCAGGCTTCCGGAAAACCGAGACCGCTCGTTTTCTGGGGATCGTCGTCACTTTTACGGCCGTCACATCGGCGTGGATCGTCTTCCGTGTTCCAGATGCCGGCGCCGGGCTGAATTTGCTTGCCGGAATGTCCGGGCAATATGGCGCGGTGCTTCCTTACCGGTTTGCACCGTTTGTGCCATTTGCGGGCGAATTGGGGGTCGCATTTGCACCGGCAGACAGTGGACCGTTGCTTCAAGCGTGGCTATCCATAGCGATTTGCCTGATTGTGGTTTTCGCGTTTCCGAACACCGAGACGCTGCTTTCGCAATTCTCTGCCAGCCATGACGAGCGATCCGCCAGGTGGCCATTGCGATGGTTGCCTTCACCTTTCTGGGCCGTGATAGCGGGGACAATTGTTTTTGCCGTTCTCGCTTCGCCAGACGAAGCCAATGTCCTTCTTCATTGGCGGTTCTGAACCATGACGAACCATCGGTCATTCTTGCTGATTGCGGGCATCTCCTTTCTGCTGCTGGTGTCGCTGTCTATCGCTTTGTGTGTCTATGTCGATCCTTACCGGATGTATGGAACGGAGCGGGTGCCGAACAAGCCAAGCATCTACAATCGGGAAGCTTTGGCGAAAGCCTATCTGATCGAGCGCATCCGGCCCGGCACGCTCATCCTGGGCAACGCACAAACCGAATCCGGCCTCGATCCCGAAAGCCAGGACTGGCCTGACGATGACAGGCCGGTTCTCAACGCTGCCAGTCAGGGCGGCGATGTCTTCATGTCCTGGCGTTTGTTGCAACACGATATTGCCGTAAAGCCTCCGCAGCTGGTGGTGGTGGGGCTCGACTTCCTGGATTTCGTGAAGCCCGATGCCGACAGCAAATATGTGGCCCTACGCGGTGACGAACGACGATTGCTGGTTGATCGCAGCGCAAAACCGAATGCGTCGCGCAGTATCCAGCTCTGGCGGGATTTCTTCGACACAACACTGACGCGGCAGGCAATTCTGGACAGCATCGAGACACTTAGGCAACGCGGCCGCCCGGCGGTTACGACCATGACGGAGCTGGGTTTCGATCCCGCACGCGACTACGAAACGGCAGTCCATGAGACAGGCATCGAAGCGATCTTCCTGCGCAGCGACGAGATCTACCGCGCACAATATCGCTCACTCTACCCGTCGCTCTTTTACAACCCGTCGCGCAACCTGCAATTCCGCTCGCTTGAGGCCATGATAGATCTGGCGAAGCGAAATGACTTTCGACTGATGCTTTTCATTCCTCCCTATCATGCCCGTTATCTCGAAATTCTGCATGACGCGGGATTCTGGAACAGCTTCGAAGCCTGGAAACGCGCGCTGGTCCAGACCGTCGACGAAGCGGCGGGAAAGCGTCGCGATCTGATCCTGCTGTACGATTTTTCCGGTTACGACGACATCAGCGGTGAACAAGTGCCTCAGCCGGGCGATACCCAGGCCGAGATGCGGTGGTACCGGGACTCGACGCATTACACGCCCGCACTGGGCGACCTGATGATCGCCAGCATGATGGAGGCCGGGCCCGTTCTCGGGCAGGAACTGAATGCCCAAACGCTGGAGGCCGATCTGCAGCGCATCCGCGACGACAGGGACAGGCTGTTTGCGCCGCCGGAAGCGCATAGGTAAACCTCTTCTCGGCCGTGTGTGTTGCGCGAGGTGCAGCATGAAAAAGATAGTATCGATTGGTTTCCTTTCTTTCATTTTTTTCACGATGACGGCGCAGGCCAGCCAGCTTGGCATGATGGCAGGTCTTTTGTTCGCGCATCCACCGCGTGAGCACTTCGATGCCGCGAAGGCACCTTCCGCACCGGATTATTCGCAAGCGCGATTTTGGGCGGCACTGCCGGACGCACCTGGAGCGAGTGCGGCAACGCCCAAGGGCGTGAACCCCATCGATCCACGCACGGCGCAGGTCGATGTCTTCTTCATTCATCCGACGACTTTCTTTTCCAATTCGCAGTGGAACCAACCGCTTGACGATGCGGACACCAATGCGCGAACCGACAAGGGAACCATCCGCAATCAAGCGAGCGTGTTTAACGGCTGCTGCCGTATCTATGCGCCGCGGTACCGGCAGATGACGTTCAGCGGCTATTTGCAACCGTCAAACGATTCCAAAGCCGCCCTGAATCTTGCCTATTCGGACGTCAGGCGCGCGTTCGAATATTACCTTGCTCATTACAATCACGGGCGCCCGTTCATCATCGCATCGCACAGCCAAGGTTCGCGGCATGCGCGGCTTCTGGTGGAACAGATGATCGACGGGTCGAAGCTGCGCAGCCAGTTTGTTGCCGCCTACATCATCGGGAACTGGATCGACCGGGACTGGTTCGATCATCTCAAAACAATCAAGCCTTGCGAACATGCCGATGACGTTGGCTGCGTCGTCACCTGGAGCACGCTTGCCGACGATGCGGATGGGCAGGCCCAGCGGGAGGGGTTCGCGAAACGGTCCGATATCGATGGCGATCTCGCGGCGGAAAAATTCGCTCAACGTCAGTTTGTCTGCATCAATCCCCTCTCCTGGTCTGCGGGCAACGCATTGGCGCCCGCGAAACTCGATCTTGGCGGGTGGGTGTATGGACGCGGAGACAACCCGCGTCCGCCCGATCCCGGTCTTGTCAGCGCGCGTTGCGACGACGGGGCGCTCTATGTGAGCAGGCCCGATGACATCGCTTATCGCATTGCGCTATTGCCCGGCGGCAATTATCACAATTACGACTATCAACTCGCCTATATGAACATCCGCGCCAATGCGATTGCGCGCGTGCATGCGTATCTTGCTCACGCCAAACCGCCTGGCTGACGGTTACATCTGCATCGTCCAGCCTTCGACGCCCATGGCGGCCTGGCGAACGGCTTCGGCGAGCGTCGGGTGGGCGTGACTGGTGCGCGCGATGTCTTCCGAAGATGCGCCGAATTCGATGGCGAGTGCGGCTTCGGCGATCAGATTGCCCGCTTCGGCGCCCATGATGTGTACGCCAAGAACGCGATCCGTTTTCGCATCCGCCAGCACTTTCGCAAATCCGTCGGTCGCGGCGATCGTCTTTGCGCGCGCGTTGGCGGTGAAGGGGAATTTCCCGATCTTGTAGGCGATGCCCGCAGCCTTCAATTCCTCTTCCGTCTTGCCGACGCTTGCGACTTCGGGCGCTGTGTAAACGACGGCCGGAATGGCGTCGTAGTTCACATGGCCTGCGCGGCCCGCGATATTTTCGATGCAGGCGACGGCTTCGTCTTCCGCCTTGTGTGCCAGCATCGCGCCTTCGCGGGCGTCGCCGATGGCCCAGATGCCGGGGACGTTTGTCTTGAAATGCACATCGGTGACGATTCGTCCGCGCGCATCGAGTTTTACGCCGGCATTCGCCGCGCCGAGCTTGTCCGTGTAGGCGCGGCGGCCGATGGAGACCAGCATGACGTCGGTTTCGATGGTCTGCGGTGCGCCGCCCGCGGCCGGTTCGACGGTCACCCGCAATGCATCGTCCTTCTTTTCCACGCCGACCACTTTGGTCGAAAGCTGGAATTTCATGCCCTGCTTTTGCAGCACGCGCTGGAACTGCCTGGCGATTTCGGAATCGAGGCCGGGCGTGATGCGGTCGAGGAATTCGACCACCAGCACTTCGGAACCGAGCCTGCGCCACACCGAACCGAGTTCGAGACCGATATAGCCGCCACCGACGACGAGTAGACGCTTGGGCACTTCCTTCAGCGCGATGGCGCCTGTGGAAGAGACGATACGGTCTTCGTCGATCATGACGCCGGGAAGCGGCATCACATCGGAGCCGGTCGCGATAACGATGTTTTTCGTTTCCAGCGAGCGAACCTGACCATCTGCCGTCTTCACATCGACGCGGCCGGGACTGGCGATGGTCGCTTCTCCGACAATGGCGTCGGATTTGTTTTTCTTGAGCAGGAATTCCACGCCTTTGGTGAGTTCGCCCACCACCTTGGTCTTGTGCGCCATCATGCCGGGCAGATCGAGGCTCACTTCAGCCTTGATGCCGATCTTCGCGAAATGGTTGCGGGCGTCGTCGTAACGCTCGCTCGCAAAGAGGAGCGCCTTGGACGGGATGCAGCCGACGTTGAGGCAAGTGCCGCCGAAGACTCCGCGCTTGTCCACGCAGGCCACGCTCAGGCCCAACTGACCGGCGCGGATCGCCGCGTTGTAGCCGCCGGGGCCGCCGCCAATCACCACCACATCGTATGCCATTGCCCTGCTCTCTCTTCGCACCTGCAACCAAGCCGCTTATGCCCCCGGACGCCCGGAGTTGCAATTGATGGAACCCACGGAGCGGCTGCAACCGGAATTCCTCTCGTCCGTCTGTCCCCAATGTCTTGGACCAGACGTTTTCCACTGGGATGACAGCGCATGCTCCCTCGGAACCATGGAACTCGTGGTACGTTTCCCAGACTCCGCGGGCGCAAGCGTCTTTTGCCCTTCGCATCAACCAACCAGGAGGAATTCCCCATGAATTGGAAAGCACTCGTTCTCGCGGGCACCGCGACCTTGGCCTTGACGACGGCTCCCAGCGCCTTCGCACAGAACGGCACCACCGATACTGCGCCGGCTGCCACCGACACCACGACGACCGACACCGCCACCAAGCCGGATGCGGCGACGCCGAAGAAACATCACAAGCACAAAATGAAGGCTTCGATGTCGGCATCCGATGAAGCGGCTGCGACGGCGAAGCTCAACGAACAACAGCTTCAGAACGCCGGGAACGGCGGTGCTGCTGCCGGCACAACAACGAGCCCTCCCGCGGCACCGGCACCGGCTGCCGCTCCGGCGGCTCCAGCGCCTGCTGCTTCCGCGCCGCCCGCCGACAACGCAGCGCCTGCCGCTTCGCCGGAAGATGCGCAGAAGCCGCTGATGGGCGGACAGGAAAGCAGCATGCCGGCACCTGCCGATCACGGCAACGCCACCGCGCCCGCGGCCCAATCGGACAAGATGGGCAACGGCGACATGAAAAAAGACGATATGAAAGATATGAAGGATAAGACGGACGACACGACGAAAGCGCCGCCGTCTTCCACCACGCCGATGCCCTGAGCATCGTGTCCGAAACGAGAAAGGCCGGTTCGCGAGAACCGGCCTTTTTTGTTTAGCCCACGATCAGCGGCTTTGGCTTTGGCGGCTGTTTCTGCAGGTCGATGAATTTCCTGTGTTTGCGTTTGCGCTTTTTCGGCGCGACTTCATTTTCGGTTACGCCTGCTTCGCTCGCCGGTTGAGCGCCGAAGGTTTTCGCTTGCACCCCGTCCATCTTCGATCCTTTGTTCGCGTCTCGAAGACAACGAATGGACGGGCGTATCGCTTCCGCGGAAAAACGGTCAGCCGCCGTTTTTCTTGTCGCGATTGGGCACGAGGTTTTCGAGTTGGGACATGATCTCCTTCGCGGCGTCGCCGCCGGTCGGGCGTTCGGTGCCCTGCAGCGATTCATTGCCGTCGAGGATGTTGATGAGCGCGCGGCGCGCACGCGCCACACGGCTCTTCACCGTTCCGACTGCGCAATGGCAGATCGCGGCTGCGTCCTCATAAGAGAAGCCGCCGGCGCCCACGAGGATCAACGCTTCGCGTTGCTCGTCCGAAAGGCAGCGCAAGGCGCGCGCCGTGTCGGACAATTCCGCGGCCCAGTTCTGATCCTCGCGCGAACCCGGAATCCGTTCGGCGGATTCCTGATCCCAAGGCGCCTGACGCCAGGCGCGCCTGCGGTCGGAATAGAACTGGTTGCGAAGGATCGTGAACAGCCACGCCTTCAGGTTGGTGCCGGGAATGAAGGTGTCGCGGGACTGCCACGCCTTCACCAGCGTTTCCTGCGCGAGATCGTCGGCGGTTTCCGGGTTGCCGCACAACGAACGCGCGAAGGCGCGAAGGAACGGGATCAGGGCCAGAAGTTCTGTCCTGAAATCGTCCGGGGCTTCGGACCGCCCTGTGGTCGCGCTTTGCATGTCCGGGCTCATCTCAAGAAGCTTTCTTGGGCGAGCTTTCGTCGATCTTTTTCAGGAGATCGAGAAAGTCGTCGGGGATCGGTTCCTGGGCGACATCGTCGTACATGCGGCGCAATTCGCGTCCGATCGCCCGTTGACGGGCGCGGATCGCGCGAGCGTTTTCCCTGTCGGGGCTTTCATCGGCCACTGGGGCCCTCCGGTTATCGTTCACGGTCACTGCTATTCTCCAGCAAGGCTGGTTTCTGGGCCAAAGTGGGCGCTCACCAGGCGGGTTTTGATCTATCCAGAGGGCGAACGCCGACTCCCCAAGAAAGGTTCCGGCCACCCGGGAACTTTTTCGCGAGGCCGGGCGTTGAAAGGTCAGTTTTGGTAGAAAAACCCAATAAGAGGCTGGCTTCCATGAGCATGACGCAAACCCTTGCGCCCCATCTTCCCTTCCTCCGCCGCTATGCCCGGGCCCTGACGGGCTCCCAGTCGAGCGGCGATGCCTATGTCCGGGCGGCCCTTTCCGCCCTTCTCAGCGGCGAGCAGACCCTGGACTCCAAACTTGCCCCCCGTGTGGCCCTTTACCGGCTTTTCCATGCCATCTGGGCTTCGGCCTCCGGCCATGTGGACGAAGAAGCACCCGCCGGCAGCGGAAGCGGCAGCCCGGAAGGCCGGCTGCAGGCGCTGACAGCGACCAAGCGGGCGGCACTGCTTCTGACCGCCGTGGAAGCGTTCAGCCTCGACGAGACGGCCGCGATCCTGAACGCCTCGCCCGACGAAGTCGAAGGCGCGATCCTGGATGCGCAGCAGACGATCGACCGCCAGCTCGCTTCGCGCGTGATGATCATCGAAGACGAGCCCATCATCGCGCTCGATCTCGAAAACCTCGTCACCGAACTCGGCCACAAGGTGGTGGCAACAGCGGCCACGCGCGACGAAGCGGTGGCGAAAGCCCATTCCGAACGGCCCGGCCTTATCCTCGCCGATATCAATCTCGGCGAGGGCGGATCGGGCATCGATGCGGTGACCGAGATCCTCAACAGCTTCGACATTCCGGTGATCTTCATCACCGCCTATCCGGAGAAGCTTTTGACGGGCGAGCGCCCCGAACCGACCTACCTGATCGCCAAGCCGTTCCTGCCGGAAACGGTACAGGCCACGGTCGGTCAGGCGTTGTTTTTCCATCCCGTTGCCCGAAAAGCGGCTTAAGGCCACGCAATAGCCCCTTCCCCCGGAAGGCCGGCCAAGTGTTTAATCTTAACCCACGGATGAGACCCTTGACGGGCTCAGGAGGAGACTCATGGCCAGACGCGGCAAACGCATGAACGGCGAAAGCCAGATCGAGGCGCGGCTTTCCGCGCTGCGCCAGGACTTGCAGGCCCTGCAGGACGACATGCGCGGGCTCGGCGAAGGCGTGGGCGAAGCCGCCCAGGAACGCCTGAACGAAGCGCTGCGCGCGACCGAAGCGCTGGCGAGCCAGGCCCAGGAATGGGGCAACGAGAACCTCGACACGGTACGCGACTCCATTCGCGAACAACCGCTGGCGGCCTGCCTCGTTTCGATGGGCATCGGTGCGCTCCTCGGCGCCATTCTGCTCCGGCGCTAAGAGGACCGGATGATCGCCAAGGCGGCTGCGGGCGTCGTACTGGGCATCATCGCCATCGCGATGATCGCGGTCGGCGTTTCGTTTGCCGGTTATGCGATCTTCTCGGCCCTTGCGATGCCGGTTGGCGTGCCAGGTGCGGCGGCGCTGACGGCGCTGGTTCTTTTGATCGGGCCGCTCCTGTTCATTGTGCTCGCCATGATGTTCCGGCCGCGCAAACAGGATTTGCTGAACGACCAGTTCATCATGAGCGCGCTTTCGGGACTGGCGCGCGACAAGCCGCTGATCGCGATGATCGGCGCGGGGATTTTGGGCGCCGCCGGGATATTTCTGCGCCGGCGGAAGCGGTAACGGGTTTACCTCCTTTGTCATCCCGGCCAAGCGATGCGGAAGCATCGCGCAGAGCCGAGACCTATTGAGCAGCTTCTCCATGGGTCCGGGAACGCGCGTGGCCGCGCGTCCGGGATGAGACAGTTTGGGAAGCGGAATTTCTGGGATTTAGAGAGTATGCCACGAGGAGCGTTGCGCTGCAAGCGAAATATGGAAAAAATCCGAATATTTTGGGATTTTTAGCGTAACACATTCTTTCTTCTGATTTTTTGCCTTGGGAACCCGCGGTCGCTACGCGGCGTTTCTTGGTGGAACAACCAGGAACTCCACCATGCTTGGATATGCGCTGCTCTTTCTGCTGCTGGCTCTGGTCGCCGGCTATCTCGGCTTCTTCGGACTGGCGGGGCTGGCGGCCGGCATCGCCAAGATCTTGCTGATCGTTTTCGTTATCCTGTTGATTGTTAGCGCTTTTTCGGGTGCGATCCGGGGACGGCCGCCGGTTTGAAAAAATATTTGCGGCGGGTGCAAATTTTCCGGAACGGATTTAGGGCTGCCGCATTCTTCTCTGCGAGCGGACGTCCGGTACGGTACGCCCCAGCCCCTTCGACAGCCCGCGTCGGGTGTCCGCTCTTCCACTACAGTGAAACAGAACGGGCGTGGCCGCGAGCCGCGCCCTTCTGTTTTTGGCCCCACCCGTCGCGCTGCCGCGCGCCGACCTCCCCGCGTTGGGGGAGGTAAGGAAAAACCTACGGGATTTTGCCGGCGGCGGTTTTCTGGGGCTGGCGCACACAATAGGCGGCGTAGTCCTCGATCAGGGCGTTGCCTCTGGCTCGGGTGAAGACACCGCAGGGGACCACCGAGGCGAATTGCCGTTTGACGATGTCGGTGCGTTCGCGCCGGACGTTTGCGATGTAGATCAGCGGATGTTCCAGGGTCGTGAGATTGGCGGAGGGTGCGGTTTCCCAGCGCCAGTCTTCGTCGATCTGGATGATCGGCAGATCGGCGGGAAGATAGAAGCGCAGCCACGCGGTCATCGCATAGTCGGTGGTGAGGATCGCACTGGCCCTGTGGGCGGAGACTTCGCGCACGATGTCTTTCGACATGTTGGGTAGACCGAATGCCAGGAGGCGCTGCATGGGATCCTTGCGGCCCAAGGGCACGACGCCGGTCAGACCCTGCACGTAGAGCAATGCGAGCAATACCGCGGCGGTGGGTATCGCCCAGCGGCGCGAGACCGCGAAGATGCGTTCGGCCCAGCCCTGCCAATCGGTGCGCGTGACGGCATCGGCGGCGGCGATGGCGAGCGCAGGATAAAGAAAGCTCGGCCAATTGCCCTGCACGCGGTCGTGCAGCGAATGCACGACGAAATAAACCACGCACGGCCAGATGAGAGCAGCGGCGAGGATCGAGTTTTGTCCGCGCCGCACAATTCCCATGATGGCGAGGATGAGGATGAACGGCGTGGCGAGGCCGATCTGGGCTGCGAGAAATTCGGCGAGATAACGCAAGGTGAAATGGCCTTCGCCCATACGGCCGAACTGGAAGGCAAACGTCATCCAGTTGTGGGTATGGTTCCAGCGCAGGTTGGGCGCGAAGATGAGAGCGGCAAGAACCGCGCCCGCATAGGGCCAGACGGTGAGGAGCCAGCGGCGCTGTTTCGAATCCGCGAGCAGCCAGACAAGCGTGCCCGCGCCCAGGAAGAACGTCGTGTATTTCGCGAGCAGGCCGACACCGGCGGCAGCGCCCGCCGCAAGCCACCACGCGCCTTTGCCCGTGTCTTCCACCTTGGCGAGCGCGAGCACGAACAGCGCGCCGGTCGCCAGCGCCAGCGCGTCAGGCGTTGCCGCCATCGCTTCGATGGCCACCATCAGCGAGAGGTTGAAGAACAGGCAGGCATAACCGCCCGCTTTCTCGTTCTTCAGCAAAATCGCGCCCGCGCGCCAAACCGCGATGCTGGCGACGATAGACGACAAAAGGCCGATCAGACGCACGCCGAACGGCGTTTCGCCGAATGTCGCGGTGCCCGCACGGATGGCAAAGGCGATCAAGGGGGGATGATCGTAATAGCCCCAATCGAGATGACGCGACCACAGCCAGTAATAGGCTTCGTCGGCGGAGAGCGGCAGCAGCGCACCGGCAACGAAACGCGCCAGGATGAGGGCGGCGATTGAGAGAAGTACAATCCGCCCGCGAATTTTCATCGCGTGCGCCACACGAACAGGCTGGACATCGAATAATTCCAGAACACGCTCATGATGCCGCCCGCGGCACCGGCCACCCACCAGACGGGTTCGCTGGAATAAAGCCAGGTGGCAAAGCCGACGGTCGCAAACGCCCCGATGCCGCCGATAATGCAGAACAGCGAATAGCCAGCCACTGCCGAGACGCCCCTCAGGCGGCGGTCGCGATAGGTGAAGTTGTTGTTGAAGAGGAAGTTGGTCGACATCGCGATGAAGGTGGCGATGGCTTGTCCGCGCGTGAAGCTGAGATGGGAGCCGAGCGCGAGTTTGAGCGCGATCAGATGGACGATGAGACCGCTTGTGCCGACCAGCGCGAAGAAGATGAACCGCGGTTCGAGCGTGCCGCCGCTGGCCTTGGCCAGAAGCAGGCCGAGGAATTCCAGGCCCACCTGGACGTTGAACTTGCTTTCGCCTTCCTGCCGTGTGCCGAACGTATAGGCCTCTTCGGCGACGCGCAGATGACCTGCCGCCGTCACGATGTCGAGCAGGATCTTGAAGCCGACGGGCGTGAGATTGCCCGCCACTTCGTCGAAGCGGTCGCGGCGCATCGCGAAGAAGCCGCTCATCGGATCGCTGACCGGCGTGCCGAGGATGGATTTGGTGAGATGGGTGGCGAAGCGGCTGATGAAACCGCGCTTCTGATCGAAGGACGAGGCGCTGCCGCCATCGACATAGCGCGAGCCGACGACGAGATCGGCTTCGTCGCGTTCCAGTCGCGCCAGCATTTTCGGCAGGATGGTTTCGTCGTGCTGCAGGTCGGCATCCATCACCGCCACGTAAGGCGCGCTGGAGGAGAGAATGCCTTCGATGCAGGCGCCCGCCAGACCCCTGCGGCCAATCCGCTTGAGGCAGCGCACGCGCGGGTCTTTTTGCGCGAGCGCTTTGGCGGCTTCGGCGGTGCCATCCGGCGAGTCGTCGTCTACGAAGATCGCTTCCCACGCGATGCCGGCAAGGGCCCTGTCGAGCCGGGCGACCAGAACCTCGACGTTACCGCGCTCCTTGAAGGTCGGCAGGATGACCGACAGGCGGACGCTGCTTTGCGCCGCGACGTGGCTGTAGGGGGCCTCAATCTCGATGTTCAACAGCGGTCCATCCCCAGGGGGCCGAACCTCTTACCCTCTGGGCGCTGTTCTCCCAACCGGAAATTTCCGGTTTCCCCATACCTTGAAGGGTTTTAAGGCACGGGGCCTTACCCAAAGCGCAGGCGCCCTGTGCAGGCCGAAATCCGTCCATCCCTCAGTGGAAAAATGCGAGATAGAGGAACACGCCCGCAATCACCGCGAGCAACAGGCTGACATGCAGCACATAGCGCATATGTCCCAGCGCAATGCCCTGTTTGGCGCGGCGCTCGCTGATGTCGGAGCGCAGGGAATCGTGTCGTTCGATGTGAGGCGTCATTTCCTTTCTCCTGTTACTTCTCGGTGGTCGCCTCTGTGCGTTTGCGTTCGATTTCCTGTTGGGCTTCTTGAACCTGTTGAAGCTCCGCAGGAACAGCGCGATCGGAATTTTCCCACGCAGACAGGATTTCCGAGCGTTCCGCATCACTGAAACGGCGATCGCGCACGACGTCGTTCGGTGTCCGGTAAAATTTCTGCGGGTTCTGTTTCATCTCTTCCAACAATTTCCTCTTCGACATGAGTGGCCCCATGCACGGATGTTCCTCGATTGAAAACGTCCGGGCCGTTCGAGTGTTCCTGTGACGGCGGTCAGTGCGATTTGCGCCCTTTGCGGGTGGCTGCCGCTTTCTTCGCCGAGCGGGAACGCGCAGCGGCGGAACGCGATGCCGAAGCCCGGCCGCCTTTGCGTCCGCCCTTGCGGGAGGGGGCCTTGTCGGTTTTCCGGCCGCGGCCGGAGCCGCTTTTCTTGCCGCCATGGGTTTCGGCATTGACCGTGGCCCAGGCCCGGCGCTCGGCCTCTTTGTCGGAAACGCCGCGGTCTTCGTAGCCTTCCTCGATGTGGCGGGCCTGGCGTTTCTGCTTTTTGGTGTAGCTCGACTTGTCGCCGCGGGGCATGGGGCGTCTCCTTTTGAGCATTACTGGCTCTGAGAACGCCCTGTCCTGTCAGGGGGTTCCGGGATGACTTCGTTCCCCGGCAAGTTTATTTCCCGATTTTAACCATTGAGGCTGGTTTGAATTGGAAAGAATTTGCTAACCATATACTTGCCTCATGCGTTGGAGGGGGTGACGGTGATCTATCTGGTGGACCGCAGGAACCGGGCGGCGTTTTCGGCACAACTCGAAGAGATGTACCGGCAGCGCCACGAGGTCTATGTCGAGAAGCGCGGCTGGAAGGCGCTGGCCAAACCCGACAGACGCGAAATCGACCAGTTCGACAACGAAGACGCCGTCTACCTGATGAAGATCGCCGATGACGGCGAAGTTCTGGGCGCGGTGCGCCTGATCGACACGACCAAGCCGCATCTGATGCGCGATGTGTTTTCGCACATCGTCACGCTTGCGCCCGTTCCCAACGATCCCCGCATTTATGAAATGACGCGCTGTTATGTGAGCAATTCGATCATCGACAAGGCGCAGAAGGCGCAATATGCCGGTGAGATCATGGCGGCGATGGAAGAGTATGGGCTTGCGCGCGGGCTCACCTATTACAGCGTCGTATCCGATCTCTATTTCGTGCCCTTCATGACGGTGATCGGCGAAGGCGTGAAGCAACTCGGCGAGCAGTTCAACTACGGCGAAGGCACTTGCATCGCGATGATGTTTCCGGTGAACGAACGCGGTTTGAAGATCTGCCGCCGGGCGCGCGGGCTCGATGACAGCGGGGTGCTGGTCTACAGCGATACGCCGCCGCCGCATGCGGTGATCGACAAGGCCCGGATCGCCGCCTGACAGGCGTTCCAGGATGGGACGGGCGGGCCTGCCGCCCCTGCCCTTCGAGCCTTCCGGCTAACCAATTAATCCCGCTCTGACACAGGGTTGAGCGCCGCCGATGGCGCGCCTCCTGCAACCATGATCCAGAGATCACGGCAGAGGCGCATTTGGCCATCTGGAGACGGCTGGCGACGGAGACGGCGACACCGCCGAAAGCGGTGCTGGAGCGCCGCGGTTCGGCGCGTCCGGGCGAGCACCCGGCCCATTCCGGCTTCGCAGCGGATGCAGGCGCCGCCCTGGTGCTGACTGTGCTGGAGGCGTTTGCGATCACCGGTTCGAGCGTGGCGTCGGGCATCGCCTATTCCTTTGCGATCCTCGGATATGCGGGCGACACGCGGACCTTCTTCGGCAACGGGATTTTGGTGGCGGCCCTTTTCTGCGGCGCGATGCGGGCGCGCGAAACCCATCGCGGCCGCATGTTCGGCGAAGCCAACGACGCGCGCGACATGGCGGCGGTGTGGTTCGCGGTGTTTTCGTTTGTGGGATTTCTCTGGTTCTTCCTGAAGCTCGATCCCACGCTGTCGCGCGGGGCTTTCTTGAGTTTCTTCGCGCTTGGATTTCTAGCGGTGGGCGCGGCGCGGGCGCGCGCGCCGGAGATCATTGCTGCGTGGTATCACCCGCGGCGCTTTGCGGGCGACAAGATCGTGCTAGTGGGCGCGCGCGATGTGACGGCGCTTGAAAAGCTGAGCCGGGAGTTTCGTTTCACCGGCTGCGAGAATCCGGCCGTGGTGACGGTGGCGGCCAATGGCGATGCAAGCGAATGGGCCTTGACGCTGATCGAAGCCTTGCGCGACATCCGCGCGCGGGCAAAGGAAGCCGGGCACGGACAGATCTGCGTGGCGGCGGACGGTTTTCCGCCGGCGCGGCTGACCGAATTGATGCGGGCGCTGCAATCCATTCCGCGCGCGATCCGGCTGGTGCCGGAGGAAAGCGCGGAACGCTATCTGCACCTGCCGATGCGCAATCTGGGGCGGTTGCGGGCGGTCGAAATCCAGCGGGCGCCGTTGAGCCCGGTGCAGCGGGCGTTGAAGCGCGCGATCGATCTTCTGATCGCCGTCCCGTGTCTCGTCCTGGCGTTGCCGACGATGGCAATCATCGCCATCGCCGTGAAGCTCGACAGCAAGGGGCCGATCTTTTTCCGGCAGCGTCGGCTCGGGTTTCGCGGCAGGCCGTTCGTCATCTACAAATTCCGCACCATGTCGGTGATGGAGGACGGCGCCGACATTGCGCAGGCGCGAAAGGGCGATGCGCGCATCACGCGGGTGGGACGGATCTTGCGTTCGGCGAGCCTCGACGAGCTGCCGCAGCTTTTCAACGTCATAAGGGGGGATATGTCTCTGGTGGGACCGCGGCCGCATGCCGTGGCGCACGACCATTTCTTTGCGTCGCTGATCGGCAATTACGAATTGCGCCAGCATGTGATGCCGGGCGTCACCGGCTGGGCGCAGATTCACGGACTGCGCGGGGAAACCGCAACGACCGAGATGATGCGCAAGCGGGTGGAATTCGACCTGTGGTACGCAAAGAACGCGAGCCTGTCTCTCGATCTGCAGATCCTCGCGCGCACGGCCGTGGAAGTGTTCCGCCAGCGCAACGCATACTGACATGAGCGAGACACACGATCATCCCCGCGTGCTGGTTGGCGGCCTGAAGACCGCGCGGCTTTCGCGGCGAGACCTGATCGCCCAGATGGTGGCCGATTGCGCCAATGCGCGGGTGGACATTTCGCACGAACCGAAGCTGGTGTTCACCGCCAACGGCCATTCGATCGCACTGGCCGCGACCGACCGTAAATTCCGCCGCCTGCTGGAAGGGGCCGACATCCTGCATGCCGACGGCCAGCCCATCGTGCTTGCCTCGCGGCTTCTGACCGACACGCCCATTCCCGAACGCAGCGCCACCACCGATTTCATCCATGATGCAGCCGACGCCGCGGAGCGGCATGGGTTGCGGTTTTTCCTTCTCGGCGGAACCGAAGAAGTGAACGCGGATTGCGCAAACGTGTTGCGCCGGATGTATCCCGATCTCGTCATAGCGGGGCGGCGCAACGGCTATTTCAAACGCGGCGAAGAGATCGCGATTTGCGACGTCATCAACCGGTCGGGCGCGGACATTGTTTGGGTGGGATTGGGTGTGCCGCTGGAACAGGAGTTCTGCGCCCGCAATCGCGAGCAACTCACGGCGGGATGGCTGATTACCAGCGGTGGCTGTTTCAATTTCGTCACCGGCGAATACGAGCGCGCACCCATATGGATGCAGGCGAGCGGGTTCGAGTGGCTGCATCGCCTGTGGCGCGAGCCCCGGCGGCTTTGGCGGCGCTATGTGCTGACCAATCCGCTGGCGGCGCTGTTGCTGCTTGTCTCCACCGCTTCGCTTTCAGGGGCGCGGAAATGAGCAAGGTCGCCATCGCTATTGCGACGTTTCGCAGGCCGAAAGGGCTTCAGCGGCTGCTCGATGCGCTGGAGAAACTGGAGACGCGCGCGGGTGTGACGTTGGTCATCGCGGACAATGACGCGGAACACCACGAAGGGTTCGATCTGTGCCGCAGCGTTCGTGCGCGCGGCTATCGCTGGCCCATCGACGTGTTCATTGCACCGGAACGCGGTATCGCGCAGGCGCGCAACGCCGTGATGGCGCGCGCGCTGGCAACGGATGCGCATTTCATCGCGATGCTCGACGATGACGAATGGCCGGAGCCCGGATGGCTGGATGCGTTTCTGGAGGCACAACGGCAGACAGATGCCGATGCGTTGCAAGGTCAGGTGGCGCGGGTGTTTGCGAAGGAGCCACAGGCTTGGTCTGTCGAGTGCGCGGGTATTGCGCCGTTGCGGGGAGAGACGGGTGCGCTCGACATGATCGAGAGCAGCAGCAACGTGCTGTTGACGCGGGCAAGCGTGGCAGCGCTCGCAGAACCATGGTTCGATCCGGCATTCGCGCTGACGGGCGGCGAGGATCGGGATTTCTTCACGCGGATGAAGCGCAACGGTGCGCGGTTTGCTTGCGCGGGCGAGGCGGTGGCGCACGCATTCGTGCCGGAATCGCGGCTGAGCCTCGTGTGGATATTGAAGCGCGCCTATCGCGTGGGGAATTCGGATATGCGGGTGTTCCTGAAATATCGCCCCGCGCCGCTCGTCTTCCTGCGCGAGATGGCGAAGATTTTGGGCGTCGGGTTGTGCTTTGCGCCCATGGCGGCCATCTTTTCGTGGTTTCCGAATCGGCGTGCTTATGCGCTGTGCAAATTGAGCCGCGCCGCCGGGAAATGCGCCGCGCTGTTTGGCCGGCACTACAACGAGTATGCCGTTACCCATGGCGAATGAAGGTTCGGCTTTCGGTGCAACGCTTCCCGCCTGGCGGGCGGGCGCGACGCTGGCCGATGCGGGCTTTGTGGCGCTGCTGCTCCTCGTGTTCGTGGGCCTTTCACCGTTTGAAGTGCGCGACAGCACCGCGTTGCTGCATGGAGCGGATCAATCGGGTTCCGGCAGCGTGTTGCGGCAGGTTTCCTATCTGGTGGTGTTCGCGGTGATCGCGATTGGCGCATTTCGCGGGATGGGCGCACGCGCGTTGGGCGCTGTGCCGGGTTCGCTTCTTCTGCTGCTTGTGTGGTGCGTGGCGAGTTTGGCGTGGGCGGCGGAACCTTACGTCACGTTCCGGCGCGCCGTTCTGGAATGCGTGATCGTTGCGTCGGTGTTTACGGGCGTGGCTTCGGTGGGAGCCGAGCGCAGTTTGAAACTTTGGCGCCTGGTGCTCGCGGGCATTCTGATCGTCAATTGGATTTCGATTGCAACGGTTCCGCAGGCGATCCATCTGGCGGGAGAAGCCGATCCGAGTTTGATCGGAGATTGGCGCGGGCTTTATTTCCACAAGAACATCGCGGGCGCCGTATCAGCGGTCTCGGCGCTGGTGTTCTTCTTTGCGTTTCTGGACGAGCGGCGCTGGCGGGACGGCGTGCTGTTCGTGGGTGCTGCCGCATTCGCAGCGATGACGCATTCCAAGACATCCGTTGCGTTGCTGCCGGTGGCGCTGTTGGCGGGCATCGCCTATCGCCTCGCCTGGGCGCGCGCGCTCGACCGGCAGATTGCGCTGGTGGCGTTTGTGCTGGCGGGATTTGTCGGCGTTGTGGCGCTTGTTTCGCAATGGAGTGCGATTGCGCATCTTCTGGCCGATCCGGGCGAGCTTTCGGGGCGCGCGGCGATCTGGCAATCGGAGCTTCATTACATTGCCGATCATCTGCTTCTGGGCGCAGGTTTCGGATCGTTTGCCGACACCGGCGGAAGTTCGCCGTTGCGCGATTATATCAGTGCCGCGTGGATCGCGAACATTTCGCACGGGCATAGCGGATATCTGCAATTGCTGGTGACCATCGGCGGCGTGGGATTTGTGCTGGCGATGTGGGCGCTGGTCGTGGTTCCCGCATGGCGGTTTGCAACGGCAGGAGGCGACGCGCTGAATTTGACCGGGTTGCTGTTCGCGATCTTCGTGTTCGTGATCTTTCACAACATCCTGGAATCGGACTATCTCGAAAGCGATGCAGCCGCCTGGGTTTCGCTGCTGCTGGCGATGGCGATGCTGAACGAAAACCGGAGGGCACACGCATGAGCCCGACATTCTCCGTCGTTATTCCGGTCTACAACCGCGCACGTCTTCTGGAGCGCGCGCTTGGGTCTGTGCTCGAACAGAGTTTTCAGGATTTCGAGATCGTCGTGGTGGATGACGGATCGCACGACGATCCGCAAAGCGTGGTGCAAGCGATTGGAGATTCGCGGATACGCTTCGTGCGGCAGGAAAATGCCGGCGGCGGGGCGGCGCGCAATGCGGGCATCGATCTGGCAATAGGGAAATATATCGCGTTTCTCGATTCCGACGACCGGTTCCTGCCGCATCATCTGAGCGTGACGAAGGCGCTGCTGGAGAGGCATGCGGGTGCCGCGGTCTATGCACGAATGCTGGTGGATCGCGGCAACGGCAACACGATGCTGCGGCCGCCGCGTGCGATACGCGCCAATGAACATATGGCGGATTATCTGTTGTGCGAGCGCGGCTTCGTGCCGACCATCACGCTGGCGGTCGATGCGGCGACGGCGAAACGCGTGCGTTACGATGCGCGGCTGCCTTATGCGCAGGACACCGATTTTGCGCTCAGGCTTTATCTTTCCGGTTGCCGCTTCGTGATGGCCGAGGAACCGGGCGCGATTTGCGAAGACGTTTGCGATCCCCTGCGTGTGTCGCAGGGCCGCAAGGGGGCGCGGCTGGCATCATGGCTGGAAGAAATGCGGCCGCATATTCCGGCCAGCGCCTATCACGGATGCCGGGGCTGGATCATTGCCAAAGGGCTTGCGCCGAGTGCGCCATGGAAGGCACTTGCGCTTTATCTCAATGCGGTGGTGCGCGGCTGTTACCGGCCGCGGCTGGCGGCGGTGATTTTCGTGCAGGTCTTCGTGCCGGATGCGCTTTACCGACGCGTGGCGGATCGGGTGATCGCGCTCACCGAACGGCGCAGCGTCAGGCCGGCTTGAAGACGCGGCCCGATGCGGTGGCGCGCGAGGCTTTCCTGAGGCGGCGCTTCAGATGGCGCGCCAGCAACGGCGAGGTGTATTCCGCGCCGGTCATGAAGCGCATCAGCGGACCGAAGCTGTTGGCGGCCGCGGGGCCGATGACATAGAGGCCGCGCACCGAGGTTTCGAAATTCGACGACAGCACGGGCGTTTCCCGTACCTGCCTCACCGCTTTGAGAAGCCGCGTGCTCAGGAAATCGAGACGGCTGAGATCTGGCTTGTAACCCGTCGCGGCAATCACGTGATCGCAGGGAATTTCGCGTTCCTCGCCGTCGCGCGACACATATAGCGCAACACGGCGGCCACGCATCGTGGCGCCCGTCAGATGGGTGTCGAGCATCGTCGGAACGCGGTCTTCGACCCTGCCGCGCATGAACCAGGCGGGCGCGGGGCCGAGATGGCGGCGCGTGATGCGAAGACGCAAGAATTGCGGCAGCGCGTGAAAGAGTCCCGGAAACTTCGCACAGAAGAACGAACGCCAGCCCGGACCGATGCCGGACAGCGGACGCGCCAGCCACGAAAGAATGCCGCGCACACCGGGCGGATTGTGCCAGCGGATGCGGTCGTCGCGGGCGATGATGCGCACCTGCGCGCCGTGATCGGCGAGTTCTGCCGCGACGTCGATGGCCGAGGCGCCTGCACCCAGAACCACGACCTGGCGGCGATGGAATTGCCCCGGATTGTGGTGGTGGAAGCTGTGGGTGCGGAATTCCTTGGGGATCTGCATCAGTTCTTCGGGCATGTGCGCGAAATGCGTGATGCCGGCGGCGAGCACGACGTGGCGGGCTTCGAGATGCTCGCCGTTTTCGAGGGTGAGTTCGAAGATGCCGTTCCTCCGTTCGAGGACGACGACGTTCTTCGCTTCCAGGTTCGGCACGAAGCGCCATTGGAAGGCTTCGGCATAGGCGTTGAACGTATCGAGGCGGACGGGAAGATCGCGGTCCTGATAGTCGATGCCGTGCTGGGCGCAGTAGTCCTTAAGCTTGCTGCCGCCGACGGGGGCGCTGAGACTGCTGGCGCAACCGTCGGATTTCAGCTTCATGCCTGCCGGCATGTGATCGCGCCAGGTGTCCAGCGGCTTGCCGAAGATGCGGAAAGACAGACCCGTTTCGCGCAGATGGGCGGCCAGCGAGAGACCGTAAGGGCCCGCTCCGATGATGACGACGTCGGTAAGGTTCGACATGGGACTTGCTGCGCCCGGCCTGTTTCAAAGCGGGACAACGACGCCCCGGTTCGGGCCGTTCTCCCATTTCCTGAACGGGATCGTCCAAAAGCCGTGCCACTCTTTCACCCTTGGTTGACGCCGGGGGCATATCCTTTGGGGCCATGGCGACCCGTATTCTGCTGTCGACGACGGTGACCTGGCCCGCGGCTGCGCGGCTGGCGGGCGCGTTCGCATCGTGCGGCGCAAGCGTGGAAGCGTTCGCGCCGAGGCGGCACCCGATTGCCGACAGCAGCGTGCTCGACAAGCTCTATCCCTATCGCCCGTTGCAGGCGCTTTCGGGATTGCGCGAGGTGCTGGAGACGTCCAATCCCGATCTCGTTCTTCCGTGCGACGACCGCGCGGCGCGGCACCTGGTGGCGCTGGCGAAGGAAGACGCGCGTTTCGCCGACATCGCGACATGTTCGCTGGGGCGGATCGCGAGTTATGAGACGCTGTTTTCGCGCAACGCATTCCTGAACGAAGCCGCAGGGCTCGGCATCGACACGCCGGTGACGCGGGAGGTGGCGACCGAAGCGGATTTGAAGGCGGCGCTTCATGCGACGGGGCTCCCGGTCGTGCTGAAGTCCGACGGAAGCTGGGGCGGCGACGGGATTTCGTTCGCGCAGAACTATGACGAGGCGCTTTCCGCGTTCCGGCACATGGCGCTGGCACCTTCGCGGTTGCGCAGCCTCGCGCGCGCGGCCAAGCGGCAGGATGCGCACTTCCTGATGCAGGCGGTCGAGCCGCGGGATTATGCGATCAGCGTGCAGCGGCTTGTCGACGGTGCGCCTGCGACCTGCGCCTTTGCGGCGTGGAACGGCGAGGTGCTGGCCACCCTTTGCATGGATGTGGTGCAGACGGTGAAGCACGCGGGGCCGGCGACGGTTCTGCGCCGGGTGGCGTCGCCGGAGATGGATGAGGCGGCACGCCGTGTTGCCCAGCGTTTCGGGCTGAGCGGATTCCACGGGCTCGACTTCATGCGGGACAAGCAAGGCAAGCTGCATCTCATCGAGATCAATCCACGGGCGACGCAGATCTGCCATCTGGCGCTGGGCGCGGGCCGCGATCTTCCCGCAGCGCTGCTCGGTGCGTTGGAAGGCAAGCCCGCAAAGCCGAGGGTGGCGGTGACGAATGCGGAGCTGATCGCGCTCTTTCCCCAAAGCCAGGGGTTGCACGTGACCGGCGCCTATCACGACATTCCGGCAGACGATCCCAAGCTGCTGCACGCGCTTTCGGCACACCGGGCCGACATGGGCGCGTTACAGAACGCCTGATTCAACCTGCCCTACTTCAAATCGCGCAAATCACTATAGCCTCTGCGGCAGAGGGTGATTCGCGTGAAAATCTCGCCTTTTGCGATCGCCGCTTTCCTGGCGGCATGGCCCGGCCTTGTGGCCGCCGACGAGATGGGCGTGATGGAGCGTGCGCGGCCCGATTACGATCCCAAAGGTTTGCCGCTGGGCGGTTTCCGGCTTTATCCGACGCTCGATCTGGGCGTGGCGGGCGACACCAATATCTATCGCACCGATGCGGGTACGACGGGCGATGCCTATTTCACCATCGCGCCCAACCTCGATCTGCGCTCCGACTGGAACAACGATCTGGTCGAGGTGACGGCGGCGGTTTCGCACTACCGCTATGCCGAGCACGACAGCGAAAGTCACACCGACTGGAATGTGGGCGGGCACGGGCGGCTGGACATCCTGCGCGGGACGACGGTGGACGGCGAGGTGGACTACGTTTCCACCCACGAGCCGCGCTATTCCCCCGACGAGCCCAACCTGGCAGCGGAGCCCACGCATTATTCCAACGTGCACGCGGAAGGCACTTTCACCCACGATGCGGGACAGCTTGCGTTCAGCTTCGGCGGCACGCTGGACCGGCTGAACTACGATGCCACACCTTTGATCGGCGGCGGCATTCTTCCCAACAACGACCGCGACGAGCTGAAATATTCGCTGCACGGGCGTATCTCGCTGGAAGTTTCGGAAGGCTATTCGTTCTTCGTGCGAGGGACATACAACAACCGGGCGTTCGATCTGCAGACCGATCGCAACGGATACAATCGCGGCAGCCACGGCTATTCGCTGGACGGCGGCGCAGATTTCCGGCTGACCGATCTTTTGAAGGGCGAGGCCTATGCCGGATATATCGAGCAGGATTTCCATTCGCCGCTGCCGAATGTGAGCGGGATCGATTTCGGTGCGAAGCTGACCTGGTATCCCGATGCGCTCTACACCGTGCATCTTTCCGCCGAGCGGCGCTTCACCGATACGACGATCCTGGGCGCATCGCTGAGCGACGACCGCGTGGTGAACCTGGGCGTCGATTACGAATTGCTGCGCAACCTGATCTTGCAGGGCGGCGTGAGTTATGCGTCGAGCCGGTTTGTGGGCGCGCTGCGCAACGACACGGTTTGGGGCGCTTCGCTGCAGGGGCAATATCTGATCAACGAGAACATGCGCGCGGTGCTGGGATATGACTTCAGCAACCGGGCCTCATCGGCGGCGCATCAGGATTTTCGCGACCACACCATCCATCTGGATCTGAAGCTGGCCCTTTAGGGGGTGAAAGAATTCGTTAACCATTCTTAAAGGGCCTGGAGGGTTAATTCCTCCGTGGCCGGAACACTTTATGCTTGGGTCCGCCTGGGTGAGCGATTTCGTGGCGCAATGACGGGCAAAATTCCGACTTTCGGGGCAGAAAGCCCGTTGGGGTTTTCCGATTTGGTTCGGATCGCGTCTGCACGCCGGGCCGTTATCCTTAAAGTCGCTGCCGCCGCGATGGCGGTTGTGGTGCTGGCCCTGCTCCTCTGGCCCGCGCGATACACCGCCTCTTCCGTGGTGATGCTGGAGACGCGCAAGAACAACGTGACCGATCTTTCGGCGGTGCTTTCGCAGACCCCCACCGATCCGGCTTCGCTGCAGAACCAGATACAGATCTTGACCTCGCGCGCGCTGGCAGAACAGGTGATCGGCAAGTTGCGGCTGGCGACCGATCCCGAGTTCAAGGCTTCGGGCGGATTGTTTGGCAACAGCGATGCACGGCGCGTGCGCGATACGACCATCGACAATTTCCTGAAACATTTGACGGTGGACGCGATCGGGCTTTCGACAAGCCTCGACGTGCGCTTCACCTCGCGCGATCCGGAAAAAGCGGCGCGCATCGCGGATGCTATCAGCGATGCCTATGTGTCCGATCAGGTGGCCGCGAAGACGGAAGCGACCGCGCAGACAACGCAATGGCTGATGGATCGTATCGGCCGGCTGGCGCAGCAGGTGCAGGCATCCGACGAAGCGGTGCAACGCTACAAGGCCGAGCACAATCTCAACGACATTACGGTGACGGGTTCGCTGGCCGATCAGCAGATGGGGGCAATCAGCACGCAGTTGGTGGCGGCGCGCGCGGACCTTGCGCAGAAGCAGGCAAATTATGCGCGCGTGACGCAATTGGTGAAGGAAGGCCGCGCGGCGGATGTTTCGCAGGTTGTTGCCTCGCCGCTGATCGCGCAATTGCGCGCGCAGGAGAGCGATCTCATCCAGCAGGAGGCCGAGCTTTCCACGCGCTATGGGCCCATGCATCCCAAGATGCAGGAAATGGAATCCCAGAAGCGGAACCTGGAAACCAAGATCGCACAGGAAGTGCGCCGCGTGGTGGAAACGGCTGCGAACGATCGCGCGGTGGCAGCAGCACAGGTTGCTTCGCTGGAAGGAAGTCTGCGCGGGGCCGAACATGATTCGAGCGACGACAATCTGGCGCGCGTGAAACTGAAATCGCTGGAGGCCAATTCGGCGTCTACGCGCAGCATGTACCAGGCTTTCGTGGAGCGGCTGCGCGCGACGCAGGATTCCACCGCCGACCAGATGCCGGATGCGCGCGTGATTTCGCCCGCAGCGATTCCGGAATTTGCTGATGGGCCGCGCAAGGTGTTTGTGGTGGCGGCCGCGATCCCCGCGAGTTTGCTGCTGGGCTTGCTGGTTGCGCTGGTGATGGAGCGGGCGGAGAGCGGCGGCGTTGTGCGATCCGCATTTCCCGTGATGGCGCGCATTCCGCTTTCGCAGGGGCGATTGGCGGATGTGGTGGTGGATTTTCCGGCATCGGCGGCTGCACGCGCGATCAACGCGCTGGTGGGCGCGGTGTTGCCGATGGGGGCGAGCGGGCGCGCGGTGCTGATCGCACCGGCTGCACCGGGAGAATATCAGACCGATCTCGCAGTCAGCATTGCGCGGGCGGCGGCGCAGGGTGGGCGGCGCGTGGTGCTGATCGACGGGAATTTCAGAAGCCCGCGCGTGGCGCATGCCATCGGCGTGGTCAACCAGCGCGGACTCGTGGCGGCGTTGACCGGTCGTTTGCGGCTGAGCCAATGCTTCTTCCGCGACACGCGATCCGGCGCGTTCATGCTGGCGTGTGCGCAAGGGTTGCACAATCCGACGCAGATTCTGGGCTCGCCCGCGATGGCGCAGCTGGTGGCGCATTTGAGAAGTGCGTGCGATCTGGTGGTAATCGACAGCGGACCGGTTCTGGCGGCAAACGATGCGGCGCAACTGGCGCGGCTTTGCGACGTGGCACTCGTCGTGGCGCGAGAAACGCCGGGTGAAACCCTGAAACAGGCGGTGGCGGAACTTCAGGGAACAGCACCGCAGGTGGCGCTTGTTTCAATGGAACTGGCGCGCGCCGCTTAACAGCACCGCAATATTCCGGAACTTCGCATCCCTGTTCCGCGTTTAGCCCTTCAGAAGGGCAGAACGAATTCTCTCAGGGAGCACTCCAATGAAACTTTCGATTGCCGCAAGCGTGCTTGCGCTTGCCATGGCGGCTGCGGGTTCCGCCTCCGCCACCGAAGTCCTCGGCATGGGCACGCCTGACGCCAAACAGTTCCGCAACCAGGTGGCGGCGAGCGACGCGTTCGAAGTCACCTCGGCCAAGATCGCGCAGACGCATGCCACAGATGCACAGATCAAAGATTTCGCCGCGATGATGATCCGCGATCACACCGCTTCCACCGACAAGCTGGTGGCACTGGGCGGCATCAGCAAGGCAAGCCTTGAAAAGCAGATGGAGCCGGGCAAGGACGGCAAGTTCGCCAACAATGATCTTTTCTCCATGTCGCAGGCGAACGAATTGAACAGCCTGAATTCCAAGAGCAACGCGGATTTCGACAAGACCTATATGGACGACCAGGTTTCGGCCCATAAGGATGCCGTTTCGATGCTCGAGGGCTATGCCAAGAACGGCGACAACGCGAAGCTGAAGGCGTTTGCCGCCGAGGTGTTGCCGACGGTCAAGAACCATCTGGAGGTGGCGCAAAAGATAGACGCCGATCTCGACAAGAAGACCATGTAAGTCGCAAAAGCCCCGGTTTTCCGGGGCTTTTTGTTATTCGGCGAAGATGCCGAGAATGGGCGCGAGCGCGCGGCGGTAGCGGCCGTCGCGGATGCCTTGCGATGCTTTTGCAATGTCGGGGGCGAAGAAGCGGTCGCGATCGTAAGGCGGCACTTCGCTGCGCAATTGCGCGAGCAGCGATTCCAGAATCGCGGAGCTTTTTAGCGGGCGGTGAAATTCGATGCCCTGTGCGGCGGCCAGCAATTCGATGGCTACGACATTGGTCGTGTTCTCCGCCATATGCGCGAGGCGGCGCGCGCCATGGGCGGCCATGGAAACGTGATCTTCCTGACCGGCGGAGGTCGAGATGGTGTCGACGCTTGCGGGATGGGAGAGCAGCTTGTTTTCGGAAACGAGCGCCGCCGCCGTGACCTGCGCGATCATGAAGCCGGAATTCACGCCGTTGTCGCGCACTAGGAAGGCTGGCAAGCTGCTCATCTTCGGATCGGTGAGGATGGTGATGCGGCATTCCGACATAGAACCGGTTTCGGCGAGCGCGAGCGCGATCTGATCGGCGGCGAACGCAACCGGCTCGGCGTGGAAATTTCCGCCGCTGATCACTTCGTCACGCTCGGGGAAGATCAGCGGATTGTCGGTGACGGCGTTGGCTTCGATGGCGAGCGTGCGGCCGGCGAAACGCAACAGGTCGAGCACCGCGCCCATCACCTGTGGCTGGCAGCGCAGCGAATAGGGATCCTGCACGCGGTCGCAATCGATATGCGACTGGCGGATGGCGCTGCCCTTTTCCAACTCGCGCAACGTTTTGGCGACGGCGATCTGGCCGGGCTGGCCGCGCAATTCGTGCAGGCGCGGATCGAAGGGAGCATCGCTGCCTTTCAACGCGTCGATGGACATCGCACCTGAGATCAGCGCCGCGGCGAAGGCATCTTCGGCGGCGAACAATCCGGCGAGCGCCATGGCGGTGGAGGCTTGCGTGCCGTTGAGGAGCGCGAGGCCCTCCTTGGGGCCAAGTTCGAGCGGCTGCAGGTTGGCATCGGCCAGCGCTTTGGTGGCGGCGATGGTTTTGCCGCCGACGCGCACGTCGCCCACGCCCATTAGCGCCGCACTCATATGGGCGAGCGGGGCGAGATCGCCAGACGCGCCGACAGAGCCTTGGGCGGGAATAACCGGATAGATGTCGCGGTCGAGAAACGATTTGAGCGCATGCAACACTTCGCTGCGCACGCCGGAGGCGCCGCGCGCGAGGCTGACGAGTTTTAGCACCATCATCAGGCGCACGACATTGTCCGGCATCGGGGCGCCGACGCCTGCGGCGTGGGAGAGGACGAGGTTCTTTTGAAGCTGGCGAAGCTGATCGTGTTCGATGCGGGTTTGCGCGAGCAGGCCGAAACCTGTGTTCACGCCATACGCCGTCTGATCGCGGCCGACGATGCGGGCAAGCGATGCGGCGCCGGCTTCGATGGCGCCGAGCGCATGGGCTTCGAACGCGATGTCGACGGGGCTTTCATAACCTTCCCGCAACTGCGCGAGGCCGAGCGGTTTTCCGATGTGGAGGGATTTGCGCATCGCGGTTCAGATGTGGATGGCGTGGCCGAGGGCGCGCAACGATACCTCGTGGAAGGCTTCGCCCAAAGTGGGATGGACGTGGATGGTGCCGGCGATGTCTTCCAGCACCGCGCCCATTTCCAATGCGAGCGAGAATTCGTTGGAGAGTTCGGAGACATGGGCGCCCACGGCCTGGATGCCCAGCACGCGATGATCGCTGGCACGCGCGAGGATGCGGACGAAACCGCCATCGTCGCCTGCTTCCATGCTGAGCGCGCGGCCGTTGGCGGCGAAGGGAAAGACCGCCGTGATGATGCCATTGTCTTTCGCGGTTTCCGGCGTGGGCAGCATTCCGGCACTGACGATTTCGGGCTCGGTGAAACAGACGGCGGGAATGGAAACGGGATCGAATTTGCGTTGGTGGCCCGCGATGATTTCGGCAACCGTCTCGCCCTGCTTTGCCGCCTTGTGTTCGAGCATCGGTTCGCCGACCAGATCGCCGATGGCCCAGACGTTTTTCATCGAGGTCGCACAACGATCGTCGACCATCACGAAGCGGCCGTCCATATCGATCGCCATGTTCTCAAGGCCCCAGCTTACGGTGTTCGGCTTGCGGCCAACGGTGACGAGGATTTTGTCGGCGGTGAGTTTGAGGGTTTCGCCGTCCCTCGTTTCAAGGACGAGTTTGTTGTCTTCGACGCTTTTGGCTTTCGCGCCCAGATGAACGGTGACGCCGTTCTTCTGCAGCCATTTGCGGACGGGTTCGACGAGTTGGGCGTCGTAAAGCGGCAGGATGCGATCGAGCGCTTCGACGACGATCACTTCGGCGCCCAGTTTGCGGAAGGCGATGCCGAGTTCGAGGCCGATATAGCCTGCGCCCACCACGACGAGGCGTTTGGGCACTTCGTTGAGCGAGAGGGCTTCGGTGGAAGAGATCACGTTGCCGCCGAAGGGCAGGAACGGAAGCTCGACCGGAACCGAACCGGCGGCGAGGATGACGTGTTCGGCGGCGATTGTGGTTTCGCGGTCCTTGGTTTTGACGTGGCAGGTTTTGCCGTCGCTGAACGTGCCCCAGCCGCTGACCACGCGGACTTTCGCGCGCTTGAGAAGCGTGGCGACACCGGAATTGAGTTTGTCGACGACGCCCTCTTTCCATTTCACGGTTTCGGTAAAATCGACGGACGGTGCCGTGTTCAGCGAAATGCCGTTGCGGCTTTTGTTTGCGGCTTTCGTCATCGCTTCGAACTGGCCGGCGACATGGATGATTGCTTTGGAGGGAATACAGCCGCGGATGAGGCATGTGCCGCCGAGACGATCGGCTTCGACGAGGGTGGTGTCGAGGCCGAGCTGGCCCGCGCGGATCGCGGCGACATAGCCGCCGGGGCCGCCGCCGAGCACGAGAACTTTGGTGTGAATGATCTCGGCCATGATCAATCCATGAACAGCGTTGCCGGATGTTCCAGCATCGCCTTGATACGCTGGATGAACTCGGCGGCGTCGAAGCCATCGACGACGCGATGATCGAAGGACGACGACAGGTTCATCATCTTGCGCACCACGATCTGACCGCTTTTCACCACCGGGCGTTCGACGATGGCGTTGGGGCCGATGATCGCGACTTCCGGATGATTGATGACCGGCGTGGTGGCGAGGCCGCCCAATGCGCCGAGGCTTGTGATGGTGATGGTGGAACCGGTGAGATCGTCGCGGCTGGCTTTGCCTTCGCGCGTCAGTTGGGCGATGCGGGCGATTTCGTTTGCGAGATCCCACACATCGCGCGCTTCGGCGTGACGGACGACAGGTACGATCAATCCGTTGGCGGTTTGCGTGGCGATGCCGGCGTGGACGGCGGCGTGGCGATGGACGATGCCTGCTTCATCGTCGAAACGCGCATTGATTTGCGGATAGTCGGGAAGCACGCGCACCAATGCACGGATGAGGAACGGCAGGACGTTGAGTTTGGGCTGATCGGCGCGTTTGGTTTTGTTGAGATGCGTGCGGAGGTCTTCCAGCTCGGTCATGTCGATTTCGTCGATATAGGCGTAGTGCGGAATGCGGCGCTTGGAATCCTGCATCTTCTCCGCGATCTTCCGGCGCAGGCCGATGACCTTCACCTCTTCGATGCCTTCGCGTTGGGCGAGTGCGGGACGTGCGGTGGAGGCGCGGCCGCCGGAAGCGACGTAGGCGTCGAGATCGGCATGGGTGATGCGGCCTGCGGGGCCGGAGCCCGCGACGTATTGCAATTCGATGCCGAGTTCATGGGCCCGTTCGCGCACGGCGGGCGATGCGAGAGGTTTGTCGCCGAAGGTACGCGGCTGCTCACTCCCTCGCCCCCGGAGGGGGAGAGGGCTGGGGTGAGGGGGAGATTGGTTCAGCGATTTCAGGGGTTCAGAGCTTGCTGAGACAGCCGCCCCCTCACCCCGACCCCCTCCCCCGCTGGGGGAGAGGGAGGTTTCTTTCTTTTTCTGCGGCGCCTCAGCTTTCGGTGCCGATGCAGCTTTGCCCTGCCCCACATTGCCCGCGCCTTCGACTTCCAGTTCGACGAGCGCCGAACCGACCGCCGCCATCTGCCCCGGTTCGCCGTGGAGCGAAATCACTTTGCCGGACACCGGCGATGTCATTTCGACCGTCGCTTTGTCCGTCATCACATCGACGAGATTCTGGTCTTCGTGGATCGTATCGCCGACGGCTACGTGCCAGGCAACGATTTCGGCTTCGGCGGTGCCTTCGCCGACGTCGGGAAGTTTGAAGACATAGCGGCCCATTCAACCCTCCATCGCGCGGCGCATGGCTTCGACCACGCGTTTGGGTCCGGGGAAGTAGTCCCATTCGAAGGCGTGCGGATAGGGCGTGTCCCAGCCGGTGACGCGTTCGATGGGGGCTTCGAGATGATAGAAGCAATTCTCCTGTACCAGCGCTGCGAGTTCGGCGCCGAAGCCGGAGGTGCGCGTGGCTTCGTGCGCGATCACACAGCGGCCGGTTTTCTCCACCGATTTGACGATGGTGTCGATGTCGAGCGGGAGAAGCGTGCGCAGGTCGATCACTTCGGCATCCAACCCGGCATCTTCCGCCGAGGCGAGCGCGACGTGAACCATGGTGCCATAGGCCAGAACGGTAACGTCGCTTCCTTCGCGCACCACGGCGGCCTTGCCCAGCGGGACTTTGTAATAGCCGTCGGGCACATCGCTCGCCGGATGTTTGGACCACGGCTGAACGGGACGGTCGTGATGACCGTCGAATGGGCCGTTATAGATGCGCTTGGGCTCCAGGAAGATCACCGGGTCGTTGTCTTCGATGGCGCTGATGAGAAGGCCCTTGGCGTCATACGGCGTGGAGGGGACGACCGTTTTGAGACCGGAAACATGGGTGAAGATCGCTTCGGGGCTTTGGCTGTGCGTCTGGCCGCCGAAGATGCCGCCGCCATAAGGCGTGCGCACGGTCATGGGCGCGGTGAAATCACCGGCGGAGCGATAGCGCAGGCGGGCTGCTTCAGAAACGATCTGATCGAAGGCGGGATAGATGTAATCGGCGAACTGGATTTCGACGATGGGGCGCAAACCGTAAGCGCCCATGCCGATGGCGACGGCCACGATGCCGCCTTCGCCGATGGGCGTATCGAAGCAGCGTTTGACGCCGTGCTTCTTCTGCAAGCCTTCCGTGGCGCGGAAGACGCCGCCGAAATAGCCGACGTCTTCGCCCAGCACGAGCACATCGGGATCGCGCGTAAGCATCACGTCCATGGCGGAGTTGATGGCCTGGATCATGTTCATGGTGGCCACGATCAGATCCCCATCTGCTGGCGCTGGCGGCGAATGTGCCAGGGCATGTCTTCGTAGACGTCTTCGAACATCGTCTTGACGCTGGGCTTCTTGTCGCCGCCGAGCGTGCCGTGGCTTTCGGCTTCCTTGTTGGCGGCGCGGACTTCTTCCGCCACGTCTTTATGCGTCTGCTCGTGCCGTTCTTCCGACCATTCGCCGAGCGCGATGAGATGCTTTTTCAGGCGTTCGACGGGATCGCCGAGCGGCCAGGCTTTTCCTTCATCCGACGGGCGGTAGCGGCTGGGATCATCGCTCGTGGAATGGCCTTCGACGCGATAGGTATAGAGTTCGATCAGCGTTGCGCCCTGATTGTTGCGCGCCCGCGTGGCGGCCCAATCGGTTGCGGCGTAGACGGCGAGGAAATCGTTTCCGTCCACCCGCAACCCGGGAAGGCCGTAACCGATGGCGCGCGAGGCGAAGGTGGTTTCTTCGCCGCCGGCGATGCCGGAGAAGGACGAGATTGCCCATTGGTTGTTGACGACGTTGAGGATCACCGGCGCACGATAGACCGAAGCGAAATTCAATGCCTGATGGAAGTCGCCCTCGGCCGTCGTTCCGTCACCGACCCAGGAAGCGGCGATGCGATCATCGCCCTTATACGCGCTTGCCATCGCCCAGCCGACAGCTTGCGGAAATTGCGTGCCGAGATTGCCGGAGATGGTGAAGAAACTGTCCTTCTTGCTCGAATACATGATCGGCAATTGGCGGCCCTTCAGCGGGTCCAGCTCGTTCGAATAGACCTGACACATCATCGTGACGAGCGGATAACCGCGTGCGATGAGGATTCCCTGCTGGCGATATGAGGGGAAACACATGTCGTCGCGATCGAGCGCGAAGGCGGCCGCGATGGAGCACGCCTCTTCACCGGTGCATTTCATATAGAACGAAGTCTTGCCCTGACGCTGGGCGCGATACATGCGGTCGTCATAGGCGCGCGTAAGCATCATCACGCGCAAGCCGCGGCGCAGCGTTTCGGGATCGAGACGCGGATTCCACGGGCCAACGGCGGCGCCTTTATCGTCCAGCACGCGGATCAGCGAATAGGCGAGATCGCGAATCTCGTGATCGGGCGCATCGGGATCCGGGCGGCGCACGGAACCGGCTTCGGGCACCCTGACGCCGCTGAAATCGGGCTGCTCGCCGGGGCGCGCTTCCGGTTCGGGAATGTGCAGCGAAAGCGGTTTGCGGTTCTTCATGGCCTTCCTGTCCCTGCCAGCGGCTCCCGGTTTTTCGCGGAAAAGCTGGAAAATCCGGGCCAATCTGCGCTTGGGCCCGGCGCGACTCAAGCGTTGCGCGAGCGCGCAATAAAATTACTCAGCCGTTGGAATAACGCATGAACCCATGTCGCGGATGCAGGCACCGAGGGGGCGCGCATTGCGCCGGTTTGGCGGGTGCGAAGCGAGGATGTGCAGACGCTGTGCAGAATCCCTTCGCACAAAAGAAAACAGGCGGCGGATTTCTCCGCCGCCCGCTGGATGGCCGTTTGGGGTCGGCTTACCAGTTCTTGGTGATGCGAATGCCGAAGAGGCGCGGATCGGTGACGAAGATGTTCGTGGCCAGTGCAGTGTCATCCGAGTTCAGGAAAGCGCCGGTGATGGCGGTGGTATCGCGAAGGTTCTTCACATAGACCATCGCCTGCCAGCCTTCCTGGTTGGTGAAAATCAGGGCCATGTTGATGTTGGTGTAACCGCGGATTTCGTCATACGGCCGGTCGTTGAAGACGCGGGCAAAAGAGTCCGACTGCCAGTAGAAATCGCCATGCAACGTGCCCGCCCAATCGTCGGAAAGCGGCATTGTGTAATCGCCGTTGAGCGACAGGGTGAAGTGCGGGGCACTGGGCAACATATTGCCAGAGAGGTCTTTGGAGAAACCTTCGCCGTGATTGGGCGCGGCATCGGGATCGAAGCCGTGATAGCCGGGCAGCGGATTGCCAAACAGGTCCGTTCCAGGATCGGCCCGATAAGGACTCAACGTCACGGGGTCTTCATCGAAGGTGTAAGCATCGACGCAGGTGTAGGCCAGAGAGTCGCCATGGCCCGCGAGCTGTTCGTTGATGACGTCACGCGGCACGATGCAGTTCGAGGTTTGCGTGACGAACGGTTTGACCACCATCCAGTCGGTATGTCCCGCCGTGCGGTCCATGATGTCGATTGCCGACTGGCCATCGTCGATTCTCGCGTCCTCATAACCGCCGGTGAGACCGAGCTTCAACCCCGGAAGCGGCGTCCAGGTGGTTTCGAGTTCGGCGCCCTTCACCGTGGCATTCAGATTCATGTTCACGGCCGTCCGGTCGATGATCTGCGAGATCTGGTAGTTCTTGTATTTGTAGAGGAACACGTCGCCATTGAGGACCATATCGCCGTCAAGCAGCGTGTTCTTCGTTCCGAGTTCGAAGGCATTATTGAACTCGGGTTCGAACGTCGAAGGATGGGTCTGGTTGCTGGGCGACGTGAGATAGTAGTCGTTGCCGAACCCGGTACTGATCGGGATCACGCCCGGCGGGTTGGCACCGCCGCCTTTGTAGCCATGCGCATAGGACGCATAAAACAGCGATTGATCGGTGAAATCGAGTTGCGGCGTCCAGGTGATGTTGGCGCGGCCGGTTACTTCGCGCCATTCCTGATCGATGATGTTGGTGATGGGATAGCCCTTGTAGGCGATCAGCGCCCAGCTTGGGATAACGTCGAAGTGTTTTTGATCATCGGTGAAGCGCAAGCCGCCTGTTAGTTTCACGTCGCTTGTGACGTTGTAATAGACTTCGCCGAACCCTGCCCACGAAGAGAGGTTGTAGGGATTCTGGCTGCGGAAATAATTGTGGCCCTGCCCGTCGATGCTTCCCAGCGGATTGGGATCGATATAGGCGCAACCAAGGCCCAGAAAGGTGTTCTGACCCAACTGCGTATGGTCGGTGATTGCCGGTTGCGGATTGCAGGAATTGGCAAGCACGGGATCGAACGGAATATGCGGAGCATCCGCCGGCAGCGAACCACCAAAGAAGCCATTGAAATTCTCCGCCGCCAAAGTGATGGCATTGGCCATGATTTGGTAGTTTTCCAGCGTGCGGTATTTGAGATAGTTTCCGCCCACCACGAAATTGAGATTGCCGGTGAACGAGGAGGCCAGCCGCACTTCCTGATAGAATTGGTGCGCCGTTTCGTCGGAAATATCCTGCGACACGAGACGGCTCGAACAGCCGAGCTGCGGATCGCAATATTCGCCATCCTGCCCGATGAGCGTGTTTCCGCCAGGATCGAGGAAGATGCCTCCGCTCGTGTTGTAGCGATTGAAGTCTTCCGTCGAATAGAGGCTGTCGGTGTTATAGGCGGTTTGCGAAGTCAGTTTCAGCGTAGGGGTGACCTGAAAATCGACGTTGAGTTCGTAGGTGTCGTTCTTGGCGCGATATATGGGATCGATAAGCGAGTTGATGACGCGCAGATCCGTTGACTGCGTGACGCCAGCATAGGGATTGGTGCCCGGCGTCATGTAGGGACTGAGGAGCTGCAGCGCGGCGATGAAGGGAATGGACGCCGCGTTGGGCGTGCCGAAAGATTCCGGCGCATAGAGCGAGGCCGCCTTGCAGCCCTGCTGTAGCCAGACGCCGCCGAAATTGCCGTATGGATCGTAATCCGGGGTCTGCGGCCCGGCTGGACCATCGACAGACGTCGGCGGTTCGTCGCGCGAGCAGAGCTGTTTGCCGCTGCGCAGGCGATCGTCTGACTCGTCGAAATGTTCCCAGACGGCGGTAGCTGTCAGATCCGAAATGGGATGCACCAGCAGCGACACGCGCGAGGACCACAGATCGCGGCCGTCGGTAGAATGATCGGTTTCCTGGTTGAAAGAATAGCCGTCGCGCTTGGTCCATTCGCCCGCCACACGCAAGTCGATCTTGTCGTCAAGGATGGGCGCGTTGATCATGCCTTCGAGGCGGCGATTGTTGTAGTTGCCGACATCGACGGAGGCTTGCGCTTCCCAATGATCGGTCGCTCGTGCGGAGATCACGTTGACCACGCCGGAAGTGGCGTTGCGGCCATAGAGCGTGCCTTGCGGGCCGCGCAGGACTTCGACCTGGCTGACGTCGAAGAATTCCTGTTCGAAGAAATGGTTGCGCAGGAACGGCACATCGTTGAACGAGACCGCGACCGCGGGGTCTGTGGTGACGGAAATCGCTTGCGTGCCGATGCCGCGGATCTGGATGTTGTAGCCGGTGAAGTTGGTTTTCGAGAACGTCAGGTTCGGAACCTGCTTCACGAGGTCGGGGCCGCCGGCGGTTTGTGTGGCGGTCAGTTGCTCCTGGCTCATGGCCGTGATGGCGATGGGCACGCTTTGCACGTCTCCGCCGCCGAGCTTGGACGATGTGACCGTCACCGTTTCCACGGAAGGCCGCGGTGCGGCTTGCGCCAGTTGCATGGGTTCGACCATGTCGAGCGAAGACGTGTCGCGGATGATGCCGACGGCGCCGGAGGCATCGTGGCGGATGCCGAAGCCGGTGCCTTTCAACAGATGTTCCAGCGCGTCATCGGCGGGCATGTCGCCTTTCACGGCATTGGCGCGGATACCTTTGATGGCATCGCCGGAGAAGATCAACGGCACGCCGGACTGGGTCGAATACGCATTGAGCGCGGCTTTGAGATCGGTCGCCGGAATATCGAAGCTGTGCGCGAAGGCAGCGGTTGTAAGCGCGGCAGCGCAAGCGCCGCCCGACAGGATCGCTTTGAAGAGTTTCTGGCGTGTCATGTATTCCCCCCGATTTTGACCGGCGTTTGAAGGCGAACGTCCCTGCTACTTCGAAATCACGATCTCGTTGCCGCGATCCACGACGGTGAGACCCAGAACGGGTTGCGCCAGGCGCATGAAGGCGCGCGCATCGTTCGAGGGAAACGTGCCGTCGATGGTAAGCGTGGCGGTTTTGGGATCGCTGATGATCATGCGTGTGGTGCTGTAGCGGTTGAATTCGCGCGCAACTTCCGCAAGCGATGTGTGATCGAACACGAGCACGCCGCGCTGCCAGCCCATGGCGTCCGCGAGCGTGCGCGGCGATTGGCGCGTGACCGAAGTTTTGGTGGGCGTGGCGACGGCGACTTCGCCCTTGGTGAGGATTTTCGGCGCCTGGCGTTCGGCGCTGTCTTCCAGCCGCACGATACCGTCGAGCACCGAGACCTTGAACGCGCCCGGATCGCGGCGCACGACGAATTTGGTGCCGATGTCGGTGATGCGGTGATCGCCAGCCATCACGACGAATGGCTTCTTCTCGTTGTGTTTGACTTCGAAATAGACCTCGCCCTTGTCGAGCCAGATGCGGCGCTCATGGGGCGTGATTTCGGCGCGCAGCGACGTGTCGGTGTTGAGTTCGATCTGCGAGCCATCTGCGAGCGTGAGACGTTCGCGTTCGCCGACCGCGGTGGCATAGGTCTTTTCGGCGGATTTGCCTGCTTCGAACCATTGCGTGGCGCCGGCGATGGCGGCTATCGCGATGATGGCGGCGGAAGCGCGGAACACGATGGGCCAGGTTTTGCGCTTTGGCGCGGCCGCGCGCTGGAAAGCGGGGCGGCGCATGGCGCTCAACAAATCCGCCCTGCCCCACGCGGCATCGAGCCGCCAATAGGCGATGCGATGGGCAAGCGAGTCTTCCATCCACGCATCGAAAGCCTTCTGGCGTTCGTCGTTCCATTCGCCTTCGCGGCGTTCGAGCAGCCAATCGGCGGCGCGGGTTTGGATGTCGGTGGCGGTGGGTTCGGTCACGACGAACCCTCCGGTCCGTAAAGAATGTCGGCCAATGCGCGCACCGCTTCGTTCAAATGCCATTTGACGGTTTTCTCGGTAACGCCCATGCGCACGGCGATTTCGCGGCGCGACAGACCTTCGACCTTCTGCATCACCATGGCTTCGCGGGCGCGCGGGGGAAGACGATCGAGGGCTGCTTCGAGACGGCGCAACTCGTCGCGCGCGATGGCGTTTCTATCCGGCCCCGGCTCTTCGGTTGCGGTATCCACCGCATCGGGATCGGAAACGGATTCAATCGAGACGACATGTTCGCGGCGCACATGATCGATGATGAGATTGCGCGCCACGGCGAAGACAAACGGCTTCGCCGGGACCGGAACCTGTTTCTGCGCCGCTTCGCACACCCGCATATAGACCTCTTGCAGAAGGTCGGGGATGTCGCTGGCGTTGCGCCAGGAGCGGCGCAGGAAATGCACCAGCTGGCCTTCCAGCGGCAGCACTTCGCGCACGAACCAGGCTTCCAGCTCAGACGCCGTCATGGCCGCACTCTGTGAATGCGAGAGCGTGCCGTCACGATTGATGTCTGACCGTTCGACCATCCCCGTCCTTCAAGGGTTGAACCCCGGACTCGGAAGGATAGAACGAAGCGGCCCGAAAAAGGGCCGGGTGGGTTATGTTTGAAAGATTATGTCGATGCTTGCTGTGTTTTGTTGAGCCCCAAAAAACAGATTCCCCGCCACCATCGCAAAAACCGGCGCCGAAAATTTCGCGTGACGGTTTAAGCGACAATGACGGGGTCGAAGCTTCGGCTGGCGGACGGTTTCGGCCGTAACATCAAACGTCACCGGCGCCCGCACCTCGGCCTGTCCCGCGAGACTTATCCCTTCCGCCCCTGATGCCCGGCGATGCGCGCTGTGATCCTGAAGATCGTGCAGCCGCAAGCGCGCCGGACGAAACTGGCGGAGAGACGCGGATGCACACGAGGGCTGTCGCATCCTGTCCCTGTATTCTCGTGTCGGTCTCGCAGCCCGCGCGGGCAGCGAATGGTTGCGTGAGCAAAGTCCTCAAGAAGCATCTGAGAACGAATATAGAACGCCAAATATCAGGTTTCAAGGCCTAATGTTGATTTTTTTCTTGCAACTGACTCAAAGGCTTAGACCGAATGCCAAGAAAAAGGCGGCGCACTGCTCCGCCGCCAAAGGGAGATTGCGCTTTTGAAAGCCATTATCCGCCCAAACCGACGCTGATGGTTGCAAAGGGACCATGGAAACTAACGTCGGTGGTGCTGCGGGTTTCCAATCCACCATCGCGCGCCCCGAGGAAGAAGTCGGCGCGGTAACCAGCACTCAGTTTCGCATTCGGGAAGCGATACGACAGCGCCGCGAAGCCGCCGATATTCGGGACGGTTACCATGCGCGAGCGCGTACGGTTCACCGGTGTATAGGTATGGATCGCTTGTACAGCTGTTCCGCTCGGCCCGCCATAATCGCGGACGGTGGAATGATGGCTGGTCTTCGCTTTTTGCCGCCCGAACAAAAGAGCCGCATTCACACCCCAATCGAGCGCGATTTGCCCGTCATCGACCGTTCCCAGAAGGCCCGTGGTGTTTTTCATCGACAGCGACGGTCCGAGCGCGTGCAAACTGTCGGTGCGTTCCATAGAGGCCGCGGATGCGTGATGTAGGATTCTGACGTAGTAGAGGTATTTGGGCCCGATGGGCAATTTCGCTTGCTCGAAAACCGCGTTTGGATCGGCTATGGAATTTCCTTTCGAACTGGCGTTCATCTGCGCGTATCTGGCGCCGAAACTTATGATCGTGTCCGTTCCGCGACCGAGCAACCCGATGCCGACATCCTTTCCAACCTGGAAATCGGCAATCGCATGTGATTCGGAATTCTTGATGTTGTGGGTCGCGTAAGCAGGAAAGGTGGGGGTGGCTGGCACCGCAACAAATCCGCCCGACTGGAAGACCGACTGCTTTAGTTGCGGTCCGACGATTGTCTGCTGATTTATGAGGCGGCGCGTGGTTCTGGTACGACCATATCTTGCCGAAGCGGTGAACACCCAATCCGAGCCGTGAGGATGGAACGAGATGCTTCCTTCAGCGCCATAGGTTCGGCCAAGCTCGTTTTCCAGCGCTGTCAGCGACGGAAAGCCTGAGGCCACGGTCGATGCATCCAGAGGCGGCGCAAAGGCGTCT
>Ga0335070_10000049_pt1 | contig 153172 bp, 153 predicted proteins | sample Lox_Sample_13_FD_206722 | JGI IMG/M metagenome (GOLD analysis project Ga0335070, IMG submission 206722) | Soil microbial communities from Loxahatchee National Wildlife Refuge, Florida, United States - Lox_Sample_1.3 | ecosystem: Environmental > Terrestrial > Soil > Wetlands | place: USA...
TACCAGAGGGCCAAGCAGGAGCAAACTGCGAAAGCCTCCGGATGAAGATGATCGGAAAGCCGTATTCGGGAAAACCGAACGTACGGTTTGATGAGGGGGAGCTGGAGATAGAGCCTCTTAGCCACTACGCCAGCTCTCTACTCTACTGTAAGCTGCTCCTCCTGCAAGTCTTAAACTTGGCACATTGTTTTGTTGACTTTGCAGAAAATTTAATCAATAATTTCTGTAGGTCTTTTTGTCCGAATAGCCGAAACAAAAATCTCGGAGTTTTGACTGTGAAAAGAAAAAAAGCACTCCGAACCCTGACCGTCCTCATTTCACTCTTCATCTTCCTTTTTTCGGCGTACTCCTGTTATTTTACTCTTGCCGAAGCGAATCTGTCCTCTGCTGACATGAGCTATGAAAGTCCTGACCAAGATGATTTGTCAATCAATCCACAGAGCGAATTCAGAGGATTTGCCGCAATCGTTCCTTCCATCTCTTTCTTTCCTGTAGACAATCTCATCAAATGGGTGCTTGATTTTTCTTACCAAACGCTTTCAACCGACCAGAGACCTTTCGTCCTTCGCTGCTAACCCCTTCTCTTTTTTCTGCTCTCGGCCTTAAGTTGTTTCTCTAGGTCAAACTTTGTTGCCTGGTGGAGATTTGATGGTATCACATCCATATAACACTAAAAATCTGCAGGAGGTAATAAAATGGGAAGTCTTGGAATGCCGGAGTTGTTAGTCATCCTCGTCATCGTCGTGATCGTCTTTGGGGCTGGCAAGCTACCCCAAATCGGAGAGAACTTAGGCAAAGCTATCCGAAACTTCAAAACATCGACGCATGAAAAAGGGGAGATCGACATCATTTCCAAAAAGCCTGAGGAAATTTCGAGGAAGACATAAAAAGGTTTTTGAGCATCCATTATGGATGAGTTGCCTCTTTTGGGATAAAGAAAGGGAGGTTTTATGCTCGCAGGACCGGATTTGCTGGTAATCCTGGCGATTGCCTTAATTGTGTTCGGACCCAAGAAACTTCCGGACCTGGCAAAAACCATCGGCAAGGCTCTCGGGGAGTTTAAGAAAACAACTGAAGAGATAAAGGAAAATATTGGAATTAATGAGTTGACCGGAGTGGGAACGAATCGTAGCAGGATAGACCTTTTTACCGATTTAGCTGAAAAGGTATCCGAATCGATGACTACGCAGGAGAAAACTGAAGAACCAGTGGTGCCATTGAAGGATTTCGGTCAAGAGAAAGCCTCGCTTGCGATGAAAGCACCCAAACCTGATGAGACTCTGAATACGTGATTCTTTACGCCCAGATTCCAGGGATAGGCTTTCCGCAATACTTGCACTTTCCGGCATTCACGTTGATTTCCCCGACCATGTAGCCCGTCCGCTGGATGATCATTTTTTTGCATTTTGGGCAGAAGGTGTTTTCTCCCTCGTGGCCCGGGATGTTCCCGACATAGACATATTCAAGACCCGCGGATAAGGCGGTAGCCCGGGCTTTGTCAAGGGTCGAGACAGGCGTCGGGGGAAGGGTTTTGAGTTTATACAAGGGATAGAACCGGGAGAAGTGAAGCGGAGTATCTGCTCCCAATTCCTTTTTGATCCAGAGACACATCTCTTTCATCACAGACATCTCATCATTCTTCGTTGGGATGACAAGGTTCGTGATCTCCACGTGGACCTTTTCCCGCTTTAGTGTCTTTAAAGTTTCAAGCACCGGGTTGAGATCCCCGCCGCATAATTCTCGATAGAAATTCTCCGTAAATCCCTTTAAATCGATGTTGGCCGCATCTAAGACCTTGCATAGATTCTTGAGCGGTGCTTGATTGATGAAACCATTAGAGTGATAGACATTTAGAAGGCCCGACTTCTTCGCAAGGCCGCCAATGTCGACCATATACTCATAAAAGATGGTTGGTTCAACGTAGGTGTAAGCGACGGATCGGGCTCCGACCTCCTTGGCTTTGTTCACCATTAGCTCCGGTGTAACCTCGAAACTATAAACATCCTCCGGGGAGACCTGGGAGATTTCCCAATTCTGACAAAACTTACATTGAAAATTGCATCCTGCTGTAGCAAGTGAGAAAGAAGTCGTACCCGGGAGAACATGGGAGAAAGGTTTTTTTTCAATCGGATCTAAATGGACCGCACAAGGGTTTCCATAGACCAGGCTATAATACTTCCCATCCCTGTTTTCCCGCACCCTGCAGATCCCTCTCTTTCCCTTAGCCACGCGGCAGCGGTGGGGGCATAACTCACACTGGATTTCTCCTCCCTCTAACGAGGTGAAATAGGGAGAAAGCTTTGTCTTAATGAGTCCCTTCTTGGCTGTTTGGGCACGGGAGGTTTCCGGAAAGCCGAAGAGGGATGCGGCCGAGAGCATGCAGAGGCTTGTTCCGCAAAACCGCAAAAAATCCCGTTTGGTCATCGGAGAATTGGGTAATGGCTTGCTTCGAATCGACTCTGACGGCTTGATAAACGCCTCGCTCATAGTTTTGTTTTTCCCATTTTCTAGTAAGAGAAGCGTAACACAGTTTACTTAAAAGACCAAGCGGAACTACCCCCAGCCTTAAACCTTCTCACAGCGATCTTGCTGCTCCTTGCATCTTTGCTGCGATTCAATGATCACTTTTATAGCCGATTCACGGTCTTCCCATCCTTCCACACCGGTCTTTTTCTTCTCTAATTCTTTATAAATTTTGAAGAAGTGTTCTATCTCTTTCAGCAGATGGGGTGGTACATCGGATAGACTCCTGATGTAATTCCAGAACGGATCGTTAACGGGAACACAGAGGATCTTTTCATCCGGTCCCTTTTCGTCCCGCATCTTGAATAGACCCACAGGGATAGCATCAATGATACAGCCGGGAAAAGTGGGCTCCCACACTAAGACGAGGGCGTCAAGAGCGTCTCCATCTCGCGCCAATGTATCCAAAATAAAACCATAATCACTGGGGTAATGAACGGCCGAGAAGAGCATCCGATCGAATTTGAGCAATCTTTTTTGTTTATCAAACTCATACTTATTTCGACTTCCTTTCGGGATTTCAATCAAAACAGAGACCACCATTAGTTCCTTCTCATCAGCTTTGCTCTTAGGTTTCATACCTCGCCCTCCGTTTCTCTGAGATTCTACTGTAATTATACACCTCCTGACATGATTCGTTCAAAAAAATTGATACCACTCCCACGAATCCATAGAGTGATGACAATAACAAGGCAGGTCTTATGTAGTTCACGTGCCGAGATGGCCCAATCTCACGTGGAATACAAGGCCGCCATCGGATCTTTTGATCACACCCACGTGATTTATTTCCAGGTATGAATTCATTTTGATAATACACCTGTTTTTGCTATATTGAAGCCACATTTTTAAGGGCGACGAGATGGCTTCCTATAAAAGTTTCCAAGAACTCGCCGATCGTGAGACAGAAGGCCAAGATTATCGGATCAGGATTGAATTGAGGGACCCACATGTTCTCATCATGGCTCCTCACGGCGGTAAAATTGAGCCCACCACTGCCGAAATTGCCGAAGCCATCGCAGGCATCGATTACTCTTTTTACAGCTTTGACGGCTTAAAAACAGATAGCCGCATGCTACATATTGAAAGCCACCTTTTTGATGAGCCCCGTGCACTCCAGGCAGCCAGAAAGGCGGACGTAGTCATTACTGTCCATGGGCAGCTCAATCAGAAAGAGGAATTTGTGATGGTGGGTGGCCTGAATGAGGGCTTGCGGTCAAAAATAGTAGCGCAGTTGGAAGCAGCTTCGTTCAGGACGCGCCCTCCGACGGAAGGGCTGATGGGGAATGATCCAATGAATATCTGCAATCGAGGGAAATCGAAGCAGGGTGTTCAATTAGAGGTCAGCCGGAAAGTCCGGGATGTCCTGAGAAGGGATCATCAGGAACTCCAGAAATTTGCCAATGCTGTGCGGAGAGCGATTTGGCTATATTTCGGTAATCCATAGCCGCGGGGAGCTTTTAACATGATGATTTTCCCGGTGAGTGAAGAGAAAAATAGGTTGCTTCAGGAAAGGATGGAAGCTCTTGGTATCCATGAGAAGGATATTGAAGAGAAATTCATACGCTCATCCGGTAGGGGCGGACAGAAGGTAAATAAGACCTCTACTTGTGTTTACCTGAGACATATTCCAACGGGAATTGAAGTAAAATGGATGAGAGAGAGGAGTCAATCGCTCAATCGCTTTCTCGCAAGGCGGGAATTGGCGAAGAGGATAGAAAGATTGTCAGGACTGTCGACATCCGAAGAGGTTCAGATTGAAAAGGCAAGGAAACAGAAGTCGAAAAGAAAGAAGCGGGCGAAGTTGAAGTATCGAGTATAAAGGGGTTACCTCCCTTTAGTAAGGCCTGTCTGCGACCGGCGGAGAGGGAGGAGGAATTTTAAAAATGTTTGAGATCATTTGAAGGAGGAGCTTGTGGAGAATGACATTGCAAAATTTTTGTACGAGATGGGGCAGCTTAAGAGGGTAAAACGGTCGGGCTGGTGGATTGCGGGGGTCAAAGATCCTGAGAGTGTGGCGGAGCATTCGTTCAGAACGGCTGCCATTGCCTATCTTCTTGCTCATCTGGAGGGAGTGGATACCGGAAAGGCTGTCCTCATGGCATTATTCCATGATCTACCGGAAGCGAGAACGAATGATGCCCATCGAATTGTCAGGAGATATGCGGATTGGAAAAACGTTGATAAAAAGGCGATCACCGAACAAAGTAAGAGACTTCCCGATGAAGCGGCGAAACAGATCACCTTCTTATTTGAGGAGTTCGAAAAAGAAGATTCTTATGAGGCAAAAGTGGTTCGCGACGCAGATTTGCTGGAATGCATCGCGCAGGCCCGTGAATATCAGGCGTTGGGATATAACGACATCGCTGACTGGATCTTTAATGCCAGGGCAGCTCTCAAGACAGAATCGGCAAAGAAGATAGCCGCAGAATGCCTCAAAACGGAGCCAAAAGAGTGGTGGCAAGGGTTGAAGGCTAAGTGAACCTCTCAACGCCCCGGCCTTCAGGCCGGGCCTTGCTCGAGGGTTCACCTTGAGCAACGTATGTCTACCCCGCGCGGTCAAAGAGCGGGGCGTCGCGCGTCGAATGGGTGAAAAAAGGTCTGGATGACGGAGGGAGAGTGAAACTCGAGAACATATTTTCAAAGATCCCTTATTTCATGCAGGACGAAATTTCTGAGACGCTCCTGAAGGCCGAACATTTCAGGCTTGAGCGGATCATCTCATCAGGTCAGGCAACACCACCCGGGGTCTGGTTTGATCAGAATACGAACGAATGGGTAATCCTGTTGAGTGGAAGTGCAGGTTTGCGATTTGATGATGAAGAAGAAGTATTCGCCATGTATCCTGGCGATTATTTCCACATCCCCGCTAACAAACGTCACCGCGTCGAATGGACAGATCCTGAGCAGAAAACGGTATGGTTAGCACTGCATTACAAATAAATAACTCCTCTCCCCGTCTGCCTGCCGGTAGACAGGGGGAGAGGGGAGGGTGAGGGGGCATTCATTAAAACATAATGCGTTGGCATTATTACTGAGAACATGGAATAGTTTACATAGAAAAAGCCAGCAGTCGTCATTGCGAGCCCGAAGCCCTGCGGCGAAGGGCGTGGAAATCTCGTTTTGAGATTGCTTCGGTCGCTTCACTCCCTCGCATGACATTGCGACATAGTCTCTTGACGAGAGGGGGTTAACAATTCACTTCCAAAGGGGGGTCGGAAAAAAAATGGTAAAAAGGCTTCTGGTGATCGGAGGAGTGGCCGCAGGCCCCAAGGCAGCCGCCAAGGCAAGGAGATGTGATCCTGAGATGGAGATTGTAATATACCAGGAAGAAGATGACATCTCGTATGCGGGATGTGGACTTCCTTATTATGTCAGCGGTGTGATTAAAGATCGGGAGGAGTTGATTTCCCGGACGCCTGGTAAGTTTGCTCAGGATGGAATCAAGATTTTGAAAAACCGCAAGATTGAAAAAATTGACCTCCAGAACTCTACGCTTGCAGGGAAAAGAGTTGGATCAGGAGAGACCTTCACGGATCGATTCGATCGGTTGATCATCGCTACAGGTGCCTATCCCATACGGCCCAAGATCGATGGTATTGATCTGGAAAACGTTTTCTATCTCCGTTCCATCTTCGATGCGGATGCCATCTTCGAAAAGATTCGGCCTGAGAACATCGGGAATGTGGTCATTGCCGGAGGAGGCTATATTGGACTTGAGATGGCCGAGTCGCTTGTCCAGTTGAAAAAAAAGGTGACGATTGTGGAGTTGGCTCCTCAAATTTTAACACTTTTCGATGAAGACTTTGCCGGCATTTTGCAACAATATCTGGAGAAAAAAGGCGTGACAATCTTCACCTCGGAAGGGATTCTGGCGTTAAAAGGCAGAGAAGGGAAGCTTACTCGTGTGCAGACCGTCGCTCGCCAGCTAGAGGCGGATGCCGTCTTGATGAGCCTTGGGATTCGTCCTCAAGTTGATCTTGCAAAGCAGGCAGGATTGAAGATCGGTGAGACAGGAGCGGTCTGGGTCAACGAGAAGATGGAGACAAGTGCTGAAGGTATTTATGCCGCGGGCGACTGCGCGGAGACAACTCATCTCGTAACGGGAAAAAAGGTTTGGATCCCTTTGGGGTCTACCGCAAATAAACAGGGAAGGGTCGTCGGGGTCAACGTCTGCGGCGGAAGCGCTACCTTTCCAGGTGTGATGGGAACAACCGTCTTTAAAACATTCGATTTTGATGTGGCCAAAACCGGATTGACCATGAGAGAGGCAGAGAAGGAAGGTTTTCATCCTGTACAAGCCGTTGTCAGAGGGTTTGATCGTGCTCATTATTACCCGGGCAGGAAGGAGTCAGCGTTAAAGGTGATTGCTGATAAAGAGACTGGGCGAATTTTAGGGGGTCAGGCAGTCGGGGAGGGTCCTTCAGATAAATTCATCGATATCCTGGCCATGGCTCTCCATGGCAAAATGACCTGTCGAGAACTGGCTGTCGTCGATCTGGCTTACGCTCCTCCGTACAGTCCCGTCCTTTCGCCGATCATCGTGGCGGCTAACGTGCTCATGAATAAGTTGGAGGGAAGGATAGAAGGAATTCAGGCTTCTGAAGTGAGGGAGAAGCTTAAGACCTCAAAAGAAAAATTTCAGGTATTGGATGTCAGAGAAGAAGACGAAGTGAAGGCGAAGCGAATTTCCGGTACTACCTGGATCCCTTACGGGGAATTAAAAAAGCGTCTCGGCGAGCTCGACAAGAAAAAGGAGATTGCCGTTCACTGCGAATCAGGTCTGCGTTCCTATAAGGCCTGTCTCAAACTGCAGCATGAAGGTTTTAAAAATGTAAAGAACATCGATGGCGGAATGCTCTGCTGGTGCTATGACCTTGAGTCCTCCCCGCCACACCCCCCCTCGAAGGGGGAGGGATAGCCTGCCCGCCGGTAGGCAGGGGTGAGGGTATGGGAGAAAGCTATTTTTTGATCGATGCCCATGCGCATCTGGATGAGTTGACCGATCTCACTGAGTCCCTTCAAGAAGCCAAGGCAACAGGTTTGTGCGGTATCATCGCTGTCGGAATGAATATCGAGTCAAACGGGAAGGTTCTTCAAATCGCTGGAGTAAATCCTGGATTTATCTATCCGGCTCTTGGTTATCACCCATGGGAGATTAAAGAAGAGGAGGTCGATGCGAACCTTTCGTTCATTCGGGATCATGTGGAAGAGGGAGTGGCCTTGGGTGAGATCGGTTTGGATTATAAAATCAAAGTTAATAAAAAATTGCAGTGGAGGGTCTTTGGAGAGCTTCTGGATATGGCTCTTGAATTTGACAGACCGGTTATCGTTCACTGCCGGTTTTCCCATCGTCGGGCCTTTGAGATGGTAAGAGAAAGGAAGATAAAGAGGGTTGTTTTTCACTGGTATTCTGGTCCCGTTGATCTCTTGGATAAGATCCTGACGGAGGGCTATTTCATCTCTGCGACCCCTGCTTTAGCTTATAGTCCTCCTTATCGGGAGGCGATTCAACGGGCTCCGATCGAGAGGATCCTGCTGGAGACGGATACCCCTGTAAGCTATCAGGGAAGGGAAGCCAGGCCTAAGGATGTTCGGGTGTCCTTGGAAGAGGTGGCTAAGTTGAAAAGATTAGAACCTTCAAACGTAGCCATGCAAACGACAGCAAATGCTTCCGAGTTCTTTCAAATTCGCTTCCTTAATAATTAATTTTCACTAAAATTTCACTAAAATTCTGTTGACATATCCCCCTGTTCGTATTAAAGATAGGCGATTCAAAAGAATCGGGTAATCGAGCCGCTGATTCTATGGATGAAGGTTGTACGTTCTGCAAGATCATAAAAGGAGAAAAATCGGCCGATTTCGTGTATCAAGACGAATCTCTGGTTGTCTTCAAGGACATCCGTCCCCATGCCCCGGTTCATCTTCTCATCGTTCCGAGAGAACATATTCGAAGCGTCAACGACCTGAAAGAGAAAGACACGGATATTGTTTTCAAAATGGTCATGAAGGCGAGGGAGATGGCAAAAGAACATTCCATCGCCGAGTCAGGTTATCGGTTGGTTTTTAATGTGGAGCGGGGGGGGGGCCAGGTCATTTTTCATCTCCACCTTCACTTGCTGGGAGGATGGTAAATTGATTTTTTGGAAAGCAAGTAAACCAATAAGTGTCGATAGGAAGAAAATGAGCTATCTTCTTCTAATATTCTTCCTGATTTTTTTCAACAGCAGCTGTAGCTACATGGTGAAGAATGAAAATCACAGGGTCTATTCGAGATCGGAGTACGGGACGGACAAATTCGTTGTGGCCGGGGGCTACAACGTTCATTATGTCGAAGCGGGTGTGGGGGAGCCGGTTCTTCTTATTTCCGGTGCTTTTAGCACATATAGACACTGGAACCGGATGATTCCTTATCTTTCAAAATACTATAAGCTGCTTTGCATCGATTACCTTGGTGCGGGAGACTCTGATAAACCTGTGTCCGGGTTTGGTTACACCATCGAGGAACAGGCCGATCTGATGGTCAAGATAATGGAGGTATTAGAAATTCCCAAGATTCGCATTTTAGGTGTATCCTATGGGGGAGCGATCGCGCTCAACCTCGCCGCCCGCTATCCGGAGAAGGTAGATAAGATTGTTTCCATTGAAGGAAATGGTATCAACGGCAGCAGACACCAGAAAATCTCCTATGGTCCCATGCAAGATTTCCTAAGGTTCCCGATCTTTGGAGAGATTGCCATTGGTTTGATTCGGTCTGGGTTAGCAGACACACCGGTGACGAAGGCGGTGATGGGAAAGGCGTGGAAAGACCTGAATGATACAGAGAAGGATGAAGTGAAAAGGATTGTTTCTCAAAGCAACCGGACAGCCTCCCGAAGCTCATGGTTCCATATGTGTCGGACCCTGAAAACTTCGAGGGATTTCACAGAGGAAGCCAAAAGAATATCGACGCCCATTTTGTATCTTTATGGAGGAAACTCCGATTATTATGAGATGGCAAAGGGCAACGCAGAATTTTTTAAAGCTTATCTCAACGACGCCCAAGTTGTGCGGTTCGATGATGGAATTCACGATTTACAGTTGCAAAAACCGGAAGATGTCTCAACGCTCGTTCTGGAGTTCTTGGGCCGGAACGGAACAAATGGACGAGATGCGTTAAATTCGGGCAAAGAGTTTTGATCGCTATCCCAACATGTCAATAGACTTAAGAAAGGCTTGACCGGTGCACCCATGATGCCACAACGGATGACTTTACTGACGATGCGAAATGGAGAAGAAGACTATACTCTCGGCGTGAAGTTGGACAAGGGGATTCTTGATGTGAGAAAGGCCGCAAAGGCATTCAAAAGTGGAGCTCCAACCACGATCGACGACCTAATTCGGCGGGGCGACCAGGGATTAAGCGAGCTCGTAGACAAGGCAGCCTCCAGTGGCAAAGGACTGGTGGAAGAAAGCAAAGTCGAATTCCGCCCTTGCGTTACCAATCCCGAGAAGATTATCTGTGTCGGGCTCAATTATGCGAAGCACGCACGCGAGACGAAAAACCCTCTCCCTGAATTTCCTATATTATTCAACAAGTATAATAACGCATTGAATTGTCATCAGGGTACGATTCGGGTTTCCAGTATTCCCGCACGGGATTTTGATTATGAGTCCGAACTGGTCATCGTCATGGGCAGACGCGCCAAAGACGTAAGCGAGTCTGAGGCGCTTACTTATGTTTTCGGGTACTGCAACGGCAACGACTTTAGTGTCCGCGATCTGCAGATGCGAAGCAGCCAATGGATGATCGGCAAAACGTGCGACGGGTTTGCTCCGATCGGCCCGTACCTGGTGACGGCCGACCAGGTGCCAAACCCTAATAACCTCAAGATCGAGTGCACCGTGAACGGTGAGGTGCGGCAATCATCCAACACGAATGACATGATCTTTAACTGTGCCCAGCTCGTGAGCTACACTTCTAAGCTAATGACGCTGGAGCCCGGAGACATCATATTCACAGGCACTCCGGAGGGCGTCATCATAGGTTATCCGAAGGAAAAGCGGGTGTGGCTCAAGCCGGGAGACGAGGTCACGACGACCGTCGAGAAGCTGGGCGAGCTGAAGTTCAGTTTGACGTAATCGAATCCTCTTGTTATTTAGTCCTCATAGTACAGCTTCGTGGTATCAATCCTCTTCTTATAAGCCCCCTCTTTATAGAGCAGATCAAAATATTGTTGCGTCGCCTGCTTGTCGAGTGTCTCGACTTTCATCCAATTTGTAAGCGGGATGTTCATGCCGATCGATTCAGGAAGACCTAAATATTTTATTAACAGAGGCCGGGCAGCCTTTCTATCCTTATCGATTAAGTCGACGGCTTTGTAGTAGACCGATTTGACTTTCTTAGCAAGCAAAGGGCTCTGCTTTATGAATTGAGCCGAAAAGCCAAAACCTGCACCAGCAAATCCTTTGTTCAGTCCAAGCAAAACCTCAGGTTCCTCTATCAGGTGCCTTCCTATACCTTGAGAAATAGCCATCATCCCCATAGGCTCGGTCCCAAAGAAGGCATCAATCTGTCCAGCGGCTAAGGCGGAAATGGCAATGGATGGGGACACTTCCTGAAAGATAACACCCTCCGGGTCTATCTGTGTCCGGACGATCGCCTTGGCCAATGCCAGAGCGGTGATACCAGGGGGGGACGTCCCCACTCGTTTTCCTTTGAGATCCCTTAAATCCTTCAGAGGGGAGTCCTTCTTGACCATTACCACAAAGCTCGGGTTCTTAAGAGTAGTGGCTCCGTAAGTCAAAAATAATTTGAACTGACCTGGTGTATTCTGCTCGGCGAACCAGTATCCGGGGGTACCACTAGTGCAGTCTGCATCGATCCTGCCCGCCATCAGGGCACTGATGATTAAAGTGCCTGACTCAAAGGGGGTGATCTCCACCTTGAGCCCCTCCTGTTCGAAAAGGCCTTTCTCCGCAGCCACAAAGGTGGGTAAACTCATGGCAATGGGGTTATAACCAATCTTTATTTTCTCTTCAGTAAATGCAGTCCCTGCTACCATCAGAAGCGGGATAATTAGCAACACCACCGCCAATCTCTTCATACTGCTCTCCTTAAGTTCCTAAATTCTAATTCAAATGAATAGCTAATTGAGTAAGTTATTTGTATGGAATTGTCAATAATAAAATGGGTAGGAGGTCACCCTAAGATGAAATAAGGTTTTTCGAGGCAGTATTGCAGATAACGGTTTTCAACTGAAATCTTGCATCATCGTCACAATCTTTCAGCCAACGACATCAAGAAGAAATCCCCATCACGCCTGAGAATGTCTATATAATCAAATCCTGAATTTCACACAATCAGGAGACGACAAGCTCTTCCACATATTTTACCCAGTCGGATCCGTAGGCGTCTTCATAGACCAATCTCAAAGGAAAGCCATGTTTCTGGGGAAGAGTTTCGCCATTCACCCGATAGGCTAAAAATATCTTTTTTTGATCGAGTGATTTGAGGGGAATCCTGACGTTCTTTCCATGGGGTCCGCTGATGTCGATGTATTGAGCCTCTTTCTTAATCTGCGCTTCCTGAAGCAAACTCTTCAGATTCACCCCTGTCCAGCGACCGTTATTGGAAAAGAAGCCGGGGCAGATCAGGAGGACCGTCTCGGTTAACGAAGGATGCTTAAGAATTTCATCATAGCTCAACGAGAGAGGGCGTCCCACTTTTCCACTGACCTTGAGTCGGTAAGTCTTTAGGTCAATAGCTATGTCGGTTGGTCCCATCGTCCCGAATTGATCGAGAAGGTCAACTTCAAGATTCCGATTATCAATCTCCGCCGGATTCATGTTTAAGAGCTGGTTCTTCGGAAATCCTTTTGGAAGCAGCTGTTTCGCTTTGGCCCAGACGTTGGAGATGAAGCTCCAGAGGGGGGAGGTCAGGAAACAGCTTCCGAAGGATACCCAAAATGATTTTCTTAGAAAGTTCCTTCTTGTCCAAATCATTCCGCAATCCACGCTTCGCAATGTTCAATGGGTTCACATAAACTAATGTTACTACAGCTTCCATGGTAAAGGAAGAAAATTCTGAGCATAGAATCTCATGGACAGCAGACCTAAGAAGTGTTAAGGAATATGACGCCCCGGTGATCCCTTTGCAGGGTCTATCAAAGGGAGTGCTATCCAAAAAAAGAAAGGAGAAGACATTATGGATTGTAATCGCAGAACATTTTTGAAGCAGATTGGTGTTGGTAGTGCTGTGGCCGTTGTTGGCAGCAAACTGGCAATCTCTAAGGCTGAGGCAGGCACAATAGGAGCCGGTAAGGGTGCCAAACCCAGTGCACCGGTGATGCCACAACGGATGACTTTGCTGACGATGCGGAGTGGTGACGACTATACCCTCGGCGTGAAGTTGGAGAAGGGTATTCTTGATGTGAAGAAGGCCGCAAAGACATTCCAGAGTGGGGCGCCGACCACCATCGACGAGCTTATTCGGCGAGGCGACCAAGGATTAACTGAGCTTGTAGACAAGGTAGGCTCAAGCGGCAGGGGACTTGTGGAGGAAAGCAAGGTGGAGTTCGGCCCCTGCGTCACCAATCCCGAAAAGATTATCTGCGTTGGGCTCAACTATGCCAAACACGCGCGTGAGACGAATAACCCCATCCCCAAACTTCCCATCCTGTTCAACAAGTATAATAACGCATTGAATCGTCACCGGGGCACGATTCGGGTTTCCAGCATTCCCGCCCAGCAATTTGACTATGAATCCGAGCTAGTGATTGTCATGGGTAGACGCGCCAAAGACGTGAGCGAGGCGGAGGCGCTCTCCTATGTATTCGGTTATTGCAATGGCAACGACTTTAGTGTCCGAGACTTGCAGATGCGAAGCAGTCAATGGATGATCGGCAAGACCTGCGATGGATGTGGCGTCATCGGTCCTTATTTGGTGACGGCCGACCAGGTGCCCAACCCCGACAACCTCAAGATCGAGGGCACCGTGAACGGTGAGGTGCGGCAATCATCAAACACGAATGACATGGTCTTCAACTGTGCTCAGATCATTAGCTACACTTCGAAGCTGATGACGATGGAGCCCGGAGACATTATATTCACGGGCACGCCGGAGGGCGTAATCGTGGGCTATCCGAAGGAAAAGCAGGTGTGGCTCAAGCCGGGCGACAAGCTTACCACGACCATCGAGAAGCTGGGGGAGCTTAAGTTCAGCCTGACGTAATTCGCGCATTCTGGGAGGGTAGAGTCAGAGATGGCTCTGCCTTCTTTGTCTGTGCGCAGCCTGACCTGGTGTATGTTGTCGCGCTGAAGTGGCCTCCGCTTTTTTAAAGATCAATGGAGGAGAGGATCTGTTCGGTTCGGTTTAGGATTCGTTAAATGAGGGAAATATTATGAGCTCATTGATCTTTTGATGAGTTCGCTCAAATCCATTCGGGGGTCATCTGTTTCTCAAAATAAAACGTTTCTAAAAAGGTGTTGTTTTTATCCTGAAAGAGCCGGGAGGCTGTCCGGTCTGCAATCTCGATCGCCATGCGCTCGTGATAGCAGACTAGGGACCCCGGCAGGTCGAATCGACCCGTCAGTCGATGATTGACACAAGAACACCAGTTACGGCAACGGCGACTGAAATCGCATTCCCGGCATTCGCGGTTAGTGACCTCGCGAACATCGGCGAGGTTTCGGCATGTTTTCACGTTCAAGCCGGTGAAAACGTCGCCCATCCATCCTAATTCTTTGGTATCTTCACCCACCATCCTCTGGCACGGATAGATGTTCCCACTTGGAGCAACAGCGATCTCTTTTTGGCCGAAATCACAAGTATCACACGCGTCGTAACCGCCCTTTAGATGCGTGATGATCTTGAGCGTGATAAAATTTATATGAACGGACCGCCCATTCCTAAACTCCTTCTCAAAACGTTCTGCAGCGTGTTCATATCCTTGGCGCCACAGGGCAAGTTCAGCTTCACTCCATGAGACGAAGAAATTTGGATTTAAAAGCAGCCGTCGAACCCCGGAATCGAGGAAGAAATCAATGCTGGCAGGAAGGTATTTGACGTTTTCCGGGCTTACGACCGCGCAGATCGACATTGCAGGGAAATACCGCAGGAGCAAATCCATTGCCTCCTTCGTATCGGCAAAACTGGACTGGCCGTTTACATAGCGCCTGCACGCATCCTGTGCCTCTCGTATACCATCGAATGAAAACGTGGGCTCAATGTTTTTGGTTCTTAGATATTCTGCAATAGTTTCATCCAACGATAGACCATTCGTTGTTATAGCCAGGCGAAAAGGCTTCGCTGTTTGTTCCTCCTTGGCCTCGGCATAAGCGACACACTGTTTAAGGAGGGGTACTTGCATGAGCGGCTCGCCGCCGAAAAAGCTGATCAGCGCGGGTGCTTCGGTGTGGGTTTGGTCAAAAAGGAGATCAATTGCGCGGCGGGCGACTTCCCAGGACATTGCGCTATTGCGTTTAGGGCCGCCATAACAATACGCACAATTGAGCTGACAATCATGAGTCAGGTGCAGTATGATGTCCATCGCGCTATTTCAAAGTCAGCTGATATTTGTGCATCCTCCCAGGAGCGTCGCCAGCATAGCGAGGGCAGCGGCGAGGGTCAGAAGCGGGACTCCACGCGCACGTTGCTTCTCTGCTAGATAGTCACCCAGGACCGGATACTGTGCGCCAGAATAGTTATGTACCCCTTTCAGTTCCATATTTACCCTCCTTTGAAAGACTTAGGAAAAACACATAATGTAGTCTACCATGAACAAATAAAAAAATCAATCAAATTTTTTTCAGCGTTTTTTCAGGGTCGTCAAGCCTCCTATATAAAAAGGAGTGGACGGGGCCTGGGCTTTTTAATTCAAATTGAAGAGGAGAGCGAACACAATAAATTCATGGTTCGAGCAACAAAGGAAGAAAAATTGTGCCTGTAGAATTTTGTAGACAACAGGAGCAAGAAGTGGTAAGGAAATAAATCAAGAAAGGCTGATTTCAATCAAATCGCAAATCGATCTATTAAGCGTAAAATGCTTACGATATGCTGACGAAAAAGTAAATCCATATTCTCATTGTTAGGCCTCTATGACTTTTGGCGATGGTATCTGATATAATTGGGACGCTCATTACATTTTAACTTGGCTCTGACAAACTCGGAAGCATAGATATAATGGAAGAAAGTACTGAAGGCAAGTCTAACCAAGGGCCAGAATCGACACGAGATCAGGTAAAAAGCAAGAATGATTGGCAAACAATTTTTAGGGGCACTGCTAAGGCGTTTGCATCGGGTGGGTGGATACCTAACCTAATTGTTGGAGTGATTTTATTGTTTCTCGGGATCCTCATTTCAGGATTTATGAATAATCCTATAGCTAAAATTGTATCACTGACGATCGCGTTAACGCTTATTATCTGGACGATTGCAATCGTAATGATATCTCGCATTCCTTCAAAAGAAGACCTCGCCCGTTCAGGACAGAAGACAGATTTTCCGAAAACATCAGAACCAACGCAAGACAATGAGTCACTGCACAAGACTGCCAAACAAGAACCTGTATCTAAAGGCACTCAACATGAATCACCGCCCCCAACGCAGAGTGCTAAGCAAAGGAGTATGCCCGTACTGCCACAAAACAGCTCCCCTGCTACTACAATGACAACTGTTCAATCAATTGTTGTCGAAGCAAGGCTCACCTGTGACCTAAAGCAAGGAGCAGAACTGCCTCCCTCTGAAGTTCCATACATACCCATTAGCGGTGCAGATTGTTTCTTAGAAGGGTCTCCCGGTAAATTTCGGCTTGATTTCGTATCGCCCGTTCGTTTCAGAAGACAGGATGATGACCGCATTGTTGTAATCAATCGCTATGCATTGCAACCCAACTCTGATCTTTATGGGCGACCCATTGAAATCCTGAAGAGCTTCAAAATAATTTTTGTAGCCGTCCAAACTATTGTTTTCGGAAAGGCTCTAAAGACAATGAACTTCTTTGAATCGTCTATGACGATCAATGGGCGAGATGTATGGTATTACAGGTACGATCTTAATGCACCTTTTCAAGAGGGGCCCGTTATCAGGCTACCGCTTGACTCTCTAGCCAAGCGGCTGGACGCGCAATGAACCAACTGGGCTTTGACGTGGCATAACAAACTGGCTCCAGCGTCCGTTAATAGCGTCCACTTAGTCTTTTCGTTAAACGTTATTAATAAAATGGAGAAATTGAGGTCAAGTCTTGCATTAAAACAATTGTTTGATTGCGAGACTTGGCCCCTTTTCCAATAAGGCGAAGACTACTCATGAAACGTTGTGAATGGGCCAATAAGAACGAGTTCGAGCAGTCTTATCATGATAAGGAATGGGGTGTGCCAATTCACGGCGACAGAAGCCTATTCGAGTTTCTTATCTTGGAAGGTGCGCAGGCAGGACTCAGCTGGTCTACCATCCTTCGAAAGCGAGGGGGTTATAGAAAGGCGTTTGACAATTTTGATGCCCGGAAAATCTCCCGATACTCCGAAGCTGACGCTTCTCGATTACTCGCTAATCCTGAGATAATAAGAAACAAGCTGAAGATTAACGCGACCGTTACGAACGCTCGAGCGTTCCTGCAAGTGCAGGAACAATTTGGAAGTTTTGATCATTACATCTGGCAATTCGTTGATGGCAAATCTATCCAGAATTCATGGAAGAAGATGACTGATATTCCATCAAGCTCTCCTGAGTCCGAAGCCATGAGCAAGGATTTGCGAAAAAGAGGGTTCAAGTTCGTGGGGGCAACGATTTGTTACGCCTTCATGCAGGCAGTTGGCATGGTAAACGATCATGTCGTAGGTTGTTTCAGACACAAGGAGCTCAAGAATAAAGGCTAGCATAAGGGATCGGTTCACTAGACCGGCGATAAATTCGGCTCTCGGGTAGCAGTAACGTTATGGAACAAAATAAACATATAATTCCCTGGAAATGCCATGTCTGTGGTGGGCAGTTTAGTACTATGGGCGGCGGCATCTGCAAAGAGTGTGGAAAGCCAACGTGTAATATCTGTTTTGGCCTGGGCAAGCTTAGGAATCTTGGCAGATTGAAAATGCCGGAGACAAGAATCTGTCGTAGCTGTGCGGGTAAGAAAGTAACAAAGCCATATTGAAACGATGCCAAGATTCGGCATTTGCTCAGGTTCGTCCGACATTGAGATGTGAATACCAATCAATAATAACGCTTGACAATAATATTGTCCCGCGTTAACATTTAATCAATGATAAAGAGCTTTCGTTGCAAGGAAACTGAGAAGGTTTTTCTACGGCAGCGGTCAGCTCGGTTCTCTGCTGATATTTACCGTATCGCGCTACGAAAGTTACTTTTGCTTGACGCTTCGGATAGGTTAGAGGACTTACGTATACCACCAGGGAATCGTCTGGAGAAACTTACAGGCAATCGTCAGGGGCAACATAGCATTCGCATCAATGACCAGTGGCGTATCTGTTTCCGCTGGGCAGACGGAGATGCTTATGAAGTAGAAATCGTAGATTATCATTAGGAGGTTACCACGATGAGGACAAAAATGCTTCCACCTATCCACCCGGGTGAAATTCTTATGGAAGAATTTTTAAAACCACTGGGTATCAGTCAGTATAAATTGGCTAAAGACATCAATGTTCCGGCCCGCCGCATAAACGAGATCGTTCACGGCAAGCGTTCCATCAGTGCTGATACGGCTTTGAGGTTATCTCGCTATTTCAAGCTTTCAGAGCGGTTTTGGTTGAACCTCCAGGCACAATACGATTTAGAGATGGAGAAGGAAAAATTTAGAGGGAGAATCGAGTCTGAGGTAAAAGTACTTGAACTACAAAGCGCCTAACCCATCGTACGGGGTGATGGATTAAAGGCCCCGTCGACTTCAATTGGCAGAAGAAAGGCAATTTATTTTACTTCCGGAATGATGTTGCCGCCTGAAGGGAAAATAGCCACGGCGGCCTCGGGCATCTTCTTAGATAACTGACCGATGGCTTCCTCCATATTCGATGAATACGAGAACTTCATCATCTTCACCTGTTCCGGAGAAAACCCTTCCGTCACGTGGATTACGTTGAACTTCTCTGCCAGCTCTTTAAAGAAGACGACCTGCATAATGTAAGAAATCCCAAAAGATTTGAGATGGTCAGGAACATCACCCTGGATTAAACGGCGATGGAAATCGCTCGCGCTTTCCGAGCTTCCCATCTCTTTGACAAGGGGCATGATCGAGCCTGCCTCTTTCTGCGGGGCGACCCAGATGATGGCGCCTCCGGATCGAGTGCAAAATTTCGCCATTCCCAAAGCTTTTGTGGCCTGTACGCCTATCTCTAAGGGAAAGGCTGAAGTGATGGTGACATCGGCCAAATTCTGAAGAGGGATGGTATAGAGGGAGGTTGAATAACGAGAAGCTTCTCTGTGTTCCGCGGTTGGGTCTCCTGCAAAGGCCTTGATGACCTCTTTCTTTTCGTTGATGATGAAGTCGAGCTTGAATGCGAGTCTTGAGAGACGCCCTGCATCCACAATTTCTTCAAAAAAAGAATTTCCTTCAAGACGATTCACTCTGCTGTTTCGGTGGCGCATCCAGGTGAAATGATGACTGGCGACAGAGCGATAAGAGCATACCCCTGGCATGATAATTTTATATCCCCCTCCATATCCGGCACAGGGATGGGGCATACATTCTCCGACACCAATGATCAAATCAGAGAATGCAACGTGGGGATTAATCTCTACCAATGCTCCACGATGGGTTTTACCGACGATCACATTATCAGAAGAATGAGGATCATGAGGGAAGATTCGGTTCTTCAGCCGGGAGAAAACTTCATCGCCCACTTTTGTTCTTAATTGCTCCAGAGTAGGGATCGGGTGCGTTCCCAAAGAGCAGATGCCAGTAATCCGCTTGTCCGGGATGCCGGCGTGATTAAGGCGATTGAGAATCTCGGGCAAGGCGAGATGAACCGGCGTTGGCCGCTGAAGATCATCAAATAGCAGAACAACATCCATTCCCGGACGAGCCAATTCTTCAATTTTCGGTGATCCGATGGGGTGATCTAAGGCACGTTTGATTTCTTGCACCGGGTCAGCAACCCCGGTAATGGGAGGTTTGTCCTCTGCGGAAATCAAGTTCCACCCCTTCGGGAGAGAAAAGTCTATCTTCTTTCGTTCATAGTTGACATAGAAACTCATGAGCATCTCCGCGTGCCGTAACAAGAATACATTTATTATAAATCAATTCTATCCGTTTTTCTTCAAATGATCCAAAAAGATTCTTCTCGGCAGGTTTCGGCCGAGAGGGAGGCTGTTATTGATTCTTTTTCAAATAATCCTGACAGAATTTCAATGCCTCTTCCGCAGGCAGGCCTTTTGCCGCTTTTTCCTTCACATATTCGTCGAGGAGGGGCTTCGCGGCCTTGGTCCATTTCTCTGCTTCTTCCTTTGTGAGGGGGATGATCTGGTTTCCCAATTTGACCGTAAAATCCTTCCCTTCTTTATCGATGTCATCCCAGGCCTTTCCGGCTTTCTCAATGTATTCCTTGTTTACGCCTTCAATGATTTTTTGAATATCGGGCGGCAATGCATTCCATTTCTCCTTGTTCATCGTGACAAAAAAAGCCGAGAAATAGGCACAAGGATAATCTTCAGTGGTGGATTTGATGACCTCACCCAGTTTCCACCCGTATAAGGCTTCATAAGGACATACGATTCCTTCAGTCACACCCCTCGATAGGGCATCGTAGGCATCGCTCATGGGCATGGCCACGGGGGTCGCTCCCAAGGCTAAGACGATTTTAGTGCTCATACCGGTACTGCGAATCTTCATACCCTTGAGTTCCTCAAGTGTACGGACGGGCTTCTTTGTATGGAGCAATCCAGGACCATGGCAGATAAAAAACATAATTTTCGTCTCATCAAGTTCCTTCGGCCTGAACTTTGCGTAGAATTCGTTAACCATTCTTGTGGCCACCAATGCACTTTTGATTCCCAACGGCAGATAGAATACCTCGGTTAAAGGAAACCTCCCACGCGTGTAAGCCAAATCCGAATTTCCGAAATCGGAAATTCCTCTGATCACCCCGTCGTAGCACTTATCAGGCGGAGTGAGAGTCCCACCGGGAAAGAGAGTGATCTTGACTGCTCCATTTGTTCTTTTTTCGATTTCTTTTGTCCACTCGGTTAAAATTACTGTATTCCGATGAGGCGCAGGGAAAAAAGTTGAGAGAGTGAAGCTGAAAGATTTTGCCTGTCCGAATGCCGACGGGGCAAAGCTGAATATACCGATGAACATAAAGGATAAAAGGACCGACACGATTTTTTTCTGTTTCATTGGAGGCTCCTTTCCGGTTATATTGGGGTACAGTATGCCAAGAATTGCAATGTTTGTCAAGTAAAATCAGATAGTTCATGGAACTCTATTGACAAAATAGAACCCGCTGAGGTAGAGTTTTTTGGTGAGGCGATTGGTCATAAGAACGAGTAGCACGATTCGAAAAAGGGTCTACAATTTTCTTCGAGAGCAGCTCTTGAGCGGGGAGATCCAGCCTCATCAGCATCTGATAGAAGCTAAGATTGCGCGGGACATCGGAACCTCCAGAACTCCGGTGAGAGAAGCTTTTCATAGCCTGGAATTAGAGGGTCTCATCGAATCAATACCAAGAGTAGGTTACGTCGTCAAACCCATCAACGAAAAGGAGGTTGGGGAGATCTGTGAGATCAGGGCAGCCATTGAGGGATTGGGTACTCGCTGGGCCATGGCAAAAGCCCACGGGAAATTGGTTGCGGAATTGAAAAAGAACATCGCTGCTTCAGAAGAGAAGGTTTCAAAAGGAGATGTGCGTTCATTTGTAGATATGGATGCAAAATTTCATGAGATTATTTCGAAGTTTAGTGGAAGCCAACGTCTCGTCGAACTGGCCCAGGGTTTAAGGCGACATATGCTACGATATAGAGTTCAAAGTATTTACTCGGTCGATAATGTCTTAAGAGCTATTGAGGGACATAAAGGAATACTGGGGGCGATAGAGAAACGAGATCTGGATCAGGTCAACAGGGCGATAGGGTACCATCTGGAGCAGTCAAAGAAGGATATCCTGAGGTACGCCTTCAAGGAGACGCCAAAAAAATAGCCCTTTATTCTCCCTTCCCTACAGAGACTTTAGCGTATGGGACAGAGAGCCAGCTTCTGAAGCTTTAGAATTGCGGTTTTTTCTAGGGTATGGGTTGCAAACCTGATGTTTGAAATAGCGCTTCCACGGTTAAGAAGATTATGAATTTATTCGCTTAGAGGTTCCACCCTAAAACTTCATCAGCCGCCTCTCTGTCTGTGGCCGATAGCAGTTTCATAGGAATGCGATGAGGAAGGGATAGCTAATGATCGAAATTAAGTTCAAGGGTCGCGGCGGGCAGGGAGCGGTTGTCGCTTCAGAAATTTTAGGCCGGGCCTTTTTCTTGGAAGGGAAATACCCGCAATGCTTCTCACTCTTTGGAGGGGAGCGCCGCGGTGCTCCGGTCGTCGGATTTTTGCGTGTGGATGAAGAGCCCATTCTTTTAAAATGTCAGATCAAACGCCCCGATCAGATGATCGTTTTTGACCTCTCGTTGACGGATGAGAAGGAGATATTTCAGGAACTCAAACCAAATGGATCGGTTCTGGTCAACTCAAACAGAGAAATCGATTTTTTTAAGAATTTTAGGGAATACAGATTTGGCGTGATCGATGCCGGCGCGATTGCCAGAAAGGCGGGTTTGGGAGGTACTTTTAATACGGCCATGCTGGGCGCCTATGTTCGCTTGACCCATCTGGTGAAGATGGAGACACTCATCGAAGCAGTGATGAAAATGGTGCCTGCAAAAATTGAGGAGAATGTCGATGCTGTCAAAGAGGCTTACGAACAGACAAAGGTGTTTGAGATAGAGAGATAACGGAATATGGAAATTCAACATGATTCTTCATCTGAGTTTGTCATTCCCATCTCTTATGGCAGCTCGGAAATCACTCAGACCGGAAAATGGGGCTTCCAAAAACCAGAAACAGTTTTCATGACAGCTCCCTGTCAGGAGGCCTGTCCCGCGGGGATTAATATTCCTCAATTCCTCTACTTCGCCAACGAAGGGCTCTATGGGGAAGCCCTTCTGACGATCCTTAAAGAAAGTCCTTTTCCGGGGATATGCGGAAGGGTCTGTTTTCATCCATGTGAGCTTAGCTGCAACCGGGCTCAGTTCGACGAGTCCGTGTCCATTCATACAATGGAAAGATATGTTTCTGATGCCACATCGAATGAGATGATCGAGCTTTTGCCTTTATCGGTCGGGAAATCGAATGTGGCTATCGTGGGCGCGGGCCCAGCAGGCCTTTCCTGTGCTTATTTTCTTTCTCTACTCGGGCATCACGTAACTATTTTTGAAGCAAGGAAAGAGCCTGGTGGAGTCATGCGCTGGGGAATTCCTGACTATCGCCTTCCCAAATCAATATTGAAGAGAGAGATTCAAAGGATATTAAGTCTCCCCATCGAATTAAAGACCGGGACCAAGATTGGAAGAGATATCTCTTTTGATGAGCTAAGCCAGTTTAATGGGATTTTTCTGTCGCCCGGGGCTGGGATTAATGTGCTCCTTTCCCTTCAGGGAGAAAAATTGGGACAGATCTGGAAGGGTAGAGAATTCCTGGAACGAATCAACTCAAAAGAAAAGATCAAATTGGGAAAAGAGACGATCGTCATCGGTGGGGGCAATACTGCCATGGATGTTGCGAGATCAGCGTTGCGTCTTGCTTCCGGGGTAACAGTCGCTTATCGAAGAACCAGGGATGAGATGCCAGCGATTAAAGATGAAATTGAGGAGGCCGAGGGAGAAGGAGTCAAATTTGGATTTCTGATTCAACCGGTGAAAGTAAACATTCTCAAGAATAAAAAACTGTCTGTAAAATTTCAGTGTATGAAACTAAGCCGTCGGGATCAGAGCAGTAGACCAAAGGCCATCCCTGTAAGGGGGAAATTTATCACCTTGGAAACGGATCACCTCATCACAGCTGTAGGCGAGCAGGTCGATCTTTCATGGCTTCCGGAAGAATTGATTAAGAACCAGTTAATCGAAAGAAAACGCTCTTCCAAGATATTTGCCGGTGGAGATGCCGTGGACCAACCCAGGACCATTGTGACGGCGATCGGTGCTGGGAAGAGGGCTGCCATTTCCATCGATTCCTTTCTGCGAGGAAACGATGAGGATTCAATCCTCTCGAAGATGACGGTTGGAAGCAAAGGATCTCTTTCAATGGAGGCATATCTTCGAGGCAGGGAGAATGCAGATTGGCCACAAGCAAAAAAGGTCGTCCCTTATGAAGAGATTAATACTCTCTTTTTTGAGCCGAGCAAAAGAGCCCGAGTGCGGAAACGAAATCGGGATAGAGTTCTAAAAAGTTTTTCAGAGGTCAATCTGGGTTACAGTGCCAAAGAAGCCAAATTCTCAGCCTCAAGATGCTTTTCCTGTGGCACATGTAACTACTGTTACAATTGCTATTATTTCTGCCCTGAAGGGGTCATTTCCCTCGATCCTGCTCAGAGAGCAAGAACGGTTGACTTTGATCATTGTAAAGGGTGCGGGACCTGTGCAAAAGCCTGTCCGAGAAGCGTGGTGGAGATGAGGAAATTGCCATGAAGGAATTTATGACAGGAAATCATGCAGTCGCCCATGCTGTTAAGCTTTGCCGCGCCCCTTTGATCGCCGCCTATCCCATTACACCGCAAACAGCCATTTATGAAAAACTTTCTGAATGGGAGGCCTCGGGCGAACTGAAAGGCATCATGATGCGAACGGAGTCGGAGCATTCGGCGATGGCTTCTTGCATCGCTGCTTCCTTGACGGGCGTCAGGACCTTCACGGCGACTTCGTCCCAGGGCATTGCTCTGATGCACGAGATGCTTCATTTTGCAGCCGGCTGCCGTGCTCCGGTGGTTATGGCGAATGTCAATCGATTGCTCGCCGCACCCTGGGGATTCTGGGCCGACCAGCTGGATAGCCTTTCTCAGAGAGACACAGGATGGGTTCAGTTTTATTGCGAAAATGGCCAGGAGTCTCTCGATACGGTCATCCAGGCTTACAAAATAGCGGAGCAGGTTTACCTTCCGACAATGCTCTCTCTGGAAGCCTTTTTTGTTTCTCACTTTATGGAGGTGGTTGACCTGCCGGAACAGGAGCAGGTCGATCAATTCCTTCCTCTGATGGATCTTCCCCACAAGTTCGACATTGACAAACCCGGGTTTCTCGTTCCTGTGGTTCCGTCGGAATTATACCAGAAGTATAAGCACATGGCTCAGGTTTCTATGGACTCTGTCAAGAGAATTGCAGTGGAGGTGGACCAAGAATTTAAGGAAGAATTTGGAAGAGGCTACGGAATCGTAGAGCCGATCATGCTTGAGGACGCAGAGGTCGTTTTGGTCACGGCAGGATCGATTACGAGCACGGCAAGGGTAGCCGTCAAGGACCTCCGTAAGCGAGGAAAGAAGATTGGTTTACTTAAGGTGCGCCTCTTCAGGCCGTTCCCGGTAGAGGCAGTGCAGATTGCCCTCAGAGGAAAGAAAAAGATTGCTGTCATTGACAGAAACATATCCCTTGGGAGTGGAGGCATATTTTGTCAAGAGCTGAGAGCAGCGCTAGTGCATTCTCCTGAGCATCCCCTCACCTATAGCTATCTTGCAGGGATTGGGGGTACAGATGTTACTCCTGAAGTCATTGAAAAAATTGCTTCAGACGTGACGAATCGAGAGCAACCCGTAGATAAGCCGATTTGGGTTACGGAGAGCTGAAGTAGCTTATCAGGAGATCAGAAGATCAGAGCGCAGATTACCAGGAAATCAGAATATCAGAGAGAAACTTTCTAAATCTGATACCCTAATACCCTGATATACACCTACTGATATCCTGCTACTCTGATAACCGGTTTGATCGCTGTTGTTAGTGGAAGGATAAGCCATATGGATTCATTCGCACAAGAACCCAATTTATTGAGGCCAGGTCATGCGGCGTGTGCGGGCTGCGGTCTTGCCGTTGGCATGAAGCTTGTCCTTCAGGCCATGGGACCTCGAACCATCGCCGTGATTGTTCCATCCTGCGAAGGAGCGATTGGAGGGGTGTACCCTAATACCGCTTATGGTGTCCCGACGATTCATTCTGCTTTTGAGATCGCCGCACCGACTGCGGCCGGGATCGCCAATGCCCTTAAAATCCAGGGGAAGGATGATATTCACGTGCTGGCCTTTGCAGGAGATGGGGGAACCTTCGACATTGGCCTACAGGCTCTTTCCGGAGTGGCGAAGAATAACGATGACATCATCTACGTCTGCCTCGACAACGAAGCGTATATGAACACCGGGATTCAGGTGAGCTCTGCAACGCCTTCCTACGCCTGGACGGGGACGACCCCTCAGGGCAATCCCCGTCGTAAGAAGAATATCATGGAGATCATGGCCGCTCACTATAATCCATATTCCGCAACGGCCACGATTGGCTTCCCGCGCGATCTTCAGCAGAAGATTATGAAGGCAAAGGCCATCCGAGGTACAAAATTCATTCATATGCTCGTTCCTTGTCCAACAGGCTGGAAAACACCGTCCGACATTTCCCCGGAGTTGTCCATCCTCTCTGTTGAAACGAATGTCTTCCCGCTTTACGAGGTGGAAGATGGGAGGAGATACACGATCAATCGTAAGTCGCGCTGCCTCCCCGTACAGGAGTACCTTTTGAAGCAGGGAAGATACAGACACTTGAAGAAAGAGCAGATCAGACAGATTCAATTGGATGTGGATGAGGAGTGGGGAAGATTGAAGCAGAGGGCAGGTCGTTTGATCTCGGGAGACGGACGACAAATTCCATAGGGGAAAATGAGAATGGGGAAGACTTCTGAGTTAAAAGGGGATTCCATGAAAGGATTCTGGATTTTTTTTGATAAACTGGTAGAGGTGATGGCAGCCTTAGCCGGGGTGTTACTGGTCTTTATATCGGCTGCCATGTGCTACACGATCTTCATGCGATTCGTATTTAATCGGACAACGATATGGATCGTACCGGTGAGCGAATATGCCCTCTTGTGGGCAGTTTTCCTTGGTACAACTTGGCTCTTGAAGGAGGGGGGACATATCACGACCGATGTTATCTACACTCATCTTAATGAGAAAACCAAGCGCATTCTCGACTGTATCATGGCTGTCATCGGCGGGTCTGCGTGTGCAATGTTGTTTTATCTTGGCATGGTTCATACGTATGATTGCATTATACATGGGGTGACCGACGTGAGGGCATTTACCGTCCCGAAAGCAGTTGTCTTTATCATCATCCCTATAGGCAGCATCCTCCTTGCCATCCAGTTTTTCAGGATGGCTTGGAGCAAACTTATCGACACTGGGACGGGGAGGTAATGCATGGAATGGTGGTTGATTATTTCGTTGCTTTTCGGCGGGATGGTGTTTATGTTGCTTACCAACCTGCCCATTGCCTTTGCCTTTCTCGTTGTCAATATCGTTGCAGCCTATTTTTTCCTGGGGGGATTCCCAGGTCTCGTGGGGGTGGCGACAGGAACGTTCACCTCCATTACAACCTTCACTCTGCTCCCTGTACCGTTTTTTATCCTTATGGGAGAACTGATCTTCCATTCAGGCCTTGGGCTGAATGCTGTGAATGTGCTTGATAAATGGCTTGGCAATCTTCGCGGCAGACTTTCTCTCCTCGCGATTATTATGGGGGTGATCATCGGCGCTTTGAGCGGATCCACCATTGCAACATGTGCTCTCCTTGGTACCATCCTGCTTCCTCAAATGTTAGAAAAAGGCTACAGCAAAAATATGAGTCTCGGTCCGCTCATGGGAGTGGGGACCGTGGATGCGCTCATTCCCCCGAATGCACTCACCGTGGTCCTCGCAAGCCTTGCCAATATCGACGTTGGCCAACTCTTGATGGCTGGCATCCCCGCGGGCATCATGATGTCGGCTCTTTCCTTTATCTACGTGGTTTTATGGTTGCGGATCAGACCTGAAGAAGCGCCCATGTATCTTGTACCCAAAACCCCTCTGAAAGAGAAGGTGAGGGTTACCCTGCGAGATCTGATACCCCTCGGCTTTATCATCTTTTTGGTCATCGGTCTCATATTTATGGGTGTGGCAACCCCTACGGAATCAGCTGCAGCAGGAACATTTGGAGCATTTATCTTAGCCATTCTTTACAGGCGCTTAAATTGGGAAATTATCAAGAAGTCGGTCATGAGTACCGTCAAAGTCACGGTAATGATATTCATGATTGTCATTGTCTCAACCACATACGGTGAGATATTAGCCTTTACCGGTGCTGCTGCGGGCATGACGAATTTTATTACCAACCTCACCATCCCGCCGGTGGTGATTCTCGTCGGCATGCTGGTCGTCGTCCTGATCATGGGTTGTTTTATGGAAACCGTGGCCATTATGATGATCACTATTCCGATCTATATGCCGGTTGTCAATGCTCTGGGGTTTAACAAAATCTGGTTCGGCGTGATGATGCTTATTGCCCTTGAAACAGGTTTGATCACTCCTCCCTTTGGTGTTACCCTCTTTGTGATGAAGGGCGTGGCACCTCCTGACGTCACCATGAGTGATATCTGGAAGGCAGTCACTCCCTATGTCATTGTAGATATATTGTGTATTGCCCTTGTGTTAGCCATGCCAAGTATAGCAACTGTTGTACCAAATCTTATGGGAATGATGCATTAGAACTGAAGCGGGATTTATGAGCACCAGCATGAACAGCGGAGAGTGTTTAGCACGAAGCCTAAAGGAAATATTAAAAGTGGTTCGCTAATCCTGAACGTTAGACATGATCCGCTGAATGCAAAAATATGAAAGAAGGAGGGTTAGCTATGGGAAAGAGATCGACGGTTTTATTTTTTACAGCTCTATTCACATTTGCGGTTTTAAGTATAGGGAGTGGGCCGGTTAAGGCAGAAACCATCACCCTGAAAGCAGTTACCGGATGGCCCAAAACAGCGAGTGAGTACAAAGCGTTTTCAATCTTCGCCGACCTGGTGGAACAGATGGTTGCAAAAAAGGCCCCCGGGGAAATGAAAATACAGTACATTGGAGGACCCGAGGCGGTTAAATCACAAGACCAGGCTCAGGCCTGCCAGCGGGGCATGGTTGATATGATTTTCACCACCAATGCCTACTACGTATCGGTTTTACCCGATGTAGATGCCCTCAAACTGTCTGTTTTCACACCAGCAGAAGAAAGGGCAAAGGGCGCCTGGGCCTATATGAATCAACTGCACGAAAAAATCGGGCTCTATTACCTGGCGAGACTTGGTTTGGGTACACAATTCCACCTCTACCTTGAGAAGCCCATCAAGACTGCTGACCTCAAGGGACTTAACATTCGTGTATCCCCCATGTATCTCCAAATGGTAAAGGGGCTGGGCGGAAACCCTATTGTGATTCCGCCCACAGAGGTATATTCCGCCCTCGAAAGGAACGTTGTCGATGGCTATTGCTGGCCATCCGTTGGCATTCGCGATTGGGGATGGGATAAACAGACAAAATATATCGTCGATCCCGGTTTTTACCAAGTGCCAAACCCCCTCGTAATGAACCTCAACACGTGGAATAAGCTGCCCAAAAAGCTTCAGGATCTTCTGACCGTGGCGGCCGCCGAAGCAGAGAAAAAGGTCGTTGCGGATTTTGCTAATCTTGCAAAACAGGAACGGCCCATCCTTATCAAAGCAGGTATCCAAGCCATTACTCTGCCCCCTGCGGAGAGCGAAAAGTTCCTGAAAGTGGCATACGATGAAGGCTGGAAAGACGTTCTAGAGAAGTGTCCTGCCACAGGCCCTAAATTGAAAGAGTTGCTCACGAAGAAGAAATAGTTTCCCCTCACCCTTCCCCTCTCCCCTTGCCTACCGGCAGGCAGGCAAGGGGGAGAGGGTATGAGGGAAGAGACAGCTATGAAGAAATTCTTTTTAGTCTTATTTGGCATTATGGTAATCTCATGGGTTACTGCCGGTGCCATTCAAAAAGATGTAGATGTCCAGGGAAGGAAATTAATCTCCTTAAAACCAGGTTTTGCTTTAACGTTACCCTCTGAATTTAAGCTTATCCATTCTTTCTTACAGGAGAGTCCTGAAGAGAGTTCGCTGACACGTGTTTATTTCTTTGTAAAGAGCAAAGAAAAACAGGTTGAAGAGATGCTCATTCTTCAGATCGCGGATAAGACGAACCCTCAGGCTGGCCCGATCATCGCCCCTTCTTTGAAGCCTTACATAGAGAAAAGATTGTATTCAAAGGGGAAGGTGAAGCAAGGTCAAATAAAGGTGGATTATTTGACCCAATCCATGGCATGGAACCCGGACGCTCCCTCCCTCCAGCCCATCGTTAAAAAAGGCTTCGTCATCCCTGGTCATTGGGCGCTTCAGGGACAGTTTCAGTTTCACTACCAGGGGCAGAACGCTGTCCTCTGTAGGTATTCAAGAGACATCCATTCCTTTGGCACAAAGGTGAAAGACAAGGGAGACGCTTGGGAGAAAGGGCTGCTCTCGGGAAATGAGAAGAAGGCTTATGAAACCTTTCAAAAGACATTTATGGAAATGATAGATTCCATTCAGATAGATAAATAGGGACGCTGTCCCTATTTATTTTGGGTGAGAACATTGGATCGTAAGATCTTTTCTATGAAAGAGGGAATATCTCGGTGCATTCAGGATGGTGACTCCATCGTGATGGGCGCTGCTCTGGAAGCAGCCATCCCCTTTGCGGCCGGGCATGAAATCATCCGGCAGGGGAAGAAAGATCTCACCCTCATCGGCCCCATCTCGGATATGCTCTTTGATCAGATGATTGGCTCCGGTTGTGTGAGAAAGGTGATTGCGGCCTGGGTAGGAAATGTGATCATGGGCGTAGGCTACAACCTGAGAAGGGCAGTTGAGGAAGGGGTCCCAAAAAATATAGAGATTGAAGATTACACCAATTTTACTATTTCCCTAGCCCTTCATGCTGGAGCCCTGGGAATTCCGTTCATCCCAACAAAAAGCCTTTTGGGGACAGCTATGATTTCAGAGCGACAACCCTTTAAGGAGATGAAGTGTCCTTATACCAAAGAAATATTGGCCTTAGTTCCTGCTTTGAAACCTGACGTTGCCATTGTTCAGGCCCAGAAAGCGGATGAGGAAGGGAACACCCATTTTTGGGGTGGTAGTGGCGTGACCAAGGAGGCAGCGCTGGCAGCTCGAAAGATAATCGTGGTCGTGGAGGAGATAGTTAGTAAGAAGGCGATCCAGAAGGACCCCAATCGTACGCTCATCCCTGGATTTTTAGTCAATGCCGTAATTCCTCAACCCTGGGGCGCTCACCCATCCCCGATGCAGGGCTACTATAATCGAGACCACGAAAAATACACGACCTATCATCAGAAATCAAAAGAGAGAGAAGGATATCTGAAGTGGCTTGACCAGTGGGTGTTAGGGGTAAGAGACAGAGAAGGTTATCTCAATCTCTTAGGGGAAGAAAAAGTGAAATCACTTTTGGTGAAGCGCCATAGAAAATCTCTTCCAGTGGATTATGGATTTTAATTAAAATCCCTCCCTTGCCTTCGCCGAAGCGGCTTCGCGCAGGCAGGCGACCTCCCTTTGTTAAAAGGAGGAGAAGACAAATCCCCCTTTGGCAGAGGGGGATTGAGGGGGATTTATATTGAGGCAAATTCGTATGGATTACACCTTGGAGGAATTGATGGTTGTCGCAGGGGCTCGCGAAATCCTCGACGATGATGTTGTCTTTGTAGGAATGAGGCTTCCCCTCTTGGCCTTCCAGCTGGCAAAGGACACGCATGCTCCTCATGCAATCGGCATATTCGAGAATGGGATATTAAGGGATAGGCCGGTGGGGGATGCTCTCTACACGATGGGAGATGCTCCTAATACCGAAGGCGCGATCTGGGCGACCTCCATGATGGATATCATGGCGCTCTTGCAGGACGGAAAGGTGAGTTTGGGCTTTATCGGCGGGGCTGAGGTCGATCGATTTGGCAACCTTAATACTACTTACATTCAGGAACAGGGGCGGGCTCAGATCCGTCTTCCCGGTAGCGGTGGGGGAAGCGATATTGCATCGCTCTCGAAGCGATTTGTGATCATCATGAAACATGAGAAGCGTCGATTCGTAGAAAAGGTGAGTTATGTGACGTCCCCTGGATTTGGGGATGGAAAAGGTTGGAGAGAGAAAAACGGGCTAAGGGGAGGAGGCCCCTGTGCCGTGATAACGACCAAAGGAATGTTGAGGTTTGATTCCGAAACAAAAGAGATGATCCTCAACTCGATTCACCCCGGAATTACTATGGAGAACGTTGTTGAAAATACTGGGTGGAATTTGAGATGTGCACAAAAAATTGAGAAAACGAAACCTCCAATGCGATCTGAACTCCGGATCGTAAGAAAATACGACCCGCTTGGTTTCTGGACCGGCAAGAGAAAGCCACAGTTCGATTAATAGAACAATTTATATTCAATCACCGTGTTAAAGAATGGTTTATTTTTTGTACAATATGTACTATGAATGACAAATAATTGACCATTGACCAATTTCTACTTTCTCTTCCCCAGAGGAAAACTTTTTCGTTTTTTTCGAAATCTAAAAAAACTCTACATTTTCAATAGGTTAGGATTTTGTGGCAAATTTTTAATTTGTGCCAATTTTTGGCAACTAATTTGCATAACATCTAGCCGAGGTTTTTATGCCCGAAATACTCCTTGGTGACCTTTCCCAGGTGAAACTTTTTGATATTCTTAAGCCCTTACTAATGGGGAAGAAGACCGGAAGATTATCCTTCAGGGGAAAAGAGAATGGTGAAATGTACCTAGAGACGGGCAATATCGTTCACGCTAAGGCTCCCACTTCCTCCGGGGAATATGCTTTTTTCACTATCATGGGATGGAAGGTGGGGAGAATCTCGTTTGAACCGGATGAACCCCCTCCCGAAAGAACCATTCCTATTCCTTCTGAACAATTACTCCTAAATTGGTCCTCAAAAAAGATCGAATGGGAGCGAATACGAGAGGTCATCCCTTCAAACAGTGCCATTTTCAGCCTTTCCGCCCGGAGCAACGGAGAAAACAAGAATATCACCCCGGACCAATGGGCTGTGCTGGCCTTGTCAAATGGGACAAGGAGCATATCAGAGGTTGCAAAGTTTCTTGACTGGGATGAGTTTAAAGTGATCAGAACCATTTATCAACTCATCCAGGCCGGGTTAATGGAGCAAGCAGGTGTACGGAAACCCATTCAGAAAAAATTGGTACGGGAGGATTTTTTCTCAGTGATTGAGAATGAGTTGAGGAAGGTAATGGGCGCGGTTTCCCCTTTTGTCGTCGATGATAAACTCGCCGAATTCGGGGAGAAAAGGGATTCTTTCCCCCAGGATAAACTATTGTCCTTTGTCGAGGCATTAGGGGAAGAGATCCCACATGATCAGAGGAGAAGGGAGTTCAAGAAAAACGTGATGGAATTTTTCTCAACGAAATAGAAAACAATTGGGACATCCTGTTTCCCGCAGGGGATCTCAAAAGGAGGGACCTTATGGCAGTAAAAAAGAAAACCGGGTTGGGTCTGCTACCAAAATTATTGATTGGAACTCTGATTCCAATTTTGCTCGCCTTCTTAGTCATCTGGGTGATTGTCTTTTTCAGTGTTGATTTGGGAACTTTCCGGATTACGAGTATTAAAGATATTGGATCCGAAAGCCTGAAGGAATTGACGACCACGGCTCAGAAGGAATCCAAGTCCTCTCTGGATAGATTGGGAGAGAGGATGATCAGGGAGAAGGCGATCGATGTGGCTGCGCAGATTGAAATCTTTATCAAAACGCATCCCAAAATGAAAAGAGAGGATGTTCTGAGGGACCCGTGGCTTAAGACGATCGCCGTTCAAAAAGTGGGAGAAACAGGTTACACGGCTGTTCACGATAATCAGGGCATCAATTATTTCCATGCAAATCCGAAGATTGTCGGGACAGATTTGCATGATCTCTCAAAGCCCCTTCCTGCTTTCTGGAAAATCTTGGAAGCGAGTTTGAAAGGGCCGGCCTCGGGTTACTATGACTGGAAGGATGCAGACGGAAGGATACGCCCCAAATATATGTATTTAGCCACGGTACGGGATACCGACCTCATCGTTGCGGCAACGACCTACATCGATGAATTTTCAAGACCAGCAAAGGCCATGGAAGGGAAGATGAAACAGATCGAGAGGACCTATCTCGAGGATTATCAGGGTAGAATCAAGATATTTTATTTGGTTATTCTGGGTGTGATTATTGTTCTGTTGGTGAGGATTTACTTTTATGCACGGTCCGCCATTCACCCCATCCGCTACCTTTCAGAAGTCGCAGATAAAATTAGCATGGGGGAATTGGATACCGAGATCCGGGTGAAGGGAAAAGGGGAAGTGGGTGTCCTTGCCGAATCTATCGAGCGAATGCAAATAAGCGTGAGGGCAGCCATTGAGAGGTTGCAAAAGAGGAGAGAGGGCAAGTAACTTTAAGCAGGAATTTCGGAGAAGGTATGCGATCAGGGAATCCGGATTAAAGACTCCGAACTTCCGAGGGGGAGATCATGATACTTCCAAGGGGAGACGTGCTACATAGACATTTGTCGACCGCTTATACGGACTTCAACGCCCTTTTGTCGACCTTAAAAACAGGAGACTTTAGCGGGATCATTGAAATTGAATTTCCTGAGAATAAAGGGATCATCTTCGTTGACTCTGGAGAAATCATCAATGCTGAGGCCAGGGTTGATAATGATTCGAAAAGGCTTGTCGGGCAGGAGGCGATTCAGGCTGTCCTTACTCTGTCGAACCGAAAAGATGGAGTGATCAATGTTTACCGATTAGCACCCGAGAGGGTGGCCATTGTTGCCAGCAATCTTCAGTACGAGATCTTGTTCAAGGGGCTTTCCACGGATTTCACCCGTTTAGACAAACTTCTTCTTAAGTTAAGGGAAGATAAACACAATGGTTTCATCGAGGTTCTGACAAAAGAACAGCAAGCCATGGGAGTCCTCTTTCTTGAAGGAGGCGAACCAGTGGAAATGTTCACCACTCCGGTATCTGGGCCTTCGGTATTTGGTCGAAAATCGATTCCAATATTTGTTGAAACTGCTATTAAACAGGGAGCCATTTTTGATGTCTATAAGAGCAAAGGTAAAATTTTGAAAAAGGAAAAAAAGGGGAGCGACGAAAAAGAGATTAAAGAGATTAAAGAAAAGAAAACGGCGGGCTCCCGGGAAGACTTGAAAGAACTGATGCCGATTTTGCAGGAGGTTATATTCCAAGCAGAAGAGTTAGTTGACGGATCTTCCCGAAAAAGAGGTCTATTTCGTAAGATATTTAAGGAAGTCCTCATCGAAAAGTCGGAAGAATTTCCCTTCCTTGATCCATTTGCCGGTGAATTCGAATATCGAGACGGAACAATTCAATTTACCGGAGAGATTGGAGCAAGAGATTTTACCACGGGGATTGTAGAAGGTCTGGTGAGCACCCTATTACATCTTGAAAAAGAACTGCCTCAAGATAAGATACTCCCCTTGAAGTTAAAGGCCGGAATCGAATCCTCCCTTGAGCATCACGGTGAGGCATTGAAGCGATTGGGAGTTGATGCGATTACTTCTTCGATTTTTAAGTGAAGCGCGGTTACCCTCGTTTCTTTTCACCTCATCGAATCCTGCCTTCCCCCACCGCGGTGGAGCATTCAGCTGAGCTTCAATAAAACCTTCCTATCTATCTGATTCTGCGTTGGAATTGAGCCGGCCGATTTTCCTTGACAAATTTTTTCTACTTAATATACTTAATATTTGTTCAAAAATTCTCAAGGCGAAATTCAGAGCGTGATGGGTCAATGATATGGATGCCAAGCGGTCAATTTGAATTTCGTCTGAAGTTTTGGTCCCCAAATGTTAGGAAGGAGGTGGTTAGCAACCCGAGAGGGTTTAGTTTTCCTATTATAACTATTCAATACAAAGCAACTATTTGATTACAGAAGGAGGTTAGGGATATGAGACATTGGAAGTTAGGAGCTTTATTCTTATGTTTATCTGTTGTTGGATTCTCGTTTTTGACATCCTCTGCATTTGCACAAACAAAACCAATCGAGCTCAATTACTCTATCTTTTTCCCGGAGACCCATAAAAACGCTAAGTCAGCTGCTGAATGGGCGAAAGAAATTGAGAAGCAGACCAATGGAAGGGTCAAGATAACAATGTTTTATAGCGGCACACTGACCCCTGCTGATAAATGTTATGATGGTGTCGAGAAAGGGATTTCTGATATTGGTTACTCGGTTCTTGCATATACCAGAGGGAAATTCCCTTTGACTGAGGTGAGCGACCTACCCTTAGGTATGAAGAGCGGTTTGGTTGCAACAAAGTTGATCAATGAATATTATAATAAATTCAAACCCAAGGAATTTGAAGGAATAAGAGTCATGTACCTTCATGGCCATGGTCCTGGAATTATCCACACCAAAAAAGCCGTCAATAAACTTGAGGATCTCAAAGGAATGAAGATCCGTTGTACAGGCATGGCTTCAAAAATAGCAGCAGCCCTTGGAGCAACTCCTGTGGCCATGCCAATGGGCGAGACCTATGATGCATTAAGCAGGGGCGTTGTAGATGGTTCGATGGCACCGCAAGAAGCGCTGTTTGGTTGGAAGTGGGGAGAGGTCGTGAAGTTTACCGTCGAAGACTGGGGTGCTTCTTACAGTTCAGGCATGTTTGTGGTTATGAATAAAGATAAGTGGAATGCATTGCCTCCGGATATCCAGAAGATTGTAGAAAAGATAAACGGAGAGTGGATTGAAAAGCAAGGGAAAACATGGGATGAGATCGATAAAGAGGGAAGAGATTTTACTCTGAAATCGGGCAATAAGATCATCCCCCTTTCAAAGGAAGAAAATGAGAAATGGATAAAGGCTGTCAGGCCGTTGCTTGATGATTATGTCAAGAATATGAAGGATAAAGGTCTGCCAGGAGAGGAAGTATTGAAGTTCTATATGGATACATTGAAGAAACTTCAGTAGACGGGAAGGAGAAGGGGTGGTTGACATTCCTTCTCCTTTTTATTATTTTAGTGCGAGAAAATGAGGAGAAGGAGCCATCGATGAAAGGATTTTTGAGCGGTGTGGAGAAAATCGGTAAATTTCTTAATATCATTGCGGGGATTAGCCTCACCTTCCTCATGTTGCTGACCATCGCCGATGTTATTTTAAGGCTCTTTAAAAAGCCTGTTGTTGGCACGTACGAAATGGTGGCTTTAGCAGGGGCAGTGGTGATTGGATTCTCCATGCCCCTTACGTCTTTTATCAGACAGCATATTTTTGTTGATTTTTTTATTTTAAAGTTTTCCCTGAAGGTGAGAAATATCTTCAACATTGCTACAAGAGGCCTGGTGATGGCGCTGTTTTTGCTGGTGGGTTGGAACATGTTTAAGTATGCACGGGATCTACAAAAATCGGGCGAGGTTTCCCTTACCTTACAGATGCCTTTCTATCCTGTTGCTTATGGCGTGGGGGTTTGCTGCTTCATCCTGTGCCTGGTGTTCGTGTGCGATATTATAAAAATATCTAAGGGGGAATACGAGGATGTATGAGGTTACGGTAGGGCTGGTTGCTCTGGCAGTGGTGTTACTATTATTCCTTACAGGGATTGAGTTAGGATTTGCAATGGCATTGGTCGGTTTTCTGGGATTCGCCGTCCTTGTATCCACAAAGGCTGCATTGAATTTATTAGCCAAGGACTTTTTCGATGTCTTTGCATCGTATGGGTTTACCGTCATACCGCTCTTTGTCCTGATGGGTCAGATTGCATTCAATGCTGGAATTGCAAAAAGGCTATTCAATACGGCCTATCGATTTATCGGGCATGTTCCTGGAGGGATGGCCATGGCCACGGTAGCCGGGGCAACGGCCTTCAAAGCGATCTGCGGGTCCTCGCCGGCCACGGCAGCCACCTTTGCCAGTGTGGCTGTGCCTGAGATGGACCGGTATGGTTATGACAAGAAGTTATCGACGGGGATCGTAGCCACCGTGGGGACACTCGGCATCCTCATCCCGCCGAGTGTCACTCTGATTGTATTCGGTATCATTACGGAACTTTCTATTGGGAGGTTATTTCTGGCCGGGCTCATTCCGGGATTGATTATCGCCTTCTTTTTTATCGTCATCATCTACGGATGGTGTAAAATCAACCCCAAATTAGGTCCGAAGGGCGCAAAGTCCACTTGGAAAGAGAGATTCGCTTCCCTTCCGGAATTTCTCTTGGTGGTGGTGATCTTCCTGTTGATGATCGTTGGATTGATGAAGGGGCTTTTTACTCCTACGGAGGCGGGGAGCGTTGGGACCGGATTAGTTCTCCTGATGTCCATTCTAAGGAAGGACATCAACTTCAAAGGGTTCATCAAATCGGTAGGGGAATCTTTACGAACGGCTTGTATGGTTTTGATGCTCATTGCCGGTTCTACCATCCTGGGTCATTTTCTCGCGGTGACGAAACTCCCCATGATTGCGGCTGATTGGGTTACAGGACTTGCTTGGAATAAATATGTTATTATTATTTTAATCAGCTTCATCTACCAAACAGGGGGATCTTTTATTGACGATCTGGCCTTCATGATCCTTGCCACTCCGATTTTCTATCCGGTGATCATCAAACTGGGATTTGACCCGATCTGGTTTGGGATGATCATTGCGATCACGGTGATGATAGGCGTTGTGATTCCGCCCGTGGCGATCAATGTCTTCGTGGTCAAAAATATCACCAAGGTGCCCTTTGGTGTGATTTACAAGGGAGTCTATCCCTTCCTGATCAGTCTTGTGGTTGCCGCAGCGCTGTTATTCTTCTTCCCGCAGATTGCCCTCTGGCTTCCCAATCTATTAATGCCGTTGAAGTAGGAAGGTTGTTCGTGAATGTAGATTGCGCCCTGAACCATGTTGTGAGAGGTTCAGGGCTGCCATCTTTTACCTTCTACGTGGCTTCTCTTTAGTTCCCTTGGCCACCAGGGTAACGCATCAGAGGATACTGCATTTCGGAGGATACGGGGTATCTTTCTGCCCTTTGCCTGCGCTTCGATTCCGAATAGAAGAAGCGCCTCTCTAAAATATTTTTTCGCCCTGAATCTCTTAGGAATAACTCCCTTCTGTATCGATTTCTTTAGATTTGGCTGAGCCATTAAAATCTGGCGAGCTGTCTCTTTTGAGCCTCTCGGGAAAGAGAAAGGAGTGAGAATTTGATCGACAGCCCAGTGGATGGTCTGTCCTGCGTAGAGGTGTTTTTCTCTTTCCCCAAGAAAGCGGTGTTGAGGGGCAACCGCTCGAAGAAAAGGGGTTAGAAAAAGAGCGAGAAGGAGACCCTCGGATACCTGTTTGCCTGCTTTGATTAGCTGGTCCGCGAGATCGAAGAGAGACAGAAAAAAGTTCTGGTTTTCTTCCCGATAGGGACTGCGGCTTCCGAGGGCCCTCTCGAGATCGGGGAAAAGAGAAAAGAGAAGACCTGTTTGAAGCATCAGTTTGAGAGAGGGTTTTGCCACACCTTCCTTCAGCTCCCGGAGGAATTCATCCCGGAGTCGAGAGGGAGAACATTGTTTTATCTCTTCGCGGTGCCGGAGGATAGCCTGATAGGTCTGGTCTTCAATGGAGAATCGGGTTCGGGCAGCGTGACGGATGACCCGGATCATTCGGACAGGATCCTGCTCAAATCTTTCGTCTGGATCGCCGATGCTTCGGATGATTCGTCGTTCAAGGTCAGCCATGCCACCGACGTAGTCGATCATCGAGAAATCCGCGATGTTGTAAAAAAGGCCGTTAATGGTGATGTCTCGTCTCAGGGCGTCCTCTCCTGGTGATCCAAAACTATCTGTACGGATAATGGTCCCTTCTTCCGTTTGAACCTCCTCAAATTCTGACCGACTCCGAAAGGTGGATACGTCGATGACCTTGCCGCCCTTAAAAAATATGTGAACCAATCTGAATCGGCGGCCGATGATCTTACTGTTTCTAAAGAGAGCATTGATCTCATGAGGATGGGCATTGGTGGCGACATCGAAATCTTTCGGGCTCTTTCCCAGGAGAAGATCCCGGACACTTCCTCCCACAAGATAAGATAGATATCCGTGGCGATGGAGACGGTAGAGAACCTTTAGTGCCTCTTCATCGATCCTCCTTCTCGAAATCGGATGTTTCGCTCTTGGAATAACAATGGGGATCATTTTTGCTCTTCGAAGTGAACTTGGATGGATGGCGGTATTATAACAGAATTTCCTTGAATGTACGCGTCTCCTTTGAAAAACCTCCTTAACCGGCAATGACGGGTTTCACTTCAATCATTACAGTATCTTGAGTACCTTTTTAGATATAAATGGCGAGAGGTTTCTCGGTTTCATTGCTGAGCCTATCAAGTCTTCAGAAAGGGTATTTGAGTTAGGAAGTTGCTTAGGAAGGGAGAACCCTCTGGTATTAACCATTCGATAAAAGGTAGGCCAGATTGTCCAGAACCGTTGTAAAGAAGATATTCTTCAAGACATATCCTTTCGGAACTGTAACCTCTGTTGGCGTAAAATTGAGAATTCCCCTCACCTCTGCTTCAACTAACATATTGGCCACCTTCTGAGCTTCTGCCGGAGGGGTTGTGATCAGCCCGATTTCGATCTTCCTGTCTTTGGCTACTTCTTTAATCCTGTCGGCATGAAGGACTTCGACGGGATGGCCCAACTTTTCTGAAACCATCCCGATTACTTTTTGAGGATCCACATCGAATGCCGCAACGATCTTATAGTTTTGCCTTAGAAAATCATTATAAGCCAAAAGAGAGGAACCTAAGTCCCCAATGCCGATCACTGCAATTCTCCATTCTTTGTTTAATCCCAAGACCTGCCTAATATCTGAGAGTAGGTCTTTGACATGGTAACCTAAGCCACGGGTCCCAAACTCACCAAAAAAGTTCAAATCTTTTCTTAACTGATTAGGGTTTACCATGCATTTGGCAGCTAACTGGGCTGAGGAAATGACTTTTCCTTCCTTCTCTCCCAACTGTTCTAAGTATCGATAATATCTCGACAGCCTTCTAATGGCTGATTCAGATATTTTAGACTGTTTCAATTCTTGACTTTTGTGAGGCAGCTAAGCCAATTCTTCGTTAAGGCATGGCCGGCCGATTGTTTCTAACTCTATCTTTAGCGGCTCAAAGACTTTTAAGTTTTTCCGTGAGCAGTGGAACCACATCATATAAGTTGCCCACGATTCCATAGTCGGACATGGCGAAGATGGGAGCTTGATTGTCTTTGTTGATGGCTACCGTAATCCGTGCATCCCGGATCCCCACGGTGTATTGAATCTGGCCGGAGATGCCGATAGAGATGACCAATCGAGGGCCGGTCTTTTTGCCCGAGAGTCCAACCAGTCGATCTTCTGAAAACCACTGGTAGTCGGTACACAACGATTTGGTGCAGCCGATCTCCGCCCCTAAAGCTTTCGCCAGGTTCTCAATGACCCGCAAGTCTTCTTTTTTCTCAAGACCCCGACCGATGCAAACCAACACTTCCGCATCCTCAAGATTCACCTTTTCTCCAACCTTTTGTTGCCGCTCGATGATTCGGGTCCGAGGTGCCTTCAGGTCTAAGTTTATTTTGGCAATCTCTCCCTGTTTTGACTCTTTTGCCCCCAATTCAAATGTTTTTGGCATGACTGTGATCACTTGGAGAGGCGTCTTGATCATTTGCATAGCCACGGCATTTCCTCCTAGGGAATATCGGCTTATCGTGAGATTCCCATCTTTCAATTCTACTCCTGTGGCATCGGTGATGCAGCCTGCTCCAAATTTCTGAGCTACACGGGGCCCCAATTCCTTCCCCCTCTTCGTGGAAGGTAGAAGCAAGATTTTAACCTCGTTCTGTTTTCCAATCTGATAAAGGGCCTCCGCATAGGAATCAGTACTAAAATCCACCAAGGCTGGATTCTCCCCTAAATATACCTTTTGAGCGCCGTAGGCGAAGTATTCGTCAACTTTGCCCTCAATCTTCTCGCCTAAGAGAGCAGCGCTTAGCTTCATATGTAACGCGGAGCTAAATTCTCTGCCTTTTGAAACCAGCTCGAAGGCAAGATCGTCCCTTTCGGAAAAAATCAATAGTTCGGCCATAATTACCTCCCAAGTACCCCTTCTTTCGTCAGTGCATTGACAAGGTTTTCGACGACATCTTTCAGATCACCTTCAAAGACCACGTGCTTTCTTGCTTGCTCGGGAGCAAGGTTGCTAAGGACTTCTGTAACCGTCCCTTTTCCCCCGACTTCGTCACTGGAAAGTTCAAGGTCTGCTGCCTTAAATTCTTTAACCGGCTTTCGTCCTGCCTTTAAAATATCTTTTAGTAGGGCCAATCGCGGCTGGTTGATCTCGTTAGCTACGGTTACCAGCACTGGCATTTCAGCTTCGACGACCTCAAAGCTCTCTTCCATGTTGCGCACGGCCCTGACTTTGTTTCCATTGATTTCTAACTTCCGGACATAGGTGATCTGTGGAAGATTGAGGAGATCTGCCAGCCTCGGCCCGACCTGACCGGAGTAATTGTCTGTGGAACCCTCCCCACAGAGGATAAGATCGAATCCTCCAATTTTCTCAATGGCTTTGGCAAGTGTCTTGGCGGTGACGGCAGTATCGGAATTTGCGAAAAGAGGGTCCGTCAACAAAACCGCTTCATCAGCTCCAATGGCCAAGGCTCCTTTAATGCCCTCCTTCAGTTTGGCTCCGCCCATCGCCACCGCGATCACCTTTGTCCCTTCAACCTTTTCCTTAATTCTCACCGCTTCTTCAAGGGCGTTCCTGTCCATCTCTCCAAAGATTAACGGTGCTCCTTCGAGGATAGGTTTTCGGTCCTTAATCCTGATATATACGAGATCGGGGATCTGCTTTAAGCACACTACAATGTTCACGTTTTAGCCTCCTTTCTCTTGATTACCACCGGCCGCGGCCATTTCGGATAGACCACAGTACTGCAAAGGAAATCCTCAGGAGAGGATTTCCTTTGCCTGAAGTATTAATGCCCTACCTGTGTCCCACGATAAGGTACTCCCTCGTCCCCAATGTAGTCACGGGCGATGATGATCTTTTGAACGTGATACCCACCCTCTGCTCCAACGACATAGGACATTGCACCCCTTAACGCCATTTCAAGAGGTGTGTCCTTGGTATAACCAAAACCGCCGTGGTACATCATTCCATGTTTTGCGATATCTACAGCCAGCATCGGGGAATGGGCTTTACATATGGAGATCGTCCGGTTAATTTCTTCCTTAGTGAAGCTGGACCGATCCTGATAGAAGTTATCAATCATCCAGGCCCCCTTCTGTAACATCAATTTCAACATCTCCAGATGAGCATAATCGTCGGCGATCTCGAAAGAAATGCCCTCAAAGCTCGACAGAGGCCGGCCGAAGATTATCCTCTGTTTACTGTAATCCCTGGCGATTTCCAGGCACTTCTCGGCACCTCCTAGACAAGCCGCAGACACCAATACTCGAGCTGCATTGAAGCCTTCCATGTTGATGTAGAACCCCTTGTTTTCTTCACCCAGGATATACTTTTTTGGAATCTCAACGTTTTTGTAAACAAAACCACCTGTGGAAAGGCCCATCCGCCCCATGTCTTTATAAACGGTATAGGAGGTCCCCGGAGCTTTGGCCGGGAAATAGGCAAAAGTTGATCCTTTGTAACCCATCTTTGGATCGGACTTGAAGAGGGTAAGGTGACCGCCACCCCATTCGTTAGACTCTCTTACACCACTGATATAGGCCTTCTCGCCATTGACAATGAACTTGTCCTTTTCGCTCTTCGCCCAGGTTTTGATGTTAGCCAAGTCGGAACCACCTCCAGGCTCGGTTGTATTGATTCCCAAGAACCATTCGCCTTTGGCCACTTTAGGTAAGATCTCTTCCTTCGCCTCTTTGGTGCCGTACTGAGAGAGCATGAATGCCCATCCAATGCAGAGCAACGTGTAAACGGGCACTGACATGCTTAACTCGCCCCTTGCAACCTCGTGAATCGTAATCATTGCATACTGCATTGTTTCGCCGGGCACAGCCGTTCCACCATACTCCTCGGGAATGGTTATACCGAAGATCCCAAGGTCAGCCATTTTCTTGACGAGTTCTTTGGGGATCCTCTCCCACTCTTCGTCAATTTTCCGTGCAACGGGTTCCAGCTCCGCTTTAGCAAATTCCCTAACCGTGTTTTTCCATAACTCCTGCTCTGTACTCAGTCTGAATTCCATAAAGTATCCCCCTTTCGTATTAAGGTAAATGATTTCCAAACTTCTGCTTTCTAACAAGTGGCCAAAAGAGTTCAAAGGATTTACTAACTGACGAAATCAAAATTCACCTCCTTCTAATCAGTTAGTTAAAATAAGGTTAAATTAGGAAAGTACTGGTTGGTTAGCAACGAAGGACAAAGTTATCCTGGCCGAGCGAAAGTGTTTTGGAAGAGAGATGGTAGGAGAGTCCGAAATAATAATTGATCAGGCGAAGTCCATTTAGGAAGCTACCCGGTACAAATGCCTTTGATTCATTTTCATGAGCAGCTAATAAAAATTCCTGATCGAAAGTCTCAAAATTTAGATTGGGTGACAGAAAATCGGCTGCCGCCACAGTATAGTAACAAAAGTAAGCTGAAGTGATAAGGATAGATAATGAGATCGCGACCGCTATAATAATTCTAATCCCTTTGAATTTGATCTTCATGTCTTAGAGTCGATTACGTTATGTATACAGTGTACAAGCTCAGTTTATTGTAATTTTTTTCACATGTCAACATAAAAAATTTATCTGGTAGTGTAAAATAAAATCAATAGTAATTTCAGATAGTTTCATCCTATATTCTTTCCATTTACTTTTTCTTGGCTTGTTCTTGATTTGTAGAAATCACGCTCTTTACCTGGTTTTTCCGATGAAAGGGACAGACGAGCTTGTTTATGAAATAGGGGCAATTTCGGCATTTAGAATCATTCTCGTAACCTTCTTCGTTCAAAATAGTTCCTTTTCTCATGGTCACATTCCTTTAAAAAAGACAAGAGCCATTCGATAATGCGAATCGGTCCAAGTATGCAAACGTTAACACATTGAGGTTTGCCACCGCAAAGCTTACAATGAAATGCCTTCCCTCCTAAGACAGAAAGCGCACGAAAGGGACAGTGTTCTGCCCTGGCTTTTTTCCAAAGAAATTTCTTCCTCTGGCGAGCCTCCGCTCCTCTTCGGTCGTCGAGGCACTTCATCTCCTTGCACTGGCGACAAAGGATCGGAGTATTCAGACTCGTGTCCAAGTCATCTTTATTAGACCGGCTCCAAAGATGAGCCGGTTTTTTGGAGAAAAAGGATCTAAGGCGGACTCGTAGATTCCTGGAGAGGAAATACATGTCTATTCCCCTCCCTCCAAGAAATTTCTCTGTAACATCTACAGGAACCGGGGCAATCTCCACTGAATTCTTACTCAGATCGATAAACGCAATCTTTCTCTTAAGGACCATTTGCGGAATCATAACAGAACCGATTCAAAAAGGCCCCTTATCCCCCGGAGACCGGAGCCCCATCAAAGTCGTATTATACAGTTATCAAAATCCCTCTAAATCTCCCTTTGCTAAAGGGAGACTTTAAATACCCCACTTTGGAAAAGGGGGGCGGGGAGGGATTTTAAGAAAGAGCGATTTTCAAAACGGATTCAACAAAATAGTCCTAGCTATCATGTTACGCTGAATGTGATGAAGGATTTTCTTGACAAACAACTGGAACCGTAAAAGAATGGTGAATATAAGGTTCGATGTCTCGGAAGGATTTTACGGTGGGGGTAGAAATGAAAATAACGGAAGTGAGAGCGAAGGCAAAGGCCTTGGGGTTGAAAAACACCTTTGGATTATCGAAGGCGGAACTGATTCGGAGAATTCAGAAGGCTGAAGGGAGTTTTGATTGTTTCGGAACGGCGAGAGACTATTGCGATCAATTCCAATGCTGCTTCCGGGACGATTGCTTCAGGTTCGTTAAGGATTAACCTCAAGGGTGTTAAAAATCGAATACCTTCACGGTTCTGAGAAATAAAATCAAAGAAAGGCGGTTCGTTATGGGAGAACAAATCCAATGGGAGACCTCTCTCACCACGGCCAAGACAAAGGCGAAGAAGGAGAAAAAACTGATCTTGATGGACTTTTACAATAACCTCTGAATTGGGTGTCAACAGCTGGCAGCTGTTACCTACCCCGATCTCAACGTCTGCTTCACTGTGGCAAAAGACTTCATTCCCATTCAGCTTGATTTCAATAAGAACAAAGCCTTGGTTAAGCGATTTGGTGTCAAATGGACCCCGACCATCATTATCTTCGACGCTGATGGCGATGAACACCACCGGTTTATCGGATTCTTGCCGCCGGAGGATTTCATCGGCCAGCTCATTCTTGGCAAGGGCAAGGCGGAATTCGACCAGGATCACTTTGAGCAAGCCATCCAGTGTTTTCAGGAGATCCTGGTTCGCTATCCCAAGGCAGATGCCGCCCCTGAGGCCCAGTACTTTGTCGGTGTTGCAAGATATAAGGCGAGCCATGATCCAAAGGAGTTAAAGTCGGGATTTGAAGCCCTTCAAAGGGACTATCCCAATAGCGAGTGGACGAAGAAGGCACAGGTCTATGCGTTAATCCCTTAAGGACATCAAATAAGACAAGAAAGGAGAGTCGATATGAGAAGAATGAAGATGGTGTTGCTTCTTACCGCAATGGTCATTTTGGCATGGAACATGATCCCTCAGGCCTACGGACAGGAAAAAGCAAAGGAAGGCACCAGCCTTACCATTGCCCGGTTAGTTGTTGGAACAGGAGTGGAAAATAGCGAGCCGGTGGGTGCGGCTGAGACATTTCCCGCCTCAACGGAAAAGGTCTACTGCTTTTTGGAAGCAACCAATATCGCTAAGGATACAGAGGTTTCGTTTGTCTGGGGCTACGGGGGAAAAGAGATGCTAAAAACGACCCTTGCTCTCAAAGAAGGCCCAAAATGGAGAACCTATGCCAATAAAAACTTGAGGAGTTTAAAAGGAGACTGGAAAGTGGAGATTAAAGACTCGGAAGGAAAGGTCCTCAAAGATATTAAATTTAAGGTAGAATAAATTTCCAGCCTGGTTAAGGGGAGATGCGATTTCAAGCCATCTACCCTGAACTTGTGCTTGGAAGATAGTATGCTTCCGACAGAAACCGAGCTGTTCTTCCATCCTTAGTTACGGCCGATAAATTACCCACGTCATAAACCAATTCTCAAAATTATTGATGTATTCAGAAAAATAATTCCTTCAAAAAGATAATGCAGAGGTGACCCCATGGCAGCGGGAAGCAGTGCTGATCAAAACGATTTGGCTTCGTTTCTTCTTTCTCTTAATGTCCTCCAGTGCGTGTAACAGCGCCTCGGGTTGAAATCCGCCAACTCCGCGTGTGAGTTGGTGGCTGCGGATCACTCTTGATTCAAAAGCTCCTTGTATGTCGTTTAAGATTTGATAAAGAGGCTTCAAACGCTTCTTCTTTGTAGTGAAGCAATATTGAGCAGGCTCCGGACAGTCTTCAGAGCAGAGAAAATCGGCAAAACTGGTATAGAGATCTCCCGCTTTGCCCAATTCAGGGTTCGGCAATCCGGAAAGGGGAGGGAGCTTCCTTCTTTTCGCACGCGAAGAGTTTAGTTGAGATAGAATGAATTCAAAAGCAAGGTGGAATGGGACGGCCGGGACTATATAGTTGACTTCGCGGCCTTCTGATAAAAATTGGTTCAGATAAGATATGCCATCGCAGACTACAGTTTGGATTGGAAGCCGAGAAACTCTTTGGAGTGCCTTTCTACTCTTATCAACAACAATAATCTTTGAATTAGAATCTCTTTGGAAGAGTTTCTTGGCCGCCCGGCTCCCAAAATGGCCGCATCCGATAATGAGATAGCCATCCATGGGTTTCCCGTCATGCAAATGATTTAGTGGCCTTTTGGAAGTTCACAGAGTTCGATGAGAACACCGCTGGAGGACTTTGGATGAACGAAAGCGACTTTGGTGTTATGAGCACCGGGTCTAGGCTTCTGGTCGATCAGTGTCGCTCCTTTTTCAAGGTAAGCTTTTACCTCTGCTTCCACATCCTCTACCTCAAAACAGATGTGATGGATTCCCGAGCCTTTGGTCTCCAAAAATTTTACAAGAGGAGAATCCGGCTCGGCAGGCTGGACCAATTCAATATTGGACTCTCCAATCTTAAAAAATCCTACCCTTGTCTTTTGAGCGGTGACGATCTCAACGCCTGTTAGGTTAAGACCCAAGACATTCTGGTAGAACTTCGCTGCCTCCTCAATATTATTCACGGCAATGGCGATGTGATTGATTTTCTTTAGCATGGCTTCTCCTTCGGATAAGCAAAATTTCAAATGTCAAAGTTCAAATGCCAAATCAATGCCGGATGGTTTAATGTCGAAACTTTTGTCATTTGGATTTCATTTGAACTTTGATCTTTGACATTTGGGATTGTTTTTAATTAAGCAGTCTTCACATTTTGATTAATGTACTTAATGATATCCTCGGTGGAGGCACCGGGTTGAAAAATCTCCCGGATCCCGGCTTTTTTCAGACCCGGAATATCATCCATAGGGACGATGCCTCCTCCAAAGACGAGAATGTCTTCCGCCTTTTTCTCTTTGAGAATCTGAACAACTTTCGGAAAAAGATTGTTATGGGCACCGGAGAGGCTGGAAAGGCCTACGATATCGACATCTTCCTGGATGGCCGCATTGGCAATCTGCTCAGGAGTCTGCCGTATTCCAGTGTAGATGACTTCCATTCCGGCGTCTCTTAAGGCTCGTGCAATCACCTTTGCACCCCTGTCGTGACCATCCAATCCCGGCTTTGCAATGAGTACTCGAATCTTTCGGGCCATTTTCCCCTCCGTCGAAAGTTCGGAGTAATAAGCTCGTAGTCCGGAGTTTTTATTCTCCGAGCTCCCAACTCCGAACTCTGAACTGTTCTATCGTTCTCTATATTCCCCAAACACCTCTCTTAACGTGTCCGAGATCTCACCCAGGGTGGCATAAGCTTTGACCGCATCCAAAATAGGAGGTACCACATTATCCGTCCCCTGGGCAGCTTTCTTGAGAACAGCCAAGGCTTCCTTCACTTTTTTCGTATCTCTTTCTCTTTTGACCCTTGCCAATTTTTCTTTCTGATATTGTTCCACCTCAGGCTTGATACGAAGGATATTCCTGAGAGGTTCCTCTTCCATCTGAAACTGGTTCAATCCGACAATGATCCGCTTCTTGTTCTCGATCTCCTTCTGGTATTGATAAGCACTTTCACCAATTTCTCCTTGAATATAACCTGATTCGATGGCTTTGATGGCCCCCCCCATGGCTTCGATCTTTTCGATATATTCGACGGACTTTTTTTCTATTTCATCCGTAAGGGACTCGACGGCATAAGCGCCTCCAAAAGGATCGATCACATCGGCGACGCCGCTTTCATAAGCAATGAGTTGCTGTGTTCTCAGGGCGAGCCTGACAGAATCTTCTGTGGGTAGGGCATAGGCCTCGTCCCTCGAATTGGTGTGCAGCGACTGGGTCCCTCCCAATACCGCGGCCAAAGCCTGAAAGGCAACTCTCACCACATTGTTATCGGGTTGTTGAGCGGTGAGGGAACAGCCAGCAGTCTGCGTATGAAATCTCAGCATGCAAGACTCGTCCCTTTTCGCTTTAAAGCGCTCCTTCATAATTCTTGCCCAGAGTTTTCGAGCTGCCCTGAACTTGGCAATCTCTTCGATGAAGGTATTGTGGCAGCAGAAAAAGAAAGCGAGTCTGGAGGCAAAGGAATCCACGTCAAGACCTGCCTGGATCGCAGCCTCCACATAGGCTATGCCATCGGCCAGAGTAAAGGCCACTTCCTGAACGGCCGTGCAGCCCGCCTCACGCATGTGATAGCCACTAATACTGATCGTATTCCATCGGGGGACACGATTTTTGCAAAAGGCAAAAATATCGGTAACGATGCGCATCGATTCGAGAGGGGGATAGATGTAGGTTCCCCTTGCCGCATATTCCTTCAAAACGTCGTTCTGTATCGTTCCCTGAAGGACTTCACTTTTTACACCCTGTTTTTCCGCGACCGCGATATACATCGTCAGAAGGATGGCCGCTGTGGAGTTGATTGTCATGGAGGTGGAGACCTTATCCAGAGGGATGCCGTCAAAGAGGATCTCTATATCTTTTAATGTATCGATCGCCACACCGACCTTTCCAACTTCACCTTCAGATAAAGGATGGTCGGAATCATAGCCAATCTGCGTCGGGAGATCGAAGGCAACGCTCAGACCGGTTTGTCCGTGTTCCAGGAGATATTTGTATCGTTTATTTGTCTCTTCGGGCGTAGCAAATCCTGCATACTGGCGCATTGTCCAGAGTCGACCCCGGTACATCGTGGGCTGGACTCCTCGGGTGAAAGGGAACTCTCCTGGGAATCCAAATTCATCGCAATAATCCAAATCAGCTATTTCGAGCGGAGTGTAAAGACGTTTCAATTCGATGTTGGACGTGGTCTTGAAAGAAGGCTGCCGCTCAGGCGATTTTGAAACCACCTTGTTCAGAGTAGCTTTTTCCCATCTCTCAAATTCTTCTTTTATGTTTTTGGACATAGTCACCTCATTCAAATCCCCCCAACCCCTCTTTGGTAAAGGGGGGAGAAGAGGGGATTACAGCGGTATATTTCCGTGCTTTCGCCAGGGGTTGGTGTCGACTTTTGTCTTCAAGGTCTCCAGAGCATGGATGATCTTAGGACGAGTTTCCTCGGGTTCGATGATCTCGTCCACATAACCTAATTCCGCCGCCTTGTATGGGCTGGCGAATTTCTGTTGATAATCGGCAACCAACTGTTGGCGGGTCTCTTTGGCATCCTTTGCTCCCTTGATTTCATTCCGGAAGATGATATTCACAGCACCCTCGGCTCCCATGACGGCAATCTCAGCCGTAGGGTAGCAGTAATTGATGTCTCCCCGAATGTGTTTACTTGACATCACATCATATGCACCCCCATATCCCTTGCGGGTGATGATTGTAATCTTAGGAATCGTTGCTTCACAGAAGGCATAGAGGAGTTTGGAACCATGGCGGATGATTCCTCTTTCCTCCATATCGATTCCGGGAAGGAAACCCGGGACATCTACGAACGTGATGATGGGAATGCTGAAACAGTCACAGAATCGGACAAATCGGCCGGCCTTTACCGAAGAATCCGGATCGAGGGATCCGGCCAACCAATTAGGCTGATTGGCTACAATCCCCACTGGCATCCCGTTGTAACGGGCAAAACCGATAATGATGTTCTTCGCCCAATCCTTCTGGACCTCGAGGAAATAGCCATTGTCCACGGTCGGCAAAATCACTTTTTTCATGTCGTAGGCTTTTTTGGAATCTTCCGGGACGGCAGTCTTTAATGATTCATCCATTCGGTTGGGGTCATCGGTACATTCGATGATGGGCGGTTTCTCCTTGTTATTTTGGGGGAAAAATCGAAGCAACTCCTTGATGAGGCGAACGGTGTCATCATCATTCTCTCCGGCAAAATGGGCCACCCCACTTTTTTCCATATGAACCTTAGCTCCCCCTAATAGTTCAGAGGTGATCGGCTTCCCATCGGCAGTCTCGGTTTTACCCAGCGCTGCCCGGATGACATCAGGACCCGTGATATGCAGGTAGCTTGTCTTCTTCGTCATCAGAATGAAATCGGTCATGGCCGGGGAATAGACCGCACCTCCTGCGCAGGGTCCCATGATGGCAGAGATTTGGGGGATGACACCCGAGGCCAGGACATTTCTCAAGAAGATATAGGCGTAGCCTGCAAGACTTTCGACCCCCTCCTGGATTCGTGCCCCTCCCGAGTCGTTGAGGCCGATCACGGGGGCTCCTGTTTTCATGGCAAGGTCCATCACTTTACAAATCTTTTCCGCAAAAGCCATTCCCAGAGCGCCGCCGAATACGGTAAAGTCTTGAGAAAAGACAAATGCCAGACGGCCTTCGATCTTTCCATAACCTGTCACCACACCATCCCCAAAAAATTTCTTCTTTTCCATTCCAAAGTCGGTGCAACGATGGGTAACAAAACGGTCGAGTTCAACGAACGTTCCGAGATCAAAGAGCAGATCGATTCGTTCGCGGGCGGTCAGCTTCCCGTCTTGATGCTGTTTATCGATCCTTTCCTGGCCACCCCCGAGCAGGGCTTCCGCTCTCCTCTTCTCCAATTCCCTACGGATTGCTTCAATAGACTTCATGAATGATTTCCCCCCTCCTTCAAAAGATCAATGCCCTGCCTGCGGTAGGCAGGCAAATTGCAAAATGAGTCTCGCTATTGCCGGACAAAATGTTCATTATTTATTCTGCATGTTTCAATTTTCAATGATGTTTTTTGAGCTCCTCCGCCATGAACTTTTGGGCTAGTGAGTAAGGATCGGTCCTGCGATGCATCAGATCGTCGATGATCTTGTCCCAATCTCCTTCTTTTTCCATCTTTTCCATAAAATGGGCCATCACTTCGCTTTCGAGGACTTCTAAAAAGGTTGTCTTCGTCCTTTCTCTGAGCTTCTTTTCTAAGGTCTTGTTTTTTTCCAAAGCCTGCTTATGGCGGTATATCCCATAAACCAGCTCAAAAATTCCTTTTCCTAAGATGGCCTCTGTCCTGAATATGAGGGGATCCCAACCGTCGTCCCTTTTCCTCCCCATTTCGAGGACCATCCGGAGATCCCGCTCTATTTTATCCGCCCCTTCCCGGTCACACTTATTGACAACGAAGATGTCTCCGATTTCGATGATTCCAGCCTTGATGGCCTGGATATCATCCCCTAATCCGGGGACGAGGATGACGACGGAGGTATGAGCGGTGTTGATAATCTCCACTTCATCCTGGCCTACACCTACGGTTTCGACCAGGATGATATCCTTCCCCATGGCATCCATCACATTGATGATATCTTGGGTAGAGCGGGTCAGTCCACCCAGACATCCCCGGGTCGCCAGGGAGCGGATGAAAACCCCTTCGTCTGTGGCATGGCGTTGCATCCGGATTCGGTCGCCCAGGATGGCCCCTCCGGTAAAGGGGCTGGTGGGGTCCACGGCCACAATCCCAACGCTTTTCCCTTCCTTTCGAAAGATGTCCACCATCTTATCGACAATGGTGGACTTCCCCGAGCCCGGGGGACCTGTGATCCCGATGATATAGGCTCTACCTGTCTTGGGATAAAGTTCTTTTAGGGGGTCCAGGGCACTGGGCATGCGATCATCAATATCTCTCATCAGCCTGGATGCGGCCCGGATATCCCCCTCCAGAATTCGTTTGGCTATACTCATAGTTCCAAGAACATAACAAAATTGGGGATAAGAGGCAATAAATAAATTAGATGAACGAACGGCTTAGATCAAGAGTGAAGAATTATGAGTTAAGAGCTGTGCCGTCAGTTCTGTACTCTTAACCCATAATTCATAACCCAAGAATTATAGGGCTCTTCCTGGGACACCGATGTGACGGGCGATGACAATCCTCTGAACTTCCGACGTTCCTTCTCCAATATCCAGGAGTTTCTGATTTCGATAATGGCGCTCAACAGCATATTCCTTCATCAAACCGTATCCACCATGAAGCTGAACGGCTTGATTCGCCACTCGATGGTACATCTCGGAGCAGAACATCTTCGCCATGGCCGATTCTTTTGAAAAAGGTCGGTGTTGCTCGCACAACCAGCAGGCTTTATAAAGCAGCAGCCTTGCCAATTCAATCTCTGTGGCCATATCGGCCAACTTAAAGGCATTGACCTGAAACGTACCGATCGCTCTCCCAAATTGCTCACGCTCACCTGCATATTTAAGTGCCAATTCAAATGCTCCCTGAGCGCCCCCTAAACCCATGGCTCCTATGCTCAATCTTCCTCCATCGAGGGTGGCAAGCATTTGATGGAATCCGTCCCCACGCTTACCGAGGAGGTTTTCTTTTGGAACCGTACAGTCGGTGAAATAAAGTTCTCCTGTGTTGGAAGATCTCCAGACCATTTTCCCATGCATCGCCTTCGTGGTAAATCCCGGCGTCCCATTGGGCACCAGAATGCAAGAAAGCTCATTCTTTCCTGTCTGAGATTTCCCAGTCACTGCCTGAACCACACAGACCTTGCTGATATCGGTTGTGGAGTTGGTAATAAAGATCTTTGAACCATTGATGACCCAATGGTCCCCTTCCAGAACCGCATTGGTCTTGGAAGCACCGGCATCCGAGCCCGCATTCGGTTCAGTCAAGCCAAAAGAGGAAAGGGCTTTTCCCGAACAGAGGTCAGGAAGCCACTTCTTCTTCTGTTCTTCGTTTCCGTAATAGTAGATGGGGGAAATCCCTAACGAGTTTCCGGCAGCCAGGGTGGCGGCTTGAGATCCGTCAATTCTTGCGATCTCTTCCACGGCAATGATGTAAGACACATAACCGACGTTACTTCCCCCATATTCTTCGGGGACAAAGGGACCGAAGAGGCCAAGGTCTCCCATCCGCTTCGTCAACGTGTAGGAGAACTCTTCTTTATCATCCAGTTCCTGAGCGATGGGAGCGATCTCCTTTTCAGCGAAGTTTCGGACCATCTTTCGAAGCATCTGTTGCTCATCGTTCAAATCAAAATCGAGTGCCATAGTTTCCTCCAGAAACAGTTTTGACTCCGCCTCGCCTGCCGGCAGGCAGGGAGTTCAGAGTTCGGAGTTTCAAACGTACGTTTGCTCCGACCTCCAAACTCACTACTCTGAACTATTGTTCATAAGGTACCCAACAATAATCGAGCACCGTATTGGTGGGATTTTTTGTCCTGAATTCAGCCTTAACCTTCATTCCGATGTAAGGTTTTCCATAGAGCAAATAACTTTTTGGAATGGTTGCTAGGCCTGGAAGCTCCACATCGATTTGCCAATAGGGAGTGGTAAGCTCAATGCCAATTCCAGCATAGACGACCTCAGTAAAGGTATAGATCTTACCGATCACTGGATTGGGTAACGTCTTCCATTTCATTTCACTATGGCAGTCCGGGCAATGAGCCCGGGGTGGGATCCAGAGGCGATTTTCCGGACAGTTCTTGTTTGGACAAACCGTGGCTCGCAGTTCTCCTTTCCTGAGGCCTTCAAAAAAAGGTGATAGCAAGCCGTAGGTGTGGACATGGGTGAGTGAGCGAGGCCATTCAATCACCTCAGCGGGATCTTTTTGACGTATTTTAGTCACCTGACCAATAAATTTTATCTGGTCTTTTTCCTTTTTCTCGATCTTTTGCTTTGTGGCTACTTTTTTCTTTTTCTGTATCGTTTTCTTTACCATCGATTCGTTCCTCCTTTACCCTGGGTTTACCAGCTCTTTCTGAGAATGCCAACGGTTACATGGGAACCCACGCCTGCATGGGAGACCCACAGGGCCTGTTTACTGCCTATAGGAATCTGCAAGCTCTGCCAGTCCTTGGGTTTCTCTTTTCCCCATTTCTTCCAGATCTTGGGATCACCATGGAATTTGTCGTACTTTTGCTGTAATTGCCAGAGACACTCCGCGGCCTGAAAGATGCCCGTGGCCCCTACTGCGTGCATCGTTCCAATCAGTCCGCCCGAGAGGTTGGAGGGACATTTCCCAGGTTTCCCTGTATTGGGATTGATGTAATAGGCATCTCCGGACTCAATATAATCTTGTTCCTGACCATAGGGTCTGAGACCAATATCTCCATAGGTCTGTAGGTCACTAATGGTAAAGGCATCGTGGAGCTCTACCAGATCCAAGTCCTCAAGGGGATTTTTGATGCCAGCCATACGATAGACCAGCCATGCTGCAAATCTGGATGCTAAGAAACTCTCAAATCCTGGATAACGGGCTCCTTCTTTACCATAGAGATTTTTGTATAAATCTGGAGGTTCATGCGGAAGCAAGGGAACTTCCATATGTCGGCGGTCAGCCACCCGCAAGGTATGGGTGCCACCACAGATAAATAGTTCACATGGGTGGTCAGATAACTTATAGGCTGTTTCTTCATCGCAGACCAATACCGCTGCTGAACCGACACTCATGGCGCAGCATTCAAGGAATCGCAGGGGATAGGCAGACATGGGGCTGGCCAAAACTTCGTCAACGGTATATTTCCCCGGCTGTTGGGCATAGGGAGAAGAACAGGCATAGAGATGGTTTTTAACAGCTATTTTGGCCCGGGTCACCTCAGATACGTTAAAGGTCTGGGCAAAGCGATTTGCCATGGGAGCATAATAGGAAGAATAAATCCGGCCCAGGCGGGTTTCGAAATCCTTACAGGCCGCTGTAGAGATGTAAAAGTTGCCGGTTCGAGTATCCACTTCGTCCATGCGCTCCCAACCCGCAGCAAGAGCCACATTGGCATAACCTGAAGCTACTGCCATGGCGGCAGCAAGGATGGCTGAACCTCCAGTAGCCCCTCCTGTCTTGATGCCTAAGTTGAAAAGAGGGTCGAGACCCAAATAGTCATGGATCTTAGCCTGACAAAGCAGTTGGTCTTGGAAGTGGTCGGCGAACTCACCATAGGTAGCAAAGTTGATCAGGCCCTTGACCTCCAAGGGGTCCATTTTTAAATTATTATTTTCCAGCATATCCTTGAAAGCCATCATGACTAACTCTTCCAGTTTATATTCTGGGAAATATTTCTTATAGGACGTTGTCCCTCCGGCTACGATAAATACCTTTCGATTCCATTTCGGAATTCTCAAATTTCCTTCCTTAAATGTTATCATCCTTATCCTCCTTTTAGGTGATATGTAACTGGTGACTACACTCCGAAGTGCCTGATTTCCCGCAACGCTTTCCTAAATGCAGACGCTTCGGTGCGCAGGTGTGATTCAAACTTCTTAAGAAAGCGTAACCCTCGAGCTAAAGAGCCTTCACCCCCTTCCCTTAGAGTTTGTGGGACGACTTTTTTTAGGTACTAAATTGACCCACCCAGTCATTTCCTAATATTTTTGTTCCAAAAAATCTGGCCGACACTATATCACAAAAACCACTTAACGTAAACTGGAAAATTCACCTGAAAAAAATAAAATTATTACCGGACTAACTATTTAAATATAAAGGTTATTTCCTTGGTTTGATATTTTTTCTGACCCAGCTAACAGCTTCTTCGATGGAAGTGCCTGGCGTGAAGATTCCTTTCACTCCCGTCTGGGTGAGGGCAGGGACGTCCTCTTCGGGTACAATGCCTCCTCCAAAGACAACGATATCGGTTGCCCCTTTTTCTCTAAGAAGTTCAATGACCCTTGGAAAAAGATAGTCATGCGCGCCGGCTAGGCTGGACAACCCGATCGCATCCACATCTTCCTGGATGGCCGCTGCCACGATCTGCTCAGGGGTCTGATGGAGCCCAGTGTAGATCACTTCAAAACCGGCGTCCCTGAAACCCCTCGCAATCACTTTAGCTCCTCGATCATGGCCGTCCAAACCAGGTTTGGCAATGAGAATTCGAATCTTCCGTTCCACGCTCTCCTCCATTGAGCAGTTCTGAGCTCGAGTGTTTAGCTTGAAGGTTAAATAAATTTTTTTACTCTGAACTCCAAACTTCCAACTCCCGACTCCCGACTCTGAACTCTAAGCTAAAAGTAGCCTGGATCTGAGTATTGGCCGAAAATATCTCGCCACACATCACAGATCTCCTGAATGGAAGCATATTCTCTGACGGCATTGATGATGTGGGGCATGAGATTCTCTCTATTTTTAGAAGCTGCTTGGATTTGATTGAGAAACTCTTTCACTTTTTGATTGTTGCGCGTCTGCTTCACCTCACGGAGTCGTTTTAACTGTCTTTCCTCAATCTCCGGTTTCATCCTCCAGATCGTAATGGGAGGATGCTCGGTTGCATATTTGTTGACACCGACCACCACCTTTTCCCCGGAGTCGATCTGCTTCTGGAACTTGTAGGCAGCATCAGCAATTTCTGCTTGAGGGAAACCTCGTTCGATGGCCTCCACCATTCCACCCATCTCATCTATTTTGCGGATGTATTCCCATGCCTGCTCTTCAACTTGACTTGTCAAGGCTTCCACGAAATAAGAACCGGCCAGCGGGTCAACGGAATTGGCGGTTCCCGTTTCCTCGGCAAGGATTTGTTGGGTCCTTAAGGCAATTGCGGCAGCTTCCTCAGTGGGGATGGCGTACGTTTCGTCCAGGGAATTGGTATGGAGAGACTGGGTTCCACCCAATACAGCAGCCAGGGCTTCACAGGCAGTGCGAACGACATTGTTATAGGGCTGTTGTGCGGTCAAAGAACAGCCCGCTGTTTGAGTATGGAAGCGGAGCATCCAGGAACGCGGATTCTTTGCCATGAATCGCTCACGCATGATTTTTGCCCATATCCTGCGTGCCGCCCTGAATTTTGCGATCTCTTCAAAGAAATCGATATGAGAGTCAAAGAAGAAGGAGAGCCTCGGCGCAAAATCATCGACATCAAGGCCCCTTTCCATCGCTGCCTCAACGTAGGCAATCCCATCAGCCAAGGTGAAAGCCAGTTCTTGAACCGCGGTTGCCCCGGCCTCCCGGATGTGGTAACCACTGATGCTAATGGTGTTCCATCGCGGGACTTCCTTCGTGCAATATTCAATCGTATCGACGATGATCCGAAGCGAGGGCTTTGGCGGAAGCATGAAGGTTTTCTGGGCGATGAATTCTTTCAGCATGTCATTTTGGATGGTTCCGCCGATTTCCTTTTTGCTGACACCCTGTTTTTCAGCGAGGACAATGTACATGGCAAGCAGAATCGAAGCAGGGGGATTGATGGTCATAGAGGTGGTGACTTTATCCAGTGGGATCCCCTCAAAGAGGATTTCCATATCCTTCAACGTGTCGATGGCCACGCCACATTTCCCAATCTCCCCCCTCGCGATCGGGGAATCGCTGTCGTAACCCATGAGCGTCGGGTAGTGAAAGGCGATCGAAAGGCCTGTTTCGCCGTGCGACAACAGATAATGAAAACGCTTGTTGGTTTCCTCTGGTCCTCCCAAACCGGAGAACATTCGCATCGTCCAGAGCCTTCCCCGATACATCGAGGGGTGAACCCCTCGTGTAAAAGGATAATCTCCCGGGAAACCAACGTCTCTTGAGTAATCCATCTCTTTTATATCGAGCGGCGCGTAAAGGTCTTTAATCTCAAGATCGGAGACTGTGGTAAACCGCGGGAGGCGCTCAGGAGTTTCGCAGAGAATTTTCGACAGATCCTCTATCCACCTTTTCTTCTCCTGTTCAATCTTTTTAAGCTCGTCCTCTTTGAACATGAACATCCCCCCTTCTTCTCGAAGCGAAGAGTTCGGGGTTCAGAGTTTTGAGTCTGGAGTAAAACCTCAGAGCTGAAGCCCTGAGTTATCTCACTCAGCTATTTAGGGCTGACACCCGTACTCCGAACTATATTTCTATCCCCTCCCTCGCTGGTACCCCTTTTTCGTAATAGTGCTTTCTATCAACCATATCTGTCACCAAGTCGGCTCTCTCCAGAATGGCGCGGTTGACATTTCGACCTGTGAGGATCAGTTCTACTGTTTCGGGTTTGGAGTCCATGATCTGAAGAAGATCATCCAGGGGGATCAAACCATAATCAATAGCCAGATTGATCTCGTCGAGGATCACAATGTCATACTGCTTATTCTGGATCGCCTGTCGAGCCATTAAGAATCCTTCTCGGGCGAATTGCAAATCTTCTGGATCAGGATTGGACTTCGAGATAAATGTCTCTCGACCTACCTGGATCATGGTTAAATATGGGGAGAGTCTCTTGGCAGCCTCTACCTCCCCGTATCGAACATTTCCTTTCATAAATTGGACCATGAATACCTTCATCTGATGGCCAACGGCTCGAAGGGCAAGCCCGAGAGCTGCCGTGGTTTTCCCCTTGCCATTTCCAGTATAGACTTGGATGAGTCCCTTCCTCATAAAAAGCCTCAATGCAGATAAACCATAGAATTAACCCCTCCTTCACCAGTGGAGGGGCGGCGGGTTAACAAACTTCTCTGATCTGAGCAATGATCTGTTCTGTTTTGAAATGCCTGAGACTGATCGCGCCCGAGGGGCAGGCAGCATTACAAGCCCCGCACCCTTTGCAGAGTGCTTCATTCACTGTCATCACTTTCCGATAGGGGTCTATCTTTAAGGCTCGGAATTCACAAATTTGCTCACAGAGGCCACATCCTGCACAATAGGTGACATCCACGACAGAGGTGATCGGCTCAATCTTTACCCTTCCTGCAAAGAGTGGGATCGTGGCCCGAGAGGCGGTTCCATGGGCTTGGGATAGGGTATCGGAAATATCTTTTGGCCCTTGGCATGTTCCAGCCAAAAAGATCCCGTCCGTAGCCGTGTCAAGGGGGCGTAACTTGGGATGGGCTTCAAGGTAGAAACGATCCGGGCTTTGGGAGAGCTTGAGAAGGCTGCGAATGCGATTGGCATCTTTTCGCTGTGTGAGACCTGTTGCCAGAACAACCAGGTCGGCCTCCTCCTCATAGGGCTCCCCAAGGAGTTCGTCGTCTGCCTTAACGATCAATTTCCCGGCTCGTTGATAAATTTCAGAAGGAATCCCCTTTCTGTAGAGAACTCCTTTTCTCTGAACTTGATCATAGAACTGTTCGTATCCTTTTCCGAAAGCTCTGATATCAATATAGCAGATGGTGACCCGGGCATCAGGAATTCGCTCCTTGATAAGAGAGGCTTGTTTGGCTGTGAACATACAACAGACCCTGGAGCAGTATTCATTGCCCACCGTTTTATCTCTCGAGCCGACGCATTGGATGAATACGATGTTTTTGGGCTCCTTGCCGTTGATTTGAATTTTCCCTTGAGCCGGTCCGCTCCCCGAAAGCAGCCTTTCAAACTCCAGCCCGGTCAGGACATTCTTATAGGACCCGTACCCAAACTCAGGCTTTTGCCTTGCGTCGAAGGGGTCGTAGCCCGTGGCAACAATGATCGTCCCGATATCGAACTGGCGTTCAACTCCTACCTGTTCAAACTCAACCGCTCCCTCTGGACAAACATCTCGACACTTGCCGCATTCTCCCTTCCGGAGAAAGAGACAGTTCTCTGAATCGATGGTATAGGTGAAGGGCACTGCATGAGGGGAAGGGAGATAGATGGCCGGCCTCTCGGTCAGCCCCATATTGAACTCACTCGGCACCCTTACAGGACAGACCCCTTCACATTTCTGGCAGCGGGTGCATTTTTCTGGATTGATATATCTGGGAGCCTGCCTGACCCTAACCTTAAAATTGCCCACAAACCCCTCCACCTCTTCCGCTTCGCTTTGAGTCAGAATGTGAATGAGGGGGTGATTTTCAACTTCTTTTAGTTTCGGAAATAGAATTGTGGATGTTTCCTCCAGATTGGGGAAGGTTCGATCCAGCTGCCCGAGATGGCCTCCCAGGGTAGGCGATTTTTCTACCAGATAGACTTCAAAACCTGAATGGGCGATGTCGAGGCTGGCCTGAATTCCAGCAATGCCGCCTCCGATCACCAGGACAGTCGGCGTCACCCCCACTTCGTTTTCTTCCAAGGCTTCATGGAGGGAGACTTTTGCTACAGCAGCGGCGATCAGCTCCATTGCCTTTTGCGTCGCATTTTCCTTATTGGGATGAACCCATGAACACTGCTCACGGATATTGGCCATTTCAAAAAAGTAGGGATTGAGGCCGGCAGATCGAACTGCCTTACGATAAGTGGGCTCATGCATCCGTGGAGAGCACGCAGCGACCACGACGCGGTCAATCCCTAAATTCTTGATGTCGTTCTTGATCCAATCCTGGCCGGGGTCGGAACACATGTACTGGTAATTCCGGGCCATGGCGACATGGGGAAGGGTTTTTGCGAATGCCGTTACCTTCTCAATGTCGACGGTCGCCGCAATATTGATTCCGCAATGACAGATATAAACGCCAATCTTCATACAGTAACTCGCAATGCGCATAAAGCATAGCGCATAGGGTCAAAACCAAAATCACTCTGGACTATTAACTTCTGTTTTCCTTCCCCTTGCAACAAAGGCGCAGGCCATCGAAGCGGCGCCACTTGCCTGAGCGACGGTGTCCGGAATATCTTTGGGCCCCTGGCAGCACCCTGCAAGGAAGATCCCGTCCATCCCCGTCACAATTGGGTCGAGACCTGGAGCCTCTGCATAAAATCCGTCAGGAGATTTCTCCAGTTTGAGGATGTCTTTCAGAAGATCATCCTCCTTTCGGGGGACGAGCCCAGAGGCCAGGACGACCAGATCCGCTTCCAATTCAAAAGGCTCTCCTAAAAGGGTATCCTCAGCCCTGACCACCAGTTTCCCGTTTCTTCGATAGACCTCGGATGGATTTCCCCGTCTGTAGATGATTCGCTCTTTTTGGACCCGCTCGTAGAATTCTTCAAATCCTTTTCCAAAGGCTCTCACGTCCATATAGAGGACCGTGATATTGGCATCCGGAATCTTATCCCTGAGGAGATGGGCTTGCTTAGCCGTATACATGCAGCAGACCCTTGAACAGTATTCATTGCCGACCGATTTATCCCTCGACCCGACGCAATGAATAAAAACCACCTCTTTGGGCTTGTTTCCCTGGATGATAATTTCACCTTTGGTTGGGCCGGAGGCGGAACAGAGCCTCTCTATTTCAAGACCATCAAGGACATTGGGATAGGTCCCGTATCCGAATTCGGGTTTCAGTTTTGGGTTGAACGGATCGAAGCCGGTGGCAAGGATGATGGATCCTACGTGAAGCTCAACGATCTCTTCTTTCATTCCGTAATTAATCGCTTTGGGCTGGCAAGCCTTGGCGCATTCTCCGCAATCCGAACATCCTGCGCAATTGAGACAACGCTTTGCCTCCTCCATCGCCTCTTCCGCAGTAAGGCTGGCGGCAACGGGTTTCACCATATCGGGCAGGACTTCTCGCTCCATCCTCTTTGAATAGGGAAGGAGGCTTCTCAGAGGGGAGATTTGTGTCCCTTCGGATTCCCTTCCTTGAAGGAGGTCTTCTCCACGAAGATATCGATCAATCGAGAGAGCTGCCTTCCTTCCATGGGCCATCGATTCAACAATGGTTCCGGGGCCAGTCACCGCATCCCCACCCGCGAAGATCCCCTTCACGTCGGTTTCCAAAGAAATCGGATTGACCTGAATCGTTCTTCTTCTCGTTCTCCTCAAGCCTTTAAAAGCGCGCAGGATAGACTCGGTTCCAGCGATTCCTCCGGCGATAAAGATCGCATCATAGGATTGAGTCAGCGTCTCCGGGGAGAGGTCTTTTCCCACTTGGGTGTTGCATTTGACCTCTATTCCCATTTTATCGATGATGGCGAGATCCTTCTGCACCACCTCCCTCGGAAGACGATAGGAGGGGAAACCGTGGGTAAGAAGACCGCCCAGCTCACCTTTGGATTCAAAGACCGTAACGCCATAGCCCATTTTCCTCAGATCGTATGCGGCGGTGAGCCCCGATGGCCCTCCGCCGATAACCGCAACACGTAAGGAACGCAGATCTGCGTTCCCTACAACAGGTCTGAATTCGGATTCAGGTTCCTCGACATGATCGACGAGAAACCTCTTGAGTTGACAGATGGAAATAGGCCGGTCCTTCTCAATTCGCTTGCACTCCCTTTCGCATGGGTGAGCACAAGCATAAGCGAGAATTCCCGGGAAGGGGAGTTTCTCCCTCACCAGTTCAAGGGCCTCTTTAAACTTGCCCTGAGAGATAAGGGCCACATAGCCGTGGACATTACAGTGGAGGGGGCAGGTGGCCGTGCAGGGAGAAGTTCCCCGGCGATCCATCGTGTATTTGAGCGGAACGGCTTGGGGAAAGGAGATATAAATCGCTTTTCTTTTTCCTAACCCCATGTCAAATTCATTGGGGAGGATGACGGGGCATTGAGCTGCGCAGTCGCCGCAGCCCGTACATTTGGTTACCTCGACAAAACGTGGCTTCTTCCTGACCGTCACCTTGAAGTGTCCGGCTTTTCCTTCAACCCGAACGATCTCAGAATAGGTGAGAAGGTTGATGTTCGGATGATTCGCCGTATCGACCATCTTAGGCGTGCTGATACAGGCAGAGCAATCCAGGGTGGGAAAGGTCTTATCCAACTGGGCCATATGGCCCCCGACGCAAGTTTCCTTCTCCACCAAATGGACTTTAAACCCTTTGTCGCCGATATCCAGAGCGGCCTGCATTCCGGCGATGCCGGCCCCTATGACCAGAATCTCTGGAATCACTTCTTTGAATTCTTCGTTCATAGTGTCCACAACTTCTGATACTTAGCCCAACCTGAATTCCAGTATTCAATCATTTCAACTTTCCAATTAAAGCCGACGCGATCGTATTCTTCTGAATCTCTTTCGTCCCTTCATATATTTCTGTGATCTTGGCGTCCCGGTAGAAACGTTCTACTTCGTATTCGGTGATGTAACCATATCCTCCGAAGATCTGAATGGCTTCATCAGCCACTTCGACCGCTGTCCTTCCTGCAAACATCTTGGCCATGGAAGTGAGTTTCGGGTCGATTCTCTTCTGGTCATAGTTCCAGGCCGCCTTGTAGGTCAACAGCCTCGCCGTCTCGATCTTTGTGGCCATGTCCGCCAATTTGTGCTGGGTGATCTGAAAATCGACCAGCTTTCTTCCGAACTGTTCCCTCTGTTTGGCATAGTCCAGGGCCCGATCAAAAGCCCCTTCGGCAATGCCAAGGGCCTGGGCAGCGATCTCGACTCGGCTCTCGTCAAAAAATTCGAGGACCTGGTAAAATCCTTTGTTTTCTTCGCCGAGAAGATTCGTCAAAGGCACTCTAACGTCACTCAGAGAGAGTTCAGCCGTTGAGGTCATTCGAATCCCCATCTTTGGCATGATCTCTGTTGCGTCTAAACCTTTTGTTCCTTTTTCGACAAGAATCGTACATTGGCCTCGATAAGGAGGTTTTGCGCTTGGATCAGTTTGACACAGAACGACAAAGAAATCTGCCAGGCTTCCATTGGTGATAAATGTCTTGGTCCCATTGATGATGAAGGAATCGCCCTGTTTTAATGCCGTTGTGGCCATGGTGATGATATCGCTTCCGTGGTCAGGTTCTGTATAGGCACCTCCTGAGATGAATTCTCCCTTCGCAACAGGAAGGAGATATTTCTTCTTCTGTTGATCTGATCCGAAACGGAGAACCACTTCAGAGGAAAAATCAGCCAGGCTTAGAGCTACGCCCACGCCAGAATCTTTTCTGCAGAATTCTTCGACGATGAGGATATTCTCGAAGACACCATAGCCCTGGCCGCCATATTCCTCAGGATAGTGGATGCCGATGAATCCCAGCTTGGCTGCCTTCTTCCAGATTTCCCTGGGGAAGGTATGGGTCTGCTCCCATTCGAGAATCTTTTCCTTATCATATTCTCCCTGGATGAATTCTCGGGCTGCCTTCTGAATATCCTTCTGCTCTGCTGTCAGTTCGAAATCCATTGCTCACCTCACCTCAGTTCGGAGTAATTAGTTCGGAGTTCAGAGAAAGTCTTGTTAGGAAAATTTGTACGGGTTAGGTTTCGACTCCGAACTCCTACCTCCGAACTCTTAACTTTTTCTCAGTTCTTTCATCTTATCCTTCAGGACCGGGACGATTTTGAATAAGTCTGCAACGATCCCATAGGTGGCGACGCTAAAGATGGGAGCTTTTGGGTCTTTGTTAATAGCGATCACGGTTCCCGCACCCTTCATTCCCGCAACATGTTGGAAAGCGCCGCTTATCCCGATGGCGATATAGACCTTCGGTTTGACCGTTTTTCCAGAAGTCCCTACTTGACGATCTTTGGGAAGCCACTTCTTATCCACCACGGGCCTGGAGCAGGAAAGCGTCCCTCCGACGGCATCGGCAAATTCCTTGACCATTGGGATGTTGTCAGCTTCCTTAATTCCCCTTCCAACCGAAACCAGAATATCGGCCTGGGTGATATCGACTTCACCCACAGCGGCCTCCACATACTGCAGAAAACGCTTCGCCAGACCTTCGTCCGTCAAGGGTGAAGGAAGCTTCACCATTTCGCCAGGGAGAGCGTCTTTTTCGGCAACTGGAAAAGCACCGGCGCGGACGGTTACCATGTAAGGCCCTTTCTTTAAAAAGGAGACCGTCGCATTCACTTTTCCTCCGTAGAGTTGGCGGGTAAGGGAAAAGGTTTCTCCAGCCGAATCAATCCCGATGCAATCCGTTGCCATGGGCATCTTTAAATGAGCAGCCAGGCTTGGAGCAATGTCCATGCCCATGGCGGTATGTGCGATCAGGGTAAGAAAAGGTTTTCTTTCGGTGATGAGTTGGGTAAGAACTTTTTCATAAGTTTCTGAGTTATAAACCTCAAGCCGGTCATCCTCAATGAGAAGAACTCTGTGGGCTTTGGGTTTGAGAACCTCTGCTAATTGGCTGACTCCCTTGCCCAAAAGGGCGACCGCAATCTCCGCACCGATGCTCTCTGCCAATTGTCTTGCTTTGGAGAGCATCTCCCATGTCACATCTCTCATTTCACCACGTCGATGTTCAGCCAGGATGATGATCTCTTTCATTAGGCGAGCCCTCCTTTATCTTTCAGAATAGAGAAAACCTTCGCTGCAATCTCTTCTGGTTTCCCCTCCAATATCTCTGCTCCTCCACCGACTGGAGGAAGGAAGATCTTTTCAAGCTGAATATCCGATCCGGCGACGCCGACCTCTTCGGCCTTCAGATTGAGACCTGAAGCACCAAGGGTCTTAATCTCCTTTTTGGCTACCTTTCGGATGCCCATGATGGAGACATATCGTGGTTCATTGATTCCAGTCTGGATGGTGAGAACTGCGGGAAGGTCGATTTCGTACACTTCTTCCAAACCACCCTCTAATTCTCTGTGAGCCTTGACTTTCCTGTCTTGGACTTCAAGGCGATTCACTACAGCGGCATGGGGAATTCCGAGCAATTCGGCTAAGACCACTCCCACCAGGCCGTACCCGTCGTCCTCGGCTTGAGTGCCCGTGAAAATGAGATCATAAGGAATTTTTCGAATTGCCTCTGAGAGAATTTTTGCCGTGGCATAACCATCGGACCCTTCGAAGGCGGGATCGGTCAACCGGATGGCATCATCCGCACCCATGGCCAAACATTTTCTCAGGGATTCATTCGAATCTTCTCCTCCCATGGAGAGAACCGTCACGGTTCCGCCCAATTTCTCTTTGAGTAGGATCGCTTCTTCAATCGCATAACTGTCCCACTCATTGAGGTCGAATGCCAACCCGCTTCTATCGATGTCCTTTCCTGATTTTCCGATGGACACATCTGCGTCTGCTGTTTCTGGAACCCTTTTGATACAGACAATGATATTCATTCAGTTTCCCCCTTTCTTTAAGCTCTCAACTCTTATCGAAACAATATCCCCTTCATCCATCAAAGAGGAAGGGTAGGGACATGTGGCTACCCCTGGAAGTAGTCTTGAAGAATATTTCACTTTTATCTGAATGGATCGACCCTCAAGGGTAGATATCTGTACCGTCTCACCATCTTCAACCTTGAGACGATGACCATCTTCCGGATTCATTTCCAAATAAGGTCTTTCCGAAACGTTTTTCAGGGCGTCGCTTTTTGAACTGAGAAGACCGGATTGGAAAAGAGAAGGTCTTTGGATCAGATTGAAAGGATAGCCTTCTGGATTTTGATGAGGCGCTCCTCCATCGATGAATATCAGTTTCGCTTTTCCCATCGGGAACCCTTTGGCATAAAGATATGAGGAACCCTTTGGCCATTGTTCCCCATCCTGAATGCCCTGGTAAAGTGGAAACTCACGGCTGATCTCTTGAAAAACAGCCTCTGGGGTTTCTCCTGGGGAAGGACATTCAAGAAGGCGAAGCAGAGAAAGCAAGATATCAAAATCAGATTTTGACTGGCCAAGAGGGGAACGGAGGGGATTTAATTTTTGAACCCTTCGCTCTAGATTTGTAAACGTTCCTCCTTTTTCTATATAAGAACATGCGGGCAGAACAACATGGGCCTTCTTTGCTGTTTCAGTCATAAAAAGATCCTGGACGACGATCAGAGGGACCTTTTCCAGGGCTTGTCTTCCGAGAGTCGGAGAAGATACAAGGGCATTTTCCCCGATGAGATAGAGGGCCTTCAATTCCCCCTCGAGAGCTTTTTGAAGAATCGCTTTCTCTCCGTTTTTTCCACCTTCCGAGAAAAGACCCATATCCACTGCACCTTGAGCATTGCATTTTTCTAAGAGAATCAGGATGCCGGTTGATTCCTTTCCTATGTGACCTGTGGTCAGAGCAAGGTTGGAGGAAGCGATGGCGATTTCCTTTTGGTCGAGGTGCGACCAGCGACCAGACCCGATCAAAATCATTGCCCTCTTGGCCTGAGCGTAAATTCTGGCTGCTTTTGCAACCTCATCACTATTTGTTTCCTTCATCCCATAGGTATCGGATTTGAAAGCAGAGATTCTCTCCCTGAGTCCTTTAATCCCTTCTGTCCTTTCTTCGATAAAACTCTTGTCCTCAAGGACTTCGTTCATGATCGATTGAATCATTGCGTTGATCAGGGTGACCTCCATTCCGGGCCGATCAAGAAGGGTAATAGAGGGAGGAAGCAGTGGAGAAATATGGGTGGCCTGAGTGAGACCTGTATCATAGCTTCCCATCACAATCAATTGAGCCTTGTTTCGTCGAATGGCGAGCTGGATCTCGTTCTTGATGATTGGGTGTGTCTGGCCTGGGTCCACGCCGATGACCAGGATGCAATCCGCCTTTCGAATTTCTCGGATCGAGTTGGTTGAAGCGGCCATGCCCAACGTCTTTGCCAATCCTTCTGTCAATCCACGGGTCGAAGCGTCCCCTCCCTGAGCAATCTGATTCGTTCCAATCGTGTTCTTAAGTAATTTCTTAAGAAGATAGTACTCCTCGTTCGTCAATCGGTCGGAGGCAATGGCGCCGATTGTCTCTGGACCATATTGATCTTTGATCGTCTCGAGCTTCTGCACCACAAATCCGAAGGCTTCGTCCCAGGATGCCTCTTTGAGAGCTCCATTGATTCTAAGGAGCGGCGTCTTGATCCTTTCGGGATGGTCGGTAAAGTCCCATGCAAAGCGGCCCTTGACGCATAGATTTCCGTCGCTCGGTCCCCTCTCAGGATCAGAGAAGACACGTCTGATCTCTCCCTCTTTCGAGCCTGTCGTCAGGGAACATCCGCATGCACAAAAAGGGCAGGGCGTGGTCGTCTCGTTCAGTTCCCATGCCTTGACCGTATAGTCGAAACGATCGCTGGTGATCGCGCCCACCGGGCAGGTGTCCATGCATTGGCCACAAAATTCGCACTGAAGAGGACGGTGAAAGTCTGTGTCGATCACCGTTTTGATTCCTCTTTTTGAGAAAGAAAGCTCTCCGACTCCCTGAACTTCATCGCAGATTCGAACGCATCGGCCGCAGAGAATACACTTATCTGAGTCTCTCTGGAGAAGAAGAGAACGATCATCTGAGGGAGAGGAGATTGGATTCCAGGGGTAGAGCGTTTCTTCCACGCCATATTCATAGACTAACCTTTGAAGCGCACATTCGCCCTCCTTTTCGCACCTCGGGCAGATCATGGGATGGTTGAGGAGGATAAATTGGAGCTGGAGCTTTCTCGACTCTGAGATTTCTGGAGAATGGGTGATGATTTCCATGCCGTTTTTAGCAGGCGTGAAGCAAGCCGGCAGTAGCTCGGATTTTCCTTTCTGCTGAACGACGCAGAGACGGCACGCACCAAAAGGAATGAGCCTTCGGTCATGGCAGAGAGTGGGGATGTTCCTCCCGGCTAATTGAGCAGCCTCGAGGATGGTCTTGCCCCTCTCAACTTCGACTTCAGTCCCATCAATTTTTAGTTTTATGGTCGCGTTTGCCATAATCCGTTAGATTGGAATAATGGATCGATGGACTACTGGAATGTTGGGTCTTAAATCTTTGAGGTCTTGTCTTGAACCATTATTCCATTCTTCCAATATTCCATTGTTCCATGGTTATTCAATTGCCCCAAACTTACACGCCTGGATACACGACCGACATCGAACACACTTTTCCAACTGAATGGCGGCGGGTGTTTTTTTCTCCCAGGTGATCGCTTCCATGGGGCATGCTTTTTTACAGAGGCCACACATTTTACACTTTTCGGCATCGACGCGAAACTGAATTAAATCGACGCAGACAAGAGCAGGACACCTTTTCTCCTGAATGTGTGCCTCATATTCTTTTCGAAAATAGCGAATCGTGGAGAGGACGGGGTTTGGGGCAGTTTTTCCAAGGCCACAGTGAGAGCTCTCTTTGATATGTTGACCCAATCGTTCCAGGATCTCAATATCCTCCATCGCTCCCTTGCCCTCGACGATCCGGTTCAAGATATTGAGCATCACCTTCATCCCCACCCGACAGGGAACACACTTACCGCACGATTCATCCACAGAAAAGTCAGTGAAGAAGCGCGCTGTATCAACCATGCAGGTGGAGTCGTTCATCACGACCAAACCGCCGGAACCCATCATGGCGCCCGCTTCATCGAGAGAGTCAAAATCCACCTCGATATCTAAAAGAGGCGTTGGAAGGCAGGCTCCAGAAGGGCCTCCTATCTGGACCGCCTTAAACTCCCTTTTATCGGGGATGCCGCCTCCGATGTCGTGAACAATCGTTCGGAGTGTTGTTCCCATGGGGACCTCGATCAACCCTACGTTGTTGACCGTACCTGTAAGAGCAAAGACCTTCGTCCCTTTCGATCCCTCCGTCCCCAAGGAGGCGAACCATTGTCCGCCTTTTAGGAGAATGGGTGGCACGTTGGCAAAGGTTTCCACGTTGTTCAGAACGGTCGGCTGCCCCCACAAACCCGCCTCTGTCGAGCGAGGAGGTTTGATCCTTGGCATGCCTCTTTTGCCTTCGAGGGAATACATCAGAGCGGTCGATTCTCCGCACACGAAAGCACCAGCACCCGGATAGATGCTGATATCGAAATCGAAACCGGAACCGAGAATGTCTTTGCCCAAAAGCCCGTAGTTCTTAGCCTGCTCAATAGCAATATTGAGCCGATGAATGGCAAGAGGATATTCCGCTCTGACGTAGATGTGCCCTTGGTGAGCATCCAGGGCAAAACCACAAATGGTCATGCCTTCCAAGACCGAGTGGGGATCCGCTTCTAAGACAGAGCGATCCATGAAGGCACCCGGGTCTCCTTCATCACCATTGCAGATCACATATTTCGGAGACGAGTCATAGCGACGTCCTTCTTCCCATTTTAATCCAGTTGGAAATCCGGCCCCTCCACGGCCTCGAAGACCGGAAGTCTTCACCTCTTGGATTACCTCTTCGGGTTTCATTGAGGAGAGAACCTTCGAGAGAGCCGCATATCCGTCTCGAGCAATGTATTCGTCGATATTCTCCGCATCGATGAGACCACGATTCCTGAGTGCCCTCAGGACCTGATGCTGGAAGAAAGGAATATCCTTCAACAGGGGAACCTTTTCCTTAAGAGCAGGGCCGGTATAGAGGAACTTCTCCACCGGCCGTCCTTTCAGAAAATGCTCCTCCACGAGAAAGGGAATATCCTCCGGCGTAAGTTTTTTATAGAAAATACCTTCGGGATAGACCACCATAATGGGGCCCTCGGCGCAGAAGCCATTGCATCCTGTGATGACGACCTTCACCTCGTCCGAGAGACCCCGATCTTTCAACTCTGACTCAAGGCGATCTTTCAGATTCAAGGAGCCACAGGAAACGCATCCTGTTCCGGCACATACCATGAGATGGGTTCGATAGGTTTTCATCTCAGTAAGTGGTCTCGCTTCCTCTGGCCAGTGCGTAAGCCTCTACGATCTCCCCATTGACGATATGGTGAACAAAAATTTCCTTCATCTTTTCTTCATTGAGGTCGCAATACTTGACCGGCGGGGTTCCAAGGATTTCAACCGTGGCCATGGGCTCCCGGCTGCAGAGTCCCGCGCATCCTGAGGTGGTCACCATCACATCGTTGATCTTCTTCTCCTCGATCTCCTTTAAGACAACGGACATCAATTTCCTGGCTCCCGCAGCAATACCGCATGTCCCCATGTGAATGTTGATTCTTGCTCGGAAGCCTCCTTCCCTCAGAACCGTGGCAGAACGGACTTCCTCTTTTATCCGCTTTAGGTCTTCAATCGTTAATTTGGCCATTCTGATCGATCTCCTTAGGATAAGATCGTACAATCTCAATCGCCCTGCCCGGACTGACCATACCGTAAGTGTCTTGGCCCACGACCAGGACGGGCGCTAAACCGCAAGCCCCCAGGCAACGAACACCCTCCAGAGAAAATTTCCTATCCTTGGTGACCTCCCCGATGCCGATTTTCAATTCCCTCTGGAGATTCTCTAAGATCTGTTTCGATCCTTTCACATAACAAGCGGTTCCGAGGCAGACGCGGATGACATGTTTTCCCCTCGGGGTAGTCGTGAAGAATGCATAAAAAGAGACTACGCCATAGACCTGTGAGGAGGGGAGCTGAAGTCCCTGGGCGATTCGGTTCTGAACTTTTTTGGGGAGGTATCCACAGATATCTTGGACCTCTTTTAAAACAGGGATGAGGGCGCCGCGCCTTTCCCTGTATTTTCCGATTACCTGATCGATCTTTTCCCATTCTTCTCGGGAGATCTCTTCCGCCCACCTCATCCTTGAACTCCAATCTGGGCCAACCCTTCTTTGAGATGTCTCTTCAACCATTGAATCACTTCCGGACCGGCGAGAGGCTGACTCTTAAATCGCTCTTTCAGCGCCTGACTGCTCAACGTATAAGTCTTTCCTTCTTTCTGATGACTATAGGAAATATCCAATTCAGGATTTCCTAAGAGGAGGGTTGTCATCGTTTCGATCATACTTCCCAATGGCTTCCGGTCAATGTGGGAGTATTGGAAGGTGGCGGTCACTCTTGTCCCTTTTCCCAATTCCGATTCGATCCGAAACATCCCTCCTGATTCCCGGGCAGCCTGAGCCATCAGGGGAAGGCCCAACCCCACCCTTCTCGAAGAACGTGTCGTGAAGAAGGGATCGATTGCTCTTTCCCTTACCTTTTCATCCATTCCGATTCCGTCGTCTGTGATCTCGATCACCAATCGGTCCTCGTTGAGTTCTTCCCTGATCAACACATCAATCTTCTTTGCCTTCGCCGCAATGGCATTCTCCACAATGTCCAGTATGTGGAGGGAAAGATCTTCCAATCCCGCCTCTCAATCGAGTATTGCCCCGTTAGAAATGATGCCCCCGCTGGCGTTTCTAACGAGATTTATTGCTCCAGCACCTTTCGTCCCTCTTGATGATGAAGGGCCATTTTCACTTCCTCTGAGGTGGTCTTCTCCAGAAGGAAATGAGTGAAACTTTTTCCGATGTCTTCGAGGTAATGGGCATCGGAAAATCGCACGAATGAGAATCGTCTATAAGAATGAAATCGTCTTCGAGCCTCTTCTTCAGAGGTTCGTGGGGAAATCTCCAGCCCATCCAGCAACATCCCCTCCGGGATAAAACCCAACTGACCGAGGAGACTAAAGGCTTGACGGTCGATGTGGGAGGCAATGGTCACTCCCCCGAGTGAACCAACCACTGATACGATCTGTTCAATGGGAAGGAGAGTTGCCCCGATCAACATTTTTCGTGTGGAACCTTTCGCCTCATCCTTCTCATTCACTATTGTCTGGCTACCGAACACCTCTTCGACATTCTCACCCGGGAGATTTCGATAGATTAAATCTTGGAGGGCCATAGAGTCCTCTTGCCTGTTGAAAAGGGCGAGAAGATGAATTTCCTCTTTCGAAGTCACTTCCATTCCGGGGAGTACCGTGAGACCTTCCTTCGATCCGGCCCCCATGAAAGAGGCTACATTTTCCGCTGAATTGTGGTCACAAATAGCAATCATATCTAATCCCATGGCTAAGGCTTGTCTCACCACGGCACAGGGCCTCATCTCTTCATCTCCACAAGGTGACAGGCACGAATGGACATGAAGATCCGCCCGAATGGTTCTCAGCATGGACTCATTCCCGAAATCCCCATTTGGTAAAGTCTGCCCACCAATTCAAACGTAAAGAGAGGAGAGGCCAGAATGGGAATTCCTTCGTGTTCAGCTTTTTGAATGGTCTCTGCTTCAGGTTGCCTCCCTCCTGTTAAAATAATTCCTGACAACTCTTTCATCGTGGCAACGGCTACAATATTGGGATGGGTTTGAATGGTGATCCAGACATTCCCTTTACGGCTGTGAGCGATGACATCGCTGAGGAGATCGCTTGCATATCCCCCCGTTACCCCTTCACGGAGTCGATCCTTTCCTGCTTCTATCTTTAATCCAAAAGATTTGACAAGATCGGAGAGCGTCAAAACAGAATTCCTTTCCCGGAGTCGGTCCTCCCTTTTTCTGCCTATTCGAAAGGGAGCGCTGCCTCTTGTCTATCCAGATAGACGGTGAACTCAAGATGAGTTCCTTGGTTGAATTGAGACGTCAGGACCATCTCATCTGCGTTCTTCCTGATGTTCGGGAGACCCATTCCCGCCCCAAACCCTAACTCGCGAATCTTTTCGTCCGCCGTCGAGTAGCCTTCGCTCATCGCCAGATTGATGTCACGGATCCCTTTCCCCTCGTCATTGACCACGATCTTCAAAAAGCTACGGGCGATGTAGAGTGAGAGAGTTCCTTTACTGGCATAGCAGATCACGTTCATCTCGGCCTCGAAAGCGGCGATACAAATTCTCCTGATGAGAGTGTTTGAAAATCCTGCCTCCTTCAAAATCTTTTTGATCTGGTCCGAAGTGGACCCGGCATTTGTAAAATCGCCTCCTTCGATAGGGAATATCCTATGGAAGAGTATGTTATTTTCCGTCCTTTCCATTCTCCATTTCGATGGCGCATGTCTTTAAACCATACTCGTACAGAATCCCGCAAGCCTCAAACATCATAAAAGGAGTGGTGAGAAGGGGTAGTTTCTTCTGGGTCGCCAAACGCTTGGTTTCCTCGTTGGGCTTCTTTCCTCTTATGAAAAGGATGGCACACAGATTGGCCAAATCCGCTGCGTAAACTACTTGAGAGTTGGTGAATCCCGTGATAAGAAGCGCTCCTTGTTGGGCAAGGGCAAGGACATCGCTCAGGAGTTCTGCCGCGAAGGCGCACTTGATCTCTTTGCCCAGGTCATGATCACCCGAAATCACCTCCGCACTGAGAATGTCTTTCACTTCTTTAAGCGTCATCTACTCCATCGCCTCCGATAGCAGTTCCATCACATCCATCACCCGAATTTTTTCTTCGTGGCCAGAGGTCTTGACCGCGTCCTCTAAGGTGAGGACGCAGAACGGACAGGCCGTGGTGATGATCTCAGCGCCCAGCTCGACGGCATCTTGGACCCGAACTTCTGCAAGACGCTGACCCGTTTCGGAAGAGGACTCCACCCACATCCTTCCACCCCCACCTTCGCAGCAGAGGCTTCTTTCCCTTGAACGGTCTAATTCTTTGAAGGTCAGACCGGGGATGGCAGTGAGCAACGCACGGGGTTCGTCAAACACGTTATTCTGTTTGCCAAGGAAACAGGGGTCATGGTAGGTGACTACTTTGTTCACCTCTTTGCTGAGAGGGAGTTTGCCTTCCTCCAAGCGCTTGGCCAGAAGTTGGGTCGTATGAAGGACTTCAAATTTCCCCTGGGGATATTCATTCTTCAAGGCATTGAAACCGTGAGGGCACATAGTGATGATGTGCTCGATCTGATGAGATTCGAAGCGTTGCATATTCCCTTCGACCAACTCCTCGAAGAGACCCGATTCTCCCATCCTCCGGATTTCATTCCCGCAACATTGCTCTTCGTTTCCCAGAATTCCGAAATCGACCTCTGCGCGCTGGAGGCCGAAAACCAATGCCTTCGCAACTTCTTGAATTCGCGGATCGAACGGAGCGGTACATCCAGTAAAGTAAAGATATTCGGCGTGCTCCCCTTTGGAGAAGTCTTTAATCTTGATTTCTTCGGGGAGGTCTTTCATCCATTCTGTTCTTTTGTTCTTCTGTTTTCCCCAGGGGTTTCCGTGTTTGTAGACACTCTCCATGGCTTCGATGATCGTCTTCGGGATATGGCCTTCTTCAACGAGCGTCCCTCTCATCCCGATGACGAGATCCATCGGTTTCAAACCGCGAGGACACCGAATCGTACACGTTTTACACGTGGTGCAATCCCAGAGTTCTTCACGTTCTGTAATCCGTTCGAGATTTTTTCCCAGAATTCCTTCGATCATCAGCCTGCGAATGTTCAATTTCGATTTCAGGGAAACCGGACATCCTCCTGTGCACTTTCCGCACTGGAAGCAACCGTAGAGTTCAAATTTTTCCGCGAATGTCTGCTCCGATGGCTCCATTTTTCACAAGCCTCCTAAGAGTTAATCACCATATCAAATGTCAAGTTCAATTTCAAATGAAATTTCAGATAGATTGGTTAGATGGCGACATTGATTCGATTTGACATTTGACATCGGGCATTTATATGTCTTATCGATTCAGTATTTCTCTCGATATCACAATCCGTTGAACCTCAGACGTTCCTTCGTAAAGAGTCGTTCCAATGATATCCCTGAGGTAACGCTCCACAGGATATTCTTTTGTATAACCGTACCCTCCCAGCATCTGGACCGCCCGGATGACCACATTCCTCGCCGTCTCCGTGGCGAAGAGCTTGGCCATGGAAGCTTCTTTTGTAAAAGGGTGATGGGTCTCTTTGAGGTAGGCAGCACGTAGAACCAGGAGCTGAGCAGCTTCCAATTCTGTATAGGAGTCGGCGATCATCCATTGAATGGCCTCGAAGCTGGAGAGAGGTTTACTGAAAGCCTCTCTTTCTCTAACATATTCTACTGCAAAATCAATGGCAGAAAATCCCACGCCAAGTCCCAAAGAGGCGATCCCGATCCTTCCGCCATCCAACTCCATCATGGCAATTTTGAAACCTTCCCCCTCTTTTCCTAAGAGGCAACCGGCCGGGATGGTACAATGATCAAAGGCCAATTCGTTCGTCTGGGAAGCCCGGTGGCCCATCTTATCTTCTGCCTTTCCGACGATGAACCCGGGAGTTCCTTTCTCAATTACGAACGCACTGATCCCTTTCCCTTTCTTGGCGTTGCGGTCAGTAACCGCCCAGGTGACGACGACTCCTGAAGCCTCTCCGCTTGTAATTAATGTTTTGCTTCCGTTCAGAACATAGGCATCCTTCTGACGGACAGCCGTCGTTCGAATATTGGCCGCATCCGACCCTGTATGAGGCTCGGTAATGGCAAAAGCACCAGCCGGATATTCCCCTTTGCAAAGTTTAGGAATATGCCTTTTTTTTATATCCTCCTGACCAAACTCATAAATAACCTCAGCAACCATATTGGTGACGGAAGTGGTGACCGCATGGGAGGCACATCCCTTAGCGATCTCTGTAATGGCAAGGCTGTAGGCAACGACACCAACTTCAGAGCCAGCGAATTCCACAGGGATATTCATCCCCATCAGACCCAGGTCTGCCATTTTCTTTAGATTTTGACGGGGGAATTGCTTTTCCTCGTCGAGAAGACCCGCAACAGGTTTGATATTCTTTTCGGTGAAATCTCTCACCATATCTCGGATCATCTCTTGTTCCGAAGTAAGTGTGAAGTCCATATCTGTTTGAAAATTCAGTTCGGAGTTTTTAGTTCGGAGTATTTTGAGAGTCTCCGAACTCCTAACTATAAGTATAAAACCCTCTTCCGGTTTTTCTGCCGAGATAACCGGCATCGACATACTTCTTGAGGAGAGGGCAGGGGCGGTATTTGGAATCACCGAAACCCTTTAAAAGTACCTCCATGATGGCTAAGCATGTGTCCAGGCCAATAAGATCTGCCAATGCCAACGGTCCCATGGGGTGATTCATTCCCAGTTTCATCACTGCATCAATGGCTTCCGGCGTTCCCACCCCTTCAAAAAAAGTATAAATTGCCTCATTGATCATGGGCATGAGGACCCGATTGGAAATAAATCCTGGGAAGTCATTGGCTTCGACAGGGGTCTTGCCCATCTTTTCAGTGAGCGTTTTCACGGTATGAAACGTTTCTTGTGAAGTCTGAAGCCCACGGATGACCTCCACCAGCTGCATGACTGGGACAGGGTTCATGAAGTGCATCCCGATGACTTGTGAGGGCCGTTGAGTTGCCGCGGCAATCTTGGTAATAGAGATGGAGGAGGTATTACTTGAAAGGATGATCTCTTTGCGGCAAACTTGATCCAATTCCTTGAAGATGTTCAGCTTCAGGGATTCGTTCTCAACAGCTGCCTCGACGACGAAATCAGCCTCCGCCATGTCTTTCACCTGAATGGTCCCTTTGATCCTTCCCATAATTTCTCCCTTCTTCTCAGAAGGGATCTTTCCTTTTTCTACCATTCGGTCCAAATTCTTGGTAATAGTGGCAAGCCCTTTTTGAACGAAAGAATCCGCGATATCGCTCATGACTACTCGAAATCCGGAATGAGCAGCCACTTGAACGATACCGTTTCCCATCTGGCCAGCACCTACGACACCGATCGTCTTAATCTCCATAAAGCCCCCGTTCAATACCCTCTACGGAATGAACAATGATCTACTACTAATTATCAATGGAAAATTGCTTTATCGCTAATTCTCCATGATCATTTTCCAACCATCTCGACAATCAAACTGACGGCTTCCGCACCTCCTAAACAGAGAGAGGCCATTCCTCTCTTAGCACCCCTGTCTTTCATGGCGTAAAGCAATGTGGTCAAGACTCTCGCTCCGCTGGCTCCAATAGGATGGCCGATAGCCACCGCACCACCGCGGACGTTTACCTTTTCTCTGTCGATCCCCAGGGTTTTGAAGATGGCCACGGTTGTTGCTGAAAAGGCCTCGTTGATTTCGAAGAGGTCAATGTCCTGAATGGTGAGGCCTGCTTTCTTCAAACATTTTGGAATGGACTGAATTGGAGCGACCAACACGTCCTCTAACTCCACGCCCGCTCCCGCCTGGGCTCCCACTTTTGCCACGGGTCTGACCCCTAATGCTTGAGCCTTTTCTTTTGACATCACGACGAGAGCACTTGCTCCATCACTGATCTTGGAGGAATTTGCTGCCGTGACCACTCCGGCCTCCTTAAAAACAGATTTCAATTTGGCCATCGACTTGAGATCTGTATCGCGAGGTCCCTCATCGGTGTCGAAGACAATGGGTTCCCCCTTCTTTGAAGGAATCGGGATGGGAAGAATTTCCTCTTTGAATTTTCCTTCTCGTATCGCCTTCATCGCATTCAGGTTCGATTCGTGAGCAAACTGATCCTGTTCTTCACGGCTGATGTTGAATTTGATCGATTGGATTTCAGCCGTATATCCCATGTGGTAATCGTTCACCACATCCCAGAGACCGTCATGGACCATGCCGTCCACCAGTTTGCCATCCCAGAGCCGGTATCCCGTTCTTGCGTTTTCTAGATAATACGGCGTTCGGCTCATATTCTCCATTCCGCCAGCCACGACCACTTCCGCATCTCCTGCCAGGATGGCCTGTGCAGCCAGCATGACCGCTTTCAATCCGGAGCCACAGACTTTATTGACTGTAATGGCTCCCCCAGACATGGGCAGCCCGGCTTTAATCATTGCCTGGCGGGCCGGATTCTGTCCCAGGGCAAACGGGAGGACGTTGCCCATGATCACCTCGTCCACATCCTGTTTTTGAATCTTCGATCGTCTTACGGCCTCCTCAATGACCTTTCCTCCCAGTTCTGTCGCACTGAAGGGACTTAATGCCCCGAGGAAATTACCGATCGCTGTCCGAACCGCGCTGGTGATCACCACTTCTCTCATGAACGTTCTCTCCTTTTGGAAAACCATCTTCAATTTTTAATTTTTGGCGGATTTTACCCTGGTAGTTTAGGATATCCGCTTTTAATTTATTGAGGCTGTTGATCCGATCATCAATCTTCACGGCATGGGTATCCAGTAATTCTAAGAGGCGGGGGAGTACCTTTTTATTGGTACGGTGGATTTGATAGATGTCCTCCAGCTCGAGCATCTCTGACAGAGTGAGGCCGAGGTGTTTCAGTCTGGTTATAAATTTTAGACGTTGGAAATCCCTCTCCGTGTAAATTCTTTTTCCTCCTTCGATCCTTTTTACGGAATTGAGAAGGCCGATCTCCTCATAATATCGGATTGTACGGGGGCTCAATTCCAATCGATTGGCCAATTGGCCAATCTGGTAATACTTCGAGTCGCCGTTTTCCATGGAGCTACCCTGATGCCACTTAACGTAAACTGTTAAATGACGTCGAAAAAAATTAGATTAAATGGAGGGCCATTTGCCTATTGACAGCACATCATAGCCCGCTTTCTCTAAATCGGTTATGACATCCTTATACTCTTCTGTTCTGATCCGGATGGCGGCGATCCTTTTCCCTTCCACCATAAAAGAGGGGGTGACGATGCTGATAATGTTGACATTGTGCTTCTTAAATATTTCAAGGATCCCAAGCATCGTACCTGGTTTATCTTCAAGCGCAAGAGTGAGACGTGTTCCCTTCTGTTTGAAACCGAATATGTCTACAAGATGGTCTAGGGCATCCGTTTCTGTAAAGAGTCCGTAAAGTTTTCCACCCTCCAGAACAGGGAGGCATCCAATTTTATGATCATGCATCAACTGGACCGCCTCTTCAATGATTGTGTCAGGGCTAATGGTGATTAACTTATCTTTTGGTGTCATAAAGCTTGAAACTTTAAGTTTTCCTAAGAGGTAATTCAATTCTTGAACGCTCAGCAGCGTGGCATCAGAAGGGGCTGCTTCCCGGATATCTCGATCTGTGACGATTCCAACCAGCACGTTGTTTTTATCGACCACGGGTAAATGCCTGACACCTTTCTCATGGATAAGGTTTCTGGCCTCGTAGAAGGATGCGTTCGGGCCTATCGTCACGGGATTTTTTTGGATTTTTTCTCTCATAAACCCTTTGTAATGAATTTTCATAAATTCCTCCCCTCTTCCTTAAATTTTAATTTTTTATAGCATACTTCGCAATGCCTCGTCAAAGATTTATTGAGCCACTCCTCATTCCCAAGTCCGTTGATCCTCAATCTTTTTCGCCCCTTCCGGGATGGTTCCGTCGGGGACGAACTGGACATCTCCCCTGATTTTCATCACATCCCGGATGGATTGCCCGATCTCCTGCTCTAACTTTTGAGCTTGGGGAATATCTTCTTTTAATTCAATTCTAAAAGTCATCTCATCCTTGTCTTCTTTTCTTTTGATAAGCATCTGATATTTTGCAATTTGCGGATACCGTAAGGCCACTTCATCCACCTGCCCGGGATGGACAAATAGCCCTCTGACCTTCGTCGCTTGGTCAACCCTTCCTAAAATCTTTATCAATCGGGGTGAGGTTCTTCCACAAGGGCATGGGGTCTCGCTCAGAATGGAGAGGTCTCCCGTCCCGAAGCGAATCAGTGGATAGACCTTATTGAAAGTGGTAGCGACGATCTCCCCGATTTTCCCGGGGCCCAATTGTCTGCCCGTCTGGGGATCTACGATCTCCACAATTTTATCATCGGGGATATGCATCCCATTTTTCTTCATGCATTCATAGCCCAAGCACCGCACATCAGCCGTTCCATAGGTCTGACGAATCGTCATTCCAAATCTTTCCTCCAATTTGGATCGGAGGGATTCGGGGAGCATCTCGGCCGCAACGAAACCTGCTTTCAAGCTCAGGTCTTTTTTCAAATCCAATCCCATTTCTTCTGCTTTTTCAGCAATGCTGAGAAGAAAACTCGGAGTTCCGCAGTACCCTGATGCCTTGCAACTCTTTAAGATATTCACCTGCTGCTCGGTATTGCCAACCCCCATGGGAATAGAGATACATCCGATCATGTGAAGAGAGTTGTCCACCATTTGCAGGGCAAAAGGGACCATATGGTAACTAAACGTATTAATTGCGACATCTCCAGGGCGAAAACCCCCCGCAACCATCCCTTGCGCCCAACCCAACTCATTGTAATCAGCCTCGCCGGGTTCGTAGATGGGACCCGGTGAGATAAAAATCCTTCTCATTTCAGTTATTGGAACCCCTTCAAATCCGCCAAAGGGAGGATTTTCCCTCTGGAGTTCCATTAATTCAGTCTTTTTGGTGATCGGAATCTTTTCCAGGTCTTTAATGGTTTGAATGTCCTTTGGCTTTAATCCAGCGAAATCCAATTTATTCTTAAATGCTACAGAGTTCTTATGGGCGTATTGTACGATGCCTCTTAGTTTTTGATTTTGATATTCTATTCTTTTTTTCTGAGGCATGGTCTCAAGATTCTTCTTAAAGAAACCCGTAGTCCGATCCGTCACCTCTGGTTTAGGCATATAAGATCTCCTCAGCGGTCTTGTCGAGTCCCCTCCCTCTCCTCCTTCCATACCTATCTATCAAGAGACAGGCATGGAGGAGGGAGAATTCACGGATCGATTTTATTTAGGAAACTTGGCGGTAAAGGGAATTACTTTTTGGACCCCATCGGCCGTGAATGTGGCCGCGCCTTTTTGAACTCCAATGGGGAAAGTCATGTTTGGAATCTCTGTCCACCATTTTTCAAGGAGCGCCCAGGCGTTGGTATTCTTAGCTTTCACTTTCTCGGCGTTAGGAATCAAAAGGCTCAAAAGCACCTGCTGTACATCCACAATTGACATAACAGTCAGTTGATTGGTCTTGCCCGCTGGAATCCACTGCGTCTCGAAGGCATTGACCATATTTACGTCAAGGTCGTCAAAGGAAACCGTAAATCCGAAACCATCTAACTTCACCGGATAATTATTGGGATTGGTGATATTGAAAAGGAATGCCATGGGAAGCATTGCACTGTTGGCACCTGCCTTGCCTTTCGTTGGGGTGACCTTAGCATCGTAGTACCAATACCCATTATATTGTGTGACTTGCACTGATTCGAGGGAGATCACAGGGACCTTAAAGTTAGCTTCCGTGGGTTTGGCCGGCATTCCACAACACGAAATCAAAATCAGTCCCATGCCGAGGAAACACGCGATCAGGGTTATTCTTTTTTTGTTCATCATCAAACCTCCTTCTATGATCAAGTTTAAGGAGCTTATGTGAGCCATCTCTTTCTTCTCTTGTAGTGTTTGACATGGCGGAAACTTTTTCTTTCACCGATGTCAGAAAGGCCTAAATAGAAGTCTCGGATGTCCGGGTTCTCTTTCAATTTTTCTGAAGTGTCATGCATCACGAGCCTCCCGTTTTCTAGGACATACGCGTAAGGTGCAACGGTCAGGGCCAATTTGACATTCTGTTCGACCAGCAGGATAGGGATTTTTTCTGAATGATTTAATCTCGTAATGATCTCAAAGATCTCTTTAATGAGGAGGGGGGCAAGACCCATAGAGGGTTCATCGAGAAGCATCAATTTGGGTTGGGCCATCAGCGCCCGACCGATTACGCTCATTTGTTGTTCCCCACCGCTGACATAGCCAGCAACTTCGTTACGCTTCTCTCTCAGGCGCGGGAAGTAATGGTAGACCATTTCGAGACCTTCCTTGGTCGATCCGCTCTTCCTCAAATGAGATCCGACTTTAAGGTTTTCCTCTACGGTCAGGTGCTCAAAGACTTTTCGGCCTTCGATGACCTGAATAATACCCATCTTGGAAATCTCCATTGCCGTTTTCCGGTGGATCCGCTCTCCCTTAAACTCAATGGCCCCGTCCGTTACCTCTCCGACCTCCACTTTCAGAAGCCCGGAAATGGCCTTAAGGGTCGTACTTTTACCCGCCCCATTTGCTCCAAGGAGAGCAATGATACCACCTTCGGGGACCTCCAAGGAGACCCCTTTGAGGACAAGTATCACTTCGTGGTATTTGACCTCAACATTGTTTAACTTTAGGATAGGTTGTGTTGTGTTCACAGGATTACCCCTCTTCTTACCATCCGAACCATTCCTTAGCCCATTTTTCGGGCCAACGCGCTTTGACATCTATTGTTTTAACATAGTTAAATTTTTCTCCCCTGAGCTCATATACCGGAACGATACCAGTTGTCCGATGGTCAGTAGAGGTGAAGGTTACCGGGCTTGTACCCAGACCCCCATCGAGAATGACATAATCCTTCAGCGTCTCAAAACCCTTTTTCAGAATGCCCTCGCCGGTCAAATCGCCAGCTTTGTCCGCCCGTTTCATGGCCTCGCTCAAGAGAAGGACGTTCGCCCAAGCAGTTACCGTAAACTTGATACGATCTTTAGCTGGAATTCCGGGATTATATTTTGCAGCATAATCGTGGACGAGCTTCATCTTTCCTCGATCATCAGCAAAAAAGTAAGCGGGACCAGCAACCATGGCCCCTTCAGCGGCCTTTCCTGCCAACCGGGGTAAGTTTTCATCCTCGCCCCAATAGTTCACCAGCCAGTCAGCGCCGAGGCCAAGGGCGTACGCGTCTCTGACCGTGGCCGAAACGCACATTGTGGTGTTTCCATGCCAGCATACATCGGGTTTAAATTTTTGGAGACTCATGATCTGGCTCTTGGTATCCATTGAAGTCAGAGCCACATCCTGATCATCTCCCACCTCAAAGCCGAGCATCGTAGCATGGTCCTTGATCGCTTTTATCGGAGCGCTGGCATAGGGAGAAGGAAACGCATAGACACAGGCAAAACGCGGTTTTCTCTTGCCATAATCCTTATGTTTTGGCCATCTTGTCTCAAACCAGGTTGTCAGTACAGCCCTTGCTTGGGTAGAATAATCAGGGGCAAAGAAAAGATTGTAAGCGGTTTTTACAGGGTTCGTGAGGTGTGCCGAGAAAGAGGCAGAAACGTATGGCATCTTATCTTTGAAAACAGTAGGGGAGAGGGCTTCGGTATCTCCTGTCCCCCAGCCCTCGATCGCGATGACGCCTGTCCGTTTGAGGAAGTTATACTTTGTAATGGCCTCTGGAATTCGATAACCATAATCAAACCATGTATATTTAATTTTTTTGCCGTTAATTCCGCCTGTATCGTTAACGTAATTAAACGCTTCTACCAAACCGAGGGCGTAGTCCTTGCCCACGTCCGAAGTGGCACCGGTGCAATCCGTAAGACCTCCGATCTTAATCTCCTGTGCAAAGATCGATGAAGTGGAAAAAATAAGCAACGTCAGAATAATTGTAAAAAATTTGATTCTCATCGTTCGCCTCCTGTAAAATATTGAATAGACAATAAGAGCAGCAACGGACTGATTTCTTTTCTCCCACCATCTGATGACGTGCATCACCCCTTTCTTGAATCTTCCCCTTCCCCTTTCCCCTTGATGGGGAGGGGAGGGATGGTTAATAGGAAAATGGCCAGAGGTTGAAATAGTTTTTGATCTGCCACCAACGGTAACTGAGACCCCTTGGCTCAAAGATTAAAAAAGCACAGATGGCTAAGCCAAAAACCGATTCCTTGATGTAGAGAAATTTAATCATAAGTTGTGGAAAAACATCACCGAGGGAGATCACACCCAATTGAATTACTTCCATGACCAACACCATGAATATGGAACCGAAGATCACGCCATGAATCGAGCCAACTCCACCGATGAGGACAACGCCGACCAGCCAGAGAGACCAGAACCAGGGGAAATGTTCTGGGCTGATGGCTGCCGTGTTGCTGACCCAGAAAGCTCCGGCAAGGCCAGCAATAAATCCAGCCACAAAGAAATTTAATAGCTTATACCAGATAATATTGATTCCAAGGGTCTCGGCAGCTATGTCATTGTCTCGAATAGCTATCCAGGCCCTTCCTGCCTTGGAGCGAAGGAGGTTGGCCGTCATAATAACACAGAGGGTGAGTAATATGGCCACCAGAAAGTAGGTCTTGATTTCGGTATCAATGATCCAGGGTCCAATCTTGATGGTCCCGGGAGGGACAGAGAAGGCCTGCCCCCTTCCTCCAATTTGACTGATATACTGAGTGATCAGAAAATCAACGGTGATGAATTGGGCTGCCATAGTGGTCAAAATGAGGTAAAAACCTTTAACCTTAGCTGATGGAAGGCCAAAAAGTACACTCCAGAGTCCAGCAACAATGCCCGCAATCACAATGCTCATTGGATAGGCAAGTCCCCAGTCGATGAAGAATTGAGGCCAGGGAAATTGAAGAATCAAAAGCGTGCTCGTATATGCGCCCACAGCAATAAATGCTGCATGTCCCAAGGTGATGAGACCGGCATAGCCAATCAATAACTGTACACCGAGCGCGCCCAGAGCTGTATAGCCGACCATATTGGCGACTCCGAACCAATATCCAGTTAAGGTCAAAGGAAATCCAACAAATATAATCGCCAAGAGGAGAATCATTTTTCCCTTGATCAATGGGCTTTGCCACCAGCCCTGATCCTGGGCATATTCTTGATGGTAAAGGCCGCAAGGCAGCCACACATGAGACATAGAATACTCTCCTTTTCGTTAATTCACCCGTTCGGCAGCGCGAAGCTCCGTCTTTCAAGACGGAGTAAAAAGCGCCGCTCAGAGTGAACCCCTGCCTACCGGCAGGCAGGCTGAGCGAAGTCCCAGCCTTTAGGTCGACGAGTCGAAGGGTTCACTTTACATCCGTTCAATGCGTTCCCAGCCCCAGAATCCGTAAGGTTTAAACAGCAAAAAAACTGTCATAAAAGCGAAGGGAAACACCTCTTTCACTCCTCCTGGAAAATAATGGTCGAGATAGGTACCGGATAAATTTTGTAACACACCAACTGTAATGCCTCCTACGATCGCCCCAGGAATGGAGTTAAGACCTCCCAAGACGACTGCAGGCAAGACGAGGAGACCCAAATAGCCTACGGATATATTGATGCCGTTGATATTCCCTAAAAGGGCACCCCCGACACCCGCCGACATAAAAGCAATGGCCCAGGCTGCTGCATAGACAAATCTTGCGCTGACGCCGAGGGAGAGAGCAGCCGTTTCGTCATCGGCAGTGGCCTGCATGGCCAAACCCCAGTGTGAATACTTAAAAAAGGCTGCAAAAATAAGGAAGAGCAGTATCGCCAAAACAAACGACCAGAGGTAGACGTTTGAAATTTTTATAAAACCAATGGAAATCGGTTCGAGGGGGAAAATGGGAGGAGAGAAAACTCGCGTTTTGGTCTCCCAGATGAATTCGATGATTCCTTTAAAGAAGAAGGAGAGCCCTACCGTTACCATGATAACAGCCAGGATCGGTTCTCCAATGAGTTTGTCGAGGAAAACTCTCTCCACAAGAATACCGAGGATGATGCCAATGATAAGAGTACAGATGATCGATAGAATAAAAGGTATGCCTGCTTGATAGAAGGTGAGGGTGACATAGGCTCCGATCAGGGTCAATTCGCCCATGGCTAAATTCAAAACGCCGGAACATTTATAGATTAAGACCCATCCCAGGGCGACCAGGGCATAAACCCCCCCGACCAGGATGCCATTGACCAAACTCATCAAGAAAAGCTCCATACTGCCTCCTGTTTACTGATGATGGAATGTTGGAACACTGGAATATTTGGAAAAAGAGTCAGCATTCCATTTTTCCAGTCTTCCATTTCCCGCTATTGTGACACCTCCAACACTTTAAGATCCGTTATGATATGAACGACCCTTCCGTCTTCATAGGTGATATTGGTGTCCATATGGACACTCTTGGTATCAGAATAAAGTCCATTCACAATATCTTTATAACGATCTTCGACAAAGGCTCTTCGCAATTTACGGGTTCGGGTCAGTTCATCATCATCCGCATCAAATTCTTTATAGAGGTTCACAAACTTCTTAATTTTGGCCACCGGGGGCAAATCCTTATTCATTTTTACAATCTCTTTTTTTACCAGTTCATAAATCTCTTGCATCTGAGAAAGTTCTGGATAACTGGTGTAAGCAAGATTTCTATCATCCGCCCATTTCCCCACCACGTTATAATCAATGCACACCACACCCGTGACATAGGGCTTGTTGTCACCGATCGCCCAGACATCCCTAATATAGGGACTGAATTTGAGCCGAGTCTCCAAATATTGTGGAGCAAATTTTGTTCCGTCGCTCAACGTCATGACATCTTTGGTCCGGTCGAAGACAACCAGATGGCCCTCGGCATCGATGAAACCCGTATCTCCTGAATGAAGCCATCCATCTCGAAGTGTTTTTGTTGTTTCCTGTGCCATCTTATAATATCCTATGAAAACGGAAGGGCTTTTTGAAATGATCTCTCCGTCTGGAGTGATTTTGACCTCTGTCTCAGGGATGGGTTTTCCCACCGTGTCGAATTTGATGTCGCTGTCTCGATGGAGCACTGAAATTCCGGCAATCTCTGTCTGGCCGTAGATCTGTTTGAGGTTCACTCCAATGGCATGAAAGAATCGGAAATGGTCTGGCCCCATGGCTGCCCCTCCTGTGTAGGTGTCTCGGATTCTAGAGAGACCTAAATGATCTTTCAGTTTTTTATGGACACCGCAATAGGCAAGATAATCAAGGGCCTTCCAATACCAGGGGATCGGCTTTTTCATAAACTTCAAATCAGCCACCTGATAACCAATCTTCATCGCCAACTCGTAGCCTTTCCTTTTGGACCAGCTGGCATCCAAATATTTGACCTGAACATTTCGCACCATCTGCTCATAAATCCGCGGAGGGGCGAACATGACGTGGGGGCCAATTTCACGAATATTCTCCTGGGCGGTCTCAGGTTCTTCTGGGAAATTGACCGTAAATCCAGCCTGAATGCCACAGGAGATCGACATCATCTGTTCTCCAATCCAGGCAAAGGGGAGATAAGAGACAAAGTCATCTGTTTCGAAGTAAGGATCCACTCGCATTAAATTCAGACCCATGGTGAGCATATTATAATGTGTGAGAAGGGCGCCTTTAGGGAGGGCAGTCGTTCCAGAAGTATAAAAAAGAAGACAGACCTCGTCTCCCTTTCCTTTCATGATTAAATCCTCGAAGAAGCCGGGCTCTTTCTTATCTATCTCTTCTCCTATCTTCATCACCTCTTTGATGCTGATGAGAATGGGGTCATCATAGTCCCTCATCCCCTTTGGGTCATCCCAGATCATTTTTTTGAGCTTAGGACATTTGTCTTTAATCATGAGGCATTTATCAACCTCTTCCTGGCCTTCACCCAACATCAATTTGGCATCAGCATGGTCGATGATATATTTCACCTCGTCGATGAGAGAATCCTGAAATAACCATACCCCCACACCGCCCACACACATGGCGGCCATCTCTGCCCAGAGAGCCTCAGGACGATTATCTCCAATCATGGCGACTTTATCTTCTCTTTCCAATCCCAGCGAAACCATTCCTAAGGCAATCCGTTTCACATTTTCGTAATATTGTTTCCAGGTGATGGGAATCCAGATTCCAAACTCCTTCTCACGCATGGCCACTTTTTTGTCCCAATATTTTTTAGCTGCCTGCAGAAAGAGTTTGGGGATGGTGAGATCCTTTGTAATCTCAATTTCCTTCCAGCTACCGGCGCGTGACATAGAGATCCTCCACCTCACCGAGATAGGCCTTGATTACATTTGGATTCTTCTGTATCTCAGCGGGAGTTCCTTCTGCGATCTTCTCTCCGAAGTTCAGGGCCATCACCCGATGGGAAATGTCCATGACGACGCCCATATCGTGTTCGACCAGGACGCAGGTGGTCTGCCAACGTTTCTCTTCATTGATATCCAAAATAAATCGGGCCATATCCTCCACCTCTTCCAAATTCAGACCTGCAAGGGGTTCGTCTAATAAGATGATCTTGGGATTGAGTGCCAAGGCCCTTGCCAGTTCGACCCGCTTCTGAAGGCCATAAGGTAGCATTCCCACGACCTTATCTCTGATATGCTCAATCTCAAGGAGATCGATGATCTCTCTTTCGATGAAATCTCGGTGTTCGATCTCTTCCTGAGCTGTCTTCCCGACATAAATAGAACCGCTCAGCAATCCCGTTTTGAGGTGAATATGGCGTCCGAGTCGGATGTTATCGAGCACGCTCGTGCCTTTAAAAAGTTCAATCTTCTGAAACGTCCGTGAGATCCCCATTTCCGCTCTTTTATGAGGTCTTAACTTGGAAATTTCTTTTCCTTCAAAGTGGATCTTTCCCCTCTGGGGATGATAAAGGCCATTAATGCAATTCAGAAGAACCGTTTTCCCCGCACCATTGGGCCCGATGACGGAGAAGATCTCACCCTTTTTGACTTCTAAGCTGATGTCCATCAGAGCCTGGACACCTCCGAAAGCCATATAGATATGATCAACTCTCAGCTGAATCTCATCCGTGACTGCCATGTTTAAGATCTCCCTTGATCCCGTCCAGGAAATAGGTACACAAAGAACAACTTAAACTGGGGTTTATTCCGTATTGCAGAGGCGCTATTCGGTCCCCAGTTTTCGGCATCTGACATTAATCAGGAATGGATTACATTAAAGGAAAAAGCTCCCACCCAAAATCTGAATAACTTTGATTAACAAACCTCTGTTTTTCTGTCAAGGGGAAATGTACTAAAACAATGTGAAAAAATTAATAAATCCCCTTCGTTCTTTGGTCCCAAAATCGTTAAGTTCGGGACCAAGAACTCACATCCATCTACGAATACCTGTCTCTCAAGGGGAAAAAGGAAAACCAAGTAAGGAGTCTTTTGCTTCTTCTAATTTATCCCAACCACCGTTTCCGGCGTTTATAATGTTTTACATCCCGATAGCTGCGCTTCTGGCCCATCCCTGTAAATCCAAGATAGAATTCTTTGACGTCTTCATTGTTTTTCAGTTTTTCTGCCGGCCCATCTAAGACAATCCTGCCATTTTCGATTACATAACCGTAGGATGCCAATTCCAAGGCGATGTGAGCGTTTTGTTCGACCAGGAGGATCGACACCCTTGTCTCTAAGTTGATCCTCTTTGCAATATCGGCAATTTCCCTGACCAATAAAGGAGACAAGCCCATGGAGGGTTCGTCGAGAAGCATGATTTTGGGATGTCCCATGAGGCAGCGACCCATGGCGATCATCTGTTGCTCGCCTCCGGAACAGTAACCGGCGGTGTTATTCTTGATTCCTATGAGCCTTGGGAAATAGTTATAAACCATTTCCAAATCTTTTTTAGTACTTGCTCCGCTTTTTGGGATGATGAGTCCACCCGCTCGAAGATTCTCCTCGACCGTGAGATGTTCTGCTAAACGCCTTCCCTCCATGACTTGGAGGATTCCCATCCTGGCGATGTCTTCTGGGTAGAATTTATGGATGGGCTTTCCTTCATAATAGACCCCTCCGTCCGTGACCTCTCCCTCTTCGGTTCGAAGCAGTCCCGAGATGGCCTTGAGCGTCGTCGTCTTGCCAGCACCGTTGGCACCTAAGATGCAAGCAAACCCTCCTACTTCAAGTTGGATGTTGACACCCTTCAAAACCAGAATGGTATTGAGATACTTCACCTCGACGTTTTTTAATTCGAGCATGATCGATCCTCTCGTCGAAAAAGAAAGGGTAGGGAAGGCTCAAGCGCTCGACTGAGCTCACGCCGAAGTCCTCCCCGTTTGAAGGGCGACCCAAGTCGCCCGACCACCCACCGTTTGCTTCGTTACTTCACTACTTCGTAATGAAGGTTGATCTTCTCGTCTTTAAATAAACCTTGTTTGATCATGTCGTCCGGAACGAGTCGGGGCACCTTATACCATGGAGACAAAGCCACCACTTTGCCACCTTTCACCCCGATGAGACGATCATAGTTGGCTAGACGACGGTCATCCTTTCCCGATGGCGCACTTTGGAATTTGCAAGTTGTGTTGTAGGCAGTATAGCCTGCTAAGGTCTGCATACCAAGCTCTTTCACGTCCTTACCCGTAATCTTTTCACAGGCCTTAGCGATATCGACATTATCTCGTTTCATAATTGCTATCAAAGCCCGGCGAACGCCTTCCAGCATGTTGGCTTTCATACGAATGCCACGCATATATTGGATATTCGGCATCCCTGGTTCTTTCCGGTACTTGTCATTGAGCATCTTCGCGAATTTGACGCCGGGTTCATTCGGGTCAGCGGCTGGGACGAAAACCGGTTGAGGACACATATAGCCCTCAGCCGACCCAGGCCCTACGACATCCAACAATTGATCGGCAGGTGCCCAAAGATTAGCCATGTGAACCATCTTGTTTGCCAGTCCTAGCTTGTGGATGCCTTTCATGATGACCGCAGGGGTCTGCACAATCGTATTCGACCAAATAATATCTACACCCTGTTTATCAAAATCAGAAAGAAAACCCATGACTTCCGGATCCGTTGGCATCATGGTACAAAATCGTTCCGCCACCACCTCATATTTTCCGCTTTTCTCTCCGTGCCTTTTGGTGGGTTCAATGGCAGCTCGGCCGTAGGCCGAATCCCAGGTGAGATGGGCGACCTTGGCTTTGACGCCCTTGCCTTTCTTCGGCCAGAAATTATCGATATAATATTCGATGGCTCCAGCCGCAGATTCTCCGTAGCTCCAGCAGTCCATATAATTCCATGCAGGAGGATAGAGCTGAGGATCGCTAAACCCGATCCCGTAACATACGACGGCATCCCTTTCGAGGATCGGTTTCAGCATCTCTTGGTTCGGAGATGACCACATCTCAATGATCGTAGGTTTTGGTGTTCCCATCCTGAACCTTTTGTAGGCTGACATGAAGCGAGCATCGACATTGCCAAACTCAGCCCACATATAGTTCACATCGACCTTGGTCTTCCCATCGCCGAAAACATCCAGCCCACCTTGTTCCTTAATCCATGCAAGATAATCTTTCCCGCCCTTTTCCGAAGGAATGGCGATGGGGGCATAGGCCCCGGTGAGGTCGATGATATTGTGGATGGTGACGGATGGTTTGCCCGCGGTTATTCCATCGGTAGGAGACAAAAAGAAGATGGAGACCACCAACGCTGCGAATAAACAAAAAAGCCCACTTTTTCCTTTCATTTTTTCCTCCTTTGTTAGAAAGATATTCTTTTATCAGCTAAATTTCCGCCTCAACCTTAATAAGGGAAAGGATGGAGGCGGTAGGATCGTTTTATAATTTCCCACCGATGGGCAATTCCCCTGGGCTCGAAAACCAGAAAGATGACGATGATCAAGGAATAAAAAACGAGCGCAAAGGCCGCTGAAGCATAGAAGGCCGCACCCCCCAAAAAGGCTTCTGCCAAAGGAGTGACGAGGGTGGTCGCCTCATCCAATACCTTCCAGACGACGGCACCTGCGATGGCGCCGAAGATGGACCCGAAACCTCCGACGACGAGGAAACCCAAATACCAGATGGAATCTTCCAGGCGGAACCAGGCAATATTGACGTATTCGTAGTAAGCCGCTCCCAACGCTCCCGCTATTCCTGCATAAAAGCAACCGATTCCGAATGCCATGATCTTGGTGTAGGCAATATTAATTCCCATCACTTCTGCAGCAATATCATTGTCTCGAACCGCAACGAAAGATCGCCCCAGTTTCGTCCGGGCTAAATTCGTAGCCAGATAAATCATAATAATGGTAATCGTCAGCACGAGAAAGTAATAGTTCCGATCACTCTTAAAATCGATTCCGAAGAGGGCATCGGGTCGTTTCATCCACATCCCTTCCGTGCCGTTTGTCACAGAGCGCCAGTTACTGATGACATACACAATAACGAAATGGGCAGCTAAGGTGGCAAAGGCGAGATATAAACCCTTGATCCTCAAAGCAGGAACACCAAACATCATACCGAGAAACATAGGGGCCAGCCCGGCAAGAGGCAGACAGAACCAGAAGCTAAATCCAAAATGTCTCTGGAGGATCCCGACGGTGTACATCCCCACACCCATAAAAGCCGCATGCCCAAGGGAAATCTGGCCGCAATAGCCGGTGATAATCTGCAGGCCCAGCATGCCAATCGTAAAGGCACAAATTGGGATGAGAAGGGAGAGCCCATAATCGCCCATTGTGAAAGGGATGAGATACATGCCGATGATCAGGAGGACCAGTAATGTCTTACGCAGCGGAGTTCTATACAGCTCCTTGGCCTGGAAGTAATTGCGGTCAAACGTACCACAGGGTCGATTGATGTTCATCGCTTATAACCTCTCTATTCTGACTAAGCCAAAAAGGCCATAGGGTTTGATAAAAAGAATTAAGAGCAAGAAGACAAAAGGAACCATCATGGTGGTCTCACCGGGCAGAAGGGGTGCGATGTAAGCGATCGTCAACATCTGGAGGATGCCAATGGCAAGGCCAGCGATGATCGCACCAGCAAAGGATTCCAATCCTCCAAAGAGAACCGCAGCGATCGCAATCAAACCGTTTAAATCGAGAGAGAGCCCGACACCTTGAATGTTTCCAAGGAGCATGCCTACTATCACGGCAATGACGCAAGAGATGATCCAACTATACTGAAAGATTCGCTTGACGTTGACTCCCAGGTTTTGAGCCACCACGTGATCTTCGTGGACAACCCTCATCCCCAAGCCAGCTCTCGTCTTTGCATAGAATAGCATGAGTGCGATGATGAGTACTCCGCAAAGGATAAAACCATAAACCTGGATCTTGGGAAGATGTAGAAAGCCAATTTTCCAAGCCCCAACCGGCAGGAAGGATTCACCGAAGCCCTCGATATTTCCCTTTCCCATCAGGATTCCTACCCCACGAAGAAGGAGCATCAGACACAGTGTCACGACGATTGGAGCAAGGATGGGTTGGCCAACAAGAGGACGCATAAAGGCCCTTTCAATGGCCATTCCTACGATCACACCCACCGCACAGGTCATCAGAAAGCCAAGCCATATGGGGAGATGCCAGACGATCAAGCAGAACCACATGAAATACGCACCGATGATCAACACGGCCGCTTGTGAAAATGGAAAGACACGAGTGGATTTATAGATGACCACATAACTAACGGCCAATAAAGCGTAAATCCCTCCGCTGCAGAGGCCTAAGACAACAGATTTTGTAGTTTCTTCCATTTTATCCAGCTCCTAAATAAGCGGAAATGACTTTAGGATTGCTCTTGATCTCTTCAGGGACACCTTCAGCAATCTTGTTCCCGAAGTCGAGGACAACAATCCGGTCGGCGATGTCCATCACGACGCCCATATCGTGTTCAATCAATACAATTGGGATCTTCAAGAACTCGTTGATATCGATGATAAACCGAGCCATATCTTCTTTTTCATCTAGATTCATCCCTGCCATGGGTTCATCGAGAAGGAGTATCCTTGGTTCCAGAGCAAGAGCCCGGCCCAGTTCGACTCGTTTTCTTAAGCCATAGGCCAGCATTCCCACTACCGATCCCCTGACGTGTTCCAACTCCAAAAAATCGATGATGTCTTCCGCAATGGCACGTTGATACGCTTCTTCTTTGTTCGCCCAGGGGAAATAGATCATCCCGGTGACGAAATTGTATCCGACATGAGGATGCCTCCCCGCAATGATGTTGTCGATCACCGATAGGCCGGTATAGAGAGCAATATTCTGAAATGTACGGCACAAACCGAGTTCAGCAATTCTGTGAGATGAAGAATGGGTGATTCTTTTCGCTTCCAAAAAGACGTTCCCCTGCTGGGCACGGTAGAAGCCACTCATGACGTTGAGAAGGCATGTCTTTCCAGCACCATTGGGGCCAATGATGGCCAAAATCTCGCCCTCCTTGACTTCCACATTCACGTTATTGAGCGCCTGAAGTTTGCCGAAAGCGATGCTGACGTTCTCGGCCCGAAGCAATGTTTTTCTTTCTTTAGGATTGGGATTAGTCAAAGGCCGTTTCTTCTCAATACATTCCCGAAGTAAGGTTAATCCATAACTGTATCTCTGTTCCCGTTTTTTCGTAATATCCCTGGTAGTTTCTGCCATGTGTCCTCACCCTTGGATCGTCTCAATATAGATCGGAAGCCTCATGACCGATTTTCTGCCGTCCCGGTAGGTAATCGTCGTTTCAATATCAACCTGATCCTTTCCTTCATACATTGCGTTCACAATATTCTCATAACGCTTCTCCACAAAATCCCGCCTCAATTTGCGGGTTCGCGTCAGCTCTGCCTCATCCGGGTCGAAATCCTTATGGAGGACGATGAATCTTTTCACACGAGTTGTTTCCGGCAATGTGGTGTTGATCCGTTGGAGGATACCGGCTAAAAGTTTTCTCACCTGTTCCTTTTGTGAGAGGTCCGGATGAGAGGTATAGGCGATATGGTTTCGTTCAGCCCACCTGCCTGTATTTTCAAAATCCATATTCAGGAGCGCCGTGACAAAATGTTTATCATTTCCGATTACCATCGCGTCTTTAATAAATGGGCTGAATTTTAATCGGCCCTCGATATAAGTGGGAGAAAATCTTTCACCCGTCTTCGTGGTCTGCATGTCTCTCACTCTATCGATAATATAGAGTTCTCCCTCCTCATCCATATATCCACCATCGCCGGTGAAGAAATAGCCTTCTTTAAAACTTTTCGTGGTCTCTTCAGGCCGTTTATAATATCCCTGAACGACTCCCACACCGCCGAGCAGTATCTCTCCATCTTCCGTGATCTTTACCTCCACCCCCGGGAAAGGTTGTCCTGATCCTTCGGAACGATAATAATTTTTTTCGAGTTGGAGGACATCGAGCCCAGAGACTTCGGTGGAACCATATCCTTGTGCAATCGGAACTCCGATTGCCCGGAGAAGTCGGAAATTATCCGGACTCAGAGCCGCTCCTGCCGTAATAGGGGTTCTGGTCCGGGTCATGCCGATTTTGTCTTGGAGATGCCTGAACACAGCCCAGTATCCGAAGAAAAAGAGGAAACGCCAAAGCCAACTCACTTTTTTCCTTTCTTCTTGGCCTTGAGCAATCTTATAACCCACGGGCAGGAAGAGATTATAAAGAAATCGCTTCCAGAAAGGAGAGTCGATCATCTTGGCCTGGATTTCGGAACAGGTCATTTCCCACTGCCTTGCTCCGAGCAGGATGACTCCGGGGGCTATTTCGCGAAGATCAGAGCGCACGGTCTCAGCCTTCTCAATGAAGTTGACGACAATCCCTTTTGCTAGATTTGGGGCCACCGTAAAGATTTGTTCACCAATCCAAGCCGGTGGCAAGAAGGAGAGGTTCTCATCTTTCTCATTCCAGGGTAAAGCTGCATCCCAGCCCTTGAAGAGACTCAAGAGATTCCTGTAGGTAACCGTGGATCCCTTTGGAAGGCCGGTTGTCCCTGAAGTATAAAGGAGGACCGCCACATCATCCATTTTTGTCTTATCGACCGATTCATCAAAAAAGTTGGGATGAGAGGCTTCATAGGTTTTTCCTAACTCCATCATATCGTCGAAGCCAATGAGCCAGGGGTCATCATAGTTCCACATTCCCTTTGCGATCCAGTAGATCACTTTTTCCACTTTGGGGATCTGCTCTTTGATGGAGAGGATTTTATCTACCTGTTCTTGATCGTCCACCATGACGATTTTTGCATCGGAATGATCAATGATATATTGAAGCTCGGAGGGAATGGAGTCCGTATACAAACCCACCGACGCTCCTCCAAGACTTTGGGCGGCGGTCTGTCCCCAGAACCATTCTGGAGCGTTCTCACCGCAAATTGCAATCTTATCCCCCGACCCAAAACCGAGACTGGCCAAACCTCCGGCAAGCCATTTGGCTCGCTCGTAGAAGTCTCTCCAGGTGAGTTCTCGCCAGTATCCGTAATCTTTATAGCGATAGGCGACCTTCTTATTCCCCCATTTGTAGTAGTTACGTTTTAAGAGCTTAGGGAAGGTATCCTCTTCCGGAGAGGGACGGAACTTCTCCCACGTCTGTTGTGTAATTGATTTAGCCACTCTTCTCTCCTCGTTCAACTACAGCTTGGGAATGGTGAATTGAATCTTGAATTGGTTGCGAACAATTCCCATTTTGGGAAAGTCCGGGAGGGAAGTGGTGATATTACCTTCAACAAAAAATGTTTTTTTGTCAGCCCCTAAATCTGTCCAAATCTCATCCCGCTTCTGGAGCACGCCTTTCATCCCATCTGCCCCGCCAACACCGCGGGTGATGAGCTGCCCCAGCATCCCACCATAAAGGAAAGGCTCGGTGGAAGACCAGAGGATTTCCCCACCGGCAGGAATGAGATAGTTGGGCATGGAAACTGCCTGTATGATGGCCTTTTCTGCAGTGCCATCATCGATCTTGGCCTCAAAATAGAGATCGTCCACTTTCGCAACGACATTATTCGGGTTGGAAAGCTTGAAATTGACCCTGTAGACGAGCACATCGGTACCCTGGAAGGGCGGTTTGGCTGCTATCGCGTTGAGCCTCTCAACGCCGTCGACCGTTACCTTAACGGGAAGAATCTGAGTCGGAGCGGCTTTGACCATCGTCTTCTCCCCCGCACATCCCCAGATACCCATGCCTAAAACGACGACCATCATTAAAAATAATGCCTTTTTATCCATAACACCCTCCTTCGTCTTTTTGTTTGCTCCGTCGCAAACAGTAAAAAATCATGTGAATGATTGTTCCACCCGAGAAAAAACATCTTCCTTATAGGCGTGGCACACTGCACATCCCTGAGGTCCATGGCATGAGAACCCACCAGAGTTTTCTTTGGTGACGACATGATGCCTGTGGTAATAACCACAATTCGTCCTTCCATCTTTGTAAACCATGATGGGGACCCATTTTTTCACCGTGTCACAGAACAATGTGGTCGCCGTTATTTTCCAATCCATAATTTTACCCTTTTAGGCACGGATTTCGTTTTGATGATTTGAAGAAGATGGTCGAGAGAAATGAATGAAGAGAAAAAAATCCTCTGCGTTCAATCGGGTTAAACATTGAGTGAAGATGAAAAACCCCCTTTGTTTCAGCGGTCTTACTTTTTATATAGCAAAATATGAGGAAAGAACAGTCAGATGAGAAAACACACCCAAAATTTTCACCTTAAGTAACAAAACTTCATTTCTTTGTCAAGAAAAAAATAAACCAGTTTACGTAATGTGGAAGCAAAAATGAGATTTGGTTTGCATTTCAGCAAGTTATTCTTTCCAAAGAAAACAAACCGTTCCGTCAGGGCACGATACCTTTAATCTGTATTGCCTCTTCAGGGCAAATATCTTCGCATTTCCGGCAACCGAAGCAAACCCATTCGTTGATTATCTCCAACAGACCATTATGAACCCTCAAACAGAGAACGGGACAGATTTCAGCGCAAGCTCCGCAGGCGGTACAATGATCAAGAATTTTAATAGTGGGTTTCATGGCGATTTCGGCTAGCAGATGTAAGAATCTGAATTCCAGATATTTGAAATTTGAATTCCATCACATCAAGTTCTTTGATCCTTTCCAGAGTTTCCATGCCGGCGAAGGTTTTTCCTTCAGCAGCTCATCATAGGTTCCTCTCTGAGTGAGTTCCCTCATGATCTCATTTGTGCCGGTATAGATCTTGGCAACTCGAACGTCCCTGAGAAATCGCTCAATCGGGTAATAATCTGTGTAACCAATCCCTCCCAAGATCTGGAGCGCTTGGTCAATGATATTCCAGGCTGCCTCTGTTGAATAGAATTTTGCCATGGCTACTTCTCTATTGGGCCTTTTTTCCTGTTGGTCGATGACTTTGGCTGCCCGCAGGCAGAGAAGGCGGCCTGCATCAAGGGTAGCTGCCATATCCGCGACCTTGAAACTAATCCCCTGAAATTCTCTGATCTTTTGTTCAAACTGTTCCCGAGCATCCGAATACCGTAGCGCAATTTTCAGGCATTCGCGAGCAGAGCCGAGTGCAGTGGCAGCCTCCATCAACCGTTCCGTTTGAAGGAGGTACATAAGGATTTCAAACCCCTGGCCTTCTTCGCCTACCCGATTCTCTTCAGGAACGGCAACGTCACGGAAGAGGAGATGGGAGGCTCCCATCCCTCGCCATCCCAGAAGGTTGAACTGTTCTACAACCTGGACGCCGTGTTTTCTTTCGGCGACAAAGGCAGTAATTCCTTTGTGGGGAGGGACATCAGGATTCGTCCTCGCAAAGGTGAGAAACCAGTCAGCTCCGATTCCTCCCTTCTGGAACCGCTTTTCCCCTGTGATGACGTAATGATTTCCCTCTCTTCTCGCTACGGTTTGTAAACGAGCAATGTCAGAACCTTTCAGGGGTTCGGTGATTCCCTCGGCACAGATGAGATCTGCTGCCATGGTGGGAACGATATATTTCTTCCAGAGTTCCCGGCTGCCGTATTTATAAATTGCACGGCAAAGATAAGTTGACATCCCCATAGCACAACCCAGCGGAAAGGCCAATGCGCCCAGTTCCTCCGCGGCCAGGACAGCACAAACCGTATTCAGACCTCTCCCTCCCACCTCTTTCGGCAGAGGGATACCCAGATAGTTGTTCTGTCCAAGGGCCCTGACGAAATTCTTTGGGAACTCCTTCTCGTCCTCCTTATCCATCCGTAGGATGAAGGAGAGATCCAACCCCTCCAGAAAAGCCTTGAATCCGTTTCGGAAAGAGATCTCATCTCGAGAAAGCATCACATCAATGGACATAATCCACCTCCACGAATATTATTTTTGCAGTGATGACGAAATTGACAAACCCCTAATCCGGCGCCCTGTGTTTCTTTGTTACAGCAGAAAATTTTTTTGTCAAGCTTTTTTATTCGAGATTTCTATTGAAATTAATGTTTGTCAGCTTTTTCAAAAATGCCCTCTGTGTTCGATGGCCTCTCTGACTTCTTTCTCCACCAAAGATGAAAACTGCGGATGGGCAAGGCAGGTGTTTCAATTGACTTGAAGTTTTTAATTGTGCTATATAGCCTATAATTTCAGTAAATTTAATTGAGGGAAAAGGAGGAGAAACCCATGAGAAAGACGAGGCGTGAGTTCTTAAAAACCTTGGGAGCTACTGCCATTGGCGCAGGGACAATGATGTCTGGCATGGGGGTGATCCATTCCCAGGCCAAGCCGATTGTAGTAGGGTGCCCAGTTCCTCGTGCAAGTGCCTACGGCCAGAACGGCGAAAGAGGGATGATTCTGGCGGCCGAAGAGATTAATGCTGCGGGTGGCGTGAAAGTGGGTAATACCAAGAGACCTCTCAAGCTCGAAATCATCGATACCCGCGATGAGGAGCCTGGCGTTCCCACCAGCGAAGTTCTCCTCGCCATTGAAAAACTTATTTTACAAAAGAAGTCGGACGTGATCGTTGGCGGGCCCTGTATGTCGGAATGTGGCCTGGCAGCCATCGACCTCTATGCCAAATATAAAATCCTCGATATCGTCTCCATTGGTTGCTATACCCCCGGATGGGATAAGAAGGTGGGTGCGGATTTAGCGAAATATAAATATTCCTTCAGAGAGAGCGGTAGCGTGGCATGGTATATTAAAGAGGGAGTTGACCTGCTTCATGACATTAAAGAGAAATTTGGATTTAACAAGATGTTCATCTCCATCGACGATAGCGCCATGTGCCGGGGAGCTGCTGAGATCGTAAAGAATCTGGCGGTGAAGGATGGGTGGGAGATGGTGGGCTTTGATAAACACCCCATCGCTTCGACGGATTATTCGGTAGCTCTGGGAGATTGTAAGAAATCTGGCGCTCAAGTTCTATTCATATGGGCTTACTCCCCCGAGACATCGATCATGTTGAGGCAATGGGCAGATATGGAAATTCCAGCCCTTCCCATCGGTTTTATCGGAGCGGCTGAGGATCCTGGATTCTGGGAAGCGACGAAAGGAAAGGGCGCTTATACCATTGTCACTCTTTCAGAAACAGGCTGCACCCCTTCCAATGTGACGCCGTGGACAAAGAAATATTATGAGGCCTTTCAAAAGAGGTGGAAAGTCCCCCCCCGAAGCACAGGATGCGTGAGCGCCTATGAAGGAGTTTATGTATTAAAGGATGCGATTGAGCGGGGAGGATCCACGGAGACGGAGGCACTCATCGCCGCTCTTGAGAAGACGAGTCTTCCGGCGGTTCGCGGGACCATTCGGTTTAATGAAAATCATCAAATCATTTACGGCTATGATCCAAAGTCGAGCGTATTAGGGAACTGGGTGCAATGGCAGGATGGCAAGAGAGTGACCATCCATCCTCAGGCAGCGTCGATGGGTTCTATCAAGATGCCCCCCTGGTTAAAAAAGTAGCACAGAGCAGAGCGCCTGCCTACCCGGCAGGCAGGCATAGCGCATAGGGCAAGACTGGAGATTTTGTAATTTTTCACCCGTGCTCGGTGCACTCCAAACTCTGCGTTCTTGAAATCGTGAACATCCTCATTTACGGAACCGTCAATAGTATTATTTTTGCTCTCGTTGCGGTGGGGTTTACTCTTGTGTACGGAGTAAGCCGGCTACCCAATTTTGCCCATGGCGCATTATATGTTTTGGTTGGCTTTCTTACCTGGAGCCTGGTGAATGATTTCAAATTGTTTTATCCGCTTGCTATCCTGATCTCCCTGGGTATCTCTTCAATCTTAGGAGCCCTGATTTACCGGCTGGTTCTCATACGACTGAGGGGATTGCCCACCTCGGAGATCATCGCCTCTTTTGCTGTTGGATTAATCATATTGGAAGGATTGCGCTTGCAAGGGATCGGGGGATTCAAGGGATTCATCGGTCCTTTTTACGTTCTACCTTCTTTTATTGACAGCAAGATAAGGATTGCCGGTGTGCTGATCGATGCACAACGACTTATTGTGATTTTGGGAGGATTGGCGGTGGTGGCTTGCATTTGGCTCTTCACCCATTATACGAAAACGGGTTTGTCACTTCGCGCGATCGCTCAGGATGAACAGGCAGCGATGATGCTCGGGATCGATTCGGATCGAGCGGCGGTGATTTCGCTCTCCATCGGTTCCGCATTAGCTGGCTTGGCAGCGGTCATCATACTCCCTTTGGGGAATGTCACAGCGGAAGCAGGGTACCGAATCTTAATCAATGCGCTCGCCGTCTGTATCATCGGGGGGCTTGGGAGCTGGGCCGGTGCGGTATTGGCTTCCTTTGTGCTGGGTTTTTCGATGATTATCAGCACTGCCTTGTTTGGTTCCGTATGGGAATCGGTAGTGTTGGTGGGTGCCATCATTTTGATACTGATTTTTAAGCCCTCAGGCCTTCTCGGAAAGCAGAAGGAACTGGAGGAAAGAGTTTAAAGGCTCAAAGTTGAAAGCTGAAGGCTGAAAGCAGAAGATAGAAATTTCACTCAGTGGAAGGGTAAAAGATTTGGATAAGGTTGAGAGACGTAGAGAGCGTTTAGATCGAGGCATCAAAGTCAGAGCAGACGGCTTGTACGCCCTGACTTCATGGAGAGAGATGTTTTATCTTCTTGTGCCGAGAGTCGTGCTTATCTTCGGTCTGTTGCTACCGCCTTTATTATTGGAGATGTACTGGCAGAGAGTTCTCTGTCAGGCTGGCATTTATGCACTGCTTGCCTTGGGCTTTGATTTCCTGGCTGAGTATGTGGGATTGGTTTGCCTGGGCGGAGGTTTCTTTATCGGTTCCGGTGCTTACATCTCAGGACTCTTAAATGCAAAGATGGGCTGGGCGCCCTTTTTAACCATCCCGATTGCTACGTTTGCCGGTGCTGCTATTAGCACATTGGTTCTTTTACCATGTCTCCGTTTGAGAGGCATTTACTTTGCGATCATCAGCTTCATGTTTCCACTGCTGACTGTTTATATTATTATTGCCCTGAACATATTCGGAGGGACGGAAGGGATTACTGCTCTGGCCAGCTTTCCTAACATCTGGGTTGACCAGTATCTCATCTTAGGGGTCGTGATCATTGCTCTCTTTGCCATGAGAAGATTGGTGACTGAAGACATCGGGCTAATCTTACGCTCGATTAAGGACAACGATCAGGCAGTCAAAGCTTCTGGTATCAGCGTCACTTTTTATAAGACGAAAGCGGTTTTCATCGCGGCCCTGATTGGGTGTTTCGGCGGGGCCTATCTCAGTCATCTTTACGGCTGGGTTGGGATTTCGCAATTTGCCCTGGACTATTCGATACTACCCATTGCGGCCACAGTCATGGGCGGAATGGGCACTCTGGTGGGCCCGGTGATCGGGGCATTTATCTTAACGCCCCTGTCTGAGGCGTTGCGCGGATTTGGACAGATGAGGGTGGTTGTTTATTGCCTTATTTTGATCGGTTTTATCGTCTATAAACCCGAGGGTTTGATGAATGTCCTTCAACGAAAATATCATCAATTCGAACACTGGGAAGAAGTGTAGGATGGGCGAAGAAATCTTTCTCCGGGTCAAGGGAATCACGAAGTCATTTGGCGGCGTGATGGCCGTCAAAGAGATGAGCTTTGAAATGTCGAGAGGAGAGATCCTTGGTGTGATCGGACCCAATGGCTCGGGGAAGACCACCCTGGTTAACCTGATGACAGGTTTTGTAAAGCCCGATTCAGGCGAAGTGATCTTCAAAAATAAAAAGATCACGGGTATGCCGCCCCATAAGATTGCAGACCTAGGGGTAACCCGAACATTCCAGGTGATGAGGCCCTATCACAGCCTGCCGGCTTTCAAAAACCTGATCGTTCCCTTAAATTCACCGAGGATCCGCCGGACCCGGGGAGGCAGGCTCGGGGATAAGGATGGGGTAGCGATTGACATCCTGGAGGAGATTGGGTTCGAGCGGGATGCTTATGTCCCTTATAAGATAGCCTCTTCTCTTCCTCTCGGGTACCTGAAACGTCTTGAGCTCGCCAGGTGTCTGGCACTGAAGCCTGAAGTGGTCATTTGCGATGAAATTTTCTCAGGGCTCAGCATGAGCGAGATTTCTACGATGGTACCTTTGATCGAGAAGCTTCAGATGGAGGGGATGACCATCATGATGATCGAACACCGTTTGAGAGAACTCTTCCGTCTGGTCAATCGGGTGATGGTGATGAATTTTGGGGAGAAGCTTGCAGAAGGGTTTCCCGAAGAAGTGATGGACAACAAGGAGGTGAGAGAAGCTTACCTCGGAACGGAGGCTTTGCCATGTTAGAGATCAAGAACCTGATGGTCTTCTATGAGAATGCCATCGCGATCAATAATATCAATATGAGCTGTCAGGGCGGAAAGGTGACGGGTATCTTCGGCGCCAATAGCGCAGGCAAATCGACGCTGATGTATACGATCTCGGGGATCATATTGGATGTGAAAAAGAAGGAAGAAATGAAAGGCGGGGAAAGGATCACGGTCCTTGGCAACATTATTTTTGAAGGAACGGATATCACCACCATGAAACCCAGCGAGAGAGCTAAGAAAGGGATCGTCCTCTGTCCTGAAAGGAGAAGAATCTTCGCTGAAAGCAGTACACTGGAAAATCTGAAGATAGGTGGCTATTTAGCCACGAAGGCGGAAGCAAAGAAAACGTTGGAATATATCTTTACCATCTTCCCACCGTTAAAAAGTCTGAAGGGGAGAGAGGGAGGGTTTCTCAGCGGAGGAGAGCAACAGATGTTGGCAATTGGAAGGGCCCTGATGGCACAGCCAAAGCTGCTTCTTCTCGATGAGCCATTGCTCGGACTGAGTCCGATGATGGAAGCAATGCTTGCCCGATCTATTCACGATATTAACCTTCAGACAGGAATTACGATTCTCATTTCCGAGCAGTATGCCCGACCCATTTTACCGATCATCCATCATGGGTATGTTCTTGAAAACGGGGGGGCAGTTTTGGAAGGAAGTTCCCAGGAACTGATGGAGAATCCGGATGTGAAGTCCGCCTATTTTGGCCTATAGATTCCAATTTTTGGTAAAACCTGCCACTGATGGTTTACATTAATTAACTGCACTTTACTCGTTTTGACAGTTTTGGCCCGGGGTGGCTCGTGGCACTGAATTTGCTTGACAAAGCTGCAAATCGGAGTATCTTTGCTCAGGCACGAGTCGATCGGGGGGATTGGAGTGCGAAGAATCGTTTTTTTGATAGTATTTCCGGTTTTTGTTCTCTCAGCTTTCACCGGCAACATCTTTGGACAGGAATTCTATAAATGGGTCGACGACAAAGGTACGGTCCACTTTTCTGATAATCCCACCTACGCAAGAGCTCAGCAACAAAAAGAGACCTCTAAAGAGAGCGGCATTGATGTATTGAAAAGATCGGAGGCGAGCAACAGCCCAACAACAGACCCCAGCGGGAAAAGAATCATCATTAATTATTCACAGGGTTCTGGGGGCAGCAGCAGTGGGGGAGGCTCCAGGACAGTTAGTAGTGGTAGCAGCTGACGCTCAAGAAGATAGGTGTCAAGGTCTTGACACTCAGCAAGACGGCTCGCGGGAAAGAATTCTGCTCTATTTCTTCCTTGTTTTAGTTTATTCCAAGCCTACACCCATTGTTTCTCCGCAATAAACAATAATTCAATAGCGTTTGTTTGTCTCTTTTATTTCTCCACATTCAAAAGAATCTCCATTGTGGTTTTCTCTCCTGACGTGTAAGCGATGAATAATTGGAGACGATGTCTCCCTTGAGGGACCTTGACATTTTTTACTGTTAACCTGTTCTGATCTAAATAAGGTTTTATTCTGCCCGTTAAATCAACCGATATAACCTTAAGGTACTTAACGCTCAGAGTGTCATAGTCAATAATCTTATCGGAGGATGCCTCGAAGGTGATATCCAGGAGAAAAGGTATGCGGAGCGGCTCTTCAAGATGAGGGGAATGTATATTAATTTGGGGACCGTTCCCTTCAGCTCTTGTGATTTTGGCTCCCCTTGTTCTTATTGTTGGGACATCCGGTTGTGCAGCCTCCTCGGGAGTGATGAGAGTCAGAACATCCCCTGCCGATTAATGAGTAGCCAAAACAAGAAATAGAATACACCAACAGAATGTAAATTTTTTTCTGCTTTGAATCATTTTATCCGTCCCGTTGACCTTCTAAAAAAGGCATGTGTTGATTAAATTATCAAAAGGATTAAAAAAGTCAACGTAAATTTAATTGACTTACCTGCTCATATTTAGTAAATTTCTTTCTAATGAAGAAGATCGTCTTATTCATTTTAATTTTTCCTCTCCTTGTTTTCGTCGGAAAGATTTATGCATCCGGAGTGTCTCAAGAAAATTTCCTACGGATTGAGATGGGGATGCATACTTCTATCATCTCTGCGATCGGAGTGGATGTCCAAAACCAGTTCATTGTGACCGGCTCTCAGGATAAGACCGTACGCCTCTGGGACCTTTCTACAGGGAGGCTTCTTAAGATTTTTCGGCCTCCGATTGGTGGGGGCCCTGTGGGGATGATATTTGCTGTTGCGATTTCACCCGATGGGAGAACCATTGCCTGTGGCGGACGGACAGAGAGTGGGCCGGGAGCCCCCCGCTCCATCTACTTGTTTGATCAGGAGAGCGGAAAAATCATCAAAAGAATAGGAGATCTTCCACATAATATTTTGAAACTTACCTATTCAAAGGATGGCAAGTTCCTTTTGGCGGGGATGCAGAGCAATGGAGGAATTCGAATCTACCGAACCTCAGACTATTCCCTGGCTGTAGAAGACAAGGACTATGGGGATGCTTTCCATGCGGGAGATTTTGATTGGAATGGCAGGCTGGTAACCACCTCCAAGGACGGATTTGTCCGCCTCTATGGAAATGACTTCAAGTTGATAATAAAGAGGAAAGCGCCTGATGGTTTCAAGCCGGGCGGGGTCAGTTTCTCACCGGATGGGTCAAACATCGCCGTCACTTTTTTTGACATCACCGTGTTAAACGGAAAGCTCGATATTCTCTCTGGAAAGGATCTCTCTCATCAATATTCTCCTGATGTAAAGGGTTTTGCCAAGGGGGCCTTTGGTCCGGTCAGCTGGTCGCCGGATGGGAAATTTCTTTATTCAGCCAAAGGGTCTTGGGTTCCATTTATCATTCGTAAGTGGTCAGAGGGTGGGAAGGGATCGTACAAAAATATTGGCGAAGCAGAACACTATTTTATGGGGATGTTGTCCCTAAAGAATGGAGGTATTGTATATGCCTCGGCCTTTCCGTCTTTAGGGGTATTTGATGCAAATGACAATAAACTCTGGAACATGACTCCACCTGTTGCCGACTACAGGTGGAGCCCGAAGGATTTCCTCGTTTCCAAGAATGCAGACAGAATCCAGTTTTTTTATGACAGATTTGGAAAATCTCATGCCCGATTTTCAATCATCGAGAGGATATTAAAGACCTATCCTTCACTTGAATTAGGTCTCTGGCCTCCCGTCACCCAGGCACCTGGCCTGGATATTACGGACTGGAGAGACACAGCAAGCCCGAAATTAAATGGCAAGGCGTTAAAATTTGTGCAGGATGATTTTTCCAGGAGCGTCGCCATTTCACCTGAAAAAGATACTTTTCTTCTCGGGTCCAAATGGCATCTCTATCTCTTTGACAGGCAAGGAAATCACAAGTGGGTCGTCCGGGTGGTTGGAGAGGCCTTTGCAGTAAATATCTCACCTGATGGGAGATTCGCCCTGGCAGCCTTAGGGGACGGGACGGTGAGGTGGTATCGGATCAAAGATGGAAAAGAAATTCTGGCTTTCTTCCCTCACGCAGACAAAAAGCGATGGATTCTCTGGACGCCGTCGGGTTATTACGATGCCTCTCCCGGGGCGGAAGAACTGATCGGTTGGCATGTCAATAACGGCAGTGATCAGGCAGCAGACTTCTTTCCCATATCGAGATTCAGGACTGCCTACTATAGACCCGATGTGGTTGCAAAGGTTTTGGAGACCTTGGATGAAGCTGAAGCAATAAAACTTGCGAACAAGGAGTCAACGAAGAAAGTGGAGGAGATCGCCGTCGCTAAGATCCTTCCGCCCGTGGTGAGCATTCTTTCTCCCAAAGACGGTTCCGAGGTATCTGATAAGGAGATCGAGATAAAATTCTCCATCCGCAATCCTTCGGGAGAACTGGCAACGAAGGCGAAGGTATTGATTGATGGCAGACCGATCGGAAGAGGTTTGGAAATTAAAGGGGTGCAGAAGGATCAGGACGTTCATGTGACGAAAGTTTCTATTCCGGAAAAAGACGCTGAGATATCGATTATTGCAGAAAACAGGTATGCAGCCAGTGAGCCCGCAACGGTCAGCTTGAAGTGGTTGAAGAAAGTGAAAGAGGATGAATTTACCATCAAGCCAAAACTCTATGTTCTTTCTGTTGGTGTAAGCAAGTATGAAGACAAGAACCTGACCCTCGGGTTTGCTGCCAAAGATGCCAAAGACTTTGGCGAGGTCTTGCTTAAACAGAAGGACGGGCTGTACCGCGATGTGGTGGTGAGAGTTCTGATCGATGAAAAAGCTACCCGGGATGAGATCATCGACGGATTTGATTGGATTTCGAAAGAGACCACGAGTAAGGATGTGGCACTGGTATTTTTAGCAGGGCATGGTGTGAACGATAGCGGAGGAGTGTATTACTACCTACCTGTTAACGCTAATTTGGACAGGCTCAGAAGGACGGCTGTGCCGTTTACGGAGGTGAAAAACACAGTAGCATCTCTGGCTGGAAAGACCATTCTCTTCATCGACACCTGCCACGCTGGAAATGTGATGGGAGCGAGAGCCGGAGCGCCTGATATCACGGGTGTGGTCAATGAATTGGCCAGTGCAGAAAATGGTGCAGTGGTCTTTGCCTCATCGACGGGAAAGCAATATTCATTCGAGGATCCTAACTGGGGGAACGGGGCTTTTACAAAAGCTGCGGTGGAGGGGATTAACGGCAAGGCAGATTATACGGGGAAGGGGAGGATCACCGTCAACATGCTTGATCTTTATATTTCGGAGAGGGTGAAGGAGTTGACCAAAGGAAAACAGACCCCTGCGACTGCCAAACCCCAGACGATCCCTGACTTCCCGTTGGTGTTGAAAAGATAGTGTAAGTTACACACCGAATCAATTTTTCCTTCACAGCACCTTTGCTCTATGCGCAATGTTATAGCGACCTTCCAAATTCATAAGCTTTTTTCAATGCTTTTTGGTTTTGCAGAATTTCTCCTTTTTCGTACGCTTTCGCTAAAATTTTTCCCACAAATTTCATCCCTAAGTAATCACAAGATAGTCGAAGCATATCGACGAGCAGTCTGGAAGAGTTGGGTCCTTCGCCTGAAGGGGATACAACTGCCCATTTTTTGCCTTTTAATTTTTTGCTGGGGACGAAGGGTCGCAATCTATCAATCAAAAGTTTCATTTTCGCCGGAGGCCCATTCGAATAATTCGGCGCGCCGAAGATAATTAAGTCTGCTTTCTCCATCTTCGGATAAATCTTTTTCATCGCATCTTTCAAGGTACAGACATAATTTCCTTTCTTACAATCCCGGCAATCCCTGCAAGGTGAAATTTCGTAATCATATAGGTAAAGCTTTTCGCTCCTGTGTCCTTTTTCTTTGCTTCCTTTTAAGATCCGGTCGATCAGTATGTCCGTATTACCATTCTTTCTCGCGCTTCCATTCAATGCCAGGATTTTCATAAACACTTTTCCTTGGATAACCGGATTAAAAATACGATGATTATCTCTTTGTGCTGAAAGATTTATACTTTAATGGTGCGTTCGCCTTTGGCGACACGTCTTCGTTCTTCTTCTCTGATTTCACGCCGCAGGAGTTTTCCAACTTTGGACTTGGGGAGCATGTCTCTGAATTCGATGTACCCCGGAACTTTATAAGGGGCCAATCGATCGCGGCACCATTTCATCAATTCTGTTCCACCCACACCTCTCGCGTCCTGCTTGAGCACCACCATGGCCTTGATACGCTCTCCCACTTTGGAATCCGGGACGCCTACGACACAAGCGCCTACCACGGCCGGGTGATCTTGCAAGATCGCCTCAATCTCGGAGCAGGAGATCCGGTATCCCTTATATTTGATGACGTCAGCGCTTCGATCCATGTAATAAAGCTGCCCATCTTGATCCCTTCGGACAAAGTCTTTCATCCGGTACCAGATTTTCCCGTCGATTTCGACATAAGAAGCTGCCGTCTCTTCAGGTTTGTTCCAGTAGCTTTTCGGAATATATTCCGAGGTTACGAGCAGTTCACCGGGTGTGTTAACAGGGACGGTTTGAAGATTCTCCGGGTCTACGATCCTTACTTCCCGGGAAGGTAAGGGAAGCCCAAGACTTCCGGGAGTAGGTTCCTTATCAAGAGGGCTCATGGCGACAAAACCAACTTCAGTTGACCCGAAGACCTGATAGATCGGCACGCCGAACCGTTTCTTCCAGCGATTAAAGACTTCAAGGGGGAGAACATCCCCTCCACTCCAACAATATTTCAGGGAGGATAAGTCATAAAAGCCAACACGATCATTCTCCAGAATCATGCGGTAAAGGGCCGGGGCGCCTAAAAATAGGGTCCCCTTATTTCTCTGTATGGCTTCTAAAATTGCATCCACCTGTGGGATGGGCATTAACACCGCGGTGTTTCCCTTGGTCAGAACCATTCCAAGGATGACGCCTTGTGCCATCTGATGAAAAAGAGGATTGACCATGATGAAGACTTCTTTGCCTTCTCCGATATGCCCTTCGCCAACAGCACGGATCTCCTGAACGAAGGAGACCATTCCTGTATGAGTCAAGGGGCACCCCTTGGGAAAACCAGTTGTCCCACCCGTGTATAAGATATAGCAAAGATGCTCCTTGGGATTGATGTCCACTTTGGGAGGTTGCGGTGGGTATTTCGAAATGAGATTTTTGAAGAAGTACACGGTTTCATCTTGCTTCACCACTCCATCTGGAACTTTATCAAACAAGGTGCCCACGGCACGCTTGTACCAGGGGAGTAGATCCACATAGTTTGTAACAATACTCCTCTTTAAACAGGTATCAGGAAAGACCTCCTGGATATATCTGAAGTTTGTGTCCTGGCATAAGACCGTTTCAGCTCCGGAATCATTGATGAGGTATTTGATCTCGTAAGGCGTGTAGATGGGCGACACGGGTACGGGGATGGCTCCAATCTGCTGGGCCCCGAAATATCCGATCAGGAACTGGGGACAGTTTGGAATGTAAAGCATGACTTTGTCATTCTTCCTGACCCCTAAATCATCGAGCGCGGTCGCAAACCGATCGATGAGCTCTTTTAATTTTTTGTAAGAGAATTTCTCTCCGATGTAGACGATGGCTGGCCGGTCGGGGTATTTCTCGCAGGCCCTTTCAAATCCTCTGATTAAGAGTTCGTCGTAGACTCCCATTCCTGCCTTTTCTCACAGCCTGATTGGTAGAATGGCAAAAGACAAAGCTCAAATGTCAAATCAATTCCCAAACCCGAATTTCAAATTCTCTGATTTTATAACTTGACAGTCGATTGGGGCACTTGAATTTTGAGATTTGACATTGTGGTGTGATTACTTCTTATCTTTCGTCGTTTTTCTTTTTTCTTCGTCTCTGATTTCACGTCTCAAAAGTTTTCCGACTTTCGATTTGGGGAGCATGTCTCTGAATTCGATATATTGCGGAATCTTATAGGGGGCGAGTCGCTCACGGCACCACTTGGTCAATTCAGAAGCATCCACTCCGCGTGCGTCTTCCTTCAGTACGACAATGGCTTTAATGCGTTCACCCACTTTCGGGTCGGGAACCCCGATCACACAGGCTCCGATAACCGTCGGATGGTCTTGCAATACGGCTTCAATCTCTGAAGCAGAGACTCGGTAGGCCTTGTGTTTGATCACATCCGCCGATCTTTCGACATAGTAGATATCTCCGCTTTCACCCTGTTTGACATAGTCGCCCATCCGATAGTAGACCTTGCTATCGATATCGACATAGGATCGGCTGGTTTCTTCAGGCTTGTTCCAGTAATGCTTTAATGTATATTCCGATGTGACCACTAGCTCTCCGGTCTCGCCAATTGGAACGGGCTCCAGAGTATCCGGATCGACCACTTTGCATTGCCTGGTCTTGAGGGGCAACCCTATGGAGGTGAGCTCCGGCTCTCTGTCCAAGCGGCTGTATGTAACGTGGCCCGCTTCTGTGGAGCCGTAGACCTGATAGATGGAGACGCCAAGATGCTCCTTCCATCTCTTGAAAACTTCGATAGGAAGCACATCCCCTCCACAGTAACAGTACTTTAGGGAACTCAGGTCATACTGGTCGAGGCGGTCATTCTCCAGGATCATGCGGTATAGAGCCGGGACTCCGAGCATCCACCTTACCCCATATTTTTCGATGGTCCTCAAAATGGCATCGACCTGCGGGATGGGCATGATGACCGTGGTATTGCCATAGTTAAGACCGATGGCAACGAAGAGTCCCAGAGCCATGATGTGGAAAAGTGGGTTGATCGCAATATAGGTATCCTTTCCCTCCTCGATATATCCTCCAGCCACATCCTCCATCACGTCCTTGACATAAGAGATCATGCCCATATGATTGCCGGGCACTCCCTTAGGAAATCCTGTCGTTCCCCCCGTATACAGGATGTAAGAGAGATCCTTCCAGGGATCTATCTCCACATCCAATTTCCCGGGGGATTGTTTGATCAGATCCTTGAAGAAATAGATTTTTTCACCCTTTTTGACGATGCCGTTCGGAATCTTATCGAAGAGGAAGCCAACGGTGCGTTTCCAGAGGGGAAGGATATCGACAAGATTTGTAACGATCGCTCTTTTCAAAGAGGTCTTGGGAAAAACATCCTGCACATAACCGAAATTGGTGTCGAGGCAAATGATCGTCTCCGCACCGGAGTCGTTGATCATATATTCGATTTCAAAAGAAGTGTAGATGGGGGCCACCGGCACCACCACTGCCCCGATCTTTTGAATCGCGAAGAAGGAGATTACCCACTGGGCAGAGTTGGTGATATAGAGGACGACCTTGTCGCCCTTTCTCACTCCCAGGTGACGGAGAGCTGTGCCAAATCGATCGATGAGATTTCGCAACCGGGCAAAGGTAAACTTCTCGCCGAGATAAATAATGGCAGGCCGATCCGGATATTTTTCGGACATCCGCTCAAATTGGGTGAAGGTGAGTTCGGGTTCCATCGTCCTAAAGGCTCATTGCAAACTGTAAAATTATTAACAGTCTCAAAATAGTAAAGACGTCGATTTATAAATCCCTCCTAACCTCCCCTTTCCTAAGGGAGGGATTACCCCTCTTTGGCAAAGAGGGGGGAGGGGAGATCTTCAAATGTTTACGTCAATTCAATTCTGGGACTGTTATTAACATTTCAAAGTTAGCATTCGGTATGGATTTTTTCCCATTGCTAATCGATCATTGCTAATTGGTCATTTTGCACTGATTAGTTATCATGCTTCAAACTTATAATCGAGCAGCTTTTCCGACCCCAGGTAAGCTTCTTTTACCCTCTCATCCTGCATGACTTCTTCAGGGATGCCTTCTGTCAATTTTTCTCCGAAGTTCAAAACCATCACACGACTGGCTACCCGAAAGAGTTCCCTCAATCTGTGCTCGATCATCACCAGGGTAATTCCATCCATCTGCAATTTTTCGATTAAGGGGACCATGCTGGCGATTTCGCTCATACTGAGTCCGGAGAAGACTTCATCACACAGGATGAGATCAGGTCTCAGGGCAAGACATCTGGCCAGCTCAAGGCGCTTCAGATATCCTGTGGGGAGGCTGGATGCCAGTTTATAAGGTACAAAGGAATCTCGCTCGAAGCCGATCTCTTCTAAAATATCAATGCTGACCGTTCCTCGATCCCCGAGTTTTCCTCCTCCCCGCCAACCGCCTTTACGCCTTGCTCTCGGGGAGAAGAGGGGAATGATCAGATTCTTATAAGCGGGAAGACTGTAATAAGGCCTCATAATCTGAAAAGTTCTTGTGAGTCCGAGGTTGGCAATCTGGTTCGGGGCTTTGTAACTAATATCTTTGCCTTTATAGAGAATCTTGCCGGAATTCATCTTGATGAAACCGGTGATACAATTGATGAGCGTTGTTTTCCCTGATCCATTGGGGCCAATAATTCCAAAGACATCGCCCTGCTGAATAGTAAAGCTGACATTCAATAATGCCTGAACGCCGCCAAAAGACTTGCACACATCCGTGACTTCGAGAATGTTCTCTCCGCTCATACCTTTACCCACCTCTGAAATTGATGGTATTTCCGCTGGGCGAAAACCATGACACCTTCGCTTCGAAACATGATGAACGCCATCAGGATGACAGAATAGAAAACAATTCTCAAAGTTCCAAAGGTTCGTAACCATTCTGAGATAGGAACCAGAAAAAAACAACCTAATAAGGGACCGACCAGAGTGCCTCCTCCACCGATCACGGTAGCAGCAATAGGAATGACGGAAAAATCGAGAGCGAATTGTGAAATTCCCGACCACATATAAATATGGGCAAGATAGGCCCCTCCAAGACAACCAAGTCCCGAAGCAATAAAAACAGCGATGGCTTTGTAAAGGGTGATGCTCAATCCGGAGGCCCTGACAGACTGATCATTATCCTTGACGCCCCGAAAGACGAGTCCGATATCCTCATTCACCAATCTCCTTAAACCAAACAGTGCGAAGATTACGATTAAGATAATGAGATATTGCTCAATCCATGTGTTGGGGAAACCTGCTACTCCAAGGATACCATCCGTTCCGCCGAAGATATTCAATGCTTCAATAATTCTCATGAGAGCCAGAGGGTACATCAGGGTCACAATGGCAAAATAGACCCCTCTAAGAGGAAGGGCAGGAAGAAGGAGAAGGGTGCAAATAATAGCCCCGCCAACAGTGGCCATGGGGATGGTAAACAGGGGTGAGAGACCCAAGGATATATTCAGGATCGCTGCGGTATATCCACCCACCCCAATAAAGAAAGCTCCTCCCAAAGAGACGAGCCCCACAAAATGGGCTAAGAAATCAAACCCGAGAGCGAGCAGGCCATATATCGCTGCATAGGATATCACCCGTTTCCAATACGGTCCAAAAAGAGGCGGAATAATGAGGGGAAGAAGAAGAAGACCTACGATCAAGACTAATCTCGGAAGGACCAGGTATGCCACCTCTTGCCATGAAGAAACAGCATAAATCCCTTCTGTCCGAACCTTGATCCCTCGATCTATTCTCTCTTTACGTCTCTCAACCTTATCCAAATCTTTTTACCCTTCAACTGAGTGAAATTTCTATCTTCCCCTTTCAGCCTTCAGCTTTCAACCTTGAGCCACTAAACCCTTTCCTCCAATTCCTTCTGCTTTCCGAAGAATCCGGAAGGTCTTAATATCAAGGTGACAATAATAGCCAGGAGAGCGACGACCATCTGAAAATGGGATTGGATGTACGCAACAGTAATGATTTGAAGGAACCCGATCATAAAAGCAGCAAGGATCGCACCCACCCAGCTTCCCAGGCCTCCCACAATGCAAACAGCGATGGAAAGGATCAAAACGTTATAACCGGCTTCAACGACGATATTGCCAAGGGGAAGCAAGACAATGGCGGAGAGTCCCGCCAAAATTGATCCCATTGCCATGGCGATAACGGCCATCCGATCAGAATCTATTCCCAACATCATGGCCGCATGCTCGTCCTGCGCCATTCCCCTTAATGCTAGGCCCGTCCTGTTGAAATGGGTGAAGAGCCACATAAAGGAGACGACGACAATCCCTATCCCGATGACCATCATTCGTTGGAAGTCAACCGGGACCCCTCCGATGTTGACACTGCCTTCAATGAAAACAGGAAGTGTGTACGTCATCCCCTTGAACCCTCCCCAACGCAGGAATTCGAGAATAGCAAGTCCAAGGGCATACGTGGCGATGATCTCAGAGGTAGCCATCCCTCTTACTCGAATGAGGATGAATCGATAGATGGCCGCTCCAATCATTCCCATGAGTGCTAATGCAAGGAGAATGGAAACAAGATAATTTAGATGGAGTTTGTGAACAAACCACCAGACACCGAAACCCGTGATGACGTAGAGCGCACCATGGGCGAAATTTGGGAGGCGGCTGATCCCGTAAACCAAAGTAAAACCGATCGCCATCAAGGCAAGGGAAAAACTATTGATGATTCCGTAAATGAGGATATCCATAATGGATAATCAATGGGCAATGACCAATTGTCAATGATCATTGCCCACCGGTAATATTAGTTGACGATTGAGACTCTTCTTTTTTTTATTTCTTCATCCAGGGAGGAAGCTTGACCTCGCCCACGGCAATTTTGGGCGGGAAAACCACAACCCTTTTTCCTGCCTGCCATTGGAAGATCGTTCCCACGGCGCCCTCTTTTGGATCAATGCTGGGGATAACTTGATGGGTCTTGGGATCAAATTTAATTCTCCCATAGACTCCCATCAAGTCTGTCTTTTCAAGGGCTGCTACAACTTTATCAGAGTCGAGAGAGTCCGCTCGTTCAATCGCATCCTTTAGTGTGTAAACCGCCATGTAACTCGACGACGTCCCATATCCCTCGGGTTCCAATCCATATTTTTTCTTGTAGGCGTCAACGAACTTCATGGTCCAATCGGTGGCCTTGGATGGAGCATTTCCTGCATTGACCACACTGGCCATGCAATATTCACCCTTTCCTTCTGTGGCTTTCCAAAATCCAGGTTCCTCAGCAGCAGAGATGATCGTGCCAAAAGGGAGTGCTGGTACTTTCATATCAAACCATTGCTTAAGGAGAATCGAGGTCTCAGGCATGTCCATCCAGATGAGGATTACCTGGGCATTCTCTTTCTTGGCCTTCATCAGCCCCACAGCATAGTCTGTTGTTCCAGTTGGATAAATCTCTTTTCCAATAACTTCCCATCCCTTTTCTTTTGCCATCTTTTCAACGGTATCCCCGCCCCACCGGGCATGAGCAACATCCTGGATCATTATAAAGAGCCTACTAAGTCCATATTTTTCTTTGATCCCCATCAAGCAGGGGATGAACTCTCCCTGAACCATCCAAAGGACTTCTCCTGAGATTCTGAAGCAATACTTGAACTTATCATATTCCTTTGCGACTCGCGCATGGTATCCTGGAGTCAGAGCCCCCGTTGTGAGTATAGATACCTTTTTATATTTGGAGAGTAAGTCCATAGCTGCAAGAGCGCCTTCAGACCGGACAGGACCTCCGATGATGAAATCAGCGTTTTTTTCCAGGATGAGTTTTTCCACTACCAACAAGGCATCGCTGGTAGGAACGCCTGGTTCGAGGTCTCGGGTATCCATGACTTCAATTTTCAAAGGCCTTTTTTCCTTACCGACAGTCACACCGCCCTTTGCATTGATCTCCTCTGCAGCCAGCTTCATTGCCCTTTCAGCATCCCACCCGTATAGAAACGCTGTGGCAAGGGGGGCTCCGATCACGATCGGCTTTGCTGCCGAGTTAGCTTGCGGCCCCCAAAAAAACAAACCCAATAAAGCCATCACAAGAAACAAACTTCCTATCCAGATCAGTCTTTTCATAGTTTTACCTCCTTAGCTGGAACATTTTCCCACCCCGGGGATGTTTGAGGAAATCTTGAAGCCGAGAGGCCTCGACCCCTCAACGATAAAAAGGTGTCCTTTTTTTAACAATTAATTAATATTTTTGTCAAGAAAAATCAGAGATTTCCACCCTATCTTCCCAAAGAAATGAAGGAGGTAGATCGTAAGGGTTTCCCATCTTTGATGATAAGAATCCTGGATTCCACACTGGGGCGATGATCCTTAGAAGTAATGGTTATAGGTGGGGTGAGACCTCCTGTTATGAAATCTTTAAAACCTTCCAACGCAAGCTTCACTCGTTCACGAGAAAATCCTTGCTCTGGGAGAGACCTTCTCAACGCCTCTGAGATCACCTGTGTCGTGGCCCAGCCTTCGACATACGATAGGGTATGAGAATCATAGGGATGCCATTTCTGATGGGCTTCTTTAATGCTGGCCATTCCTGGGACATCCTCTCCAAAAGGAGAGACAGGTTGCACTCCAAAGACTCCATCGAAAGGCGCCAGGTTTTCGTCAAAAGCCCTCTTACTGCAAATCCATTTGCACTTGAGATCAATTTTCTTCACTTCCTGCATGAACAGGGAGGTTTCTTTGGAGGTAAGGGTTAAGTAAGCAAAATCGGGGTTGTATGCACTGACCATCGCAGGGATGGAGAAACCATGCCCCGGTCCTTTGTCTCCGGGCAGGACCAAATCGGAGATCCAAACATCTGGTCCAACATCGATTCCCTGGGCTCTGGCATATTCCTTCGCTTCATCCAAAAAGTGGCGACTGAGGTGGTCAGAGGATCCGATAAAGATGACTTTCGGTTTTCTTAGCTTAATGCCAGATTTAGCTGAGATGAAATTCATAGCTATTTTTGAGAGGTCGAGAGGGGTGGGAGTGATTGAGAACACATAGGGGTGCTTGGATGCGTTGGCAAATTGAGAAGGCAAGGAACCGATGAATGTAGGAATTCGGTCATAATGGAAATGGGGAATCATGGCGAGGGCCGTATCGGTGGAATATATGTAGAGGGTTAAGATGCGGTCTGCCTCATTCAGTTTTCGGTAGGCCGCCATGATCTCAGAGGGTTGAGAAATATCGTCGATGATGATGATCTCCAATTTTCTTCCAGCCACTCCTTCGCGCTGATTGAGCCATCTCGCTGCATCCAGCATTCCCCTGGCGCATTCTCTTCCTGAATCGCCCAACCGACCGGAGTAGGGGATCAAGGCCCCCACCTTAAGAGGAGTCTGGCTGAGGCAGATGTCAGGAAAGGTTGTCAGGAGGAAAAGCACCACAAGAGAAAAAGAAATTGTTTTCATCATCCGTCCACCCTCCACTATTTGCGGTCCGCTTTCACGTGTTCGATGCATAGAGTACAGCTAAAATCCTTGTCACCTTATCTTGATGGCACTGGACCCGGTGAGGGATGTTGGAATCATAATAGATGGAATCCCCCGGGTAGAGGACATCAGTATGGTTTCCGAAAATCACCTCCATTTCGCCTTCGAGAACAAAGATGAATTCCTCCCCGTCATGGACAGAGGTCTTGGAGGCTTTAACCGTGGCAGGTTCCAGAGTGACGATAAAAGGTTCCATATGTCGGTCTTTCTTCTCAAACCCTAGGGACTCGTAAGAATAACCGTACTTCACGCCTTCTTTTGATGCAAATCGAGAAACTGTTCTTCTTTCATCCTTTCTCACAATCGCAAATGGTTCTCCCTCCGTTTCACCCAGGAAGTCGCCCACTTTGACACCCAATGCTTTTGCCAGTTTGATCATTGTTCCGAGGGAGGGAGAGACAAGATGGTTTTCCATCTGGGAGAGCAACGCCGTCGAAAATCCTGTCAAGTCGGCCAACTCTTTCAACGAAAGGCCTTTTTTCTCTCTCAAGACCTTAACCTTTTCTCCAACCCGGACCTCTTCAAAACCCTTTTCTTCCATGAAATCCCCCTTTTTCCCTCACCCCCTTCCTACCGGCAGGCAGGCAGCCCTCTCCCGCGAGGGGAGAGGGAGTTAGGGCAGAGACTGAACAAACTTGGCTCCCGTTTCGATGGCCTTAATGTTGGATGGGATGAGATGATGATATCGTTCATCCAATACCTTTTCCAAGGAAGCAAATAGAGAAGTCATCTGAACTAATTTCGTCTTTTGATTAAAAGCGCCTAATGCGACCATATTCGCGAGTTTTGGGCTTCCATTTTCAATCGCAATCTCATTGACAGGAATGGAAAGTGTTTCAATATCTTTCCGAGAAGATTCTTTGGGCTCAATGAGAGAAGAGTTGATGAATAAAAGCCCGTGGGGTAAAAGAAGCGGCTCGTATTTTATGAGAGAAGGCAAATTCATCACAATAGCAGCATGAGGCTTTCCCACGACGGGAGACCCAATATCATGCGAAGAGATGACGATCGTGCAATTGGCCGTTCCTCCTCTCATCTCGACTCCATAGACCGGCAGGTAAGTCACATATCTGCCTTCAGTCATGGCGGCGTAGGCAAGTAGGTTTCCAATGACCAATACTCCCTGTCCTCCGAATCCGGCAACAATAAGCTTATAATGGAATCGGTTGGTTGACATATAAATCGTTCCTAAAACGAATGAACTTACCCTAACTTGTTTTGATCAGCGATTTAAGCTCAAATTTCAAAATCCCTGCCTACCGGTAGGCAGGCAAATGTCAAATGAATGTCAAATTCCAAATCTTAGAAATTTGATATTTGACCTTTGGGCTTAATTGGGCATTTGAACTTTGTCATTTGACATTGATTTTACAGATAGTCTGCCATCTTTCGTTCTTTGAGAATGCCCAACGGGAAGTAGGGAATCATCTCCTCTTCAACCCGACGATTGGCTTCCAAAGCGGTCATTCCCCAATTCGTCGGACAAGCCAATAATACCTCGACGAAAGAGAAACCCATTTCTTCAATCTGCATCTGGAAGGCCTTACGAATGGCCTTTTTGGCTTTCATTAAGTTTGATGGATTGTTCACGGCCACCCTTGCCACAAAGGCACTTCCCTCCAAGGTTGCTAACATCTCCGCCATTCGGATAGGGTAACCATCATAGGTAAAATCTCTTCCGTAAGGGCTCGTGCTTGTCTTCTGTCCGAGGAGCGTTGTGGGTGCCATCTGCCCGCCCGTCATTCCATAGATTCCATTGTTGGCAAAGAGAATCGTGATATTTTCACCCCGATTGGCCGTATGGATCCCTTCTGCAATCCCAATGGCGGCCAGGTCTCCGTCTCCTTGATAGGTGAAGACGATGCGATCCTTTCTGGCACGCTTCACTCCAGAGGCTACAGCCGAAGCTCTTCCATGCGGGGCCTCCAGGACATCAACATTGAAATAGTCATACATAAAAACGGAGCAACCCACGGAGGCGACTCCAATCGTTCTTTCTCTTATCTTGAAATAGTCAATCGCCTCTGCCACCAATCGATGGGCGATACCGTGGTGACATCCAGGGCAAAAATGGAATGGGATATCGATTAAACACTCGGGGCGTTTGAAGGCAAGTTCCATATCTTACTCCATTATCGCAAAGGGCATGGGGCAGAGAGCAGAGGGAAATAGAAAGAAGAGCGAAAACCCTTTGCTCTATGCGCTATGCTCTATGCCATAGACTTTCTTGATCTCTTCCAGCACTTCCTCAGGGGAGGGAAGCGATCCTGGAGGCCTTCCGTAAAAGTACACTTGGGCATCCCGATCAGTTGAAAGCTTCACGTCCTCTACCATCTGTCCTGTATTCAATTCGACGGTCAAAAATAGTTTGACCCGTTGAGCAAGTTCATAAAGAGCCTTTTCTGGAAAGGGGAAGAGGGTAATGGGCCTCAGGAGACCCACTTTCAATCCTTCTTCCCTCGCCAACTCGACAGAAGTTTTTGATACCCTGGCCATGCTTCCGAAAGCGGAAACAATCAATCTGGCATCGTCAGTCAGGAAGCTTTCACAGCGGACCTCCTCTTTCTTCATCTGCTCATATTTCTGATGAAGTTTCCAATTGTGTTCCGAAAGTTCCCCATCCTGGAGGTAGAGCGATTTGAGTCGATTCGGTTTTCTCCCCTGTGCTCCTGTTAAAGCCCAGTCTTTGGGTGGAAGATCCATCTTTCCACATTTTCGTCGGATGAGAGGCTCCTTCATCTGTCCGATCAGAGCATCCGCTAAGATCATGGCAGGGTTCCGATATTTATCCGACAGATTGAAGGCGAGGCACGTCAGGTCGTACATTTCTTGAACCGAAGAGGGGGCAAGGACAATCATTCGATAATCCCCATGTCCTCCGCCACGTGTCGCTTGGAAATAATCTCCCTGGGAAGGAGAAATTCCCCCCAGTCCAGGCCCGCTTCTTGAGACGTTGACGATTAGACCTGGAAGTTCGCTTCCTGCCATATAAGAAATTCCCTCTTGCATGAGAGAGATTCCCGGGCTCGATGATGAAGTCATTGCCCTTGCCCCAGTGGCCGAAGCCCCGAGGAGCAAATTGATGGAGGCGATTTCACTTTCTGCCTGGATGAATTCTCCCCCTAAAGCCGGAAGATGTTTGGAAAGGTATTCCGGGATGTCATTCTGGGGAGTGATTGGATATCCGAAATAGAGGAGACATCCTGAATCAATCGCCGCCATGGCAAGGGCTTCATTCCCTTTCGCTAACAATTTTTCAGAATTCTGATCCATGTTTAAGCCTGGAATAATAGAATGGTGGATTACTAGAATATCGGGTTAATAATTTACCATCTACCTGGCTCCCTATCTCCTTACCTCCTCATCATCTTTCTTTACTCTCTCTCCATACTCGAATGGCCACATCCGGGCAGGTCTCGCCGCAGAGCGCACATCCGGTGCATTCTCCATTCGCCTCCCAGACAACATAAAAATATCCTTGACGATTGATCTCTTGTCCAATCTTGATCAGGGTCTTCGGGCAGACGATCGTGCAAAGCCCACATCCCTTGCATCGCTCGTGATCGATTTCAATTCTTCCCATCATCAAAACCCGTTGGAATAATGGAATATTGGGCAATCTTGAGCCATCGTTCCATTCTTCCATCATTCCAGTATTCCGATTTTTCAGATTGCTTTGACTTCTTTAAAATGTTTAATCTCTTCTTCCGAGTAACCTACTTCTTTTAGGACCTCGATTGTGTGCTCTCCCCACGCCGGAGAGGGGCTTCGAATTTCGAAAGGAAATTGGGATGATTTGATTGGATTTCCCACTTGACGAATCTTACCTTCAACAGGATGTTCATATTCCAGCACCATCTGCCGGTGAAGAACTTGGGGATGTTGAAAAACCTCTTCAAAGGTTAAGACGGGCTCGCAGCAGGCGTCCACATCTTTAAAAAAATCTGTCCACTCCCTCTGAGGTTTGATCCTGAATAGATTTCGAATCTCCTCAATGATCAGAACCCGCTCCTCTCCTTCGATGAATTGTTTATGAATGAGGTCTTTACGGCCTATCGCTTCGCAGAAGTTCTTCCAGAATTTAGGCTCCAGTGCTCCGAGTGACATGTGGCGTCCATCCTTCGTTGGATAGACTTGGTAACAGGCATACCTCCCTGACAATTGCATTTCCCCTCGTTTAGGAAGTTCACCGTCGATGAAATATTTTCCCGCATGCATCGAGAGCCAGGAGACGACGCCGTCCATCATAGAGACGTCTAAGTATTGGCCCTTGCCAGTTTTTTCACGGTGGACGCAAGCAGCGAGGATGGCGATGGCCGCCATCATTCCTCCTCCACCGATATCCGCAATCTGAACTGCAGGGATGGTAGGATCCCCGCTTTTCTGTCCAGTGATTCCAAGAACGCCTCCCAGCCCTATGTAATTGACATCGTGCCCAGACCGCTCTCGATAGGGCCCGTCTTGACCATATCCTGAAAGGGAGCAGAGAATTACACGGGTGTTTCTTTTTTCAAGTTCCTGATAGCCGATGCCAAGGCGATCCATCACTCCAGGCCTGAAACCCTCCAGGACGATGTCGTAGGACTGGATAAGTTTATAGAAAATCTCCTTTCCTTCTTTTAATTTGAGATTTAATTTCATGCTCTTTTTATTTCGGTTCAGCGCAAGGAAGTTGCCGCTATCCTTTTTGCGGGCGGGTCCAAGTGTTCTTGTATAATCGCCCAGGTCAGGATCTTCGATCTTCAAGACCTGCATCCCGAGATCTGCCAGGAGGAGGGAACAGTAAGGGCCGGGCAAAAGCCTCGAAAGGTCAAGCATTTTCAAGTCTTTCAAAAGTCCCATCCGTCCCTCCGGCGGCAAAAGCAATGAAAAAATTAATAACATATAAACCGTGAAAATAAAAGCCTGACTCAAAGTTGATCTGAATAGGGTCACCGGTAAATGCTTTGCCCTTTTGGGTTTTTCAAGCCCGCGGCCTTGATTGCCAAATACTTCTTGACGGAAGATTTCAGGAGTGATATGGAATGGAGGGCAATGAGATAATATAGATCTAAAGGAGGAGGGCCTATGAAAAAGCCTTTAAAAAAGAGTTCGAAAAAACAATCAAAGAAAACTTTGAAAAAACCCAAGAAAACTTCGAAGAAACCTTCAAGGAAACCGTTGGAAAAGGGCAAGAAGAAACTGCTGAAGAGGGTCGCCAAAAAGCCTGCCAAGAAGCTCTTGAAGAAACCTTCAGTTAAGCCATCTAGGAAACCAGTAAAGAAAGTCTCCACCAAACAAATGACCGTGACTTTATCCGCCATTAAAAGTAGCAAAACGCCTCTCTGGGTGCCCTCTCAAGATAAAATAAGAAACTCGAATATGGGGCGTTTCATTGAATTTGTGAACAAAAAATATGGGAAGAAGATGAGGACTTATGATGAATTACATCAGTGGTCCGTTGATTTTATCCCGGACTTCTGGGCAGCCATTTGGGATTTTGCAAAGGTCAAAGCCTCAAGAAGGTGGGATCAGATCGTGGAGGATTTGAAGAAGTTCCCTGGGACAGCGTGGTTTCCCGGTGCGAGGCTGAATTTTGCAGAGAACCTTTTGCGATATCGCGACGATCGTGTGGCGTTCATATTCAAAGGGGAGACACAGAATACCGCAACGATGACTTATCGAGAACTTTATAACACGGTAGCCCGGCTGGCAAAATCGTTGCGTGAAATAGGGATTCAGGCAGGAGACCGCGTGGCAGGTTACATGCCAAATATGATGGAGACCGCGATCGGCATGCTGGCTGCAACGAGTATCGGAGCGGTCTGGTCCTCTTGTGCCACAGACATTGGACCGCAGGCTGCCTTGGACCGACTCGGACAGATAGAGCCCAAGGTTTTGTTTTCAGTGGACGGCTATTATTACAAAGCGAAACCTTTTAGTACTCTGGGAAACGCCGCTGAGCTTGCAAGAGCCATGCCCTCCCTGAAGAAAGTCGTCATCGTTTCCTATACGGGAAACAAGCCGGACATCGGAAACATTCCTAATGCCGTCCACCTTGAAGACTTCTTGGCCCCGGAAAAGGAGGCCGCTCTCGAATTTGAACAGTTGCCCTTTGACCATCCCGTTTATATCATGTTCTCCTCCGGGACCACTGGCAAACCTAAGTGCATGGTGCAAGGGGCAGGCGGAATTTTACTCCACCATTTGAAGGAGCTTATTCTCCACAGCGATCTAAAACGTGAAGATAAAGTCTTTTATATCACCACTTGCAGTTGGATGATGTGGAACTGGATGCTCAGCGCGCTGGGAGTGGGTGCCACGGTTGTCCTGTATGACGGGAACCCGAACTATCCCGATGCATATGCGATGTGGAAAATGATACAGGACGAAAAAATAACCTTTTTCGGCCTGAGCGCCAGCTATATCAATTATCTCAGGGGTGAGGGGATTCAACCGGGAAAGAATTACGATCTTTCCTCGTTGAGAGAGATCTCTCAAACCGGTTCTGTTCTCTCAGCGGAGGGATTCGAGTGGGTTTATCGTGAGGTGAAGAAAGACCTCCACTTTAACTCCATCGCCGGTGGCACGGACATCAACGGATGTTTTGCAGTCGGCAGTCCGATTCAGCGCGTCTTTGCCGGAGAGCTTCAGGGACCGGGACTGGGCATGAAAGTAAAAGCTTACGATGAGAATGGAAAACCCGTCTGGGATAAAGAGGGAGAGCTGGTATGTGAAGCCCCTGCTCCATGTATGCCTCTTTATTTTTGGAACGACCCAACCGGTGAGAAGTACAAAGCAGCCTACTTCGACTATTACCCCGGGATTTGGCGTCACGGTGACTACGTCGTTTTTCACAGCGATACGAAGGGGATCACCTTTTACGGGAGATCCGACGCCGTTCTGAAGCCCTCCGGAGTCCGGATCGGCACGGCTGAAATTTATAATGTCGTCGAGAAAATAGGAGGAATTGCCGACAGCCTCGCCATCGGACAAAATTGGGAAGGCGAACAGCGAATTATCCTCTTCGTGAAGCTGGCACCGGGTGCGAGTTTAACCGAGGATTTGAAGAACACGGTAAAAAAGACCTTACGGGAAAAGGCCTCTCCCCGCCATGTCCCGTCAATCATTATGGAAATGCCCGATGCTCCCTATACCATGAATATGAAAAAAGTGGAGAGTGCTGTCACCAATATCATCCATGGAAGACCGGTTCTAAACCGGGACGCCTTAAGTAATCCGCAGGTTCTGGACTACTTCGAGAAGATCGTTCCGGAGCTGCAGAAATAAACAGTTCGGAGTAATTTAGTTCGGAGATCGAACTGTTGTAGGGAACGGTTTCAAACCGTTCCCTACCGAACCGTGAATAACCGGTGAAATTGACTCGAAAAGAGTTTGAGGCGTTAGTCGTTTTGGCGCTAAAGAGGCTTCCCAAATTTTTTAAGAAGAAAATGAAGAATGTGGATGTCGTGGTGGAGGATCGGGCGCCACGGGATCTTCTTTTAGAGATGGGGCTGCGATCCCCATACAATTTATTGGGACTTTATCAAGGTATCCCCTTAGATCGAAGAGGATTCTACTACGGGAATGTCCTTCCGGACAAGATCACACTCTTTCAAATCCCTATCGAATCAATCTGTCAGACGAAGGAAGAGGTCGAGGAGAAAGTCAGAGAGGTGGTCATCCATGAAGTCGGCCACTACTTCGGACTGGATGACAAGAGGTTGAGAGAGCTGGAAAATGACTAAGTTCATGTTGAAGGCGTCAGGTTGGAGGTTAGAGGCAAATTTGTTAGGCCTCAAACCTTAAGTGAAACGGTCCTCAAGCGTAGCGCTCCTCAAACGATTTTCAAGATGTCTTTCATCAAATTTTTAGGTACAGCAGGTGCTCGATTTGTGGTGATGAAGCAACTCCGAGCCTCCGGCGGAGTTTGGCTCTCTATGGGTAAGACGAATCTCTATATCGATCCGGGGCCCGGCGCCCTGGTTCGATCTCTCAACAGCAAGCCCAAATTGGACCCGTCCACGCTGAATGGCATTCTCCTCACCCACAAGCACTTAGACCATTCGGGAGATGTCAACGTCCTGATTGAGGCCATGACAGAGGGCGGGTTTAAGAAGAGAGGCGTCCTTTTCGCTCCAAGAGACGCTCTGGAAGAAGATCCGGTTGTTTTTAAATATGCGATGGGTTATGTTGAAAAAACAGAGGTGCTCAAAGAGAACTCTGAATACCAAATCGGGGATATTCGATTCTCGACCGCACGGAGACATCAGCATCGAGTAGAAACCTATGGCCTTAATTTCAAGACGTCGCCCCATACGATATCTTTTATCAGCGACACAAAATTTTTTCCGGAGCTCCCGAATCTTTATCGAGGGGAGATCCTAGTCATTCATGTGGTCCGTCTGAAACCCATCGGGGATGAGCCGATCGAACATCTCTCAATTGAAGACGTGAAGAGCATCCTCAAGAAAGCAAAGCCGAAGCTGACCATTCTGACCCATTTTGGGATGACGATGATCAAGGCCAAACCCTGGGTGGTGGCTGCTGAATTGGAGAAAGAACTGGGGATGAAAATCATCGCTGCCAGCGATGGAATGAAAATAGATCTGGAGGAGGTTTGATGATGGAAAAGTGGATGGGTGGTGATATGCATCCGAGCTATCGGATCCTAATGGGCCCCGGGCCGAGCAATGTTCATTACCGGGTTTATCAAGCCATGTCCAACCCGGTCATCGGTTATCTCGATCCTCAAATTCTGGCCTGCATGGATGAGATCAGCGAGATGTTAAGAGGCATTTTTCATACGAAGAACCCGGTCACCTTGGCGATCTCTGCTACGGGGAGTTCGGGAATGGAGGCTTCCTATGTCAATTTCGTGGAGCCTGGAGATGTTGTTGTGGTTGGAGTGAATGGTTTCTTTGCAGATAGGATGACACAGGTGGCATCTCGATGCGGCGCTAAAGTCATTCGTGTTGAGGAAGAGTGGGGAAAAATCATCGAACCGGAGAAAATGATTAAGGTCTTAAAGGAACACCCCGAGGCCAAGATTTGTGGTGTTGTGAACGGAGAGACTTCCACCGGGGTGAGGCAGCCCCTTGAGGAAATAGGGGCATACTGCAAAAAGGTGAATACACTCCTTGTGGTGGATGCCGTCACCACTGTGGGTGGGTATGATTTGAAGGTTGACGAATGGGGAATCGATGTCTGCTACGGCAGCTCTCAAAAATGTCTCAGTGTTCCGCCAGGACTTTCTCCGATCACGGTAAGCCCTAAAGCTATGGATGTGCTGCGAGGCCGTAAGACAAAGGTTCAGAGTTTTTATCTCGACTTGTTATTACTCGAAAAATATTGGGGAGAAGAGAGAGTCTATCACCATACTGCACCTGTCTCCATGTTCTATGCCTTGCGAGAAGGGTTAAAGATCGTTTATGAGGAGGGCCTTGAGAATAGATTCCGGCGCCATGAGATGTTAGGCGATCGCTTGAAAATGGAACTGGAGGGTTTCGGGTTTAAGCTTTTTGCACAGGAAGGATACCGTTTGCCCATGTTGACTTCTGTGACTCTCCCTGATTGGATGGACGATGCGAAAACACGTTCGAGGCTTTTGAATGAGTATAACATTGAAGTCGGTGCGGGTTTAGGCTGGCTGAAGGGAAAAATATGGAGAGTCGGGCTCATGGGAGAGACCTGCAAGCTCCGATATATCCATTGCCTGATGGGAGCGCTAAGGGAAATACTTGCATAAATGCGGAATGGGGAACTCGTTAATTTGGTTATTCTGGTTTCTCTAGTTTATCTAGTTAGTTAAAGCTAAAGATCAGAAAGACCAGATAAACCAGAAAGACCAGATAAACCAGAAAGACTATTCAGGAACCTTAACCGGATTCAAGATCGTTTGCGCAATGTCTTTAGATTCTACTCCCGGGGATTCAACCTTTTTCTCTTCGTAATATGCTTCAACTCTTTCGATGATTTTTTCTTCCTCTAACGGAGCTGTTTCTAGAGATTCTTCTAGGCCGTCGAGTCCTTCCTTTGGATAAAATGTAAAATCTCCAGAGATGGTGACATCTTGGATTTTTCTTTCTGAAATTTCCTCGGCGGTCCGTATCAAACCTCCTTTCGCTTTGTGGAGACCATAGAGCACTTCAACCCCTTCTCGAATTTTTACGCCGTTTGGAATCCTTGGAGTCTTCTTGAGGAGGAATTCTTCAGAGGTCATCCAGGATTCTATTTCTTTCATCTTTTGAAGAATTTCTGAATTCAAGGAGGCTGGCTGCAATTTTCCCGTCACCTTTTCAAACTGCTCCTTGAGGACCTTCACCACCTCTTCCCTTGGCGGAGGGGTCCCTAATTCTCTCTTCATCGTAGTCAGATTTTCTTCCATCGTTTGATAAACTTTATCCCTCAGTTTTTCGTCCGGTACTCTCAGTATTCTGCTCATAGCTTGATAGTCGAAATCAAGGAGGATTCCACCTACGAAGACCATACAGTCTCCAATATTTCCCCCGCCTTCGCCGGCGATCTTTCTGCCCGTCTTCGTAATGATGTCGTTCACAACTCGGAATTCGGATTCAATCCCGAAAGCTCTATAAGTTTCTACCGGGGCTTGTGAGAACCATGGGTAAATCTCATCGACCGCCCTTGGAAATTTAAGATTATCTTTTTTCCAGATGAGTTGATAGAAGATCTGATTCTCATCTAAATAGGTTGCACCCCCACCGACTTCTCTTCGCATGAAGGGAATTCCGGATTCTCTACAATACTGTAAGTCTACTTCCTGGGTGGCGTCCTGGAAATATCCAATGCTCACGAGAGGACTCTCCGGTGAAACAATGACAAGAGCCTCAATGCCCATCCTGGCAAGGGCATGAAAGGTAAGCATCGATTGCTGCTCTGGGAGTTTCCCGAGATCGAAGAAAAGCATCTTTCCCTCTGGAAGGTTGGTAACATGGCAAAAAGAATTTTTCAAATGAGGTATTTTGGCTATTTCATGTGTTTGGCGAGGAAGGCCTTAACTTGGACAATCGAATCTGCCGCAGCCGCTTGATTGTACTCGATCCGGTGGTCCATGTATTTTGTTTTGACTTCCTCCACATCAAAGGCATGGTAGGCGCCAGAATAGACCTTCAAGATCACTTCGTGGCGGGTCTTTTTTTGGGGCATCCGCTCCCGACATGTTGCGACCGGGGATAAATCATCCAACTCGCCGATTAGGATTAGAAGCGGAAATTCCAGGCTGGCAAGGGATCTGAAGCAGTAAGGGTAAAAAGTAACGACCGCGCGAAGCGGATAATCCTTTTTATAGGGTGAGGAACTTGCACAAAGGGCCGCAAGGGTCGAGGATCCTCTGCGGGACCATCCCATGGCCCCAACCCGTTTAGGATCCACATAGGTTAGTCCAGAAAGGTAAGATTTTGCAGAGCAGATATCCTTTGCCCGTTGGGAGGGCGGATCTGAGAGGTATGATGACTTCCCGCGTGGTCCGAACCCGTTCATTTGCAAGGTGACATAGCCCCAACTCGCAAGCCTTTCAGCCCAAGCATTATAGTATTTGTCCATTCCGTCAAGCCCATGCAGGAGGATGACCGCAGAGAAGAGACCATTGCCTTCCGGCTTCGTCAGTCTTGCGGTCACGGTCTCCTGACCATCTCCTTTGAACGTGACCAATTCCGCAGCGGAAGCCCTTGTCATGGTTGTGATCACCAGCAGCACAGCAATAAAAATTTGAATTGGCATCACACCCTCCTCAGGAGTATCTGAAAAGTCAATCTATTCGGAAGAATGAATAGTGAACGGGATCCGTGCCATCTTAACATTTTTCACGAGTGCCTTCTGGCGGTCAGAGATGACGGTCATTGAAGAAGTAAAAATGTGAAGCAGCTTGCTGTGAGGGATGTAGATGAAAAAGACGAGGCTTGGCACCACATGAACGTACCAGAGAAAATTGGCATCGATCTTTATGTTTTTAAGGAATAGGGACAGGAAGTAACCGCCAAAAGAGACCCAGTTATTGGCGCTTGCAGGGGTGAAGTTAGCCATGTAAACATGTGCCTGAACGACCTCATGGTGCGCGATTCGATAGCCCTCCATCAAAAAACCTGAAAGTTCCAGGAAGAGAATGAAGAGCAGGGTGGTGACGTCTTCTTCTTCCGTGCGAAGCTGGTCAGGGCGGAGAATAAAGCGGCGGACGATGGCCATTACGCAACCGACAAGGATGAGAAAACTGAAGAACTCAAGAAAGAAATCGAGAAATGGGCGGATTGCTCCTGTCTCAAACTCGTGAGAAAAAGAAAGAGAGGGAAATTCTTTACTCAATTCTACCAGGTAACCGGTCGTAAACCCCTTGATCATATCCACAACAAAGGTAGCTACGAATCCGAATACCAAGAGGGTATGAGCGAGCCATCGATAAAATGACTGACCGAAGAGTTTTCTATGGAAAATCACTTCTGAAATGAGAATCTTCACATACTCTCCAGGCCTCGCCCAGAATGCCCTCCAACCCTTCCTCATATAGATGGCGAATTTCCTCCATTTGGTGGTCTCCTCCGCTCCTTCAACGGTTCCCTCGAGCCACATGCCAACATGCAGGCTCAACCCCCAAAAAAAGAAGATCGCTGTGGGGAAAAACATGATGTAAAAGATGAGATGTTTGTCCATTTGCGTAGCGAATAGTTCGGAGACTAAAATCAATACTCCAAACGACGAACTCCTGTACGGAACGGTTTGAAACCGTTCCGTACCGACTCATGACTTCATTGTTTTCAGCACAAACTCCGTAATGTCCATCGCGGTGATCGGAATTTCCTTTCTTCGTGCTGTTGTGAGGATGGTTCGAACACACTGCTGGCAAGCAGTAATGACTGTGTTAGTCCCTGTTGCCTGAATTTGATTAATCTTCTCCTGAGCCAAAGCTGCCGAAAGTTCTGGATCAACCATTTCCAGGTTGCCACCCCCACCGCAACATTTACACTGTTCCCTGTTGTTTTCCATCTCTAGCAACTCCACTCCGGGAATGGAATGGAGAATCTCTCTGGGGGCTTCATAAACTCCGCTCGTCCTTCCAAGATCGCAGGGATCGTGATACGTCACCTTTATCTTCTTTTCCTTGAAGCTGATCTTTCCCTCGTCTATCAGTTTCTTGATAAATTGTGTGGAGTGAAAGATCTCAATATCGGTATGATACTCTTCCCTCCATGTGTGATAGCACGAGGGACAGGCAAAGACCACCCGCTTTACACCTCTATTCTTTACCATTTCCAAATTATGCTGAATCAAGAAGTTCGCTTCCTTTTTCATTCCGGCACCGATGAGAGGAAATCCGCAGCACCACTCCTCTCCGCCCAGGAGCGTAAAATCAACATCCGCTTTGTTCAGGATCTCAACGAAAGCCACGGGGATTTTCTGTACCAGGGGGAAAAAGGAGGCCACACATCCTACGAAGAAGGCCACTTCAGCTTTCTCTTTCCGATATTGGTGATCAGGGAGTTCGTCCAGGAACTCCAACCACTCCGTTCTCTCCTCATTCTCATCTCCGGAGACATTGTGAGCCTGGAGAACATTAGCTTTCATTCGCTTTGCGACCTCCGGGAAATGGCCCATCTCTACCAAGGTCTCGCGCAATGCAGTCCAGAGATGCTTGGCATCGATGGAGACCGGACAGCTGACACTGCACTCCCCGCACAGAGTGCAGCGATAGACCATCTCGGAGAATTTCTTGAGCTTCTCTTCATCCAACTTCTTCGGACCGAAAATCTTGGCCCAAATCCCGTACTGGCTGCGAATAAATGATTTGAACGCCTGAATCTTTCCCCGAGGGTCAATCTCCTCCTCACCCCTCTGAGCATAAACAGGACAATACTTGAGGCACTCGCCACAGCGTGTGCAGGCTTCAATCTCGACTAATTGTTTGGGTGATAAAGCTGAAAGTTTCATTTCTTGTCTTAGGATTAAGGAGCGCTGCGCTTGAGGAGCACTTCGTTTGAGGCGAGAGATTTAGCCTCTGGCCTCAAGGCCTGAAGGGCCGCTCCTCCAGCCTCCGTCATTTTTATTTCTTACTGTGCTCGGCTATCTCCGCTTTAAGCCATTCCTGGATCACAGCAGGCTCCGTCATGAGATTCTTGAGTTCCTCCATGTTGTCGGGTTTGATTTTAAACATCCATCCTTTGCCGTAACAGTCCTCGTTGATCAGTTTGGCTTTCCTTTCCAACTCTTCATTCACTGCTACTAGCTCACCACTCACTACGGAAAAAACCTTCCCAAGCCATTTCCCTGATTCGATCTTGGTAAAACTCTTCCCCTGAACAAGTTTTTTCCCCTCGGGCGGAAGGCCGACGTAAACAATGCTTCCCGCCATCTTCTGGGCGTAATCATTCATTCCCATGACCACGAGATCCCCCTCCACTCGTGCCCAAAAATGATTCTTGTCGTAATGAAGCCCCTCTGGAAATTCATATCCCTCAATGTTCATCTTTGATCCCTCCTCCAAAGAAAATCAGTTTTGAGTTCGGTGCCGGAGTTTTGAGTCTTAAACTAAGACTCAAAACTAACATCAGGCCAGTTCCTTTTCCCTTCCTTCCTGAAAGAGCTGGGCGATGAACTCGGTAATATTGTAGATCTCAATCTTCTGCTTTCGAAGTTTGGCATTTCTGAAATTGTGCAGACAAGAAGGACATTCGGTCAGCAGAATTTCAGCTCCAGTCTCTTCAATCATCTGGCTTAAGCGATTTCTTGAAATTTCGATGGAATCCTCAGGAAACGAACCTCTGAGTCCACCTCCTGAGCCACAACACATCGCATTCTCCCTGCTTCGCCTTGGTTCCACAAAATTGGGCGCGATCTTTCGAATGATTTCTCTCGGCTCATCATAAATGCCGGCGTGGCGGCCCAGATCGCAGGGATCGTGATACGTAACCTTTTTTAGAGTCTTCACACCAAGATCAAAATCCTTGAGAAATTGAGTAATGTGCTTGACTTCCAGCCCTAACTCCTTGTAGGAAGGATGCTCTTTGAACACCCTGTAACAATAGGGGCAGGTGGTGATCAATGTGTTCGCTGAGGTCTTCTGCAGTTCACGGATGTTCCGCAGAGCCAACTCCTCCTTGATCTTGTAACCTACATCCTCCATGACCCCGCTGCAGCAAACTTCATCAATCATCGTAAAATCAACCTTGAGAAGATCCAGAAGCTGGATGGCTTCCCCCACGCTTTCTTCTTCCCGAAAGGTCCCAACACACCCTACAAAAAGAGCATAGGGAGCCTTTCCTTTCTTATGTCCCCAATTGTGGCGCTCTTCCTCTCCATAAATATTCCCGTATTTCTCAACGACCTCGCCCATTTTCTTAAAGAGGTTGTCATAACCCATTGCCACCATATCCTTCCGCGCAGCCTTGATAACTTCTTGGGGGTCCACCCCTGAAGGGCAGTTAACCGTGCAATTCATGCAGGTCGTGCAGCGAAGGAGTGCCTGGGCCACTCCCTCGGTGACAGGTACCGTTCCCTCCATGATCTCTTTCATGAGAATCATCTTCCCGCGAGCATTGGTAATGGGTCTCTTAGTCAAGTCAAAAATGGGGCAGACCGCTCGGCAGAACCCACAACGGGAACACTGGGTAATCGCCTTGCGTCTTTTCTCGTCTAATTGAAGTTGAGTAGACATTGTTTTTCTTTAAAGAGGGTTCAAGGGTTCACAGTTCGATCGAATTCGAATTTCGGATTTCAATTCCGCATTCCCTGCCTACCGGAAGGCAGGCGTATTCTGCATTCCGCGATTTAATCGAGGGCTCTCTTCCCGGGATTCATGATATTGTTGGGGTCGAGGGTTCGCTTGATCCGTTTCATCAAACCCATCTCGACTGGATCGTGTTCCAACGTCATGTAATTCGCTTTGGAGAGACCAATGCCGTGTTCACCTGACAGAGTTCCTTTCAGGGAAATAGCAAGACGGAAGATCTCCTCCTCGACTTTTTCCGTTCTCTCCACTTGTCCGGGGTCGTATTCATCATAGAGGATCTGCGGGTGAAGGTTTCCATCCCCTGCATGACCGAAGGCGGCAACCACGATCCCGTATCGCCTGGAGATCTCCTGAATTCCGACCAACAACTCTGGAATTCTGGAAATGGGAACCGTCACATCGTCCAGCACAAAGCTATGACTGGTCCGGGCGAGGGTCGCATAAGCCGATTTCCGAGCCTTCCAGAGATTGAGCCGGTCCTTTTCGTCTTTTGCAGTCTTAATTGAGGTGGGATTGTTCTCTTTGAGAATACGGAGAACCACTTCCATCTGTGCCTCCACTTCTTCCCATGTGTAACCATCTGTTTCAGTCAAGATCATTGCCTCGGCTTCGGGAAGGTCGATGTCTGTATTTTCCTTAATCGACTTAAGAGTGACCTTATCCAGAATCTCCATGACGCTCGGTAGCACCCCGCTGGTCATGGTCTGGAAAATGGCTTTTCCTGCATCCTCTAATCTGGCATAAGTGGCCACCGCAGTCATGGCATGACGTGGAAGGGGATTGATTTTCAATGTCACTTCAGTAATGACTCCCAGCGTCCCTTCCGCTCCGATGAAGAGCTTGGCTAGGTCATAACCGGAGACACATTTCATCGTATAGGAGCCGGTATTCATGATCTCTCCGGTTGGCAGAACGATTTGAAGCCCAAGGACATAATCTCGGGTCGTTCCGTACTTCGCCCCCTTAATGCCTCCGGCATTTGTTGCAACATTTCCTCCAATGGTGGAAACGCTGCTGCTTGCAGGGTCTGGGGGAAAAATAAAACCCCGTTTCGCCAGCTCTCTGTTGAGATCGTCACAGACGACACCTGCCTGAACTCGGGCAAAGCGATTTTCAATGCTTATTTCAAGAATCCGATTCATGCGAGAGAGATCAATGATGATCCCGCCTCTGATTGGAATAACTCCTCCGCTGAGACTTGTGCCTGCCCCCCGAGGAATGACCGGAATTTTATACTCATTAGCAAGTTCAACAATTTTAGAAATCTGCTCGGTCGTTTCAGGCCAGACAGCGGCGTCAGGTCGGTGGACATTCATCGACGCATCATAGCTGTAGGGGACCAACTCCTCCAATTGATCTGTGAAATTCTCTTGTCCAACGACCTCAATAAGTTTTTCTTTTAATAACATCTGTCGGGGCTCCTTTGGATCCCCTGAAATATAACAATTATAACCCGCCAGTCCAATCATTTCCTCTTGTTTTCATTCCTTCTTGTCAGCGGAAGCCTTCACCTCTGAATCAACATAATTGAGGTGTTCGAGGGTTCTCTCTCTGGCCTTCTCAGGAGAATGGTTCTTGATGGCGCTGAATATTCGATAATGGTGGTCGAGCAATTTTTTCACTTTTGATCGGTCTTTAAATACTGTCCCTACCGATTCCCTGAGAAGGTCATAAATCGTGGACATGATGTGGGTCTGGATGGTATTGTGGGTTGCCTGGGCAATGCCCAGATGAAAATCAGCATCCTGCTTTTCCCAAGATCGTCCTTCATCAAAGGCTTTTCTCATCTCTTCGATAATGTGCTCCAACTGTATAATGTCCTCTTGCGTAGCCCTTTGGGCCGCGAGAAACGCGCCCCAAGCCTCCATCGCTTTTCTCACCTCGATCAGGTCGAAAATCTTCTGAGTATCTGTTTTAATGAGCAGTGACAAGGGATTCTGCACACTCTCAGAGGCCACTGATTTGATGAAAGTTCTTTTTCCCTTAATTTCCAAAAAACCCATGGTCACCAAGATGTTCAGGGCCTCTCTAAGTGAAGGGCGGCTCACACCGAATTCGTTTACAAGCTCTCTTTCTGGAGAGAGGCGATCGCCGGGCTTTAAGATCCCTTCACTGATCTGGTTTCTTATCTGATTCACGATCTCATCGGAAACTTTGGTATGCTTGATGGCTTTAAACATAAAGAAAACTCTCTGCACGAGGGACCTGATTTCCGAGTCCAGTTGCCCTCTGATCCCTTAATGGTCAAACCATTGTAAAAAAATCCAAAATGTTTGTCAATCCAAAAATTTGTATAACATTAATTTATTGAAATTACTGAAATTTTATTGAATTTTTCATTTTGGTCTGACCATATTAATTTCACATCTTTTTTATTGACAAGCTATATCCCGTTTGTTATAAGAGGAATTGAAGAATTCTAACAAAAAATATAGAAATTTCTTCTCTCGCATCCCTCAAGCGGAAAGGGGCAGGGGAACAGCAATAGGAGGAAGTTATGGCTCGATTGTATGAATATCAGGGAAAGCAGTTGCTCAAGGCATCGAAAGTCCCAATTCCGCAGGGTGAAGCCGCATCGACTCCGCAAGAGGCCAAGAAGATCGCTGAGAAGATCGGCAAACCCGTTGCCATCAAATCGCAGGTTTGGGCGGGAGGCCGTGGAAAGGCTGGGGGCATCAAGTTCGCAGAACACCCTCTTGATGCCGAGATCGTTGCGAACCAGCTCTTGGGATCGGAAATCAAAAACCTGAGAGTTGAAAGGGTACTGGTGGAGGAAAAATTAAATATTGAAAAGGAATACTATGCAGGTGTGATCATCGATGCCTCGAGGGAAGTGAGAGCCCCGGTGGTGATGTTCAGCACCGAAGGGGGAATGGATATTGAATCAGTGCCTTCGGAAAAGATCGCACAAGTGAATGTGGATGTCCTCCGTGGGTTCCGCCTCTATGACGCTCTCAATCTTTGCGTGAAGCTGAAGGTTCCCACGCAGGTTCTTCCCGCTATTGCTCAAGCCATCATGGGCTTATACCAGACATTCAAGAGCTATAATTGCCGGACGGCAGAGATCAACCCCCTCGTGTTGACGAAGGATGGAAAAATACTGGCTGCCGATTGCCGGATTGCTATTGACGATTCTTCTGTATTTCGCCATCCCGAATTGGGCATCGACGTGGCCCGCGAAGCCCCAACGCCTCCCACCGAGTTCGACAAGATTGCATGGTGGATTGAAGAGGGGGATCTCCGGGGAACCTGTTATATTGCACAGATGGCTCCGGACAAGAAAGGACCTGGTTACGTCGGCTACCATGGGATCGGAGGAGGAGGCGCTATTCTGGGAGTAGACGCTTTGAATCGTCAAGGTCTTAAAATTGCCAATTATGCCGATACGAGCGGTAATCCGACTGCAGCAAAAGTTTACAGAGCCGCGAAGGTTATTCTTTCTCAACCGGATATTGAAGGATACATGCTCGGCGGTTTTATTGTGGCGAATCAGGAGCAGTGGCACCATGCCCACGGCGTGGTAAAAGCCCTGAGGGAGGAACTCCCAAAGAGACTCGGATTCCCGTGTGTGATTTTGCTTTGCGGGAATAAGGAAAAGGAGTCGATGGAGATTCTGAAGGAGGGAACAGCAGACCTGCTCAAGCAGAACCCAATCGAGATCTACGGAAGCGATAAGGTGTACGAGACAGAGTTTTTAGCAAAACGGATGAGAGCTTTGATCGATGAATATCGGAAAAAAAGAGGGGTCAAGATATAAGGAGGAAGGGTCATGCATTTTGAAGAAAGAACGATCAAGGTCGTCATCGATGAGGACAAATGCGTAGGCTGTACAACCCATGCCTGTGTGGCTGGGTGCAAACTCTATGACCGGGGCATTTTAGTCTTGAAGGACGGGAAACCGGCTCTTGGAGGGGATATGGAATACGCCAAGCGCGTGGGGACAGAGTGTTTAGCCTGCGAGTATGAATGCTGGTTCAGGGGGAACAAGGCGATTACGATAGAGGCCCCAATCCCCGGTCTAGAAGAATACAAAAGAAAACATGGAGTGTTGTAAATCTCAAATGCCAAATTTCAAATTCCAAATAAATTCCAATTTCCAAAATCCAAACAACCTAATGCTTTCGTTTTGGAATTCGGATTTTGGTAATTGGTGCTTATTTGTTATTTGGTGCTTGCCCGGCGGCAGGGGATTTGGTGCTTCGATTTTGTCCGTATCGTAATTGGACAGTAGAGAAACTGGGAGGCTAAGGAAGATGGCTATTTTACTTGAAAAGAACACAACGATTTTAGTTCAGGGGATTACCGGAAGGGAGGGCTCGGCAAGGGCTGCATTCATGAAGGGTTATGGTACCAAGGTAGTCGCTGGAGTAACACCTGGACGGGGAGGAGAGGAAGTATCCGGGATTCCGGTCTATAATACAGTCGAGGAGGCGGTGAAGGCAAAGGGACCGGTTGACGCAAGCGTGACATTTGTCCCGGGTCCGGGTCTGAAGGATGCGGTTCTGGAAGCCCTGGATGCAGGGATTAAGTTCATTGTGATGCCCGTAGAACGAGTACCTTTATACGATATCCTTGAAATGGTGGCCTATGGAAAACGGAAAGGCGCCCGTCTTTTGGGTCCAGGATCGATTGGTATTATCAGCCCTGGCGTTGCGGCTGCCGGATGGCTCGGGGGTACCCCGGAATTCGCAAAAAGAGTGTTTGTGCCAGGACCCGTGGGTGTCATCTCAAGAAGTGGAGGACAATCCGGCACGGTGCCGTGGGCCATTCAACAGGCGGGTCTCGGTGTGACTACAGTCTTGCATATCGGTACAGAACCGGTTCTCGGTCAGTCCATGGGTGATATCCTGCCTCTTTTTGAAGCGGATAAAGATACAAAGGCCGTTGCCGTGTTCGGTGAGATTGGCGGTCCTTATGAAGAGGAGGCGGCTGAGGCTGTTCGAACGAAGAAATTTACGAAGCCCCTTGTTGTCTACGTTGCCGGTGCGTGGGCTCCGGAAGGTATGCGATTCTCGCATGCGAGCAGTATCATTGAAAGAGGGAAGGGATCGGCCAAGAGCAAAATCGCTTCCCTTAAAGAGGCTGGAGTTCACGTGGTCGATCGCCCCGATGAAATCGCTCCAACCCTTAAACGTTTATTAGGCGTTTAATTGACCAATGACTTAAAATAAATTAGGAGGTGCAACCATGACTGTAATGAGATCTGTATTTTATGTTCCAGGAAATAATGAAAAAATGGTTACCAAGTCGCCGGAGTTTCCCGCAGACATTATTACTTTGGACCTAGAGGACTCCGTTCCTCCTGCAGAAAAACCGAAGGCACGTGAAGTTGTTCGAGAAAATCTAAAGTATGCAGGATCTGGTGGGTCCCCAGTATATGCACGAATTAACAACTGGGAAACGTTGCTGACTAATGATGACCTGGAGGCCATCGTGTACGAGGGGCTTGCTGGCGTTTGTTTGGCCAAGACCGGTGGCCCGGATCATGTCCAGCGCCTCGATTGGAAACTGGAAGAATTGGAGCGAAGAAGAGGGCTAAAGGTAGGAAGTGTCGCCATTCAGCTCCTTATTGAGACAGCCAAAGGGGTGATCAATGCTTATCCCTCCGCAATTGCTAGCAAGCGAGTCAATTCTCTCATCTTCGGTGCGGTCGATTACACGAAAGATATGAGGGTCAAACTCACCATCGAAGGAGATGAACAATTATATGCGAGGGCTCATACGGCTGTCGCTGCCAGAGCTGCGGGTTGCATTGCCATCGATTGCCCCTTCGTCGCTTTTAAAGATACGGAAGCCTTTGAGAAGAATACTCGCTTTGGCCGCCAGTTAGGTTACGAAGGAAGAATGCTTATTCACCCGAGTCAAATCGAACCTTCTAACCGAATCTATACCCCACCGCCGGAGGATGTAGAATGGGCAAAAGGGGTCGTAAAAGTTTTTGAAGAAGAGGGGATTGCTAAAGGGTCTGCCTCTGTTTCCTATATGGGAAAGATGGTAGACACTCCGGTCTATGATAATGCCAGGACGATCCTGGCGATCATGGAAGAGATCTCCGCATTCGATGCAAAGAGAAAGAAATAGCTCAAGATCGAGAGGGGATAGGCTACGTTGTTTGTTCGGAAAAAATAGCCTGTCCCCTTTTTTCTCTGGGGTATTTAACTGATGAGAATTGTCATCGTCGGGCAGGGTCCATTTGGCGAGAAAGTATTGGAAGCCTTGGTTCAAAAAAGAGAGGATGTAGCAGGAACCTTCTCTCCCCCTGATAAAAGAGGCGAGGGGATGAAGAGCTTGGCAGAAAAATCGGGAATTGCCTTCTTTCGTCCAGGTTTAATGAAGGATCCTCAGGTTTATGATGACTATTCGAACCTTAAACCAGAACTCGCCATCCTGGCATTCGTAACCGATATCATCCCTGAAAAATTGCTGACCGTCCCGTCACTCGGTACCATCTGCTACCATCCCTCTCTTTTGCCCAGGCATAGGGGTGCGAGCGCCATTAATTGGGCGATCATTCAAGGAGATACTCGTACGGGGCTGACTGTTTTCTGGGTAGATAAAGGAATCGATACCGGCCCCATCCTTCTTCAAAAAGAGGTTGAGATCAAACCTGAAGACACGACAGGCTCTCTCTATTTCAACAGACTCTTTCCCATGGGAATAGATGCCATGCTGGAGGCCGTTGACTTAATCAAAAAAGGAAAGGCACCCAGGATTCCACAGGATGATTCCAAGGCGACTTATGAGCCCCCGTGTGATGACCGAGTGGCCTCTGTGGACTTTGAAAAACCAGCTAAAGACATTTACAATTTGCTTAGGGGTTGTGATCCCCAACCCGGTGCTTACGCAATCGTTAAGGGGAAAAAGGTAAGATTTTATGATGGGAGGTTGCTTTCTCTTTCTGGGAAAAAATTGGAAGGAGAAATAGTATCCATCCAAGAGAAAGGCCTCCAAATCGCTGCAAAAGGTGGAATAATACAGATTGGGAAATTAAGGGTGGACAAAGGGGAAAAGAGCGGCCCTGTCGAATTTGCCAAATTAGTTGACTTAAAGATTGGAGATCGATTGGGAAATCGAGAAAAAGGGAATATTGGAACAGTGGAATAATGGAATATTGTCGGAAAGAACTGGAAAAATTATTGGGAAAATAAAGCACCAACGAAAAGCCGAGGAGTACACCCATTACCCATTATTCCAATATTCCACCATTCCATTATTCCAAAGGAGACTATATGGAGCGCGAAAAACTTGTCGAAGAAATGACTAAAATTGTCGGGAAGGAAAACGTCTTATCCTCAGAGACAGACCTGCTGCTCTACGGTTATGATGCCTCCCTTTTCAGAGGGAAGCCAGATTGTGTTGTCCTCCCAGTTTCAACGGATGAGGTATCTAAAATTATAAAATTTGCCCATGAGAATAGGATCCATGTTTTGGGTAGAGGATCGGGAACGAACTTGAGCGGAGGGACCATTCCAACCCAAGGAGGAATCATCATTCATTTTTCAAGAATGAATAAGATTCTTGAGATCGATATCGAAAATCAGAGAGCTGTCGTGGAACCAGGAATCTTTACCCTGTCTTTTAAGAATCAGTTGGCCCGTTACGGCTACGTTTACCAACCCGATCCCGCCAGTGAAAAAGTTTCCACTTTCGGCGGAAATTTTGGAGAAAATTCAGGAGGGCCTCACTGTCTCAAGTACGGGGTTACGACGAATCATATCCTTGGGGCTGAAGTGGTGCTTTACAACGGTGATGTCGTCCAGGTGGGTGGAAAGGCATCGGATAATCCTGGATATGACTTGACCGGAATTCTTGTGGGCTCCGAAGGCACTTTGGGAATTGCCACGAAGTTGATTCTCCGAATCATGCCAAAACCCGAAGCCGTGAAGACGATGCTCGCCATTTATAATTCACTTGAAGATGCGGGGAGAACGGTGTCCGCGATTATCGGAGATGGGATTGTTCCTGCGACTCTGGAAATGCTGGATAAATTGACGATTAAGGCTGTGGAAGAGTCTGTTCATGCAGGTTTTCCTCTCGATGCTGAGGCTGTCCTGCTCATTGAGCTCGACGGGCTGAAAGATGGGATGGAGAGACTGGCCGAAAGAATCATGGAGATTTGCAAGAAAAATAACGTCCGTGAAGTGAAGGCTGCGAAAACCGAATCAGAGAGAACCCAGCTCTGGGCAGGCCGAAAGGGAGCTTTTGGTGCTATCGCCAGGCTCAGGCCGAATTATCTTGTCTGCGACGGGACCGTTCCAAGAACGAAACTCCCCGAGGTTTTGACAAAGGTGATGGAGGTCGGAAAGAAATATGGTCTCGCCATTGCGAACGTTTTCCATGCAGGGGACGGGAATCTCCATCCTCTTATTCTGTTTGACGAGCGGAATGAAGAAGAGTTGAGAAAGGTTCATTTGGCCGGCTCTGAGATCATGAAGTTATGCGCCGATGCGGGCGGCACGATCAGCGGTGAACATGGCATTGGCACGGAGAAAAAGAAAGAGATGCTCTTCGTCTTCACGCCTCGTGACATCGGTGCCATGAAAAAGGTCAAGACGGCATTTGATCCTGAGGACCTTTACAATCCGGGGAAGGTTTTACCGGAAATTTAAGAGACGCCAAGCGCGCTCAGCGCTATGCATAGCGGAAAGGCATGCACAGATAAAGGAGAGTGGAGGAGATGCCTAAGACAGATAAACTGATTCCCACGTTGAAGGAAATAGTTGGAGAGTTCCATATCACCCACGATCCGGATAAGCTCAAAGCTTATACCTTGGATGGAAAGAAACCAAAAGTGATCGTATCTCCGGAGACGATCGATCAAGTCTCAAGAGTCGTTGCCTATGCCAATCAGCAGCACCTCGCCATCGTCCCGAGGGGGAATGGAACGAAGATGGGGATGGGTGGAATTCCCAAAAAGATGGATATCCTCCTTTCAACAAGTAGGCTCAATCGCATCACGGACAGCGACTGTGAGAATCTGACACTTTCTGCAGAAAGTGGTATTACCCTGAATGAGGTTCAAAAGAGTCTGGCTAAAGTGGGAAAAGGATATTTTCTTCCTCTTGATCCACCGTTCACAGAAAAAGCGACTTTAGGGGGCATTGTGGCGACGAACTCCAACGGCCCCAAGAGGTTGCTCTATGGCGCGGCGAGAGATTTGATCATCGGGACCAAGGCTGTTTTTCCGAACGGAGATGTTGTTGTCTCCGGCGGGAAGACCGTTAAAAACGTTTCCGGCTACGACATGTGCAAACTCCTCATTGGTTCTTACGGAACACTGGGTGTACTCTGTGAAATGACATTTAAACTCCTTCCTCTGCCTGAGAAGGAGGCATCGTTGCTGCTCTCTTTTGCACGAATAGAAGAGGCGGATGCGTTCGTCCGCGAATTAAGAGGATCCCCATTGGTTCCCTCATCGATTGAAATTCTTAATGCCATTGCTGTGCAAAAGATGAACTATTCGGTGTCCATGCGACCTAATGGGAATTATCTTGTCGCTGCAGGGGTGGAGGGGGTTGTTGAAAGCATCGACAGACAAGTTTCTGAGATGAGCGAAATGGGAAAGAAATACGGGCTTCTTGAAGCAGTGACTCTGGATTCGGATAAACATCAGGCTTTCTGGATGGCGATCCGTGACTTCCCCTATGGGCTGACTCAGGAATACCCTAACGCTATCTGCCTGAAGTCGAATTTTGTGATATCCAAATCTGGGGAGATGATCGGGAATTATGAAAAGAGTGCCAAAGAGCTTGGAATAGATTGTGCCCTGGTCTGCCATTGCGGAAACGGAATTCTCTACTCCTATATCCTCGCAGGAAAGAATTGGAGATCAAAGATTGGATCCTTTGTCGAAGTGATCGGAAAGTTGACTTCCGAAGCAGTGGAAAGCGGAGGCAACCTTGTCGTGGAATCGTCTCCCCTTTCGATCAAAAAGCAGGTGAATGTATGGGGTGAGTCGCGAAGCGATTATCCCGTGATGCGCCGATTGAAAGAGCAGATAGACCCAGTGGGGATTCTGAATAGGGGCCGATTTGTAGGAGGAATTTAAGCTTCCGTGAAAGCGTGAGTCGCAAGGTGTAAGTAGGTTTACACCTTACCCTTAAGAAGAAGGATTTTATCATTCGGATAAATATTCGAAGCAGGAGTGAACGATGAAACAGGAAGAATTGAAGACATTATTATACGATGAGGTCGCCAAATGTAATCGGTGCGGTTTCTGTTTGGCGCACTGCCCGGTTTATGCGGTTGAGGGCAGGGAATGGGCTACCCCACGGGGGAAGAATGCCCTTGTCAGAGCCATCATCGAAGGGAAAATTGGTTGGACGCCTGAAATCGAGGCGACCCTTTTCAGATGTACGGGCTGCAGGCTTTGTACTCAGACCTGTTTCCCTGCTGTAGAGACCAATCAAGGGGTTCTCGCGGGAAGGGAATGCTTGGTGGACAGAAGACAATATCCCAAAATCGTGGACCGCGTGTCAGAGGCCGTGGAGAACAATTTCAATATTTCAGATGAACCGAATGAGGAGCGCATTGCATGGGTGGAATTCATCAAGAATGCTCCGGCTAACATGTATCAGAAGGAGAAGGCCAAGGTCCTCTACTTCGTGGGGTGCGTTGCTTCCTTCTTCCCCTTGGTTCAAAAGATTCCTCAAGCCCTTGTTCAAATCTTGGATAAAGGTGAAGTGGACTTCGCCACCCTTGGAGGAGAAGAGTGGTGCTGTGGGTTTCCTCTTATCCAGATGGGGATGCCTGATAAGATGCAAAAGCTGATCGACCATAATCAGGAAAAAGTGCAACAGATAGGTGCTGAGACGGTCGTTTTTGCCTGTCCATCGTGCTACCATACCTGGAAGGAAAAATATAAGATCAATGCGGAGATGCTTCATTCAACGCAGTTCATGGAAAGGCTGATCAAAGACGGGAAGGTTAAGTTCAATAAGGGTTTCGATAAAACGGTGACATACCACGATCCATGCGACCTTGGAAGAAACAGCAAGGTCTTCGATCCACCGAGGAATATCTTGAATGCAATCCCCGGCTTAAAGCTGGTGGAGATGGCAAACAATCGCCAGTTGTCCGTCTGCTGCGGTGGTGGGGGAGACCTCGAGATGATCGACCCAGAGCTCTCTGCTGCCATTGCAGAAAGGAAAATTAGGGAGATCCAGGATACAGGAGCTGAAGTGGTGGTCACGTCCTGCCAGCAATGTATACGGACCATCTCCGGTTATGCCAGGAAGAAAGAAATCGATCTCAAGGTGATGGATATCACAGAGGTGGTTCTGGAAGCAATGGGATCTTAACCCTTTTTCCCCCTGCTTTAATCTAACCTCCTCTTGCGCCCTTTATAAAAAGGGTTGGCGACGATTTGGTAAAAAAATCCCGGGTGTTCTGGCCCGGGATTTTTTGTATTGATAAAAAAATACTCTACTTGGTTACTTTATTGTGAATATCTCAGAACTCTTCCGATACTTAGGTCTGTACTGGGAGAACACTAAAATCTTACATTTTATCGAATCTATCTTAGGAACTGCCCATTGATATTTCCCAGTGTTCGGTACGTTTTCAGCTACAACTTCCCATGTACTTCCACCATCCTTTGAGAGCTGGATTGTGACATTGGCTCCGAATTCAGGTGGTGGCGCATCTGCCTTCCATTGAATTTCAAAAGGAGCTCCGGCTTGGATAACGTCGTTTGCCTTTGGGCTGAGAATGGTCACTCCTTGTTCCGGAAGGCTTTCTGGTTTTGAACAATTAAAGAGAATGAGGAAAAAAAATACTGCAATTAGTAGGATTAGCCTCTCCTTCTTCATAAGGTCACCCCCCACTCAATTCTTCTTCTTTTTCTCTTCTTCCAGTTTCCTTGCTTCTTCCTGCCAAGCCTTAATCTGTCTCTTCTTCCGATCCGTGATGGCTGCAGCCAGCAAGGCCAGGCTCAACAACATCATGAACCCGGCCCTGTGGTTGTACCCGTTTATAAGGATATGGCGGAGGGATACAAAGAAAAAACCGATCCCGCACCAGAGAAAGATGGTGAAACGGTTAAAGTAATTCTTCATCGTCTTCCTGCCGCCATTAATGCTCCACCTTTGTTATAGCAAAATCAATCAAAGCAAAGATGAAGACGATAATGTAGACGGCGAGCAGAACTGCAAAGCCAGTGGGTCCGAATGCCTTATTTACTGCAATGAGACTGAAGATCCCGTAAAAAACAATTAGGCAAACGATCATGAGATTTTCGAACCAGTTGGGTCTAATCGCCTTGGGCAGTAATTTATTGTTTACTACCAAAGTCTGAATTCCACCGTAGACGAAGACAAACCCGGCAATATTGGCAGCGATCAGAATATAGCCGAGAGGGAGTTTCACAACGCTGACAAGGAGGATAACCCAGATTACCACAAGGGCGAAGACGAGGTAGAAGATTCTCCGAATATCGCCTCCTGCCCATTTCCTAACGCCGGGGAAAACGTTGTATAACATATCGGACATCTGACGAGCCGCAGCGTCAGTAACGGCGAGCTGGGTACCAAAAAGAACCCAGAAGCCAATCATATGAACCCACACCCAGCCAGGTGTCCCGAGGACTTTTCGCATTGCCTCACCCTGGAAAGCAGCGACAGCCCAACCTGCTAATTTCGTTCCCGGCGGGATCATACCTACAGCAAACGTCACGCAAAGCCACATTCCAAGCCAGCAGCCAAAACCGAAGAGAATCCACTGGTCGATTCGCGCAAAGTGGAGCCAGTTCTTCCATTTTTTTAAGTTTTCGGGAGTTGGTTTGAAAGCGATTCCAATGGGGGAGAGTTGGATTTTCTCACCACCAATGGCACCCGATATAAAACCCACTTCCTTACCCATTGCATAGCCTTTGTCCCTGAACCAGTTGGAGGATGAGATGTTGAAAATACCTCCTGCTGCGGAGTAGGCTGCAAAGCCGCCTAACAGTACAGGATCTACTCCCTCAGGGATGGCACCAAACATGAAGAAGCCCTTGGTCGTCTTCCAGATGGATTCAGCAGGGACATAGCCGATGATGAGAATTACAAGAGAGCCTACAATAAAGGCTACAATAGCCCAGGAAATCTTCTCCAGGGTGTTCTCAACTTTTCTTCCCCACAAGAGCATAAAGAGGACAGCTGCTGTCAAAAGAATGCCTACGACCATAACATAGTTTTTATCTGCGACTCCTGGCATCTTATTCAGAAGAATAGCCGATAAGGCGGTAGCCGAGGTGATCGCCCATCCTGGTCCGATGCAGATTACACAGGTGACAATCCAAAAAGGACCCCATAGCCATCGGCCAGGTTTCAGGCGGTTGTAGCCGATCATCATAGGTTCACCGCAGTAAGCCGCATAACGTATGCACTCTAAGTTGAAGAAGGTTTGAGTGACACAGGCAATGGTTGTAATCCACATCAGCATCGGTCCGTATTGGACTGCCGCGGCCGGTCCCATCAACCATTCACCACTCCCAATTGAAAGGGAGAGCATGATGGCACCCGGCCCGATCATTCCCATCATGCTTTTGAATCCTCTGGGTGGGGGTTCTGGCAGATCCTTAACCTTCCAGGGTTCTAATGATCCTGCCTTAATGTGCTGTTCGGCCATAATTTCCCTCCTTCCTTAAACTGAATTTAAAGAGACGCATTCATCCATGAAACTTGTGGATCGAATTGAGGCTTCACCTCCTTTCGGATTAGAGTCTATAGAGAATTCTGAAGATTAAAAGGTATGGATGGTTCGTATTTCTTACCATCCGAAGGGAATAGGAAGATCTGAGAGATTTTGATATCACATCCAGTTATTTTGTCAAGCTTTTTGTTTGGTTTTGAATTGACAAAGCTTCGTCGTGCATTATAATAGTTTCCCAGTTGGGAAGAATACTTTCGGCAAGGAACGGAGGGATGTAAAATGAAAATTCTTACAAGATGGAGTCTCGTTTTAGTGTTGGTGATAGGAATCTTGTGCTGCACGCAGAAGTCTACATCCCCTTTCAAAGCCAATTCAGAACCTGACGGATTTGGGGGAATTAAATGGGGTACCGAATTCTCGGAAGTCAAATCAGATATGGCAGAATCGAGGAGCATCGCCAATCCCACCGAACCGGATGTGAAGATCAAGATTTATTACACCAGAAAAGGAGATAATTTAAAAATGGGAGAGGCCCAGCTCGACAAGATTGAGTATGGATTTTGGAAAGGGAAGTTTGCTGAAGGCTATATCGCCTCTACCGGACCTGAAAATTTCAATCACTTGAAGAAATTTCTGTTTGAAAAGTATGGGACCGTGGATAAATCCGCCCAGGGGCTTTATTCTTGGAATGGTCCTGTTACACGAATTGCTCTAAGATATGACGAGCCCACTAAAACCTCTTTGCTCACGATCTCCTCGACAACAATAACATTCAAAGAGATATTTGATAAGGACTGAGGACAGGTGCAGGTTTTTTTCCGACGATCCTCCATTGGGCCATGTATGCTTAATACCTTTTCAGCATAATAATATCTTCGTTTATTGTTGAAACACAGAGGGCCGTGATGGACAAGCCATTCGTAGAAAGTGTGAAAATAGATGGAGTGATTCTCTCTCGACTCATGCCCGATGAGGATCTCTGCACGGCTTTGAAAAAGATTGCTGAGGATTATGGGATAGAGAGGGGAATCATCCTTTCAGCGATAGGAAGCCTAAAGAATGTCGTGTTCAGGAATGTTAAAACAAACGTGGATGTCCCTGTGAAGTCAGAGAACACAAACGAGATGGAAGAAGCGGGTCCCTTCGAACTGCTTTCTTTGGAAGGAAATATTTTCCCCCCTGAAAGCGATGGGGATCCAATCGTTCATCTTCATGTCATGCTTGGTTCGCCTTCAGGGAACGTGATGGGTGGTCATCTGTTTAACGCTGCCGTTTTCACGACTACAGAGATCTTTATAGGAAGGATTTTGGAGTCTTCGGTTTACAAGGCGAAAAGTGACGTGACCGGTTTGATGGAGCTTGTTAAGAAATAGCTATCTCGTCATTTTTGAATCAGCGAAATACGTCCTTCAACATCTAAATCTCATAATCTTCTCAACCCAAAGTTGCTGGTCTAACCATTTTTAAAGGCCTCTCAATTCCAAATGCACTAAGGTTTACGGGATAGATAACTTAGCCTAACGCAAAACAAAAGCAGGTGTTATTCTTTGGTCTGACCTTCTTACCGTGGATTGGCGTTATATTGACAACGGGAACTATAGTGTTATAGAATGGGCTTGTATGCAGTTGGACGGAGATCGCTTGATAGCGAAAGAGCTTTTGCACGAAAGGAGAATTTTGATTTATATCACCTGATTTTCCCCAACACTGACCCAGAAATACTGTATTTTTGCCATGAAGATACAGTATTCGCCTCATTTACTCTTCCTCACGTTTTTTTAATTTGAGAGGATATTTCGCTGGATGAGTAATCACGTGTGGTATGATATAGCTTAAAGCATTGTTATTTAATTTTTGAAAGGAGGAGAAATATGGAAAAGACGAGACGCGAATTTGTAAAATTAGTTGGAGGGGCGGCTTTGGGTGCAGGCGTTATGCTTGCAGGCCAAGGCAAAGCAAGAGCACAGGCTAAAACGTTCAAAGGAGTTCCATCGGAACCCATAAAGATTGGGGCAATGCCAGGTTTGGCGGGTGTGATCGCTGTGCCCGGCACTGCAGCCTGGCGCGCAACCCAGATGTGGGTGGAAGAGGTCAATGCAGCAGGCGGAATTCTTGGGAGAAAGATCGAGCTCTTCATGGAAGAAGAAACGAGCGCCAAGGACTGCGTGGAACGGTTCAGAAAACTAACCTTGGAGAAGAAGTGTGACGTCATTGTAGGTTTGATGTCAACCGGAAACGGGCTTGCCGTCGGACCGGTGGCAGAGGAAATGGGCCAATTATGGCTCTCCTGGGACGCCACCACGCAGAAAGGCGTCGAAGAGACGATGCCCAAGACGAAGTTTATTTTTAGAAGTACTGATAACGAGGCAGAGGCCATTGGAGGGGCCATTCTGACCGCCAAATTTTTCCCCAATATCAAGACCGTTGCTGGAATTAACAATGATTACTCCTATGGGCGAGATTGCTGGGATTCTTACCAGGCAGTGCTGAAGAACTTTCTTCCCAACGTAAAATTTGTCGAAGCCCTATGGCCAAAATTGGGCGAAACTGATTTTACCTCTCACATTGCTGCTCTGAAAAAGGCCAATGCGGATTTAATCATGACCAGCTTTTGGTCGGGGGATGTCCCCATTCTAATGAAACAGGGCACAGCCGCTGGCCTCTTTAAGAAGAGCAAAGCCTGTTTTACAACGGGAGGCGGCGCTCATTACACCCTGAAGAAGGAATTCACTCCGGAGGGGATTATTCTCGGATATAACAGTTACTATTTCAGATGGACCGATACCTGGCCGTTGCTGAAGAAATTCAATAAATCGTATTATGAAAAATATAAGGAATACCCGGTCTATGAGTGCGACCATGCCTACTTTGTTCTCCAGGCCTACAAAGCCGCTGTGGAGAAATGTTACAACCTCCTTGGTAAGTGGCCGACAAAAGAGGAGATAGGAAAAGCCCTGAGTGGTATCGAAGTGCCGTCCATTTCCGGCTTAAGGGGGTACAGAGAAGACAATATTATGGCCTGCAACTTCTTCCAGGGTCTTACGACACATAAGAATCCATATGATTTCGTCACGATCAGTTCAGTAGAGGTTCTGACACCGGTACAGATTATGAAACCCACTGCTGGAGAGAAGTTGTACGATTGGATTAAAGGATGGAAATCGTAAAACCTTCTTAGACTCCCTCGCTCCCTTTTTTAGGGGGCGGGGGATGAAGGTCGCCTGAAAGAAAATGGAAAGAATCAATTCGGTGGGAAGATGATCGAGACAATCCTCAATATACTTTTCAGTGGCGTCTTTAATGCCTCGACGCTTTTTCTGGTTGCCGCGGGGCTGCAGGTCGTTTTCGGTGTCCAGAAGGTATTCAATCTGGCATGCGGTAGTTTCTATGCCCTGGGAGCGTATGTTGGCATTACGGTCGTAAAGGGTTTGGTGGCAGGAGGGTTGCCAACGCCGCTATTCATTGTCCCGTTAATTGCAGCGGGATTATTGCTGGGTTTCATCGGCCCTATTTTTGAGCGGGGGCTGATCAAATTTGTGTACGACCGAGATGAAACATTTCAGCTCCTTTTGACCTTCGCGATCGTGATGATGATTGAGGATATCATTAAGTTTATTTGGGGCACCTCTCCGCAGACCACGGGTGGAATTGATATGGTTTACGGGCAGCTGAATGTTTTGGGGGCCACGGTTCCGGTTTACAATCTCATTGTCATCGGATGTAGTTTCGCCATCGCAATCCTGATCGGATACATTCTCCTAAATACGAGATTCGGCCGGATTATTCGGGCCACGGCAGACAAAAGAGAAATGAGCGAGGCTCTGGGCATCAATATGACATGGGTCTATGTCAAGGTCTTTACCCTGGGAACAATTCTTGGAACGCTGGGCGGGGCCTTGGTCATTCCTGCTGGTGCAGCGGTTTCAGAGATGGGCGTGGAGCTTATCGTTTTGGCGTTTGCCGTCGTCGTGATCGGTGGGCTTGGAAGCATGAAAGGAGCCTTTGTGGGCGCTCTGGCGGTAGGAGTATTGAAATCAATCGCTATTTCAACTTTCCCGGAGCTCGAAATGCTCACCATTTATATCATCGTCATCGTGGTTCTGGTGATCAAGCCTCAAGGATTATTCGGAGGTGGCAGAGTTTAATGCGAATCCCGTGGGAAGTAACATCCCTTAAGAGTTTCAGAATAGTGGTACTCGTCGTCGTCAGCCTTTTTTTACTTGGCTTGCCTCTGTTCACCGGTCAATTCATCAGTTACTTGATGCTCACCTTTTTTGCGTATGCGATTACGGTCGTCGGGTTTAACCTTTTGTTCGGATATACCGGTCTCTTGTCCTTCGGCCACGCTCTTTTCATGGCGGTAGGAGCTTATACTGCAGCCTTTTTGACGTCGAGATTTTCCGTTCTTTACATGGAGGTAATTCTCGTCGTATCGGTGATCGTCGCCTCTATTCTGGCCGCCTTGATCGGAGCGATCTGTGTCCGTTATATCAAAATTTACTTTGCGATGCTCACTCTTGCTTTCGGAATGCTCTTCTACACCTTTCTGCTAAAGTTCTATTATCTGACCGGAGGGGATGAAGGGATGCGTGTCTTAAGGCCCTATCTTCTCGGG